>Ga0163144_10015196_pt1 | contig 15907 bp, 7 predicted proteins | sample OliLak19BULKMAT1_FD_123175 | JGI IMG/M metagenome (GOLD analysis project Ga0163144, IMG submission 123175) | Freshwater microbial mat bacterial communities from Lake Vanda, McMurdo Dry Valleys, Antarctica - Oligotrophic Lake LV.19.BULKMAT1 | ecosystem: Environmental > Aquatic > Freshwater > Lake...
GCTCAGCGTGCTGGTCGCTGCGCTAGTGGTGATCTGGGCCTTGTTGCCGGCCGTGCTCCCCAGTGCGCTGACCGCGCCGCCGAGTTGCAGCGTGTCGCCCGCGCCGATGATCGCGGTGACGCCGGTTCCAACCGTGCTGGTCGCGCCAGTCGGCAACGCGAAGGCGAGCGTGCCCCCTTCGACCGTGATTGCCGTGTTGTTGCCCAGGTTGAGCGAGGTGCTGATTGTCTGCGTGCCGACATTGGTCGCCGCAACGCTAATCGCCGAGTTGGTCCCGGCCATTCTCAGCACATTCGCCGCTGGGCCGCTAATCGTGTAACCGCTAGCCGAATTGAACGTCAGCTTATTTACCGTTTGGCTCGCGTTCAAGTTTGCGGGCGAACCGCCTTGGCCGAGAAACTGCGCTGTGGCGGTCGCGCTGTTCGGCACCGCGCCCGACCAGCTTCCCGCCGCGGTCCAATTCGAGCCCCCCGCGCCGATCCACTGCGGCGAACCCGGCGGATTGACGTTTAGCACAATCGCGCTCCCCGTATCGGCCAAGGCAAGATTGAAGCCCCCCACCGAAGTTGACGCTAAAGAAAAATTCGCCAGCGAACCGCTGAACGTGCCGTAGTCGATGAGCGGGTAAACGCCCACATCAAATCCCAGCAGGTTCGTGATCGCAAACGCACTGACCCCATTAGCCGTCAGCGCGCCTCCGTTCAGTTGCAGCAAATCGCTCACGCCCAAGGCCGTCAGTCCAAAATTCAAGTTGGTCGAATTCAAGCTCAAACCGCCGTTGAGCGTCAGCGTCGCCGAGGCCGTGTTGCCCGGCCAAATCGACGAATTGGCCTCGGCGTTGACCAACCCGGCGATCGTTCCCGTCCCGCCCAGCGCGGCATTTGCCATCACCGTCACTTGTCCGTTCCCCGTCCCGGATCCAGAGATATTATTAACCAACAACATTCCTTCATTCACGGCCGTCGTTCCGGAATAAGTATTCGCGTGAGTTAGCGTCAAAGCCGCCGAACCGGTTTTATTGAGTACGCTGTCGCCGATTAATGTTGAATGAATGGTGGTGTTTTGTCCGGCTTGGATTGCGCCTCCGGTGAGTTGGATTGTGCCTCCCGTCAGCGTATGACTGGAACCGGCAAATTGCATCCCGTTGGCCTGCACTGTTCCAGAGACGTTAATCGTCGCCGCGCCGGTGGACGTAAAGTTCGCTTGAATTCCATTAAACCAACTTAAGCGGGGATTGTTGCCGTCGGGGCTGACGCTCCAATTGCTAATCGCGGTACTCCAAGTGTCGCTTCCTCCTTGCAATCCGGCTGCGTTGCTGGTGTCCCAATAGCCGACTATCGGCGTGAATGTTTGCATAAACGTTGAATTCGCCGTGAGCATACCGCTGGCGGTCAGATTGACCGTATAGGCAATTGGCGTAGTGCCAGTCAGCACTTCGCCGGAAAACTCAAAAGGAACAGTCAGCGCCGCCGAATAATTCGAGCTGGTCCATGTGTCTGAAAGTTTTGTGACGACCAAAGTTCCGACGCCTGTGGCCTGAGACGTTAGCGGCGAGGCGGCTAAATCCAAATTCCCCGACGACAATCCGCTGTAGGTGATCGTGCCGTTATTGAGAATTACCTGATGCGCGTCCATCGGAACATCCGTGCCGCTGACCGGCCCGATGCCGGTTGTGCCGAGCGTTCCTTTGAGATTGGCCGAATCGACGAGTTCATCTTGAAACGGTAAGGGCAAATCCAGCACGAAGTGCATGTTCGTGAATGCAACCTGACCCGGCGTGTCGGGCACAAACGCAATTCCGGTCGCGGTCGGGGCGCGAGTGAGTGGGTCAAAATCGATTTCCAGGTTGCTCTGCAGCGTGCCGCTGGCGAGGGAAGTTTCGGTATCGCTTCGATCAAACAAAGAGGTATCCAAATCCAGCCGAATCGTGACTTGATTGGTCGTTCCCAGAGCGGGCACAAGCGTGAACAGGGCGGGAACGGTCTCGGCGCGGCCGCTGGCGTTAGACAAGCCGGTGACGGCGAACGCTCCGAAAAGCAATGCGCGGCGCATGGAATCATTCTCTAAAGAAGATGGGCAAAAGGGAGAATAGCCGCCACAAGCGGATGGGGGCGGAAAACGCCGCTGAGTTAAAAACAGAATGCTTAAGCCGCTCTTTACTGTCTAACAGACCACGCGGAACGGAGCAAGGAATTGTCACATTTGCGTCTCCGAATTGATTGATATTTGCCGGACAGTGGGCATTGCCGAGTTCCTTGCGATGCGAAAATGCTTCACGCAACGCGAATTCCGCCGATTCCATTGGCGGCTTTACCAAAAATGCTCCACCCGCCTTCCGACACCTGCCACCCATCCCCCGCCACTCTCTACCCGCCACTCATCCTCCGCCGCCCCGCAGCGCAATTGCAGTTTTCGCCTACTCGGGTTAGGCTCTTGAAGATGGAATTCTTGACCCTCTCTGACACCGCCGCGCCAGCCGCGATTGCCGCTAAACCTGCTCCGTTAAGCAACGATGATGGCAATGGTCGTTCGCTCGCCAAGAATAATACGACTACCTGGCCGGTTGCGTTAATTCTCTGGCTTGGGACGTTCCTGGTCTTCGCCGCCCACGGCGCCTGGCCCACGCCCGACTCGAACGAAACGCATTATCTAGGCAAGGCCAAGCACCACTGGGATCCCGTATGGGGGGCAGGGGATTTCTTCTTAGAATCGGTCGATGCCCATCAGATTTTCTATTGGGCCTTTGGTTGGACAACGCAGTTCCTGCCGTTGACCGTCGTGGCTTGGCTGGGTCGGATCATTATCTGGGCCGGGTTGGCGGCGATGTGGCAACGCCTCACGCGCAGCGTGCTTGGCAAACCCGATTGGGGTCCGCTGGCCGCGGCGCTCTTTGTGTTGCTCAGCGAGCGGCTGCACATGGCGGGCGAATGGGTCATCGGCGGAGTCGAGGCCAAGGGGTTCGCGTTTATCTTCGTCTGGTACGCACTGGCCGAAATCACCGCCGGACGCTGGCGGTGGTCGTTTGCCTGGCTCGGGCTGGCCAGCGCATTTCATGTGTTGGTCGGCGGTTGGGCGACGTTCGCCGTCTTGGTCACATGGTGCATTAGCGGCCGCAAGCAGGCGGGCATCACCGTCATCGGTCCCAGCTTGTTGCTCGGCGGCATTTTGGCGCTGCCGTCGCTCTGGTGGGGCTATGCGCTAACGCGCGGCGTCGATCCGGCCACCGTTGCGCAAGCGAATCAAATCTATGTGGTCGAACGCTTGCCCCATCATCTTTATCCGCCCAGCATTCCGGTGGAAATGATCTGGCGGCATCTTGGGTTGATCGCGGGGACCGCACTGCTGACATTGGCCGCACTGGCGCTGCCGCTACGCGGCGCACCTTATTTAGAACAACAGATGCGGCGGCCAACGCGGGACATCGTCTCGGCAAAGCGCGCGCTCAATCCGGCCGATGACGGCCTGAAAACTTTAGCGATCTTTACCGCAGTTTGCGTGTTCATCTTTGCCTGCGGATTTTTGTGGTGTTATCTCTTCGCGGAACAGCCTGAGCGGCTCTTCGCGTTGTTGCGGCTCTATTGGTTCCGCTCGTCCGATGCGTTTGTGCCGCTGCTGGGGGCATTTGCCGTTTGGCGATTTATTGACAAACTCGCAGCTTGGCGGACCGGTTGGGCATGGCTGCCGATGATCGCGGTCAGCGGCGCGGTGGTTTGGGACTTGGCGGCCCAGGTTGCGCATTGGCCGTTTGACGTGCCGGGTATTCACGCTGCTCGCACGATTCCCCGCCCTGAAGACAAAGAGAATTTCTCCTCGGCCGATTGGCAGGACCTGTGCGATTGGATCGCCAAGAACACTCCCCCTGACGCTCGCTATCTTACCCCGCGTGTGGGCGTGACGTTCAAGTGGCACACTGGACGGGCGGAGGTGGTAACCTCCAAAGATCTGCCGCAAGATGCCGCCAGCATCGTCCGCTGGTGGGCGATGCTCAACGCCCTGCACGCCCATCCCGTCGAGGAACAGCAAGAAACCCGCTGGAAGAAATCCTTCGCCGCCTGGGGCTATGAAGGGATGAAGCAACTCAGCCGTTGGTACGGTGCTGAATACATCGTGGTGCATAAGCGCTCGACCGTGCCGCGCTTGAGCGAAAAACCGTTGTACGAGAACGAGAGTTTTGCGTTGTATCATTTTCCAAAGTAGGTTCAACGTCCCGTTGGGATCTGCACGACCATCCAAGCCCGACGCGTAAGCGAGGGTGAATCATCCAAAATCCCTTGCTGACGCTGCGGGCTAAAATATATTAACAATCACACTTCAGGTCCGGACGGGACGTCCGGACCTACTTTCCATTCCTCACGAGCCGCGTCATGCAAGATTACGAAATCCTCGGGCAATTCTATCTCGGCAAGGACTACAAACCCGAGACGAAAAAACTCGGCGACTATCTGCTCTATGACTCCAAGGATTTGGTGACCCACGCTCTTTGCGTCGGGATGACCGGCAGCGGCAAGACGGGGCTTTGTCTGGCGCTGCTCGAAGAGGCCGCCATCGATGGCATCCCCGCGCTCATCATTGACCCAAAGGGGGACTTGGGAAATCTGTTGCTCACGTTTCCGCAATTGCGGGGAGAAGATTTTCAACCTTGGATCGACCCCGGCGAAGCGACCCGCGCCGGCCAGCCGTTGCCCGAATTTGCCCAGGGCGTGGCCGATCGATGGAAGAAAGGACTTGCCGATTGGGGCCAACCACCCGAGCGTATTCAAAAATTCCGCGATTCGGCGGATATCGCCATCTACACTCCCGGCAGCAACGCTGGGCTGCCGCTGACGATCCTCAAATCGTTCAACGCGCCGCCGCCGGCCATCCGCGACAATAACGACGCGCTGCGCGAACGTGTTACCAGCGCGGTGAGCGGTCTGCTTGCATTGGTGGGAATCGAGGCCGATCCACTCCGCAGCCGCGAGCATATTCTGCTCTCGAACCTGATCGACCGGGCGTGGCGCGAGGGGCGCGATCTCGACCTGGGGCAATTGATCCGCGACATCCAGCAGCCTCCTTTCGACAAGCTCGGCTTCTTGGATTTGGAAAGCTTCTTCCCGCAAAAGGACCGCTTCGAGTTGGCGATGGCGCTCAACAACCTGCTCGCCTCGCCCGGCTTTCAAAGTTGGCTAACCGGCGAACCGCTCGACATTCAGCGACTGCTCTTCACGCCGGAAGGAAAGCCGCGGATATCGATCCTTTCAATCGCCCACCTGGGCGATGCCGAACGAATGTTTTTCGTCACAATCGTGCTCAACGAAGTCGTTGCCTGGATGCGTTCGCAAACCGGCACCACCAGCCTGCGGGCGATTCTGTATATGGACGAGGTCTTTGGCTACTTTCCGCCGACGGCCAATCCCCCCAGCAAAACGCCGATGCTTACGCTGCTCAAGCAAGCCCGCGCGTTCGGGTTGGGCGTGGTGCTGGCGACGCAAAACCCGGTCGATTTGGATTACAAGGGTTTATCGAATTGCGGCACGTGGTTCTTGGGGCGGCTGCAAACCGAGCGCGACAAGCTCCGTGTGCTCGACGGCCTCGAAGGAGCTTCAATCGCAGCCGGATCCAACTTCGACCGCGCGACAATGGAGAAGATTCTCTCCGGCCTCGGCAACCGCGTCTTCCTGATGAACAATGTTCACGACGATCACCCGGCCGTTTTTCAAACCCGCTGGGCGTTGTCGTATTTGCGCGGACCGATTTCCAGCGATCAGATCCGCACGTTAATGAGCGCCCGCAAAGCGGCCGGCGGCGGCAGCGCGACAATCGCGACCGGCGCGGCGACAGCGAGCAGCCGGCCCGTCTTGCCGCCGGGGATTGACGAAGTTTTTCTTACTCGCCGCGCCGCTAAGCCCGCCGGAGCGAAAATCGAATATCGCCCGGCCCTCTTTGCTACGGGGAAGATTCACTTCGCCAACGCGGCCGGCGGCGTGGACCATTGGGAAGATTATTCGCTGGTCACCGCATCGGCCGATTTGACCGGCGACGAAGCCTGGTCCACCGCCAAGTCCTTCGCCGAAAATCCGCCCGAGACTGAACCAGTTCCCGAAGAGGGAGCCGGCTTCGCCGCGCTTCCCGCCGCGTTGAGCAAAGCCAAATCCTACGACACCTTCGCCACGCAAGCGCGGGATTATCTCTACCGCGCGCGGCGGCTCAAGCTCTGGCGCAATGCCCGCCAGAAAACAGTTTCAAAGCCGGGCGAGTCCGAGGCCGAATTTCGAATTCGTCTCTCGCTGATTGCCCGCGAGCAACGCGACCTCGATGTCGAAAAACTGCGGGCAAAGTTCGCACCCAAGCTGGCGTTGCTGCAAGAGCGCCGCCGCAAGGCCGAGCAGCGATTGTCGAAAGAAAAGGAGCAGTCAAAGCACCAAACGTGGAACGCGGTGATCAGCATCGGCTCGTCGGTGTTAGGGGCCGTCCTCGGCCGCAAAATGGCCAGCAGCACCAACGTCACCCGCGCGGCCGGCGGCGTGCGCGCGGCGAGCAAAATCCTTAAAGAGCAAGCCGACGTGAGTCAAGTCGAAGAAGACGTCGCGGCGGTGGACGAAAAGATTCAACAACTCGAAGCCGACTTCACCGCCGATTGCAGGGAAATCGAAACCTCCGTCCAGCCCGACAAACTGCCGCTGGAAGAACTGATCATCCAACCGAAGAAGACGGAGATCGCGGTGAATAAGGTGGTTTTGGCGTGGGTGCCATTTGTGGTGGGAGGTTGAAGTCAGAAGTCAAAAGTTAGAAGTCAGAATGAGATGCGCGATGGAAGGTTAGCCGCGACGCGCAGCGGAGCGCGAGGGAAGCACGACTCGTTATTCAAAGCGAGCGGGGGAGGTAAGTCCCCTGTTTTCCTGCGGAAGTGAAAAGTGGAAATTGCAAATTGCAAAGGGTAAAATGCGAATTCAAGAGTCAAACGCAATCCTGCCGCGAAGCGGTTGCGACCTCCGGCCCAAAGGTTGGAGCGCAGCGACTACCCTGTCTACAAATTGGAGAAACATTTGTCCGAAGGTCTTTGGGAGCAAGTAATTGAATGTTTCAATACCGATGATGGCTCGTTGCCAGGCATAGAAATTACAAAGTTATCCGCTGAAGGTGTAGCTGGTATCTATGCATTGCTCCGTAGCCGTTCTAAATTGGTGGGAGAGCCACCAGTTTTTTGGAGTTGCAGCGAAGAGAAATCGCTGCTCGTCGATTCCGTTCCCAACGCGGCAGCGTTGGTTGCTTCTGGACAAGCAGAACCATTCCATCATTGTATCGATAGGCTGATTGCCTCGGATGTAGAACTGCCCATACTTGGGGTGTTTGTTTGGCAAGATACAGTTGAGTTAGATTATAGAATGGGGAAAGAATGGGGGCAGAATCAAATCGCTGGTTTTTTCGAGTTACTTCGTGATTGTTGCAAAATCGACCCGAACGCAATTGTGGTGCCAGCGGATTTTGAAGGTCCGCCGTTTCCAGAGCAATTTGCGCGAACCTGGGCGTCTTACATTGACAACAAACCATTTTTGAATTGCTGACCATACCTCAATCACCATTCCCCAAAGGTGGGACTGCGCCTATCACGACTAAAGCAAATTGACGTTATTCACGGATTGTCCCACACTACGTCTTTTTAACATTTCCAACACCCAACTCCCCCCACGTTTCCGGCACAGGCGCAATAATCGTAATCCGCTCTTGCAGCGTCGGGTGGAGAAGTTCAATCGACCGGGCGTGCAGGGCGATGGGGTGTTCGCGGTCGTTCGGCATGAGTGCTGCTTCCGAAGCTGATTCGCTCTGTAAAACAACATCGCCGAACGGCACCGTGCTGCCATACAGCGTATCCCCCAACACGGGAAAGCCGCGCGTGGCGGCTTGCAAGCGGATCTGGTGCATGCGGCCCGTTTCCAGGACGACCTCCAGCCAGCTTCCCCAGGGCGTTTGGCCCAGCGTTTGATAATGCAGCACGGCTTTCCGGGCGTCGAGCATGTCGGCCGCGGTGATCTCGGCTCGCGGTACGTTCGGGATTTTGCGGACCCAATCGGTCCAAGTTCCTTCGGCCGGCTCGACTTGCCCGGCCACGCAGGCCCAATATCGCTTCTGAATTTTTCGCCGCTCGAACTGCTGCGACAGCTTTCTCGCAGCGCGCGGCGTGAGGGCAAACAGAATCACGCCCGAGACCGGCCGATCCAAGCGATGCGGCACGCCGAGATACGGCGTTCCCGCGCCGGAATAACGTTCGGCCAACCACGCACAGACGCGGCGTTCGAGAGAGTCGATGCCAGGCGGCGCTTGGGTCGAGAGGCCGCTGGGCTTGTTGATCGCCAAGAGGCAATCGTCTTGGCGGAGAATGTCGAAGGCGGGATCGTTCATGCGGCCTATTTTGGCGGGAAAAACAAACCAAGCCAAGGGAGGAGACCCTTGGCTTGGTTGGAATGATTTGCGAACAAATGCAAACAGGAGGCTGACGTCTCCCGCTCGCCAAATTTGGAATCGGAACCGGGGGACTCACGTCCCCCGCTCAGGAAATGCATTCCTCATACTTTGCTCGGCACCACAAACGGGGCGCGGTATTCGCGCGTCAATTGCGCGTTGGCCGCGTCGTTGCCGGGGAACGTTTCGGTCTGCGGATCGAACTTGAGCACATCTCCCACTTGGAACCGGGTTTGGTCCGAGATGGCGACTTTGTTGTCGGCCAGGTGGCTGATCGTCCGGTCGAGGGTTTCGGCCGAATTGTCGCTCACGCTCAGCGATTTGAGCCGTTCTTGCAGTTCGCTCGTGCCGACCTGCCTCCCCAGGCGATATGAAATGTTCCCCAAGTGGCAGAGTGCGCTGGAGAGATGCCCCTGGAGTATGTCGGCGTTGAGGTCATCGATTTTGCGATTCCGGACGGCCTTGATGAAGTTGTCGTAATGGTCGCCGCCCCCTTTGAACTCCTTCTGGGCATTGCCCCCTTTATCGAAGACGGTCCCGTCGGAATAGCTGGACATGACCAGATAGCCTTCAGACCCTTCGACGATGATCCCGACTTTCGACTTTTTGTATTCGCCGGTCTCCAGCCCGCGGACCTCAAAGACCAGCGTCTTGCCGCCGCCAAAATCGTGGATGACCAATTGGGTGTTGGGCGTTTCGCCGGCGTCGGTGTAGCCGAAGCGGCCGCCGTAGCTAAGGACGCTATTGCTCAATTGGGTCACTTGTAACGCCCAGCGGCAGAGATCCATCTGGTGAATCCCTTGGTTCCCCAAATCGCCGTTGCCATAAGCCCATTGCCAGTGCCAGTCGTAATGCAGCTTTTGGCGAGTGAGGGGGAGGATCGGCGCGGGACCGGACCAGAGATCGTAATTGATCGTCTTGGAAATGTCGTACGTCCCCCGCGCGCCGATCGAGCCGCGCGCCTTATAGCACAGGCCGCGGGCGAGTTTCACCTCGCCGAGCTTGCCGGAATGAATGTAATCCATCGCCGCCTGCATTCCTTTGTTCGAACGCGACTGCGTGCCGGTCTGACAGATCTTGTTTTCCTTGCGGGCCACTTCGACGATTCGCCGACCTTCGCTGACGTTGTGGCTGACGGGCTTTTCAAGATACACGTCTTTGCCCGCCTGCATTGCCCAGATCGCGGTCAGCGCGTGCCAATGGTTGGGCGTGGCGGTGGTGATGAAGTTGATGGCTTTGTTGTCAAAGACATTGCGCATGTCATGAACAAACTCGGGGCGGCGGCCGGTTTTCTTGGCGAGAGCGTCACAGGCTTTTTGGCCGACCACTTCGTCGGCGTCGCAGATGACGGCGATCTCGACGTCTTTTCGATTTGACAATTCGGAATAATGATCGCGGCCGCGGCCGTTCACGCCGATGCAGGCGGCGAGCAATTTATCGTTCGGTCCGGCGGCGGGGGCATCTTCGGCGGCGGAAAGCGCGCGGCCGGAATTGGCGGCGGCCAACGCGGCGGCGGTGGCGAGCATCGAACGCCCTAACATCTCGCGACGGGATAACTGCGACATCTTATAGCTCCTAGAAATTGATGCGTGGCGGGACTTCGACCCCAGACTGGTAATCATAGCCGGATTGAGAGTCTTTTTCAAAATGTTTTCAAGCTGCGGGAGAACCGGTTTCGCCTGGTACGGCGAATTGCGGGGAATTGCGAGAAATTCAGTAAAACGCAGAGGCCGTAGAGAAGCGCGGAGGGCCGCAGAGGGATTGAATCACGAAAACGCGAAAGCACGAAAAAGTTTTGGGAATAGAGATTGGGTAATGGGGTAGGGTCGGAAGTCAGGATCTTTCATCACATAAAGTTGGAGTCACGAAAGAGAATAACCAAGTCTCAAATATACCCATTCCCAAACCATCACGTTTTGTCGTAATTATTTCTCAGCAAATCCTCTGCGGCCCTCCGCGCTTCTCTACGGCCTCTGCGTTTTAATGTATTTCATATTTTACGGTCTTTTACCCCGAACCAGGTAATAATCCTTCGACGGCGTGATTTCTAAATCGCGGAACCATTCGCCCGCGTGTTCTTCGTACCAGGTCGGCGACTTGGTAACCAGCAGCAACTCACCCCCGCGGCGCAATGCTCCCCGCGCGGCGAGCAGAAACTTTCGCGCGATCTCGAAATGCGAATAATACGGCGGATTGGCCAAAACCAAATCGAACGGCGTTTGACCGGTGAGGTGCAAATCCGACGATAGCTCCGTCGTGATGTTCGTTAACCCGTTCAATTCCGCGCCGCGTTGCAAGCATTCAATCGCGCGGGCGTGCGAATCGATGGCGTGGACCGTGATCCCTTCTGCCCGCGCCGCGGCGGCGATGCTCAGCGCGCCCGAGCCGCAACCGAGATCAAGGACGCGCATCCCCGGCGTGATCGTCATCGCGTTGAGAATCTGCCGGCAGCCTGGATCGACCTTGCGATGCGAAAACACGCCCGGCCGGCTGAGGGCCTTGAGCAGTTTTTCGCCGTCGCGAAAGACGATTTCGCAGGCATAGTTTTTGAGCTTTTTGAGCGGTTTGATTTTTTTGACGCGATACGCGGCGGCTTGCTTGGTCGCCTTGCGCTCGACGTGGTTGCTCAGCTCGCGGACAATTTCGCCCAGCCAGCGGTCGCGAGCGTTATCGGAACTGACCCACAGTTCCCCCTCGTGCCGCAAGTGATGATACCCGGCATGAAGCAACTCGCGGGTCAATTCCGCCTCGCCCGAAGCGACGGTCGGCAACGCGACCAGATCGAATTCCGCATCGGGAAAATCGGTCGAGCAAAGTGCTTGCAGATTGTCGCGTTTCGGCAGCGCCGCGGCTAACTCACCGAGGATGAAACGATCCATGACGTGGCAGGTAACGCTCGATGCCGGAAATCGTTCGGCCGAGGCCGACGCGAACTGCCCTCGCCCCACGGTGGTGCAGAGAATTCGCTCGCCGCTCGGGGAGCTACGATCCGCGAGCAAGTCGATTAAGAGTTGTTCTTGCGGGCGGGGCTTGGGTGATGGGGGAGCGTCGCATTCACCGGTCGGTTCGATTTCGCTAATCGTCGTGCGGCTGAGCTTATCGCGACTGGGTTTATTGTGACTGGGCTTACTCCGATTCATCATCGGCTCCTTCGACAGGCGAAGAGAGCTGTTGTGCGCTCGACTTCCGTTGTAAGCCGCGCTTGACCGGAGGAATCGCCGGCACGATCCCCAGATTGCTCTCGCGTAAAAAACTGTGCGTCATCGCGTCGAAGACTTCTGCCAGCCGGGCGAACTCGCGGTCTTCGGCCTGATAGATCACCAAATAATTTCCCCACAATCCGGTAAAAACCCGCGCGATCGCGGTGCTGGTCAAATCGAGGCAATAGAAATTCAGCTCGCAGTTAAGTTGTTCGTGGCCCAGCAGCGGCTCGACCAGCGATTCGCAATCGACTTCCTGATATTCGGCCCGCATCGCCGTCGCGAGTTCATCGAGGATCTTTTGCGGAACCGTCCCCCGTTCGTAAATCGCCACCGACCAAAAGCCCCCCTCGGGGCTATACGCGGCAACTTCCCGCCCGTCATTGAGCGCGGCCTGGCTATCCAGCGACCAGTTATCTGGGTACTGAAAGCGAATTCCGAGTTTGGCGAAGTCTGCTAGCATGGTAAAAAGTTAGGAACCGCGAGACAGGAATGTGAGTCATTTTAGCCGGAATTGAGCCGCTCGCCCAGGGTAGGCGAAGGGTGGTGATCGCGAATTGATTAGTGAACGTCAAATGGGTTAGGGGGGATTGCGAAGCACTGGTAGCAAGCTACCAGTGGCACCCATCATATTTGCGCTGCTCAAGCACACGCCGTGCCCGCGAAATCGCTGTAGGCGAAAATCGAGCGTTCGACTAAACTGCGCAATCAGCCAGGCTCTCTGACTTTGTCAGCCCAACCCGAATTCCCAGCGGCTGCGGCGTTTCGCCATGATGCGCGAACCGCCTTGTTATCGAGGGCCGCAAGGAGGCGTCATGTCGCACGAAGCTTTTGAATTTCTCCAGCTTGCGGATCTCCGATTGGAGCAGCCCTGCGGCGGGATGACCGAAATCCCCGAATCGCTCCGCGAGCTGCTCTTAGACGCGCCGTACCGCGCGGCCACCAATGCCGTTGATTTGGCGCTCGAACACGGCGTCGAGTTCGTGCTTCTCAGCGGCCAAACCGCCGATTTGCACCGCGCCGGTCCCCGCGCCGCCTTGTTTCTCGAACAGCAATTCGAGCGGCTCGCCGAAAAGCAAATCCCCGTCTATTGGGCGGCCGGGCCGCGCGATCCGGTTTGGGACGACGCGCTCGACGTTCGCTGGCCGCGCAATGTGCGCGTCTTTCCCCGCACGCACGCCGAGACCCTGACCTTCGAGCGCCACGGTTCGCCGCTGGCACGCCTGGTCGGCCGCTCGGGCGAAGCGAGCGCGTGGCACCTCAACGATCACGTCATTACCGAATCGCACCTTTTCACAATCGGTCTGGGCTTGTTGCCCCCCGCGCAGCCCGACGGGAAACGGTGGGATGTCGATTATTGGTCCCTGCACGGCAATTACGATCCCACCTTGCCTGACGAAGGGCCGCATCAGGTGCCGAATGTGTGGTTCCACGATTGCGGCAGCCCCCAAGGACGTTCATTCGCCGAACCGGGAACGCACGGCTGCACGCTAGTGATGATCGGCGAGGACCGCGCGGTCCGCACGCGTCCTTGGACGACCGACAGCGTTCGCTATCTCGATGAAACGGTCACCTGCCCGCCGCAGCTCGAACGCAAAGCAATCGAAGCGCTGCTTCGCAAACGAGCCGAAGCGGCCCGCGAGCAACATCCGACCGCCACGCTCTTTGCGCGGTGGACTTTGACCGCCGACGCCGATCATTTGCCCAACGCGGCCTGGGAAACGATGTTGACCGAATTGGCCGCGCAATTGCGGCGCGATTTTGGAGGCGGCTCGCATCCCCTTTGGACCACTGAAGTGCGCGTCCTGCCGCAAACCATCCCCGCCGCATTGCTTGAACAAGAATCATTGGTCGGAGATTATCTGCGGGCGTTGCACGACTTTGAGGCCAGTCATGGTGAGAAGCGAAACTGGGCCGAAGCGAGCGGCCTGCTCGGTTCAACCGCCGCGCAATTGACCGAATATCTGGATTGGAATCAGCCCGACAATCGCCGCCGCACGCTGCAAGAAGCGGCGTGGCTGGGAGTTCGGCTGTTGAGTACCGAGGAGGTGGTGGGATGAATATCAAAGAGGTCGAGATTCACGGCTTTGGGATCTGGAAGAATCTGCAAATCACGGAACTCTCCGATGAATTGACGGTCTTTTACGGTCCCAACGAGGCCGGCAAAAGCACGATCATGCAGTTCATGCGGGCGATGCTGTACGGCTTTACGCCGCCGCGCCGCGCGCGTTACCTTCCCCCGGTCAACGGCGGCAAAGGGGGCGGCTGCGTCACTTTGCTACACGACCACGAAAATTGGAATGTTCGCCGCTTGGATAGCCACGAAGCGGGCTTGGGGGCGGTCGCGCTCGTCGGACCGGAAGGGCGCGAAGCGGGGGAAGAGGCGCTAAAGCAACTCCTCTGCGAGGTCGATGAAAGCACCTATAGCAATATCTATTCGTTGAGCCTTCACGAACTTCAAGAACTCGCCACGTTGCAAGAGACCGATGCCGGCCGCTTGCTCTATGAAATTTCGGCCGGGTTGGATCGCGTGTCGTTGGGGGATGTACTCCGCGAACTGAACACCTCGCGCGGGCGGATGCTCTCCAACGGCGAGCGCCCCAGCCAAATCACCGAATTGCTCGCGCAACGCGACCGCCTGCAAGCCGAGATGGAACAACTTTCGGCCTCGTGGCGCGGCCGCCGCCGCTTAAGCGAGGAGCGGAACGACCTGGAACGGAGCGTCGAAGCGGCCCAGCAAGAACAAAAAGTGCTGCAAGACGAACTCCGCACCGCGGAGACCGCCTATTCGCTGCGCGATCTCTGGAGCGCTCGGGCAAAGCTAAATGAACAACTCAGCGGTCTGGGGGCATTGGAAAACGTTCCCAGCGATGCGATCCCGCGGATGGATCATGCCGTTGCGGTCCTCAAGAAATGCCGAGTCCGCCGCCGCAAATTGCAAAAGAAACGCGACGCGGTTCGCAAGCAATATGCCGAGATCACGCTCAACGCGTTACTGTGGAAACAGGCTCCGCGAATCCTCGCACTCGCCGAACATGAGCCGTGGCTGGCCGCACTGGAACAACAAACCCGCGACGCCAACGCCCAGGCCGCCGCGCTGGAAAAGAAAGTCGCCGCGCTCCGCGGGCAACTCGGGCTAACGGCCGACGCAGCCCCCGTGGCCTATGAATCGGCCTCGCGCAAGTTGGCCGGCGTGCTGAGCGTGGCCAAATCGCTTCGCCAGGCCGCGATTTACCTCAAAGACGCCCGCGCTTCGGTGTTGAACAGCCGCGGCACGCGCGACGACAGCCAGATCGAGATCGACGAATTGCTCGCCGCACGCGGCGAGAGCAGCCTGACCGCTGCGCTGGAAAAGACCGGTCAATTGGTCTCGATGTATCGCCGCCGCTTGCTGCTCGATGACCGCCTGAATCAAATGGCACGGAGCAAAGCCGACCTCGAATTCGATCTGCGTGAATACGCCGATTTGCAGATGATCCCGACCTGGGCCTTGATCGGGCTGGGAACGCTGTTTGTTTTTGGCGCGGGGCTGATTTTGGCCGGCATTCTGCTTTCGCCGCAATACACGGGCGGGCGGAATTGGCCGATGGTGATTTTTGGCGTGGTGGCGGCCGGTGCTTCAACGCTCATCAAGAGCCACCTCGAACACACTTCGGCCCGCAAGGCCGACGCCTGCCAAAAGCAACTCGTTTTGTTGCAGAGACAAATCGAACAAGCCGAGGATGAACGCAACGACCTCGACGCGCAAATTCCGGAAGGGGCCGGCACGCTCCACAACCGGTTGGATACGGCCGAAAACGATTTCGTTCGGCTCGAAGAATTGGTCCCGCTCGAATCGCGCCGCGTAAACACGCATCAGGAATCGTTAACGATCCGCGAACGGCTCAAGCAAGCCCGCGTCGGTTATCACAAAGCGCGGAAACGTTGGGTCGCTTCACTGGCGGCCGCCAAGCTGCCCGAAAATTGGGGACCGCGGCAAGTCCGCGACCTGGCCCGGCAATACACCGACCTGAGCCAAATTCACAAACAATGGGAAGTCTCGCATCAAGAACAAGAACGCCGCCTCCGCGAAGTGGCCGCGTTGAAGACGCGCGTTGAGCAGCTTTATCACGATAGCGGTTTGAAACCCGATACGAACCTGTTGCTCGAACAGATCCGCCAGCTTCGCCGTGAATTGACCGCGCACGAGACGAACGCAGCGGAACGCGAGGAACTCAAGCAACTCGGCCTCAAGCTGCGTCGCCGCGGCAAAAGTTACGACCGAATCA
>Ga0163144_10015197_pt1 | contig 15903 bp, 17 predicted proteins | sample OliLak19BULKMAT1_FD_123175 | JGI IMG/M metagenome (GOLD analysis project Ga0163144, IMG submission 123175) | Freshwater microbial mat bacterial communities from Lake Vanda, McMurdo Dry Valleys, Antarctica - Oligotrophic Lake LV.19.BULKMAT1 | ecosystem: Environmental > Aquatic > Freshwater >...
CGCGGTCCATGCAGAAGTTGAACATGATGAAGTCGTACCACGTGTCGATCGGGTAATAGAAGATGTTGACGCGTTTATCAGACGATGCGCGAAGAGTTCCGATATTGTCTTCATCCACGCGCATTGAGAAGTTATGCGTCTTGTAGTACTCATCGACGTCGACGCCCATGCCCTCGAGCAGGCGGTACATCACGCGAGCGTGGCGCACCTCGTCCTTGACGATCTGAGCGACCTGCAGAGTCTCCTTGATATCGGGGGACTTCGTGATCCAAGGAACGTAGCCGAAGGCGCCCGCGAGCTCGGAGTCGGCCTGCATCGACATCAGGTTCGTCAGATGCTCGCGGTACTCGTCGCTCATCTCATCGAGCGTCTCGATCTTGCCGCCTTTGGCGATCTTCGCCAGGAGCTTCTCTTCGCGGACGCGATTGGGTTCGAGGGTCATGCTCATTCTCCTATGAACTGGGCCGGGCGCTTCTCGAGGAAGGCGGTGACGCCCTCGGCGTGATCCTTCGTGCGGCCGAGGATCTCCTGAAGCTGGGCTTCGTACTCCATCTGATCGTCGAGGCTCGGTGCCTCGAGGGAGCGGTTGACGGCGCGCTTCGTCAGCGCGAGCGCGAGGGGCGGCATTTTCGCGAGCTCGGCGGCCATCAGCCTCGCCTCGGCGAGGACGGACTCCGCGGGAACGACCTTGTTGACCCAGCCCCACGACAGCGCCTGGGCCGAGGTCACGGGCTTGGCGAGCCACATGTGCTCGAGCGCAACCGAATATCCGGCGAAGCGGGGTAGCGAGTACGTCATGCCCGAGTCGGGCACGAGACCGACGCGAACGAACGCGTTCAGGAAGGTCGCTTTCTCGGCGCAGATCTTCAGATCCGACGCGAGGACGATGCTCGCTCCGGCCCCGGCGGCGAGGCCGTTGATCGCGCCGATGACGGGCTTCTCCAGCGCGCGTATCTGAGCGACGAGAGGATTGAAGTGGTCGCGGAGCTCGTCGCCGAGCGAGAACGACTTGACGGCCTGGCGCTTCTTGAGGTCGCCGAGGTCGGCGCCGGCGCAGAAGGCGCGTCCGCTCGCGGCTAGAATGACGGCCTTGACGCCCTTGTCGGACGCGGCCGCTTTGAGCGCGTCCTTGATGCCCTTCATCATGCCCATCGTCAGCGCGTTGAGCACTTCGGGGCGGTTCAGCGTCAGCGTAAGGACGCCGTCTTTCGTCTCGGACAGCAGCTCCTGGGTCGCGATCTCGGTCATGTTAGTTGCCGCTCCACACGGGCTTACGCTTCTCGAAAAAAGCCTTCATGCCTTCCTTCTGATCATTGGAGTCGAACAAACGGAAAAACGACCGGCGCTCGAATTCCAGACCTTCCGACAACTTCGAATCGACGGCTGCGAGCACCGCAGCTTTCGCGGCCTGCACGGCGAGCGTCGGTTGAGCCGCGATGATATGGGCCATTTTTATCGCTTCGCTTAAAAATGATTCTATCGGCACCACCTTGCTCACGAGACCGAGCGACAAGGCCTCGCGCGCGGAAAGCTTTCGTCCCGTGAGATTCATTTCCATGGATACATTTTTACCGACGATCTTCGTCAACCTTTGCGTTCCGCCCGCGCCCGGCATCACGCCGATCAACACCTCGGGCTGGCCGAAGACAGCCGTTTCCGAAGCGACGATCATATCGCAGGCCATCGCGAGCTCGCAGCCGCCGCCGAGGCAGAAACCCGACACGGCGGCGATCACGGGCTTTTTCAGGTTTCCGATCTTGTCCCAATGCGAGAGATGGCGAGCGAGCTTCTTTTCGGCGGCTGCGCCGCCGGTGATATCCTTCATTTCGCCGATGTCCGCGCCGGCGGCGAACGACTTCGGGAGTCCCGCCAAGACCATCGCGTTGATGCTTGGATCGCGATCGAAACCGCCTAATGCCTCCGCGACGGCGTCCATGACGGGAATGGACAACGCATTCAGAGCCTTCGGGCGATTGAGGGTGACGATCCCAACCTTCCCTTCGGTCTCGACGAGGATGTCGGACATCTAATTCAGATCGACCCAAACGGATTTGAGCGACGTGTAGTTGTCGAGCGCCCACTGCCCCTTCTCGCGGCCGTAGCCGCTCTGCTTGACCCCGCCCCACGGCGCGGCGGCGTCGACGAACTGATAGCAGTTGATCCAGACGGTGCCGGCCTTCAGGCGCGCGGCAGTTTGATGGGCTTTTTTTACATCCTTAGTCCAAACAGCGGCCACGAGGCCGTACTCGGTCGCGTTCGCGCGCGCCATGACCTCGTCGACGGAGTCGAAGGGGAACACGGAGACGACCGGCCCGAAGATCTCTTCCTTCGCGATCTTCATCTCGTCCTTCACGCCGCCGAACACCGTCGGCTTGACGAAGTATCCCGGACCGTCGGCGGCTCCGCCGCCGGACAGCAGCTGGGCGCCCTCGGCCTTGCCGGACTCGATGTAGGAGAGCACGCGATCGCGCTGCTGCGCGGAGACCAGCGGGCCCATGTGCATCTTCGGATCCATCGGATTACCGATCTTGATCGTCTTCGAGCGCTCGGCGAGGGCGCTCATGAGCTTGTCGTAGGCCGGCCGCTCGATGAACACCCGCGAGCCCGCCGAGCAGGTCTGCCCCTGGTTGTAGAAGATGCCCATGAACATCCCGCGCGCCGCCGCTTCCATGTCGGCGTCCGCGAACACGATGTTCGGGGACTTGCCGCCGAGCTCCATCGTGACGCGCTTCATGTTGCCGGCCGAGGCCTTCACGACCTCGCGGCCGGTCGCCGTCGAGCCCGTGAAGGTGACCTTGTCGATCTGCATATGGCTCGCGATGGCGGCCCCCGCCGTCTTGCCGAACCCGGGGACGACGTTGACCACGCCCGGCGGCACGCCGGCCTCCAGCAGGAGCTCGCCCAGCCAAAGGGCGCTCAGGGGGGTCTGCTCGGCGGGCTTGAGCACGATCGCGTTGCCGCAGGCGAGCGCGGGCGCGAGACGTTCAACCGCCATCAGCAGAGGGAAGTTCCAGGGAATGATCGCGCCCACCACGCCGACGGGCTCGCGCACGGTGTAGTGGAGGAACTTGGCGCCGGGGTAATAAGGCACGGAGACGGGCGTCGTATCGCCGTTGAGCTTCGTGGGCCAGCCTCCGTAGTAGCGGAACAGGGCGACAGAGAGGGGAAGGTCGCCGCTCTTGGCCTCACGGATCGGCTTGCCGTTATCGAGGGTCTCGAGCTGGGCGAAAGCCTCGGCGCGAGCCTCGAGCAGGTCGGCGGCCTTGTGCAGGACGCGCTCGCGCTCGGCGGGGGACAGCTTCGACCAGGGGCCCTCGAGGGCCGCGCGAGCGGACGCGACCGCCCGGTCGACGTCGGCGGAATCCGCCTCGGCGACGGTGCCGAGAAGCTCGCCCGTGGCGGGGTTGAGGGTCGCGAACGTCTTGCCGGATTGTGCGTCCGCGGGCTGGCCGTCGATCAGGAGCTTATGGACCTTGCGGGATAGGAATTCCTTCAAAAGGGGATGAACTTCGGGCAAAGTCGCGATGCTCATGCGTCCTCCGTGTCCGTCGAGCGGCAGGCAAATTCAACCAAATTAGGGCCCTTAAATGTCCTAGACTGCCGCATGAGCGAGAAGCCCGCGGCCCCCTGGCCACTTCCCGGCTGGGAGGCCGTCCAGCCGTTTCCGTTCGCCGAGGCGCGCGGCGCCTTCGCAGGCATGACCGGAACCGAGGGCCGCATCGTCCTGAAGTACTACCGCCGCCATGACGGCACCCTCGTGGCGACCGCGCGCTTCGGCGAGCTGTCCGAGGGCGCGCCCGGTCTCGTCCACGGCGGGGCGATCCTGACCGCGCTCGACGAGGCCCTCGGCGCCGCCGCCTGGCTCGCCGGTCGTCCCGTGATGACCGCCCGCCTCACGACCGAGTTCCGCAAGGGCGTGCCGCTGGGCGCGACCATGCTCGTCGAGACGCGCCTCATCCGCGAGCGCCACCGCCTCGTGATCCTCGAGGGCACCTTGAGCGGGCCCGACCACGTCGTTTATGCGTACGCCGACGGACGCTTCATGGTCCTCGGAGAGGCGGACCAGAAAAGAATCCTGGGCCGCGCGGCTCCGGTGCCAGACTTGTAGGACTCTTCGCGCGAAGAGTACGTGAAAAGAGTAAAATACGGTCATGCGCCTGGCACAGAGCTTTTCACGCCTTGGGACGGAGACCGCGTTCGAGGTCCTGGCCCGCGCGCGAGCCCTCGAGGCCCAGGGGCGCAAGATCATCCACCTCGAGATCGGTGAACCCGACTTCGACACGCCCGCGAACATCCGCGACGCCGCCAAGAAGGCTCTCGACGGCGGGTTCACCCACTACGGGCCGTCCGCGGGCCTGCCCGAGACGCGCAAGGCCGTCGCCGAATATGTGACGAAGACGCGCGGCGTCGCGTACGCTCCGGAAGAGACGATCATCGTTCCCGGCGGCAAGCCGATCATCTTCTTCACGATCCTGGCCCTGATCGAGCCCGGCGACGAGGTCGTCTACCCCAACCCCGGCTTCCCGATCTATGAATCGATGATCAACTACGTCGGCGGCAAGCCCGTCCCGCTGCCGATCCGCGAGGAGCGCGACTTCGACTTCGATCCCGCCGAGTTCGAGAAGCTGCTCACGCCCAAGACCAAGCTCGTCATCCTGAACTCGCCCGCGAATCCGACGGGCGGCGTGATGTCGCGCGAGACGATGGACCGCGTCGCGAGATCGCTCGCGAAGTTCCCGGACGCGATGCTCCTCACCGACGAGATTTATTCCCGGGTCGTTTACGAAGGCACACACCATTCGCTCCTGTCGTATCCCGGCATGAAGGAACGCTCGATCCTTCTCGACGGATTTTCAAAAACCTGGGCAATGACCGGCTGGCGCCTCGGCTACGGGGCCGGCCCCAAGTGGCTGATCGACGCGATCGCCAAGCTGTCGACCAACGATCATTCCTGCGTGTCGTCTTTTTCCCAGATCGCGGCCATCGAGGCGTTGAACGGCCCGCAGGACGCGGTCGTCGCCATGGTGGCCGAGTTCAAGCGCCGCCGCGACGTCATCGTCAAGGGCTTGAACGCGCTGCCCGGGATCACCTGCAAGACCCCGAGCGCGGCTTTTTACGTTTTTCCAAACATCAAAGGCACCGGCCTTGCGTCGAAGGCCTTAGCCGACGCCCTGCTGGCCGAGGCGGGGGTTGCGTGTCTTCCCGGCACGTCGTTCGGCGCGCTCGGCGAGGGCTACCTGCGCTTCTCCTACGCGAACTCCATCGAGAACATCGAGAAGGCCCTCGCGGCGATGAAGGCCGCCCTGCCCAAATTGTCGGCGGTCGCCTCGAAGTGAGCGTTGATAGGCGGTCGCTCGACCGCCTCCTCGGGTACGTCAAGCCCCACCGCGCCCGGCTGATCCAGGCGACCTTCGTCATGTTCGGCGTCGCGGCGCTCAACGGGACCCTCGTGAAGGTCCTCGGCCCGATCACGAACAGCCTGTTCATTGACTCGGACCCGGTGAAGCTCAAGCGCGTCGCGCTGATGATCCCCGTCGTCTTCTTCCTTAAGCTCGTCTTTCAATACACGCAGTCGTACCTGATGTCGTGGCTCGGGCAGAAGATCACGCAGGAGATCCGCGAGGACCTGTTCACGCACCTGCACGCGCTCTCGATGGACTTCTTCTGGAAGTCCAAGGCGGGCGAGGTCCTCTCCAAGCTCACGAACGATATGACCGCGCTGCAGTCCGCCCTCCAGTTCGTGCCGCTGTACGCGATCCGCGACTCCCTCACGATCATGATCGTCCTCGGGATCATGATCTCGACGAACCCCAAGTTCGCTCTCGTCGCGCTCGTCGTGATCCCGATGGCGGGCGCGGTGCTCGGCGTGCTGGGCCGCAAGCTGCGCTCGTCCGGCCGCCGCGGCCAGGAGGTCATGGGCGAGATCTACCACCGCTTCCAGGAGAGCCTGCAGGGCATGCTCGTCGTGAAGTCCTTCAACTACGAGCAGGGCTCGATCCGGAAGTTCCGCGTCGAGAACGACGAATTTTTCCACCAGATGATGCGCTACTTCAGGGCGACCGCGCTGTCGGGACCGCTGATGGAGTTCCTCGGCTCGCTCATCATGGCCGCGATCGTCTGGCTCGGGGGCAGCGCGATCGGCGCGGGCACGATGACCGCGCCGCAGTTCGCGGTGTTCATCGGCTCCTTCTTCATGGCGTATGGGCCGATTAAGAACCTCGCGCAGATGAACTCGACATTGCAATTAGGGTTAGCCGCCGCCGAAAGGATCTTCTCGATCCTCGACGAGGCTCCGTCCGTCGTCGAGCCGCTCCATCCGCTGCCGTTTCCTCCGTTGACGCAGGGCGTGGTTTTTGAAAACGTCTCGTTCAAATACCCGTCCCGCGACCTGTGGGCCCTCAAGAACGTCTCGCTCACCATCAAGACGGGCGAGGTCGTCGCGTTGGCGGGACCGTCGGGCTCGGGCAAGACGACGTTCGTCCATCTTCTGCTGCGTCTATTCGATCCGACCGAGGGCCGCATCACGATCGACGGGATCGACCTGAAGGACATGTCCTCGCACGAGCTGCGCAGGAAATTGGGGCTGGTGTCGCAGGAAACCATACTCTTCAACGATACGGTGCTCGGCAACGTCGCGATCGGCCGCGAGGGCGCGTCGCGCGCCGACGTCGAGGGGGCGCTCGCGGTCGCGGACGCCGCCGAGTTCGTGGGCGCGATGGCCCAGGGCCTCGACACGCCGCTCGGCGACCGCGGCGCGCGCCTCTCGGGCGGCCAGCGCCAGCGTCTCGCCATCGCGCGCGCGGTCCTCAAGGACCCCAAGCTGCTGATCCTCGACGAGGCGACCTCGAACCTCGACGCGGGCAGCGAGCGCGCCGTGCAGAACGCGATGGAGCGCCTGTACCCCGGGCGCACGGTCGTCATGATCGCGCACCGCCTCTCGACCGTCCAGAAGGCCGACCGCATCGTCGTGATGCGCCACGGCCGGATCGAGGAAGCCGGCACGCACGCCGAGCTCTTGGCGAAAAACGGCGTCTACGCGACGCTCACGCGCTACCAGCAGCTCGAAGCGCCCGAGCCTTCATGAGAGCCGTCATCTTCGACATGGACGGCGTGATCGTGAACAGCGAGGCCGAGTGGAAGTCGCTCGAGGCGCTCTATTTTCGCGAGCTCGCGCCCGCCTGGACTAAGGAGCACGACGAGCGCGCGGTAGGCCTCGGCGTCGAGGACCTGCACCGCTTTCTCGTGAAGGAGTTCGAGGTCGCCGTCACGAAGAACGAGTTCCTCGACCACTGCGACATCACCGCGAAGAAGGTGTACGAACAGCGCGTCGAATGCGCCGAGGGCTTCCTCGACCTCGCGCGGCTGCTCAAGCACGGCGGGATCAAGACCGCGATCGCCTCGTCCTCGCCCGCGCACTGGATCAAGATGGTCGTCGACCGCTTCGCGCTGTCGCCCCTGCTCGACGTCATCGTGTCCGCAGACGACGTGGGGGGGCGCACGAAGCCCCAGCCGGACATCTACCTCGAGGCCGCCGCGCGCCTGAAGATTCCGACCATCGAATGCCTCGCGATCGAGGACTCCTCGGTCGGATTGCTCGCCGCGAAGCGCGCGGGCATGAAGACCGCGGCCTACCGCAACGGCAGCAACGACGGCCAGGACCTGTCGATCGCGGACTTCGAGCTCGGCGGATTTAGCGGCTTGAGCTACGAGAAGCTCGTCGCCCGGCTACGCCGCTAAACGCTTAATACTAGGGAACGCGCGCGAAGATCACGAACGCGTACTTGGCGAGGACCTGGTCGATCGTCAAGTTGTCGATCGTGAGCGAGAAGCCCGTCCGGTTCGCTCCGCCCTTGAGGACGCCGGTGACCTCGTCGTACGTGAGCGAGACGCCGCTGTTGTTGGCGTAGCCCGTGATCGTGCCCGCGGCCCGGTCGTAGGTCAGCTTGAAAGGCGCCAGGCCGAGCGCGCCGGAGACGGTGTGGGTCTTCTCGTCGTACGTCAGGTCGACGGGAGCGTAGCTCGCGCCGCCCTTGACCGTGCCGGCGTTCTCGTCGAAGACGAGCCCGACGGGCGTGCGGTTCGCGCCGCCCTTGATCGTGCCCGCCTCGTAGTCGATCTGGAGGCTGATCCCGGCCTGGTTCGAGGCGCCGGTCACCTCGCCCGTCGCCTTGTTGATCGTGAGCTCGAACCCGAAGTTGTTGACCGCTCCCTTGATGGTGGCGATGCCGCGGCGGTTCGGATTGCCGCGAACGAGGAGAGGCTGGACCTGAACGAGGCCGCGCAGCGCGGCCGAACGGGCGCTGAGCTGGACGATCTGGGCGGAGGCGTTCTCGAACGCGTCGGCCGAGGCGGAGGCGGCGACGACGGACAGTAGCGCGGCGAAAAGGGCGATTTTCATTGGTATCTCCTGACGGCTAGTCGAACTTCACGTTGTCGGGGCCGAGGTCCGAAACGCCCTGGTAGATATTGTGACGCGGGCCGCGGGGGCCGTGAGGCCCGCGCGGATAGCCGCCGGGATAATTGCCCGGATATCCCGGGTACCGCGGGTCGTTGCGCGGATTATGGCGGCAGTAGGAGACGCCGCTGCGCACGTTGCAGCGCGTCGCGGTGCGCGAGGCGAAGGAGCCGAGCTCGACGCCGGCGACGGAGCGGAACGACAAGCTCCAGTTCTCGTCGCACGGATCGAAGGAGGTTTCCACGAGGCAGACCTGATCGCCCCGGTCTTCCCAATCGGAATAGCGCTCGGTGCCGCCGGTGATCGCGAAGGCGCGGGCGCTGGTCAAGTCCACCGGCTGGCCGATGTCGGAGCCCCGGAGCGTGAAGTTCCCGGAGCGGTAGTCGCCGGACACGGCCGCTTCGAGGTCGACGTCGGGACGGCCGCTCTGCTTGACGCGAAGCGCGATCGACTTGTCGCTCGAGCCCTTCTTGAAGGTGAGCTCGGCGCGCCCCGCGACGAGCGTGGCGGCGCCGGCTTTGCCGTTCAACGGGATTCCGGCGGCGCCGGTGAGCGTGATCTGTCCGGTGCGGGTCTCCTTGAAGTCGCATCCGGCGGCGGCGAGGAGGACGGCGGCGAGGGGGAGGAAGCGGTTCTTGATCATGCGCCAATTCTAGCACGACGCCTAGCACTTGTTGTTGTCGTAATTTGACGAAACGGCCGAATTTTTTTTGGTCCCCTCAGGCGAGGGAAATCTCGCGGCTCAGGCTCTGCGTCGACTCGACGAAGCTCGTCCAATCCGACCGCCGCTTCGCGCGCGCGGTCTCGTCCGACTTCGGCGCGAACGATTTCTCGACGCGCGCGTCGGCCATCCTCTCGGGGTCGGGCAGGCCCGCGGCCTTCGCGGCCAGGATCGCGGCGCCGAGCGCGGTCGCCTCGACCTCCTTGCGGCGCTCGAGCGTCGCGCCGAGCGCGTCGGCCTGGAACGCCATCATCGCGTCCGACCGCGACAGGCCGCCGGCCACGCGCGCGCGCGTCACGGGCGAGCCCGCGGCGGTCATCACCGCGGCGGCGTCGGCGAGCAGCATGCAGAGGCCCTCGGCCGTCGCGCGCACGAGATCATGATTCGTCGTCTGCGAGTCCAAACCGAAGAAGGCCGTCTTCGTCTTGTAGTCCCAGCGAGGCGCCCCGAGCCCTCCGATCGCCGGCAGCATGAGCACGCGCTTCTTTGATCGCTTGAACGCGTCGTCGATCGCCTTCGCGTCCTTCATGAGCCCCAGGTTGTCCTTGAGCCACTCGAACGACGTGCCCGCCGCGTGCACGGTGCCCTCGAGGTAGTAGCCGCGCAGCGCGCCGATCGTCGCGGCGGACGAGGCGAGCAGGCCCGGCGCGCGCTCGGGGCGCGGGCCGGTGTGGCGCAGCAGGAAGGCGCCCGTGCCGTAGTTGGCGACGGCGTCGCCTTCTTCGGAAGCGCCTAACCCGATGGCGGCCGATTGCTGGTCCCCCACGGTGGCCAGCAGCGGAATTTTTCTGCCGCGCCGCTCGATGACGCCCCAATCCCCCGCGGAGGAGCGGATCGACGGAAGGAGCTCCGCGGACAGGCCGAACAACGCGAGCAGCCCCGGGTCCCACGCCGCGGTCTCGAGGTTCATGAGCAGCGTGCGCTGCGCGCACGTGGGATCCGCCGCGACGACCGAGCCCTTCGTCAGGCGCGCGGCGATGAACGTCGAGACCGGCGCGCACAGCAGCCGGCCCGCGTCGGCGAGCGCTCGGACCTTGGGCTCTCGATCGAGGAACCAGCGGATCTTCGGCGCGCTGTAATAAGGAGTCGCGTAGAGGCCCGACAGGCCGTGGATCGCTGCTTGGCGCTCCTGGAGGGGGGCGACGAACTCGGCCGCGCGGCCGTCCATCCATGACGGGGCCGGGCCGACGGGCTTGAACGTCACCTTCTCGCAGAACACGATGGTCGAACGCTGCACCGCGAGCCCGGCCGCGAGCACCCGGTCCCTCGGTCCGATTTTCCCCAATACCGCGTCGAGCGCCGACTCGAGCGTGCGCGCTAGCTCGAGCGGATCGTGCTCGGCCCAGCCGGCCTTGGGGCGCTTCGTGCGCACGGGGCGCTGCGCGAGCGCGACGATCTTGCCCTTCAGGTCGAAGAGCACGGCGCGAGAGGAGGAGGAGCCCTGGTCCAGCGCCAGCAGCAGGTCGCGGGTCTTCACAGGCCCTTGAGCTTCAGATCCGTCGTCTCGACGCGCTCGCCGAGCTCCGTCAGCCGGGCGCGAAGGTCCCCGTCGGTCGCCTTGTCCTCGATCAGCTTGTTGACGAGCGGGGCCGACGGCGCGAGGATCGCCTCGTACGAGCCGGCCGCCTTCAAGATCTCGAGGATCTTCTTCTTGTCCTGGAACTCCCACTTCACGGCCGGGGCCGCCGAGACCTCGAAGCGCTCGCCGAAGGCGCGCACGTAATTCTTTTTCTTGAGCGCCGCGGCGAGCTCGGCCGCGGCGGAGGCGGCCGCGGCCTTGGCCGCTTCGACCTTCGCCAACGCGTCGCCGTATTTGTCCACGAGCGCGGCGAGCTCGGGCTCTCCCGAGGGCTTCGCGATGGGGGCGGGCATGCCCGCGTATTGATCCTTGTAGATCGGGCAGATGGGCTTGTAGTCGCACCACCGGCACGCGTTCTCGGTGGGCTTCGGATCGAAGCGGTCCTTGGTGATGCCCTCGGCGGTCGCGACGATGCGCTCGGTCAGCTCCTTGACGAGGGGCTTATCGCGGCGGATCGTGCGGTGCTCCTTAAGAGTGGGCAGGTGATAGAAGATCAGCTCGCCCACTTCCATCCCGAGCTGGCTCTCCGCCGCGAACTGATACATCGTGAGCTGGGCGTCTATGTCCAATCTTCCGGCGGCGAGCTTCTTGCCGGTTTTATAATCGAGGATCGAAAGCCGTCCGTCGGGCAGCTTGTCTATGCGGTCGACCTTCCCGGTGAGGGGAACGCCTTCGTATTCAAAATTAAAGTTATATTCGACGGAAAAGGGGACATGAAAGGACTTGGCGTGCTTATCGTGAAAACGCGTGAGGATCTGGCGTCCTTCCTCGAAGTAGTCGGCCTCCTGGTTCTCGTCGCGGTAGCCGGGCTTGACCCAGATTTCCCGGTAGTGCTTCAGGAGATCCTCCAAGCTGGGGGCCTTCGCGACCGTGCCGCCGTAAAACCACTCGAGCGCCAAATGCACGCTTTGGCCGAACGAAAAAAAATGTTTTGGTTTCTCAGGAATCTTGTCGACGTACTTGAACTTGAATTTCTGCGGGCACTCGTTGTAGAGCGTGATCGACGAGTGCGAGAGGGGGCGGGGCAGCTTCAAGCTAGTTATTATACCGCAACAGCTCGGTGTTCGGGTTCTCGAAGCCGGGACCGCCTATCGTCGTCTTGACGCGGCCGATGCCGGGGCAGTAATAGTCGTAGCGCCACGAGCTCTTGAAGGCCGAGTCCCGCTCGCGGATCTTGAGGCAACCCGAGAAGGCGCCTGCCTTCGCGACGACCGTCGTCGAGGCCGACACCACGAGATACTCGACCTTCGACCGGCCTCGGCTCGCGCTCCATGTCATCGCTTCCGAGTACGGATAGCGGAGGATCGCCTCGCGTCCGTCCTTGTCCACGCGCCAAACGGCCCAGTCGCTCTTGAGATAGGTCTCGATCTTGGTTTGGATGCGCTTGTCGCCCGCGTACAGCGCCGACTGGATGGAGCCCGCGGGCCCGGACGACGTTCGCGCCTCCCACTCGAGGCGCATCGCCCGGCCGCCGCTCGCGCTGTCGACGTAGATCCACGTGCGGCCTTCGTCGGTGGGGAAGTAGTCGGGGCAGCGCAAGAGACCCGTTTTCGCGCGTTCCAAACACGCCGTCATATGGGGGAAGTCCCGCGCGGCGGCCTCGTAATGCCGGCGCGCTTCCTCGCAGCGGCCGAAGACTCCGCGGTACAGCTCCGCCGCGCGCAGCCGGACCTCGCACGCGCGCGGGTCCTTCGGGCGGGAGGCCAGGAACTTCTCGTACTGCTTCACGGCCTGGACCGGGCGGCGGGCGTCTTCTTGAATAGTCCCGGAGAGATAGCGGTAGGTGTCGCATCCGGACAGAAGAACGGCGACGGCCAAACCGACGGGCAGCCGGAATATCATTGCTTCAAGTATGCCAATTTCGCGCGGCGGACCAAGACCGGGACGACGATCATCAGGCCGAGCACGATGAGCATCGTCGTGTTCGGGTCCTTGAAGTAGGCGCTCAGACGCAGCGTCGTGAACGCGATCACCGCGTAGTAGATCATGTCGCCCGCGATCGCGATCGCCCAGCCGGCCACGAAGCCGTGCCCCGCCGCCATCGCGGCCGCGCGCCCGGTCATGGGATCCACGCCGAACGCGATCATGATGAGCGTGAACGGCCCCGCGCCGACGCCGCCGTAGTGCGCCGCCATGCGGTCCATGTTGGCCTTCATCGCGGCGGCCACGCGCTCGAGGAAGGGGCTCTTTTTCCCGAGCTTCACGAAAAGCCTGAGAATGGGCTCGAACGTGAACGCGAGCATGACGTCCGAGACGAGGTAGAGCGACGCTGCGACCGGCCAGGCGATGCCCATCTTGCGCGCGAGCAGGACGCCGGCGGGGATGCCGCCGCCGACGGGAATGAGAAACAGCATCAAAACGGGAAGCATGCGGTAATTTTAACTCTTCCCGGGAAGAGTTGACGGCTCGCGCCGGCGCGAGCTCACAATAAGCCGCTCTCACGAAAGCTGAAGAACGACGACTCCGACACGATCACATGGTCGGCCACCGGAATTCCCATGAGCTCGCCCGCGCGCTGAAGCCGGCGCGTCGACTCGCGGTCCTCGGCCGAAGGCGACGGGTCGCCCGAAGGGTGGTTGTGGACCACGACGACGGCGGCCGCGCCGTTGGAGATCGCCGGTGCGAACACCTCGCGCGGATGCACGAGGCTCGCCGACAGGGTCCCGACCGAGACGGTCTCGATGCGCAGGAGCTGCCGCCGCGCGTTCAGGCATAAGACCAAGAAATGCTCCTTGCGCGCGCAGCGCACCTCGGCCGGGACGAGGCCCGCGGCCGCGCGCGCGCCGTCGACGACCGGGCGCGGGTCGAAGGCGCGACGGCGCTTCGCGTATTCCTCGAGCGCGGCTTCTCGTCCGCGGCCGCTCGTTTCCTTCACGATGGAGGCCGCGCGCGCCGCGTTCACTCCCAGTATGACGGAAATGAGCTCCGTATCCGTGAGCGCTTCCGGACCGCGGCGCGCCAGCTTCTCTCGCGGGCGCTCCTGGTCCATGATCGTCACTTCGCCGGCTCGAGGACGCGCGCGGCGTCGTCCTCGGCGAGATCTCCCGACACCACGGCCTTTCCGCCGTCCGTCCGGATCTCATAGCTTTCGAGGCCGTTGGAATATCGCCGCGTTCCGCCGCTTTCGCCCGCGAACGAGAAGCCCTCCGGCATCCATGGGCCGGCGAAGGGAGCCTCGCGAAAGGCGGTCTGCGCGGGCCCCGGGAGCTCGAGCTTCACGGTCCGCTCCCGGCGCGCGAGCGTTCCGTCGTCCCGGTAGGTCTCGCGCTTCATCAGCAGGCCGCTGTCGCGGTCCACCCACAGAGCCCGCCGCAGGATTCCGCTCTTCAGGCGGAGCTCCAGCTTCCACGTCCTGCGCTTGGCGACGACGCCGCCGGTCGAGACCGCGATCTCGTAGTGAGCTTTCAGCCGGGCGAGCCCGGCCTCGGGCTTCTCGCGCTCGCGCACCTCGACGAGCGGCGGCGCGTTCTTCTTCGGAGCGAAGACCGCGCGCCGGACGCGCCCGGGCGCGCCGAGCACCTCCGCCTTGAGCGCTTTCGGCTTCTTGCCGGGAAGGAATACCTGCACGCGCTCGACGGCCGCGTAGCTCGTCGCGGGTCCGGCCAAGGAGCGGAGCAAGAGCTCCTCGGCGCCGGGCCGCGGCGCGCGGGGCTTCGCGTGGAGGGGGGCCGCGATCAGCGCGAACAGGACGGCCAGCTTAAATCTCGTCATTGTCTTCTCCTTCGTCGTCCGACCACAGATCCCGCAGCGCCTGCTGCGGGGCGGCCTCGAGGCGCAGCGCCGGCCTCTCCGCGAACTCCTTCACGGGCTCCCGTTCGGGCATCGACCGCATGATGATCAACGCGACCGCGGCCGCGGCGAAGGCCGCGCCCGCGCCGTACGCCCAGGCTCCTCCTTCGAGGGCGTCGCGGAGGCCGGCCCAGACGGACCGCGCGGGCTTGCGATTGCGGGCGAGGCGCTTGAGGTCGGCCGTGAGGCTTTCCGGCGCGGGCACCCGGAGGGACTTCATCGCCGCTTTGGCGAGACGAGCGTCGTCTTTTTCCTTCATGAGGTGACCTCCAGGGCCAGCAGTCGTTCCTTCAGCGCGGCGCGGGCGCGGACGATCCGCGAGCGCAGCGTATTGAGCGGGCAGCCCATGACCGCGGCCGCCTCCTCGTAACCGAGCCCTTCCAAATCGATCATCAGCAGGACCGCCCTCGCGTCCGGCGTGAGGGCCCGCATGGCCCGGCGCACCAGCTTCGAATTTTCCTCGCGTTCGAGGCGGTCGATCAGGGGCTGCTCCCGATGGTCGGCGACCCCTTCGGCCACGGTCAAGCCCGCCGCGTCGATCGGCAATTCCAGCGATTGGCCGTGCCTTTTTTCGTATTTACGGGTCCCGTCCAGGTAAAGATGCTTTAAAACGGTCAAAAACCAGGCCTCGAAGGGCAAACCGGGGTCATGGGTGCCGATTCGGTCCATGGCCTTGGCAAAAGCCTCCTGCACGAGCTCTTTGGCGTCGTCCTCATTGCCGCAGAGCCCCATCGCGAAGCAATAGGCCTTATTCGCGTTAGCGTCGATTAATGCGTCCCAGTCGATTTCGGGCATTCACCTACCATACGATTGAGGGGGTCGAAAAGTTGCATGCCGGAGGTAAGTTTCAGCCCCGATTTCCTGTAATAGGCTTGTAACAGATTTGAGTTACATTTAATACATGGACGCGATACAGCCGCAGTGGGAAGACCTGGTGATCCGCGAAGCTCTGCCTTCGGCGCTTGAGATCACGGCCCCTAGCCCGCTTCCCGTCGCCGTGCGCCGCCCCGAGCCCAAGGTCCAGGCCGCCTACCTCGCTCACGAGCTGCGCGCTCCCGTCACGTCGATCCGCCTCGGCCTCGAGATCCTGTCGGAGCAGATCGAGGGCCGTCTCGAGGCCGACGAGAAGCAGATGCTTTCCTTGGCGATCCGAAACACCATGAGGCTCGAAGGCCTCGTGAACGACATCATGGATTACAGCAAGATCGCGGCCGGCAAGCTCGCGATCGTCAAGGACCCCTGTGACGCCCGCACGCTCGTCGACGACGCCGCCGACTCGCTTCGCGCCATGGCCACGGCCAAGGGCGTGAAGATCGCGAAGGACTACGCGCCGCTGCTGCCGCGCTGCTCGGCGGAGAA
>Ga0163144_10015198_pt1 | contig 15902 bp, 12 predicted proteins | sample OliLak19BULKMAT1_FD_123175 | JGI IMG/M metagenome (GOLD analysis project Ga0163144, IMG submission 123175) | Freshwater microbial mat bacterial communities from Lake Vanda, McMurdo Dry Valleys, Antarctica - Oligotrophic Lake LV.19.BULKMAT1 | ecosystem: Environmental > Aquatic > Freshwater >...
GAGAATATCGATCCGATGGGCGTACACACCGGCGACAGCATCACGATCGCACCTGCGCTGACGCTGACCGACAAAGAATACCAGATCATGCGCGATGCCTCGATCGCGGTGCTGCGCGAGATCGGCGTCGAGACCGGCGGGTCGAACGTTCAGTTCGCGGTTAACCCTGCCGATGGACGCCTCGTCGTCATCGAGATGAACCCGCGCGTGTCGCGCTCGTCAGCGCTTGCGTCCAAAGCGACGGGCTTCCCGATCGCCAAGGTGGCGGCGCGTTTGGCCGTCGGCTACACCATGGACGAGCTCGCCAACGACATTACCGGCGGCGCGACGCCAGCCTCGTTCGAGCCGACAATCGACTACATCGTGACGAAGATCCCGCGCTTCGCGTTCGAGAAGTTTCCCGGCGCCGATGCCACTTTGACGACGTCGATGAAGTCGGTTGGCGAGGCCATGGCAATCGGGCGCACGTTCGCTGAAAGCCTGCAAAAAGCGCTGCGCTCGATGGAAACGGGCCTTAGCGGCCTCGACGATATTGCGTTCGAGGGCCTCGGCGAGGGCGACGACAAGAACGTTATTCGCGAGCAGCTCGCGCGTCCGCGTCCCGACCGGATCTTGAAGGTCGCGCAGGCGATGCGGCTCGGCTTCCCGCGCGCCGAGATCCAGACCAGCTGCCGGATCGATCCGTGGTTCCTTGATCGCATCGAGGAGATCGTGGCGATGGAGGCGCGAGTCATTGCTCACGGTGTGCCGAAATCGGTCGAATTGCTGCGCGAACTCAAGGGGATGGGGTTTTGCGATGCCCGTCTGGCAAAGCTGGCGGGGACAACCGAGGCGGCGGTGACGGCGCTGCGCCTCGAGCTTGGCGTGCGGCCGGTCTACAAGCGCATCGACACGTGTGCTGCCGAGTTCGCGTCGCCGACGCCGTATATGTATTCGACCTACGAGCCAGGGCTCGCCATCGACGAGGCGACAGGTGAGGCGGCGCCCAAAAGCGAGGCAGACGTCAGCGCGCGCCGCAAGGTCATCATTCTCGGCGGCGGACCCAACCGCATCGGCCAGGGCATCGAGTTCGACTACTGCTGCTGCCATGCCTGCTTTGCACTGACCAAGGCCGGGTTCGAGACCATCATGGTCAATTGCAATCCGGAAACCGTGTCGACCGACTACGACACCTCCGACCGGCTCTATTTTGAGCCGCTGACCGCCGAGGACGTGCTCGAGATCATTCGCGCCGAACAGGCAGCTGGCGAGGTGTTGGGCGTCATCGTGCAGTTCGGTGGGCAGACGCCGTTAAAACTTGCCGCAGCGCTGTCGGCTGCCGGCGTTCCAATCCTCGGCACGTCGCCGGACGCCATAGACCTAGCCGAGGACCGCGACCGGTTCTCGATCCTCATCGACAGCCTCGGTCTGCGCCAGCCTGAAAGCGGGATTGCCCGCGCTCCGGGCGAAGCCCGCGCCATCGCCGACCGGGTGGGGTATCCCGTCGTCATCCGGCCGTCTTATGTGCTCGGCGGCCGCGGCATGGAAATCGTCTATGACGGAGCCGCGATCGACCGCTACATCACCAAGTTGTCGGCGACACTGGCCGCGCCGTCGGACCTCGCGGTGTCCAATTCGCGTCCGTTGCTGGTCGACCGCTATTTGACGGATGCCGTCGAGGTCGATGTCGATTGTATAGCCGATGGTCGCGACACGTTCATCGCGGGCATCATGGAACACATCGAAGAGGCCGGTATCCATTCCGGAGACAGCGCGTGCTCGCTCCCGCCCTATTCGCTGGCGGCTGAAACCATCGCCGAAATCGAACGCCAGACCCACGAGATTGCTCTGGCCTTGAAGGTCGTCGGGCTGATGAACGTGCAGTTCGCGATCAAGAACGGCGAGGTCTACATTCTCGAGGTCAACCCGCGGGCCTCGCGCACCGTGCCGTTCGTTGCCAAGGTGGTCGGTATCCCCGTTGCTGCCATCGCGTCGGAGGTCATGGCCGGGCGGCCGCTGGCGAGCTTCAACCTGAAGCAACCCAAGCTTGGCCACATCGCGGTCAAGGAGGCCGTGTTCCCGTTTGCGCGTTTCCCAGGTGTCGACCCCGTGCTGGGGCCCGAAATGCGCTCGACGGGCGAGGTGATGGGTATCGACCGCGATTTTGCGATGGCGTTTTGCAAGAGCCAGATGGGCGCTGGGACCATTCTGCCGACAACGGGCACGGTGTTCGTCTCGATGCGCGATGGCGACAAGGACCGCGTACTGGCGCCGCTCAAAGACTTGCAGGCGATGGGCTTTAAAATCATCGCCACGCGGGGGACGAAGCGGCACCTCGAAGCCAACGGCATTCCGTGCGAAACGATCAACAAGGTTCTCGAAGGCCGACCGCACATCGTCGATGCCATGAAAAACCGCGACGTGGCTTTGGTTTTCAATACGACCGAGGGCGTCAAAGCGCTGGCCGACAGCAAGGACATTCGGCGCACGGCCTTGCTCAACCACATTCCCTATTATACAACTTTGGCCGGTGCAGTGGCCGTGACGAAAGCCATCTCCGCGTTGAAAGCGGGGAGCGTCCAAGTTGCGCCGCTGCAGTCGTACCTGACCGGTCGCGAAGGATAACCGGCCTTGCTGGAGTGTTATCGCCACGATAACGCCCCATCGCATAGGCCACGTTAGGGGCGACGTGTTCGGCACCCAATGCGTCCCGATCGGGACTGTCGTTTGACAGTTTCGGTCAGGCAACCCGTGTTCGGTCAGTCAACCCGTGTTCGGTCAGTCAACCCGTGTTCGGTCAGGCAACCCGTGCTGGGTCAGGCAACGCTTGGCAGGCACGCCCTCTTTATGAAATCCTAGGACCGCCCGGGTTGGGCGTCACGATGTGGTTCCGGCAATGGCTGGACCCAAAAAGGAGACTATACTATGTCGCTGGAGCGCATTCCGATGACCCTCGACGGCTTCCGAAATCTGGAGGTCGAGCTCCATCGTTTGAAAGCCGAGGAGCGCCCGCGGATCATTTAGGCGATCTCCGAAGCCCGGGCACTCGGCGATTTGTCCGAAAATGCCGAATACCACGCGGCCAAAGAAGCCCAGGGCCAAAACGAGGCCCGCGTCTCCGACATGGAAGACAAGCTGTCACGAGCCGAAGTGATCGACACGTCGTCGTTATCGGGCACGACCGTCAAGTTCGGCGCGACCGTAACGGTCGTCGACGAGGATACGGACGAAAAGGTCAGGTATAAGATCGTCGGCGATACCGAAGCCAACGTCCGCGATGGCAAGATCTCGATCTCGTCACCGATCGCGCGAGCTCTAATCGGCAAAAGCAAAGGCGATGCGATCGAGGTCATCACGCCAAAGGGCGCGCGCAGCTACGAATTGGTCAAGATCGAGTGGAAATGACGCGCGCTGGGACGGGCTTACAGGGGCTAGCGGGGGCGACTTTGGCGGCGTGACTGTTGCCGAATAGCAACAGTCGAGATGCGAATACAAGGTAAAAGCATCGGCGGAGCTTTCGCAAATCTCTGAGATCGTTATCGAAACAGCAATAAAAGCAATCCATTATCCTTACCTATCAATGCGGTGCGGTTACGAGCTGTGACTGCGTTGGAAAACAAATTGGTAACTCAGTGTCGCCCTCGGCTTTCGTCCACGGGCGCGCGTCTAGTGGAGAAGCGTAAGATGAAGCGAGTTTTGCTGATCGCCTGCCTGAGCCTCCTCGGCGCAGTCCCGGCCGTTGCCCAGTCGAAGTATCCAGTTGCCGCCGACGGTACGACCAACGTTGCAGATTGCGCCAAGGCCCCAGCCGAGGCCCGCGACGATTGCATTAGCCGTGCCCGCCCCATGACGGGCAAGGCACTGGCCGAATTCACCAAAGCGGCCGAAGCTGCTGAGGCAAAAGCCGCTAAAGCCGCATCGGCTGCTGCGCCTGCCACCGTGGCGAAGGTCGCTGCCACAAAGCTGTCGGCCGCCGACAAAGCCAAGAACCGCGCTGCCGCGAAAGCCGCCAAGCGTGCTCAAATCCGCTACAACAAAGCCCGGGTCGCAAGTGCGCCGAAGGGCCTTAAAGTTGCCAGCGACGGTTCCACCGACATCAACCAGTGCGGGTCGGTTCGTCCGCAACTGTTCGACGCATGCATCAGCCGCGCGCGCCCGCTGACCACCAAGGCGCTCGCCACCTACACGGCCCAGCGGACTGCGGCCGCGGCCAAGGCTGCTGCAAAGACTGTTGCTGCTAAGTCTGAACCAGCGAAAGCTGCGACAAAGGTCGAGCCAAAGGCCGCCGAAACCAAGACGGTTGCTGCCACGAAAATTGAGCCGGCAAAGGTCGAAGCGAAGGTCGCGGCTCCCGCCAAGCCGATCCTCGACGTCAAGGGCTTCGTGATCGCCAAAGACGGTACGACCAACGTTGCCGATTGCGCGAAAGCCAAGCCGGAATTCAAAAACGAGTGCATCAGCCGCGCTCGTCCAGTCACGGGTGCCGAGATCTACGGTAAGACTGGAAAGACCGGCAAGGGCGGCTAAGCGACGTGGTGACTAAGCGGTCGCCGCGACCGATAGGGATGCCAACGGCCTGCCTGGCGGCGGGCCGTTTTTTTTGGCCAGCCGGTTCGGCGGTCGAAATGTTGCAAACAAAAAAGCCCCGGTCCGTTGATCGGGCGACGGACCGGGGCTTTCAAAAGTTTCAGCGCTGCTGTGTTTAGGCCGTTGCGACGGCGGGAACCATAGCCTTAGCCAGGTCCGACTTGAGGCGGCGGAGGTCGGGCGACAGGGCGTCGTTCTTGACTTTGGTCAGATACGCATCGAGGCCGCCGTTATGCTCAACGGTGCGCAGCGCCTGGGCGCAGGCGCGGACCCGGATTTTGCGGCCGAGTTTCTCGCTCATCAGCGTAACGTTACAAAGGTTCGGGCGGAACTTGCGCTTCGTCTTGTTTTCGGCGTGGCTGCGGTTTTGGCCCGACATGGGCAACTTACCGGTCAGCTCGCAACGGCGGGTCATCTCGGTCACTCCGGTGGCAGTCGCCGGGAATTGAGCTCGAACCCGGCGTGGCCGTGGTTGTGCTGATCCCAGTGGCGGGGATGGAAAACAGGTCTGACGCCGGAGTGCCCTCCAGCGACGATCATCGGTCGTGTGCCCGAACTCAGTGCGCCCGTCAAGCCGCTGTCACATCGGGCGATCGAGTTGTCATGGGCGCGGTGGAGCGGCGGGTCCGGTGGCTGGCGCTTCGGCCGCTGGCGCTGCGATCGGTTTGGGCGGCTTGCGTTGCCCGTTAGGTGCAGCTGGCGCCGCGCCAAGATTTGCCGGGGGCTCGCTCGCAGCTGTGTCCGGCACGGGTTTCGGCTTTGGTTTTGGCTGCGCAGGCGTTTTAGCAGGCGCCCCGATCCCGGAGCCTGGATTTGCCGTCGGAGCAACGGCAGGACCCGGGGGCGTTTTCGCAGGTGGGGGCGTTTTCGCAGGTGGGGGCGATTTCGCAGGTGGGGCCGCTGTCGCGTTAGAGGCGCCGGTGGGAGCCGCAGCGGCGGGCGGTGGCGCTTCCAACGCCTGGGCGGCGGCTGCGGCGGCCGTGCCACCTGGTGACAGACGCACCTGCCCGCAGCGGAATTGCAGCTGCTCTTCGAGTTCGATCCAACGGGCAACGCGCTTCAGTTGCTGCGGATTTGCGTTGCTTTTAGCCCAGCTTGCGCCGCGCTCCATCAGGCGTGGAACGTCGCCGTAGAGTTCGGTCTGTTCGGCGCGAGCTTTCTCGCACGTCGCCGGGTCGAGGGGCACTGCAGACGCCGGGACGCTGATCGAGACGGCGGCAGAGCCGGCAACCGCGGCGGAACCGATGTAGACTGCGATCAGGCGATGCAGGCCGGTCGTCATGGGTCGCTCACCTTTGTATCGCCCATCCGGGCCTGCTTGTGGCTGAACGAGATCAGCCGAACGCGTCGAGAATACCAATGAAGTCGGCGGCCTTGAGGCTTGCGCCACCAACGAGCGCGCCGTGGACGTTGGGCACCGCCATGAGCGCCCGGGCGTTCGACGCCTTGACCGAGCCGCCGTAAAGCACGCGGATGGATCGTCCAGCCTCACCGAAACGCGCGCCGAGTTCGTCGGCAAGCGCGGCATGGACGCGTGCAACGTCGTCGATCGAGGGCGTGAGGCCCGAGCCGATCGCCCACACCGGCTCATAGGCAACGACCGTGTTGGCAGCCAGCACGCCGTCGGTTAGCGGGTCCGATAGCTTATCGGGCAGCAAATCGGGCAGCGATCTGGCCAGTTGGCGCCGCACGACGGCCTCGGTCAGACCGGCCGCGCGCTGACCCAGCGTTTCACCGACGCACACGATGGCGGTAAGCCCGGCGCGATGGGCAGCCGCAACCTTGGCCTTGACGTCGCAGTCGCGTTCGCCATGGGCAGCCCGCCGCTCGCTGTGGCCGACGATGACGGCTCGCGCGCCAGCATCGGCCAGCATTTCAGACGAAAGATCGCCGGTGAAGGCTCCCGAGGCGAGGGCGTGGCAGTCCTGCGCGCCGATGAGAAGTTCGCTGCCCGACAGTATGGCAGCCATTGGCGCAATCAGCGTGGCGGGTGGGCAGATCATGACGACGGGTCTCGCCACGTCGGGTTTAATGAGGTCGGGGCGACCAGCTGCAGGTGCTGACGTTCGCAGTGCTGCCGCGATGGCCTCCGCCTCGGTCAATGCCGACTTGAGGCCGTTCATCTTCCAGTTTCCGACGAGCAACGGGCGAAGTGCCATGGGTGTCCTTTGGGGGTCCTTTGGGGGTCCGTCGGTTGGTTGCTCTGGCGTGGCTCGAAGACCGGCTTTGGTCCTCGACCGAGGGGTCGCGGGGTAACTGCCGCCCGCGTTTGTGGCTCCTGCGTTTGTGCCGCCCGCGTTTGTGCCCCCCGTGGTGCCCCCGTTGTGCCCCCCGTGGTGCCCCCCGTGGTGCCCACCGCGTGAGTACCCCGGCGCGTCACGGGTACGCCGTCGGCAACCCCGCTTGCTTTCGCGTGAGACGGGCTTCATATCACGCCGATCCAATGCGTCATCGGGGTGTTGCGTGTAAACCCCCCGAGCGCACGCTCGTAGGGATATCCCACCCCATGGTGGCCGAACGCGTTCGCGCGGGGCCACTGACGCACAGCCAAGAGGCACGACGGACAGCCATGCTCGAAATGATCCGCCAGGGTGCTCAGACGACGGTCGCAAGGATATTTCTGTTTATTCTGGCAGCGTCGTTCGTCCTCTTCCTTGGTGACGTCCGTGGGTGCGCCCGCGATACCGGCGTGGCAACCGTCGGCGGTGTGCCGATTTCTCAAAGTGAGCTCGACCGCGCGCTGGAAAACGAGCTGTCGCGGCTGTCGCAACGCGCCGGCCGCCGCATCACGCAGACAGAAGCTCTCCAGTTCGGCCTTGACCGGCAAGCGCTGCAGGGCCTCATCGGCCGCGCTGCAATCGATGCCAAGTCGGAGCAGATGGGTCTTGCGATCTCGCAGGTCACGGCGGCGGAAAGTCTGTTGCGCGATCCAGGCTTCCAGGGGCTCGACGGCAAATTCGATACCGCTGGCTTCCGGGCTTTTCTGCGCGAGATCGGCATGCGCGAGAGCGACTTCATCGAGCTGCGCCGCCGCGAAGCGACGCGCCTCCAGCTAACCGACAGCGTTGCGCGCGCGATCATCACGCCCGAACCGTTGGTCAAGGCGATGCACGACTGGCGCGAGGAAACCCGCATCGTCGCGTTTTTCACCCTCGATGCCGAGACGGCCGTCACCGTGCCCGAGCCGGACGCGGCAAAGCTCAAGGAAACCTACGAGGGCGCGAAGGCGCAGTTCATGGCGCCCGAGTACCGGAAACTCGATGTGCTTCTCGCCTCGGTCGAAGATCTGAAGGCCCGCATCGCGATTACGGATGATGCGATCGCGACAGCCTATGAAGACACCAAGGAGACCTTTGCAACGCCAGAATTGCGCCGCGTCCAGCAGATCCCGTTCAAGGATAAAGCGGCAGCAGAGGCGGCCAAGGCGGCGATCAAGGCAGGCAAAAATTTCATGACGGTCGCCGAGGAGTTGAAGCTCACCGATCGCGACATCGACCTCGGGCTGATCAACAAGAAGGCCCTGCTCGACCCCGTTATTGCAGAAGCTGCGTTCAAGCTCGAGCGCAACGCCGTGTCGGACGTGGTCGACGGCAAGCTCGTGACGGTGCTTCTGCGCGTGCCTGAGATCATCGCGGGCAAGCAGCCGACGCTGGCCGATGTCAGGGACAAGGTGCGCGAAACGCTACAGCGTGAAAAGGCGCGCGAGGATGTCCGGAAATTGCGTGACGAGATCGAAGACCTGCGAACGGCGGGCAAGTCGTCCAAGGAAATCGCCGAAGCAAAGGCCCTGAAGTTGATCGAGGTCGCGGCCAGCGATGCAACCAACAAGACCATGGACGGCAAGGCCGCACTCGATTTGCCCGATGCCGCGGCGCTGATCGCCTCCGGGTTCGACACGAAATCCGGGCTGGACCGCGAGGCAGTCGACCTCGCCGACGGCGGCTATGGTTGGGTGCTGACGCAGGCAACGACGCCGACGCGTCAAAAGCCGTTCGAGGAGGTCGAGGCCGAGGTCAAGACGCTCTACACGACGATCGAGCGCAACCGCCTGATGCGTGAGTTGACGCAAAAGCTCGCCGATCGCCTGACGGCTGGCGAGCCGCTCGACAAGGTCGCTGCCGAGCTCAACGTCAAGCCAGACAAGACACCAGCGATAACGCGGATCACGGCCCCGACGGGGTTGACGGAGACCGCCGTGAAACAGGCGTTCGCCTTGCCGGTCGGGCGCGGTGGGCATACCGACACCGCTGATCGTAAAGGGCGGATCGTGATGCGTTTGGTCGAGATCAAACCGGCGACTGCCCCGACCAAAGAGCAACTGGCGGCGCTGGCGCGCGAGCTCGGACAACAGATCCAGATCGATACGCTCGACGCGTTCATCGGGGCGCTACAAGAGCAGGCGGGCGTCACGATCAACGAGGCGGCGCTGCGGCGGGCGCGCGGCGCGGCGCAATAGTCGCGCGCAGGCGGGGACCTCATATCCGCAGTCGACCCTGGCGGAGCTTTCACCACGTGAATGCAAGGAACTGATTGCGTGGCACAGCGCGGAAAGCCAGCCCGGCCCCGGTCTAAAGCGTCGGCGGCAGCTCAACCAAAAGCCGATGTCGCGAACGCGTCGGCAACGGCAGAGGACGACGGCGCGCTTGACGTCGCAGCCGAGCCAGCATTCGAAGCGTTCGTGACCCATTATCATCGCGGTGAACCGCAGGTCGTGTTCGTGCGCCTCGTGGCCGACCTTGAAACGCCGGTCTCGGCGTATCTGAAGCTGACCCGCGACGGGGCGACGCGATCGAGCTTTCTGCTCGAATCGGTCGAAGGCGGTTCGGTGCGCGGGCGCTATTCGATCATCGGGCTGAAGCCGGACATCGTCTGGCGCGCCAACGGTCCGGTCGCAGAAGTGAACGGCGACCCGGTCGCCGCGCCCGACACGTTCACGCGCGAGCCGGTCGCAACGCTCGAATCGCTGCGGGCGTTGCTAGCGAGATCGGCGATCACGCTGCCCGAGGGTCTTCCGCCGATGGCGGCCGGTGTGTTCGGCTATATGGGCTATGACACGATCAGGTTGGTCGAGCGGCTACCGGGCGGCAAGCCAGACGACCTCGGCGTACCCGATGGCATCTTGATGCGGCCAACGCTGATCGTCGTGTTCGACGCGGTCAAAGACGAGATGATCGTTGTGACCCCGGTGCGCCCTCCAGACGGGAGCGCAAAAACGGCCTCGGCCGATGCCGCCGCAGCGTATCGCGCCGCGCGTCAACGGTTGGCGCAGGTGGTTGCGGCGCTCGAAGTTCCACTCGGGGCTGGCCACCGGGCTGGCGATCGGGCTGGCGATCGCGGTGGACACCTTGCGGCCCCGATCGATGGACGTGCCATCGTCGAGCCGGTATCCAACACGCTACCGGAAACGTTCCGCGCGATGGTCGACAGGGCCAAGGACTACATTCGCGCTGGCGACATTTTTCAAGTGGTTCTGTCACAACGGTTTTCCGCGCCGTTCGCGCTTCCACCATTCGAACTTTACCGTGCGCTGCGCCGGACCAATCCATCGCCGTATCTGTTTCATCTCGACCTTGGCGCTTTCGCTCTGACGGGCTCGAGCCCCGAGGTGCTGGTCCGCGTGCGCGATGGAATGGTCACGATCCGACCCATTGCCGGCACGACCCGCCGGGGCAGCGACGAGCGCGAGGATCGGTTGCTCGCGGACGCGTTGCTTGCCGATCCCAAGGAGCGGTCGGAGCATCTGATGCTTCTTGACCTTGGCCGCAATGATGCCGGGCGCGTCGCGACGCCGGGCACCGTCGAGGTGACGGAGCAGTTTATTGTCGAGCGCTACAGTCATGTCATGCACATCGTCTCCAACGTGACCGGCCGTCTCGATCCCGCGCATGATGTGGTCGACGCACTGTTGGCTGGCTTTCCAGCTGGCACGGTGTCTGGCGCGCCAAAGGTGCGAGCGATGGAAATCATCGACGAACTCGAACTGTCGAAGCGCGGCCCCTACGCGGGATGCGTGGGGTATTTCTCAGCCGCCGGCGAGATGGACACCGCGATTGTGCTGAGGACGGCGATCGTCAAAGACGGCATCGTGCATGTGCAGGCTGGCGCTGGTGTCGTGTTTGATTCGGTGCCCGAAAACGAGCAGCAGGAATGCATCAACAAAGCCAAGGCCGTGGTGCGCGCGGCTCGCGCAGCTGTCGAAATCGCAGGCGGCGTCAGACCCCGCGGGAATGGCGAAAAAGACGGCAACGGCGGGGCTTTTGGCGGTATTTGAACGCCGTATTGAACGCTGGCTTGTCAAGTGGTTTTGTCGCGGTCACGGTAGTATTTCTGATTGTGAAATATGAGCTTGCGCGCCTTCCGCATGATCACTAAGCCGGTTGATGGGGGCGTTTTGTGGCCGATGTCTGCGAGCTCAACGACAGGATGCTGGTTCTGGGTGCGTAGACTGTTTGGGACATGCGACTAATCAATTTTGGGGACGCGTTGGATGACATTTGTGATCGTCGCACTTATGACCGTCGTCAGCCTGTTGATCGTCGGTCACGCCTTCGACGAAGGCGAGTGAAGCTGCCGACAATGCCTCCTGAGAGTTTGATGCGCTCTTCGATGACGCCAGTGTCCTGGCCATGTAGTTGGCCCCACGCCGTCATCTCATGCATCACGGCATATTGCCAATGCTGACGCTCCTCCTCCTTCTCCGCCATGCCAAGTCGAGTTGGGATCTTGCAGTCGCCTCGGACCATGAGCGGCCGTTGGCCAAGCGCGGCATGATAGCCGCTCCGCTGATCGCAGATCATATGGCCCAGCACGGCTGGAACCCGGATCACGTTCTCTGCTCGACGGCTGTCCGCACACGAGCCACGCTCAGTCTTGTGCTGCCGCGGCTTCAGGCCACGCCGGATATTTCCTTCGATAACGACCTCTATCTGGCGGATGCCGATCAGCTGTTGGACCGCATCAAGCGTTTGCCGCGCGCGTCGACATGCGCGATGTTGATCGGCCACAACCCCGGCTTCGAAGAACTGGCCCGGATGCTCGCCGGTGGCGGAAACGCTGTTGCGCTGGCGGCTCTCGACAAAAAATTCCCAACGGCGGGCCTCGCCGTCATCACGTTCGATTGTGACGCCTGGGCGGATGTCGGACCCGGCAAGGGACTGCTTTGCGCGTTCGTGACGCCGAGGTCTCTGGCCACAGCCGGTGGCTTGAGCGAGGATGCCGGGTCGAGCGAGGATTCCGGGTCGAGCGAGGATTGATCAATCCAAAACGCGCGAACTGCGCACCGTCGTATTATTCCCCGTCGGCGCGATCGGGCTTCGCGCGTGTTTCTTGAGCCAACGGATGATGGTCGAGTACGAGGCGCTTCAGGCGCTCCTCGATCACGTGGGTGTATATTTCCGTCGTCGAGATATCGGCGTGACCGAGCAACTGCTGCACGGCGCGCAGGTCGGCGCCACGGTCGAGAAGGTGTGTCGCGAAGGCGTGGCGCAGGACGTGCGGGCTGACGCGGTCGGCATCAAGACCAGCTTCCACGCTCAACGCCTTCATGTCGACGGCAAAGCGCTGCCGCGTCAGATGGCCGGTCTCGCTTTTCGATGGAAACAACCAGCGCGATTTCAGCATCGGCGCGACACCGTCGTCCGGGTGGCGTCCAAGCGCCAGGTAACGGTCGAGCGCGGCGCGTGCGGTTGCGTTCAACGGCACCATGCGTTCCCGGCCGCCTTTGCCGCGGATCGTCAGTACGCGATCGTCGCCGTCGAGCACGCGCCGCGGCAAGGCGACGAGTTCGGACACGCGCATGCCGGTCGCGTAGAGCAGCTCGATCAGGCAATACAAGCGAACGGTGCGGACACGGTCGCGGCCCTGCGAGGGGGCGATGCGGGCGCGCGCGGTTTCGATAAGGCGGTCGACTTCGCTAACCGACAAGGTGCGTGGCAGGGAGCGGGCAGCTTTCGGTCCACTGACGCCGTGGGTCGGGTTTTCGTCGATCTGCTCTTCGGCCAACAGGAACTTATAGAGCTGGCGCAGCGAGGACAGTTTGCGGGCGCGCGAGGCCGTGGCGAGGCCGGCTTTGGATAGTGCCGTCTGGTAGGCCAGCACATCGTCCGGGGTTGCTTCCAATAGCGAGCGGTCATTGCTGCGCAGATGGCGGGCAAAGTCGCCAAGGTCGCGGCGGTAGGCCTCGATGGTGTTGACGGCGGCGCCGCGCTCAGACGCCAGCATGTCGAGGAAGCCGCGGATGGTGGCAGCATCGGGCGGGGTCGGTTCGGGGGTGTCAGTACAAATTGAGACCTGGACTGCCGGGTCGTCACTGGACGGCGCGGGCGCCAAGGCGGCTGGGCGGCTCAATTTATCGCACCGCGCGGCCACTGGGCAAACAGCGCTTCGAGGCCGAGGCGCCGGGCATCGTCTTCGAGGCCAGCGCGGCGGAGTGCGCGAATACCGTCGCCGAGCGCGATGATGTTGGCACCTTCCGCGCCGTTGGGGCCTAGCGTGCGCATGACCAGCAGGACGGTGCGCCCGAATTCCTTTTTCTTGGCCGCGTCCTGTAATTCCGACAGGACGCCCGTTTCCGGCAAGTGTCCACCGGCTGGCTGCGGGGCTTTGCTGGTTGCCTCCCACAGCGGGATGGGCACGTTGATGTCGTGGGCATCGAGAACGGTTGCGAGCCGATGAAGCAGGTCGGCGGAAAGGCGGCCGCGTCCGGCAAGGTCCTCGATCGACGCGAGGCTGCGGCCGCGTTCTGACCCCAAGGCCGGGTCGACGAGGTCGATCAGCGGCAACCAATGGCGCAAGCCGCCGTCGCCAGGCACCGAGCCGCCGAGTGCCGCCCATTGCCGACCGCGATCGGACTGGCCGGAGACCAGGGCGATCTCGATGCCGGTTTCCGCAAACCAACCGATCTCCGGCACCGGCTGAATGGCGATGATCAGCGGGCCGAGCAGTTCAAGCGTTTGCCAGTAGAGGCCAGCGCGTTTGGCATCGTCGAGCAGGGCGCGCAACAGTCGGACCTTACGCAGTGGCGTGCGCTCGGCCTCGGCGGCCTTGTAGAGGCTGGCGCGGCGGCTGGCATCGGCGGGGAGAGGCGCGGTCGCACGCGCACCCGCACTCGCACTCGCACCCGTCGCAACCGTGGTGGCAGCGCGTGCGTCTGCGCCTTGCGTTGGCGGGCGCGTGCCGGGTCCTTGGAGGAGCTGGTCGGTCGGCACAGCCGCACCGGCTGCGCGATAGACGTCGCTGAGTTCGCGCGGAGACAACGCGTTGAACCGGGCTGCCGTCTCGGCGGCGAGCAGGCGCGTTGCAGGGTCCACGGCACCGTCGAGCGCGACGGTGGCGACCAGGGCCGGTTCGCCCCGAGCGATGTCGGCTGAGTCCATGCCGCCGCCGATTTGGTGCAAGCGGTACTGCAGCAGTGTCACCGGCTTGCCGCGAGCGGGCGCCTTCGTTTGCGTGGCGGCGGCATCGAGCGCCGCAAGCGCTGCGGGATCGTCGAGCTTTGGATCGCGGGAGATCTCCTCGCGAAGCAGTTCGGCAGCAAGGCCAGCCCCACCGGGGTTGCCGGTAATGGCAGCGCACGCGCCCGACAGGATCAGAAGGTCGCGTTGGAGGGGGCGCGGCAGATCGGCTTTTCGCGGGATGATCGACTTCAGGCGGTCGCAATGCGACCCAGCTGCGCCGCCAGCGACGCCGATCTTGGCTGCCAGGATGACCGAGGCTGGATCGTCGGTCGATGCAACGGCGCGCTCGGCCAAAGTTGTGGCTTCGGTCACGAGGCCGGAGCGGTAGAGCGCGTCGGCGCGCAGGCCGTCGAACCGTGCGTTGCCGTTCCCGGATGCTCCGGGTGCGGCGGCACCCGATGCCGATCCGGGTGCGGCGGCACCCGATGCTGATCCGGGTGCGGCGGCACCCGATGTGGATCCGGGTACGGCGGCACCCGATGTGGATCCGGGTACGGCGGCACCCGATGTGGATCCGGGTGCGGCGGCACCCGATGCCGATCCGGGTGCGGCGGCACCGGATGTGATCAAGCGCCGCCACAACCCATGCAAGGTCGGCGAGCGGGGAGGGATGTCGAGTTTGGCGAGGTGAGCCTCGACGGCGGCGACATCGAGGCCACGCCACAGTTCGAAGGGTAGCCCCGAACCGTCGCCTGCGAGCACGGGAGCGAGTTCCTCGCGCTCGACGCCGCGGGCGCTCTCGTTCAGGGTAGCTGGTGCGTACGGTGAAGCCCCGCCCGCAGGACCGCCAGGCTGGCTGTCGGAAAGGCTGCCCGCCGGTGCGCCATAGGAGCCGGAGTTGTTCGGGCCGGAATACGGGTCTGGGTCTGAGGGCGCGGTGCTTGTCTGCGGCGGCTGGTCAGGTAGCGCCGCCGGTGCAGGACGACGTCGGGGGCGTGGTTCGTCGCCCGGGAAACGGAACGGGTTCCAGCTGTCGTCGGCGATTGCGTGAGACGGTAGGGTGACGGCTGGTCCAGCGATCACCAGTGCGATGGCCGCGACGGCCAGGACGGTGGACACATGAGCCGCATTGATCCGGCGCATGCGCGATAGGCCGGGACGGGCAGTGCCTGCGGGGTCAGGTGATGTCACGGACGGCGGATCTTCACGTTGGGGACGGGTTTCGTGACTTCGGTCTGAACAGGTTCATACCGGGTTGCGAGCACGTAAAGCCCCGCTGACACGAGGCCCATGAGAACGCCGACGATCGTCAGAAAGCGCACCAAGCTCGGCATCGTCGAACCCGTTTCGCAGTTGTTGTCCGGATCCTTGTTGGCGTCATTATGGCCCGAACACAAGTCCGCGTAAGCCGACGCCAGCGCCGCCCTCGCTGGCAATCGCTGCTCGGAAGCGGCAAGTGCCTAGCATTGCAAGATAACCCGTCGTTGCCCGAGATTGACCAGCGCAAGCCAACGTCGCGTCAGTACGGTTGCCGATCGGCATCGGAGGGTGGCACAAGCAGCCGGTACAGCGCGAATCAATACATCCGCCCCGGATAGCGCGCAGGCCAGATGCTGGAGTAGACGGGTATGCAAGTCGCAACGCCAGATGGACGGCCGAAGCCCGAACGGAAACCAGTACGGAAGCCTGGACGAAAGTCATGAGCGACAACGACATCCGCACTGCGCTGGGTCAACGCTCGATCCTAATGGTCGGGCTGATGGGCTGCGGGAAGTCGTCGGTCGGTCGGCGGCTGGCGCAGCGCCTGGGCCTACCGTTCATCGATGCCGACGACGAGATCGAACGGTCGGCGCAGAAGTCGATCGCCGACATTTTCACAGAGCACGGTGAGGCGTATTTCCGCGATGGCGAACGCCGTGTGCTGGCGCGATTGCTTGGCAA
>Ga0163144_10015201_pt1 | contig 15898 bp, 11 predicted proteins | sample OliLak19BULKMAT1_FD_123175 | JGI IMG/M metagenome (GOLD analysis project Ga0163144, IMG submission 123175) | Freshwater microbial mat bacterial communities from Lake Vanda, McMurdo Dry Valleys, Antarctica - Oligotrophic Lake LV.19.BULKMAT1 | ecosystem: Environmental > Aquatic > Freshwater >...
AGCTGCACGTCGGCGAGATGCGCGAGAACGGTTATCTCGTGGGCATCTACCGGATGGACGGCGAGAAGATGCAGGGACCGGAGGAGTAAGCTCCAAATCCCAAGCTCCAAGTTCCAGGGAAATTCCAAGGACCAAGTATCAAACCCAGAACGGTGGGCATTGAAGCCGGTCTTACTGTCACTTCCTCAGCCGGTAAAATTTGTTACCGCTGGCCGCGACAAATCCCGTCGGTGTGTTGGCCCGCGACGCTGCGGACCACGGGCCGGTGATGTCGGACGCTTCTTCAATCACCGCCGTGTTGTCGCTGGAGTAGAGGATAATTTCATCGGCCAGCCAAGCGAAGGCCAGGCGCGGGCGTCCGGGCGCGGGATTGCCCGTAAGCGAGAGAGCGAAGCTGATGTCGGAACTAGTCAGCGACTGCTGGTGAATTTCCACGGCCACAAGGTTGTCCCCCGCCAGGAGGCTCGTCGGGGAGACCGTCGCGGTGTCGATCGAGTTTTCGCCCGTCGCAGTGGCGAGTTGGCGATTCGTAATCACTGACGGAAGGGCGGGAAGGTTCGGAGAGCGCAACACCTCGTTGCCGTTGATGAAGACCACTCCTGCATCGTCACGCAGCAACCACACGGACACAGAGGCGAAATCCAACGGGTTGCCGACGGCGAAGGTGCGGCGGAAGTAGGTTGTGTATTGCTGATTGCTGGCGATCATCGTCGTCTCGTCGCCGTCGCCAAAGCCCAGTTGCGCCGCGCCGTTGGACCAGGTGAGATCGCTGTAGGCGAACGCCCGCCAGGCCGTGCCGAGATCGTTCGTCTTGTCGAAGTATTTCCAGTTCGCATTCGACGCCAAGAGCAGCGTCGAGGGCGGGTTGCTCGCCGCCAGCGTCGGCGCGATGTAGAAGTTTCCGCCCGTCACGTCGGCATTGACGCCATTCCGCAACGCGAAGCGATAGATGACAGTGTTCGACGGCGGCGGGATGAAGCGCCGCGTCAACCCCGCCGGATACACCAGCGTGCCCGTCGCGTGCGATCCGTCCGTCCCGTCGATCACGTAATCCACCTGCACCTCGTTGGTGCAAAAGCGGCTGAGCCCGACGGGAATGCCACCGGGGAATTGCGCCAGCGAACTCCCCCTCACGCCGAAGCCCACGCCCACGCGGCCCACGCCGCCCAGCGCGCCAAGCCTCCAGCCGTCCGTCGCGGGATTCCAGAGGGTGTTGTTCGGATAATTGGTGTCGAGCGCGGAGACAAGGTTGTTGCTCGCAAAAAAGTAGCGATAGTTGTTCGTCCAGCCGCCGCTGTTGCTGTTGTCCCAGTTGAAGCCGAACAGATCGCGATGGTTGTAAATCGAGATGTTGTTCGTCGCCGTCATCGGCCCTGTGTATTCGCTGAAGGTCGCGTAGTTGTCACCCTGCCGGATGCCGGACTGGTTCATGCTGAAGAAGCAATTCTCCACCCGTCCGGTCGGCGAGTCATAGCCGCCCTCAATGCCCTGGCCGCAGTCGAAATACACGGTGCCGTGCGCATGGACGTTCTTGAAACCGGAAAGCGAATTACCCTCGTGAAACGTCGCTTCAAACCAACACGACTGATAGGTCAGCGGACCATAGCCGCTGCCGCCAGAGTCGATGCCGTCGTCCTTGGTCCAGCCGATGAGGGTGTTGGTGAAATAATGAGAGCCGCTCACGAAATACAGTGCGTCGTTGTCGCCATCGACGAAGTTCGCGGAATCATCCGGGCACTCGATGAAGGCGCTGTCGTTCACGATGAAGGACGCGCCGGTGTACTCGCCGCCGGTCGTGGCGCGCTGCATGAGAAAGCGCGTGAAGGTGAACGTGCCCCCTCTGTAGGCGTGGCCGAGTTGACCGGCCAGGTAGATGGCCGCCGAATCCGAGAGCACAATGCTGGGCGCATTATCCACGAGGAAGAGGCATTGCTCGCTCCGATGCCCCGGCGCCCCGGATTGCGCCGCGCCGCTGGCGATGAAGATCGCCCCGGTGGCATTGATCGAGCCGCTGCTGGTGCGCATGTAGAAACCGCCCCAGGGCTGGCTGCGCGAGTTCGGCATGAAGACGACGGGTTGCTCGACGCTGCCGTTGATGACCACCGCCCCGTCATTGGTGATGTTCACGCCCGAGTTGAGCAACACGATGGAACCGGCCCCAATGGTCAGCGAACTCCCGGCGGGAATCGCGAGGTTCCCCGAGACGCGAATGCGCGATTGATCCGGCCAGGTCGTGACTCCGTTGAGCGTGCCCGCAACGCTCGTCCAAACCGTGCCCGCTTCCAGATTGACGGGCTTGTTCGACGAAATGCCGCCGATGGATGGAGTGTAGTTCAGCACTCCAGGCGGCTGGTTGGAGGCGAGGAAACCCGAGCCGGTGCCGCGCTTGAGTTGGATCGAGTTCTGGCTGGCGGCGGCGAGCAATCCGTTGGCGCGCACGGCATGATCGCCGTCATTCACCACCCAGGCCACGACCGGGATTTCATAGCCGATGGGAAAGCTCGTCGGCGTCAACACCCGCAATCGCGCGCCGACAAACTCGGCCGGCGACGATTGAATCACGGGGAACGGGACGTGGGGCGGAATGCCCATCTCCGTGCCCACGCGCTGGCTGGCGTTGATGATGAAACGCCGATACTCGCTGGTGACCGCACTCGAACCGGAGTTCGTGGCATCGACGCGCAACTCGTAAAAATCCGGGGTGTTCAACACAACCGCCGCGCCCACGGCGACGGGCGTGTAATTCAGGGTGGCTGAATAGGTGTAGCCCGCCTGTGTGTTAACCGTCAGCGTGGCGGTGTTGTTGTAGGTGGACTTGTCGGTCACACCGCTGATGGTGAACTGGGCGTGGGCGGAAAGGGCTGCGGCAAAGCACCACCACACCGCACACACACGAAGGAACTTCTGGTGGAACATAGGTGGTAATTGATGACACGAGCCAGCCCGTTTGTCGAAGCAAACGATATGTCATCGACGCAGGTTGGGTCACTGGCAGGAGCGATCCAACCCAGAAAAAGGGCGCGTGGGCTGAAGCAAAGATTGCCGGGCAATTCCTGCCGGATCGGCAGAAATTTCCCTGCGTTCTCCTCACGATCCGTTCCGAAGAATTGTGAGTTGCCTCACAATCTCAAACCTTCCTCCCTTTCTGCGTCGTTGGCAGGGACATTGCTAATTGTGTGATGGCGATGGTGAGCAGTTCATGCCCGTCGCCAGCGCAGTCAACGCAACGAACGAATCTGGCCGGGTCATGTGGTGTGTCCCGGCTGAGTCAGCGCAGGCACCTGTTGCAGTCCGCGGCGGACAGAGGTCTTGCCGTCGTGGGCATCGCGGAATGGATTGCCGCCCGATGCACACAGGACGCGTGCGCTGCACTTGGAGTGATGCGTGTGTGAGCGCGTCACCAACAAGGGGCCGGAGAGGGATCTCCGGCCCTTTTTCAATCGCTGAATCACGGCCGCAAGACCGGGGCGTGGGAAATACTTGCCAGATGCGGACGAAGCGAGACGTACCCCGCCACCATCAGCACCGCGCCGCAGAGGAACAGGATCAACGGCAGCGGTTGCTTCCGCCGCATGGGATCAGTCGGAATGGTTGCAGCGTCCACCACCTCCACCTTCACCGGATCCATGGAGCGGGATTGACGAAATGCGTCTGCCACGCCGTTGGCGAGGCTCGCGGCTTCCCCGCCGTCGTAGGCGCGAAGCGTAAAGGAGAGCAAGGTGGTTCCGCGGCCAGGTTTGAGTTCCAACCGCTTCTTCAATTCCAACTCCGCTTCCTCGATGGGAAGCGGCGACTCGCGCTTTTGTTGCGTCGCCCACAATTCCCGCAATTGTAGATTGGTGATCGTAATCCGGAGCACGGCCACGGATCGGGCGCGCTCCATCTCGCGCTGCCACCATGCTGGGTCACGCGTCGCCGCGCCGGCATTGGTGGCCGGGACCGGCTCCACCGCGACGAGTGCGGTGGCTTCATACATTCGCGGCGCGAGCGCCAGGGAAAACACCCCCGCCGTCATCAGCAACAGGCCAATGACCATCAACGCAAGACCGATGGCAACCGAGGCGGAACGTTTCATCTGGAGTTTGTCGGGCTTTGACCGTGAACGCCGATCATCGTTCGGATTTTTCCCGGCCTTCCCGGCAGCGTCACTTTCCGCTATGCCGGGGGCGCGTGAATGAAGCCTACCCAGACACCGTGTCCGGACGCGACCACTGGATCATCGAAAGACGTCCGTCGCGAGCCGCCGTCGCCTCGGATCGTCCGCACACCTTTTTCGTCGAAGCGGAGCGCAGCGAGGCAGGTGAAGTCGTTTCCGTCGCCACCATTTTCCTGACCAATCGCGAGTGTCCCTGGCGCTGCCTGATGTGCGACCTGTGGAAGCACACGCTGGAAGAATCCGTCCCGCCCGGAGCGATTCCCGCGCAGATTGATTTCGCAATGGGCGAACTGCGCCGCACTCACACCGAACCGTTGCGACAGGTGAAGCTCTACAACAGCGGCAGCTTCTTCGACCGCGGGGCGATCCCTTTGCTCGACTACCCGGCCATCGCGGAGCGACTGCGCTGCTTCGAGCGTGTCATCGTGGAATGTCATCCGGCATTGGTTAATGACGCGGTGGTCCGATTCCGTGATTTGCTCGGCGGCACGAAACTCGAAGTGGCGATGGGCCTCGAGACCATTCACCCCGACGTCCTGCCCCGGCTGAACAAGCGCATGACGACGGAGCAATTCGCCGCGGCGGCGGCCTTTCTTCGTCGCCACAACATTGCCCTGCGCTCGTTCGTGCTGGTGAAACCGCCGTTCCTCGACGAGGCCGAGGCGCTGTTGTGGGCGCAGCGCTCCACCGAGTTTGCCTTCGACTGCGGAGCGTCCGTTGTCTCGCTCATTCCCGTGCGACCCGGCAACGGCGCGCTGGATGAACTGACGGCGCAAGGGCACTTCTCTCCGCCCAACCTGACGACGCTCGAACACGCCGCCGTCCACGGCGTTGCCTCGCGCCGTGGACGCGTCTTCGCCGACACTTGGGACTTGGAACAATTGAGCCACTGCCCGGGATGCTTCGCCGCGCGCCGCGAACGCCTGAACAAAATGAATCTTTCTCAAATCGTCCCCGAAGCCGTGCGCTGCCTGCACTGCGCGAACCCATGACCCTGGACACAGACATCGCCATCGTCGGCTCCGGTTTCTCCGGCTCGCTCTGCGCCATGATAGCGCGACGGCTCGGCCGCTCCGTGGTGCTGCTGGAACGAGGCAGCCATCCGCGCTTCGCCATCGGAGAATCCTCCACCCCGCTCGCCAATCTGCTGCTGGAGGAACTGGCGCAGCACTACGATCTGCCGTCACTGCTGCCCCTGACCAAGTGGGGCACATGGCAGAAGCATTACCCGCGCATGGGCTGCGGGCTGAAACGGGGCTTCACGTTTTACCATCATGAATCCGGACAAGTGTGGCAGCCGGAGCCGGAGCGCCGCAACGAACTGCTCGTGGCCGCCAGCCCTCACGACGAAATCGCCGACACGCACTGGTATCGCCCGGATTTCGATTCCTTCCTCGCGGGAGAAGCCCGGCACCTCGGCGCCAAGTATCTCGACCAAACGCAGCTCAAGTCCGCGAACGTGGAGACGGACGCGGTGCATCTCTCTGGCGAACGCGGCGACAGGCAAATCGAAGTGCGCGCGCGCTTCGTCATCGATGCCAGCGGCCCGCGGGGCTTTCTGCATCGCGCGCTGGGCTTGGACGAAAGTTCCTTCGCGAAGTTTCCCGACACGCAGGCGTTGTTCGCCCATTTCAAAGGCGTGAAGCGGTGGGACACTTCGCACGGCTCTGCCGAAGCACCCCCCTACCCCATCGATGACGCCGCTCTGCATCACGTCTTCGAGGGCGGCTGGATCTGGGTGCTGCGTTTCAACAACGGCATCACCAGCGCCGGTGCCGCGCTCACCGAATCTCTTGCCGAGGAAATCCGCATCGCCGACGGCGCACCGGCCTGGGAACGCCTGCTGGCGGGACTGCCTTCAGTGCGGGAGCAATTCGCCGCAGCGACTCCCTGCACGCCGTTCGTCCACGCACCGAAGATTTCGTTTCGTAGCAACACTGTGGCTGGCCAGCGCTGGGCGCTACTGCCCTCCGCCGCAGGCTTCGTTGACCCGCTGCTGTCCACGGGTTTTCCGCTCGCGCTCCTGGGCGTCGAGCGACTGATGCGATTAGTGGAAACAGAATGGGAATCCCCGGCGCTGGCTTCATCGTTACAGCGATACAGTTCGCAAAGCCTTGATGAACTCGACACCACCGCCGCTTTGGTGAACGCCCTCTACGCGCACCTCAGAGACTTCGAAGTCTTCACCGCGCTGACGCAGATTTACTTCGCCGCAGCCATGTTCACGGAGACGGAACGCCGCCTTGGGCGCAATGATCGCAGCGGGTCATTCCTCATGCAGCACCACCCAAAATTTGGCCCAGCCAGTCGCGCGTGTTTCCAGCGCGCAGCGAAACAAGTGCAAGGCCACGAGCGAACGGCGCTGCTCCGCGACCTCGCCACCGTCATCAAACCCATCAACGTCGGCGGCCTGGCCAATCCAGCACGACGCAACTGGTATCCCGCGCGCGCCGAGGATTTACTGGAGGCTGCGCCCAAGCTCGGAGTCAGCCGGACCGAGATCCAGGCATTGCTGGCCCGGTGTGGATTTGTCCTGCCCGCCGGCCTCAGAGCCGGCGCCAGCGAGGGAGAACCAGCATCCGTCAATAATTCCGTTGGCACACCGGGCTGCAGTGTTTAGACTCGTCACGAATGAGCGGTGCCCGCAAAGCAGACGATTTGAAACTGACCAAAGAGCTGACGGTGCTGAATAAACTCGGCATCCATGCGCGCCCTGCTGCCCTGTTCGTGAAGATCGCCAACCGCTTCGACTGCGACGTCTTCGTCGAGAAGGACGGCGAGAAGGTCAATGGCAAGAGCATCATGGGCCTGATGATGCTGGCCGCCGGCCCCGGCAGCAAACTGACCGTCTATGCCGAAGGCGCGGACGCCGCGCGCGCCGTCATCGAGATCGAGGCGCTCATCCAGCGCAAGTTCGACGAGGAGTGATCCCGCGTGACCTGCCGCTTCGACGTGTGAAAACCGGGGCACGAGCAGCATCTGATTCAGCTTCCGCGGTTGGCGCCTCATCCCCATCCCGACTCTCCCGCTTCGTCCGCTACTGGCTCCCGGCCCTGCTGTGGATGACCCTCATCTTTGGTTTCTCCACGCAGGTCGGTTCCACCCGGCACACTTCGCGCATCATCGGGCCGCTTCTGCGCTGGATGAATCCCAGCGTCACCGACGCGACGATCAATCAAGTCCAGTACGTCATCCGCAAAGGCGCGCACATGGGGGAATACGCCATCCTCGCCGCGCTGCTCTGGCGGGCGCGACGCCAGCCCGTGCGCGGCGACACGCGCCCGTGGCAATGGAGCGAAGCCGGCTTCGCCATCGGCCTCGCCATCGCCTTCGCCGCCAGCGATGAGTTCCACCAGTCCTTCGTTCCCTCGCGCGAAGGACGCGTAGGCGATGTCTTCATCGACAGCGCGGGCGCAGCGCTGGGCGTGGGCGCGGCCTGGCTCATCGGGCGCTGGCGCAGAAAGTGGTGAGCACGCATGAAGCGCCCGCTGCTCAACGTGGCGTTGCTCTATGCGGGCGGACTCCTGCTCGCCAACTTCCTGCCGTGGCCACCGTTTGTGATGCTCGGCGCAGCCCTGCTCGTCGCGCTCCACGCCACCTTCAGCTCACGAGCGCGGGCGTGGCTGTTGCCGCTGCTGCTCGTGCTCACGGGCATGGCCAACCTTCGCCTGCACACGGCGATTCTTTCCCCCAAGGACCTGCGACTGGTCGCCACCAATGAAGCGGAGATCGTCACCGTGCGCGGCTCGCTTCGCGAAACGCCGTGGCTGCGCGTGTACGAACACAACGACGAACCGGTCTGGCGAACCATCGCGCAAATAGAGATCCACGAACTGCGGAGCCAACACGGAGCCTGGCGTCCGGCGACGGGTCAGGTGATGTGCGGCACGCGCGGCGCGCTGGGTCCGGAGTTTTTTGGCGGACGCGAAGTCGAAGTGGAAGGCGTGCTCAAACTTCCCCAACCGCCGGTCGTCCCCGGGCAGTTCGACTACCGCACCTACTTGCAACGCCACGGCATCTACCACCAGTTGCAGATCGATTCGACGAATGACTGGCGGCTGGCGGCAGGAGCCGACGCGTCAGAGCGGCCGCCGTGGAGCGACCGCTTCAGCAACTGGGCAAAGGCTAATCTCGCGCGTGGCCTGCCGGTCGAAGATGAACCGCTGCGCCTGCTGTGGGCCATGACGCTCGGCTGGAAGACCGCGCTCACCGGCGAGGTTTCGGAGCCGTTCATGCGCTCGGGCACGATGCACGTCTTTGCCATAAGCGGCCTGCACGTCGCGCTGATCGCGGGGCTGTTCGTGTCCGTGCTGCGCGTGGTGAAGGTGCCGCGCGGCTGGTGCGGCGCAGTCGTGATTCCCCTCATCTGGGCCTACACCGCGGCCACGGGCTGGCAGGCGTCCGCCGTCCGCTCGACCATCATGATGACGATCATCATCGGAGGCTGGTCTCTCAAGCGCCCGAATGATCTGCTGAATTCACTCGCCGCCGCCGCGTTCATCATTCTGCTCTGGGATCCGCAGCAGTTGTTTCAAGCGAGCTTTCAACTCTCGTTCTTCGTCGTGCTCAGCCTGGCGTTGTTCGCGCCGTGGCTCGGCGAACAAAGCGAGAACTTGCTCACGCCCGAAGAATTTCTTCCCGACGAGTTGCGCTCCTGGTGGCAGCTCTGGCTGTGGCGCGCGTGGCGATGGCTGCGCCTGAGCTGCGTCACCTCGCTCGCGGCATGGATCGGGTCAATCCCGCTCGTGGCCTGCTACTTCAACCTGTTCACCCCGGTCAGCCTGCTGGCGAATTTAATCATCGTCCCGCTCAGCGGACTCGCACTCGCCGCCAACGTGGCCAGCCTCGCGCTTGGGTCCATCTGGCCCGCGCTGGCCGAGGTGTTCAATCACAGCGCGTGGCTCTGGATGAAACTCATGATCGATGGGAGCGTGCTCGCCGCCCGCGCGCCCGGCGGATGCTTTCACGTCGGCATGCCCACGGTCCTGATGTTCGTGACGTACTACGGAGTGCTCATCTCATGTCTCGCCGGCTGGTTGAAACGCCCGGTGTGGCGCTGGTGGATAGGAAGCGCCCTGGCCTTGCTGACGCTGGCTTCAATCGTGCAGTGGCAGATGCACCACCGCGAAATGCGCCTGACCATCGTGCCGCTCAGCGGAGGTTCGGCGTTGCACTTCCACACGGCGTCCCGTGATCTGCTGATCGACTGCGGCAACCCATCCGCAGCCGAGTTCATCATCAAACCCTACCTGCGCGCCGAAGGCATCGACCGTCTCGACACTCTGATGCTGACGCACGGCGACGTTCATCACGTCGGAGGCGCCGGCTTGATAGGCAAACAGTTTCCACCCGCCCAAGTCGCGCGCAGCCCGGTCGCGTTCCGCTCCGCGGCGTATCGCGACGTCATCCACGAAATCTCCCGGCGGACCAATCTCCTGCACACCGTAAAGCGAGGTGATGTGGTCGATGGCTGGGAAGTGTTGCATCCGGAGGCGACCGATCGTTTTGCCCAGGCGGACGACAACGCCATCGTGCTGCGCGGCGATATCCGCGGCACGCGCGTGCTGTTACTCTCGGACCTCGGGAAGCCCGGGCAAAACACCTTGCTCGGGCGCGAACCCGATCTGCGCGCCGAGATCGTCGTGTCCGGCATTCCCACGCAGACCGAACCGCTGGCCGGGCTGTTGCTTGATGCGATTCAGCCGAAGCTCATTGTCATCTCCGATTCGGTTTATCCGGCCACGGCGCGAGCGTCGCGGAAACTTCGCGAACGCCTCGCGGCACGGAACATTCCGATCCTCTTTACGAGCGAAACCGGGGCGGTGACCATCATCTTCCGGGAGAAATCCTGGGAGATCCAATCCGCCAGCGGAAAAAGGATTGAGCCACAGCCTGAAAAGCAACCGCCAGAGTAGAACCCGCATCATGGGCAGACAGCCAGCCCGACCTAAATTTGCAGACTGCTCAGCGCGTCCGGTCGCAGCGGCAACCGCAGCCCGCAGCATTGTTGTTTCTCCAACGCATCTCTTCCGCGCCAGCAACGTTCATTGGTAATGCGGCGGCTTGGGGTTGGTGGATTTGATCCGATCGATCTCCGTGGTCTCGACGGAATCGCGCAGCCGTCCCGTGATCGTTTGCAGGCGCTTGATCGTGCGCGCCTGATCGATGATGACGTCGTTCAGTTCCTCCACCTGTTTCTCGACGTGGGCAAGATGGCTTTCGAGGCGGTCCAGTCGTGAGGTGATTTGGCTTTTCATGCGGCGCGTCAGTCGAGGTAACGGAAGTCCGCCGAGGCGAACAGGGCGTGGATGAATTCCGTCCAAGCCTCATCGCGCGCAGTCGCGGAGGCGAGATGTTGCGCGGCCAGCGTCCGCTCCTGCGCCGTGGGCGCGCGCCCAAGGATGAGGCGATGGGCGAAGTCCACGCGGGCGGCATCGTTCTGGAGCGAAGCGCCGAGAAGACGGCGCGCGGTGGCCTGCGCCCGCTCGCGGACAAATGGATGATTCAGCAAAAACAACGCCTGCGTGGGCACGGTGCTGATGTTGCGCCGGCCCGTGACCATGCTCGTCGGCGCGAAATCGAACGCCTCGAATATCTCCGGCAGCGCATTGCGGAAGACAGGCGCGTAGACGCTGCGCAGCGGTTCGTCGAACTGGAAGCCAAAGTCCGCCGCGCGCGTGGGATAAGTCGGGCCGCGCGTATTGAGCCGCAGTTCACCGCTCGCCTGCAACATCGCGTCGCGCAGGCCTTCGGCGTTCAACCGTCGCCGCCGCGCGTGGCTGAGGAGGCGGTTCTCAGGATCGATCGCGGCAGCATCAAGAGCTTTTGAACTCAACTGATAGGCGCGCGACAGAACGATTTCACGCACCAGCCGTTTCACGCTCCAGCCTTCCTCGCTGAATCGTAGCGCGAGATAGTCGAGCAACTCCGGGTGGGACGGCGCTTCGCCCGTGGTGCCGAAGTTGTCCGGCGTGCGGACCAATCCCTCGCCGAAAAGCCAGTGCCACGCGCGATTGACGAAGACCCTCGCGGTCAGGGGATTTTCCGCGCCCGAGATCCACGCGGCGAACTCACGCCGTCCGCTTTCGTTGGCGGGCAACTTCGGCGCGGGTCCGCGCGAGGCGGCGGTGAGGAATCCGCGCGGCGCAATCGCTCCGAGATTGTGAACGCTGCCGCGGACGTGAATGGCGCAGTCCTCGATGGATTCCGCTTCCGTCACGGACATCGTCATCGGACGCTTCGGGCCGGACTCCTGGAGCGCCTTGAGCTTCGCTTCGAGCGCTTTGATTCTCACCGAGCCGATGCTTTCGAGCGCGTTGGAATTCTTCTTAACCGGCACACCGGTCAGAGCCGGAGATTCTCCGTCCGCAGGAAGAAATTGAACTGCGTCCGCCGTCACGAAGCCGCGCGTGCCCTCGTTCGCGACGAGCGCGTAGCCGAAGCCATTCGCCTCGAAACGAAACGTCCCCAGCGAAACGAAACGACCATCGAGCACGGGCGCCTCCTGCTCATTGACCAACACGGTCGTGTCGCCATCAACGTGGAAGATGGTCACCGGCACATTCGTCGCGCGGTTGGGCGCGTGGATGTACGCGAAGCGCACCTCGTAGCGTCCGGCTCTGGTAATTTCAGGAACGAAGGTGAGCGTCTTATCACCCTTGCCGGTGTTGAGATCGTGCCAGTAACCATCGCCGATGAAATGTTTGGAGAACTGCGAGTGCTTCCACTCCCCAACCAGACGGGCCTGCGCGCTGTCGGCAATCACCCCCGGCAAATCGGTTGGCGCGATCACCGCCTCTCCGCTGACTTTCGCAGCACCAGGCTTGGGTTCGCCGGTCGCGCCCGCAGCGGATTTGGCCATGTCTTTCGCCGACTGAATCTCCTTCTTCAACGCAGCGGTGGCGCTCTCCTGCTTCTGTAAAAGCTTCTCCTGCCCGTCCGAAACCGGGAGCGGAACCTCCAGCCATTCGGAGACGTTCGCGTGCTTGAGCGTGCGCGAGTTTCGGAGAATCCCGGCCATCGCATAGTAATCGCTCGTGGGTATCGGATCGAACTTGTGATCGTGGCAGCGAGCGCAGCCGATGGTCTGCCCGAGAAACGCCTTGCCGATGGTGTCGAGCTGTTCGTCCACCACATCCATGTCGAGTTGCTTCTTGTCCTGCTCCTCGAGGTTCCAGTTGCCGACCGTGAGGAACGTGGTGGCGACGAGCTGCCGTTCACGCTGCTCGCGGCTGGCGTGAGGCAACAGGTCGCCCGCGATCTGTTCGCGGAGAAATTGATCGAAAGGAACATCGCGATTGAACGAGTCGATCACGTAGTCGCGATAGCGCCAGGCCTCCTTGAAGACGAATCCTCGAAGCGTCACCGACTCGGCGAAGCGCACAACATCGAACCAATGCCGCGCCCACTGTTCACCGTAGCGTGGCGAGGCCAGCAATCGGTCCACGAGCGTGGCATAAGCGCCGGGAGAAGCATCATGCGCGAACTCGTCGAGTTGCTCCGGCGTCGGAGGAAGCCCGGTCAGATCGAAGTACACGCGACGGGCCAGCGTGGCAGGATCGGCGTCCGGCGCGGGCTTCAATTTCTTGGCCTCCATCGCGCCCAGCAGGAAGCGGTCGATGTCGTTGCGCGCCCACGCGGCATCGCGAACCATGGGAGTTGCCTGACGATGCGGCGGCTGATAGGCCCAGTGATTCGTCCGCGAGGATGCTGGAGAATCATCTGCGCCGAGAGCCACAGCCGAAGCGATGCGCGGGTCCGGTGCGCCCATCTTCACCCATTCCTCCAGAACGGCGATCTCCGTCGCGGGCAGCTTGTTCTTGGGCGGCATCTGCAAGTCCGGGTCGGACCAGCGCGCGGCCTTGATGAACAAACTTTTCTCCACCTCACCAGGGACAATGGCCGGACCGGAATCGCCGCCCCTGGCCCAGTCCTCGCGCGTGTCGAGATGCAAGCCGCCCTTGAGCTTCTTCGCCGTGGTGGAATGACACTCGTAACAACGCTCGACGAGAATCGGCCGGACCTTCCTCTCGAAGAACTCGACCTCGGACGGCTTCAACTCCACCGCCGCGCCCGCGACGAGCGGCAGGCCCAGTGCGGCGAACACGCAGAGGTTCCGCGCGGCGCGGCGGAGACTGGCTTGGAAGAGGACGGAACGCATTGGGTTTGGTAGATCGACCCGAGGTATAGCGCGGTTCCCCGGACGATTCGATGCTTTTGTCATTAAGCCAGCGTTGAATCTTTTTGACCTTTGCCCCGTCTTGAAGAAGCATTTGTTCCGAAAACCAAACCAATACTGCCATGACGAAGACAACCCTCTCCCTGTTCGCCCTCCTTGCCGCCTCCGCCCTCACGGTCCACGCCGCCGCCAAGGTGGACACCAGCAAGCTGCCGCCCGCCTCGACCAAGACCGGTCTGACCTACGCGGCGGACATCAAACCCATCTTCGAAAAATCCTGCTTTAAGTGCCACGGCGCGGAAAAGCAAAAGGGCAAGCTGCGCCTCGACAGTCTCGAAGCCACGCTCAAGGGCGGCGGCGAGGGCAAAATACTCGAACCCGGCAAGAGCGCGGACAGCACACTCGTCCACGCCATCGCCCGACTCGATGAGGACCTGGCCATGCCACCCGCCGATAAGGGCGAACCACTGACCAAGGAACAGATTGGCCTCATCCGCGCGTGGATTGATCAAGGCGCGAAGTAACGTCTATCTCATCCGCCAAATTTCTTCAGGCCGTCCGGCACACCGGGCGGCTTTTTTGTTTCCCGCGTCGAAGCCGGGCGGTGGCTGGCGCGCTTGCTGGAGGATGCAACGCATGGCGAGCACCCGGACAGGAGATGCAGCGGATCGTTAGGAACTGCATCTGGTGTACCCTGCGTTCACCCGTCTCGTCATCCTCCACGCCCTCGTCCGCTCCGCTCAAAGCTACCCTCGGAGTTAGGCGGCACGGTCATCGCAAACCTCTCTTCTGTGCGCACGCCGGGCAGTAACAAGTCTCAACGTCCATGCGTCCGTCGGGTGGCTCGGGCGGTGGAACATACCACCCGGCTGCTTTCGCCTTGTCGGAGATGTGGCGGCAGCAAATGTCATCGCAACCCTCAAAGCCGTCGTCCGGCCACAAGTCAGCGTGGCAGTCGTCACACGAAAAGCCGCAGATGAAGTAAGCGTGAGCATCGTAAGGGTCCGCTACGTCGAGAATGTCGCGAAGTTTGCTCATGGCGTGTGCTGCCGCCTAGCCAGTATGGCTGGCGATGAAATTGAAGTTGGTGCCTGCTCTCCGGGGTAAGCATGGATTGCAACCAGAGCGCGATGGCCGGGTTAGATGCCATGAAGGGCTTGAGCGAGCGGAGCCAACCGGGCCACGCTCATGGCGAAAGTAAAACCAAACCTCAAACCCATTCATGACATGAAGACCACATCACAAACCTCCCTCCAACGCAATCCCTGAACCTGCCTCCGCCGCCCCTTCACGCCCGCGCGGGGAGGGAGGGGGCATCCTTGACCACCGCCGAAGCGCCCGCTCTGCGCGGGCTTGTTTTGTCTCAGCGCGACAAAACCCACCACTTGGTGCCCGCCACTTTCAATCGTACCCATGACCCTGTCGCGCGGACCAACGGAGCTTCAGTGAATGAGCAGGAGGAGCCGACGGATTTCGTTGAGCCGCGCGCGGGCCTCCTTCTTCTCCAGCCGGGGGAAGCGTCCTCCCACCATCACGAAGTCGCTGCGGCGCGTGAGCATGAGCTTGTCCTCCTTGCTCTCGATGACGCTGATGTCGCGCTGGCTGGCGAGAACCTTGAGCACGGATACTTGCAGGAGTAATTCCACCGCGACGGGCAGCGGCCCGAAGCGATCGCGCAGTTCGCCCTTGAGCTTGTTCACGTCCTCCTCGTCCATGACCTCGGCGAGCTTGCGGTAAAGCTCGATGCGCTGCTTGGCGTCGGCCACGTAGCGGAGCGGAATGCCGGCGGGCGTTGCGGCGCGACTGGCTTCTAGCTTCTGGCTTCTGGCTTCTGGCTTGGTCGCAAAGTAGGTCGCGGTCTCGCGTGGGATGGAGATGTTCAGCGGCTCCTCGGCTTTCTCTTGAGCTTTGAGCTTTGAGCTTTGAGCTTCGCCGCGTTCGTCGCCCGAATTGAGGAGCAGGAAGTCCAGACGCACTTGCACCTCCACGCGCGGCTTCACCTTCTCGCCCTTGAGCGCGGCGACGCTTTGCTTGAGCAACTGGCAGTAAAGCTCGAAGCCCACGGCAGTGATGTGTCCGCTCTGCTGCGCGCCGAGCAGGTTGCCCGCGCCGCGAATCTCAAGATCACGCATGGCGATCTTGAAGCCGCTGCCCAGCGACGAGTATTGCTTGATGGCGCTCATTCGTTTGCGGGCGTCCGTGAGCAATCGCGCATGTCGCGGCACGAGCAGATAGGCGAAGGCTTGATGCTTGTAGCGCCCGACACGCCCGCGCAGTTGGTAAAGCTCGCTCAGCCCAAAGCGATCCGCGCGGTCGATGATGATCGTGTTCGCATTGGGGATGTCGATGCCGCTCTCGATGATCGTCGTGCAGAGCAACACATCCGCCTCGCCGTTGACGAATTTCGTCATCACTTCCTCGAGGTCATCCGCGTGCATCTGGCCGTGCCCGACGGCGAGTCGCGCCTTGGGCACCAGGGTCCGCAGCCGCGACGCGACGCCCTCGATGTCGAGCACGCGATTGTGTAGGTAGAAGACCTGTCCGCCGCGATTCAACTCGCGGAG
>Ga0163144_10015202_pt1 | contig 15897 bp, 13 predicted proteins | sample OliLak19BULKMAT1_FD_123175 | JGI IMG/M metagenome (GOLD analysis project Ga0163144, IMG submission 123175) | Freshwater microbial mat bacterial communities from Lake Vanda, McMurdo Dry Valleys, Antarctica - Oligotrophic Lake LV.19.BULKMAT1 | ecosystem: Environmental > Aquatic > Freshwater >...
TAGAAAAGGGTAATTCCTAGCTAAGAATAAATTATTCTGCCAAATCTTTGTGTGATATAATAGCTCATTAAAGGTTAGGGAATCATTACTGACTATTAGTTGCTTCCAATCAATCTCCATCACAAATTTTGATTGAAAACATCTTGGGTCAACAAGTTTGGAAAGGGAAAATGTCTGCCGAGCAAAACAAACTTACCATAGACACCCGCGATTTTAAAGCTGGCATCTACTTCGTAAGACTTACCTCTGAATCAGAAAAAGAAGGTTTTAAGAGATTTGTGGTGAGGTAAAATTTATCGCTTCTATTTATTATCCTGTTTCAGAAGTGGTTTGTGCAAACACAAACCACTTTTTTTATCTGCAAAATTGGATAATAAGAAAAGGGATTGCTCGAAACCGAACAATCCCTTAAAAACAAAGATTGCGAAAAACTTATTTAGGCAACGATACTGCATCTGTTACATGCACTACACCATTGCTTGCTTTTAGGTCAGCAGCTACTACTGTTGCTTTGCCACCATTTGCATCTTCAAGAATTACTTTGCCACCTTTAACTGAAGCTTTCAATTCTTGACCATTCACTGTTTTTACTACAGCAGTTCCTTTTCCTTTTTTTATCAAACCAGTCAAAGTTGCTGCACTTACATTTCCTGCTACCACGTGGTAGGTAAGAATACCTGCAAGGGCAGATTTGCTTTCTGGCTTCAAAAGTGTTTCCAAAGTTCCTTTTGGCAATTTGTCGAAGGCTGCATTGGTTGGCGCAAATACGGTAAATGGACCTTTACCTTTCAAGGTTTCTACCAATCCTGCTGCTTTAACGGCAGCTACTAAAGTGGTATGGTCTTTTGAACCAATGGCAACATCTACCACATCTGTGGTTTGTGCGCTTGCCGAAACTACAACTGAGCAGAACAATACTGCGATGATTTGTTTTACACTTTTCATTTTAATGTTTTTTAATTTTTGTGAGCATTTGTAACCCATTCACAAGCATTAAGTTTTGGTAAACTTTGCTTTTGCGTTTTTTTGGCAAATACCGGGTTGTTGAACAAATCGCATAACACTTTTGCCACTTATTTTATTGTTTAGTTCCAAACCCCTATCCTACCAAAGCAATTAACTTAATAACTTTGCGCCAATGGAAATACTGGTAATTTTTATCCTCACCCTACTCAATGGTTTTTTTGCGCTTTCAGAAATAGCGCTGGTATCAGTTAAGCGCAGCCGCATAGAACACCTTGCTGCGCAAGGCAGCAGCCGCGCAAAAATTGTGCTTCAATTGCTGGAGAATCCCGAAAATTTTCTTTCGTCAGTGCAAGTAGGCATCACGCTAATTGGCATCGTGTCGGGGGCTTATGGTGGTGCAACACTCACCGATGATTTAGAGCGCGTGCTTGCTCCCGTTCCCTATCTTGTTGCCTATCATCATATCATTGCACTATTTACAGTTATTGGCAGCATCACTTATTTCTCTATCGTGATTGGCGAGCTTGTGCCCAAAACAATTGCCATGAATAATTCAGAGCGCATTGCGCTTTTTGCCGTGCCGGTGATTAAGTATTTTACCATCATTACTTACCCTTTTGTAAAACTGCTTTCGGTTTCTACATCGCTGATTTTAAAACTGTTGGGTATAAAAGAAAACGAAAGCGAAAAAGTGAGCGAAGATGAGCTTCGTTTTATGTTGATTAATGCAAGAAAACAAGGTGTTTTAGAAAAGGAAGAAAGTGAGGTGCACCACAATCTTTTTTCTTTCAACGACCAAACTGCAAAATCGCTGATGACGCACAGCAGCGAGCTAGAATGGATAGATATTAATGACCCAACAGAAGTTATTTTTCAGCAAATAAAAGAAAGCGCGCACTCTAAGTTTTTGGTGTGTGATGCCAATATTGATAAGGTGGTTGGGGTGCTGACGGTGAGAGCGTTTTTAGGTCATTACAAACTGCCCAATTTCAACCTCCACAAGATTATCAAGCAACCTATTTTTGTTGCACAAAACGCTCCTGCGTTTCGCATTCTGAATTTGTTTAAAAGCAAGAAGCAATACATTGGAATTGTGGCAGATGAATTTGGCTCTACCAAAGGTATTATCACATTGCACGACCTGACTGAAGCCATTGTGGGCGACTTGCCCGATTTGGACGAATCGGATGAACTCAACATCATCAAGCGCGAGCATGGTAGCTATCTGCTAGATGGCAAAACACTGATTTTTGAAATGAATCAATATTTTCAGAAAGAAGTTATTGAAGACGATATTTCTAATTACACCACCATATCGGGTTTTATGCTGCACAAACTTGAAGCCATGCCTAATACCTCAGACACGGTGATGCACGAAAATTTCTGTTTTGAAATAATGGATATGGACGGAATCAGGATTGACAAGGTGCTGATGACCGCGCTGCCTTCATCCGAAGACTAGTGATAGTAATAAACTAGACGAACTAATTTTCTACTTATTAGAAGAGACAGCATGATTTATGACCTTTCGGTTTGTCATTCTTAAGCGTGATAACCTTCACCGCTAGCTTCCAAAATTATGGTCATGCGGTCGAGTGCAACACCCATGTTTGAGCGCATATGACCGTCACTTACATTTCCACCCAGCTCTGGGAAAAGCCTTAATTTCCAAATGTTTTTTACCATCTCCTCATTGGTGTCGCGCGTGTCGTTATATGCCATATTGGCGCCTCTTACCCTTGCGCTGTAGGAGTCGCCCCTTCTTTCAATCATGTTTCTAAAAATATCATCTCTGTCAAATAAATATCGCACAAAACCGGATGCCATTTGGTTGGTATAGCCACGGGCAAGCCCCACGCGCTGCGCACGGTCAATCAACCACATTGTAAATCCTGTAGCAATTGCGCTGCCTACAACTGCGCCACCAACAACTGCGCCACCAACAAGCAAACCATTTCCAGTGCCTCCTGCGGCAGCAAAAGTTCTAGAAATCCACGAGCCGACTCTAAGTGTAAGGTTAAATGCCCTTGCACCTGTTCGGAAAAAAATTTGTCCCACTCTTACTACGCCTTCGGGTGTTGCGCTTACAGGCACAGCAAATGTTACTGTGCCTGTAAGTAAAATTTGTCTTGAATCGCTAAACTGAAATGGCGTTCGCTCAAATCGTGCCGCCACAGAAATTGTCAAGAATGTAGCATCGTTTACAAAGGCAGCAAAAGGTGCTATTGCTGCGGTAACAGTGTAATTTTCCCATCGTCCTCCTCTGGCTCCCCTCCAAGTTATATTGATATTTGTAATCTCTGCAATTACTTGGTCGGCAGTTTTATCGCTACCTCCCGTCATAAAATCATACAAAGTGCCCAGCTTTTCTTCAATAGAAATGGTTACAGAATCTTCACATGCACTGTAAATGTCGGCACTTAACGCAGCGTCTGCCTCCGACTCTCTTGCTTCACCAGGTGTTAAAGTTGTTGTTCTACCAAATGAAAAATTAACATCATCAGTAGCAACTCGGTAAACAAACCGCGCCTCAAGCGTGCCTTCAACTCTAAAAGCAAAATACCTTCTGCGAATCAGCGGACTGCGCTGCCTGAATCTAACACCATAATATAACTCTACTGACATTGCAATAACTTTAGATTAACACTGATGACAAAGCAATAATAATCTTTGTAATAAATGGAAGAAAGGATTGTACGTGTACTGTAATTAGTTTTTGGATAGCCAATATTATTTACCAAAAGGGAAACTAAGGTGAGTTGGAATGATTGATGAATGGTTGGGAGATATTGAAACAGTGTATATTTAATAGAACTAAAAACCTGAAATTAAAATTTTCTGATTCTGATATTTTGAGGAGAAATTGTAATGAAAAAGTGTGAGGCATTTTGCTCATTCTCCGAAATTGTTTTCAATAACTTATCACTTATCTGCTCATACTTTGGCTGTTCGTAGCGCAAAAATATTACAGATATGTTTTTGATGTTGTGAGCAAAAACCAATTCACCAAAATCTTTATCCTCTGTAATCAGCAGCGCAGAATATTTCTTACCAAGTCAACTATAAATCTGTCTGACACGCCCCTAAGTTCCTATGCAATCTAAAGAACTTCAAAGCCCTTGCCTCGAAGTAATTCAACCCAAAACTTTTCTAAATTTTCAACCGCTATTATCATGCCGCCTCCAAGAGTTCATCATTGGCAATAACATCGGCAACGTATTCAAATACCGCTTTAATCTGCTCCTCATTTAGTTGAGGATATGCCTGTAGCAATTGCTGAATTGTGTGTCCACCTGCAAGTTTACGCATAACAATTTCAACTGTGATTCGCGTACCCTTTATAATGGGCTTGCCAAGCATTACTTCTTGATTGCGTTCAATGTATGTTTGATAACTCATAACTGCACGAAGTCAGGATTAATTATTCCGTTTTTCGGTAGTGGCTTGGTGAAACAAATAAAGTAAAGTTGCAGCCTTTGCTGAATGGTTTGCTTGAAGTAGGGAGGCAACCTCCTTCAAAACATGTTCGCATGTTTGCGAAATTGCATTAAAACTTAATGTAAGACATCTATAATATCCAAAACACCTTTCCATATTCACAGGTTACCTCCTGATGTCTTAAAATGGCAAAACACATTCGTGTCAACCCTCTATAACTTATAAATTTGCAAAACACATTCGTGTCAGCCTTCCATAACTTTTAAATTAGTAAAACACATTCGTGTCAACCATCTATAGCTTTTAAATTTGCAAAACACATTCGTGTCAACTATCTATAACTTGTAAATTTCCAAAACAGATTCGTGTCAACCCTCTTTGGCTTTTAAATTTGAAAAACACATTCGCGGAACACCCCTAAGAGTTCTAAAATACCCTCATGGCAAAAGCTGTATTTGCCAAACCAAGTAATTAGCTTACGGCACTAAAGAATCTAGAAGTACAGAAAAGAGAACTAAAGGTAAATGAAATGATTAATGAATACGTGATTCTAAATTGACACAACTTATGTGGAAGAGTGGTTATCTATTGTTTTAAAGTTTCGCAATGCTATTTCCATGCTTTCCCAATAAAAATTCTTCCAAGGGAAAGTATAGTGGCTCCGTAAAACATCCCAATGTCCGTAGTACATCCACTCCCACGTAGCGAAGGTCCTGTTATACATACTGAATGAAACTCTACATCTTAGACTTTTTAATTCTTTTCTGCTGAAACCTTCTTGTTCCAAAAATTCAAATTCAAATTCTCTTTCCTTTTCTTCATTATCATAAGAGGTGTCTAAGAAAGGATTAAGAATGAGACTCCATACATCTGTTCGTTCACTTACAGGTATATTATTTCGCTCAGCAAAAGCACGCAATTCGTCAGTATGCCCATCGTTAAGAAAAATGACTTCATTACTGTTTATCACTATGCTTACTAGTGAGCTAAGCAGTATTGCTTCATTTATTTGCTCGGCTTTTACCATAGGGCTTTTGTTTACAGTAGCTTTCCCAAACCAATAATGTTTTTCAAACAGAATGTGTAAATCATGTATTTCTATAATTGGCTCTGGAGGCTTGGTAAGAGTAACATATTCATCATAACGAAAGCGATAAGTACCACGAAAGCCTGCCGCCAAAACAATAACTCCTAAAAAAGCACTGCTAATTTTCAATTTAATAACATCGCAATAAACAGCCAATGCAATAAGCAAAATACCAATGGCATTTAATAACAACAACTTAGGGTGAATATAATATTTGCCTACCTTAAAACTATTTTCAAGATATGGAGCCAGAAAATTTATTATTCGGCTTGTAGTGTCATTCAGGAAAGCTAATCCAAAGAGGATTGTAAACAAAAATGCTAAACCCAACAACGGCAAACCAATACATTTGTATATGACAACAACAAAAAGCAAAACATATAACATCACACACAGCAAAAGCCGTATTATCCATGAAGTTTTAGATACAAGCCGTTGATAGAACTTCAACGGCAATTCGAAGAACCAATCAATAATATCTAAAATTCTATTTATGAATTTGAGCATTGTGGCAAAGTTCTTCTATCACTTCTCCCACTTCAACTCTCCATCCACCACACTCACTTTTACATGACTGCCTTTGCTGATTTCTCCGGCAATAATCATTTTAGAAAGTGGTCTGCGCAGTTGCGTGCGTATCATGCCTGTAAGTGGGCGCGCACCATAGCGCGGTGTAAAGCCCATCAATGCAATTTTTTCTTTTGCTTCGGGTGTTACTTCGAGCGTAATGCCTTGGCGTTCCAAGCTTTTGTGCAGGCTCTTTACATGTATTTCAAAAATCTTCACCACGTTCTTTTCGCTGATAGGTGCAAAAGGCACAATCTCCGTCAAGCGCGCCAAAAACTCTGGGCGGAAATGGTTAGCCATAATCTCCAACAAGTCGTTTGATTTTGGTATCACATCTTTAGCAAAACTTTGAATAATGGTTTCGGCACCAATGTTGGAAGTGAACAGAATTACCGCATTGCTAAAGTCGCCTTCTTTGCCGAGGCGGTCGTGCATTTTTCCTTCATCTAATATTTGTAAGAAAATATCAAACACCGATGGATGCGCTTTTTCAATTTCATCAAACAACACAATGGCATAAGGTTGCTGGCGGATTTTATTAACCAACACACCGCCTTCTTCGTAGCCCACATATCCCGGAGGCGCGCCATAAAGCAAAGCCGCAGAATGTTCTTCTTTAAATTCGCTCATATCGAAACGAATCATGGCACTTTCGGTTTGAAATAAAAACTCAGCCAACGATTTTGCTACTTCAGTTTTACCAGTTCCTGTGGGTCCCAACAAGAAGAAAGAACCAATCGGTTGCCCTTGTTTATTTAAGCCCGAACGCGCTTCTAAAATGGCTTCGCTTAAAGATTTAATGGCGTGATCTTGCCCCACCACACGCTTTTGCAAAATGGCTTCCATACCCATCAATCGCTCGCGTTCCTGCCCGCCCAACTTACCAATAGGAATGCCAGTTTTGTGGGCAATCATAGCGGCAATATCTGTTTTGTCCACGTGGCTTTTAATGTCTTCGGCAAGTTTGGTAAGGCGCGCCAACACATCTTTTAAATAATCGGCAACAGCTTCTGCAGTTTCTAAAGTGTTGATGTCAGTTTCATCATCTAATTGCCCAGTAAGCACATGGCTTACTTTGTTGTTTAATTCTTTGTGAAACCATTTTAATTCACCTAATAAATCAAGTGTTTCTTCTTTTTTATCAAGCAAAGAGGCTAGGGCTTCATCCAACTTCTTCAAATCGGTAGTTGCAGTGTTTGCAGCAAACTTAACAGATGCCATTGTTCTATCTAATAAATCAATTGCGGCATCGGGCAAGCTGCGCTCTTTAGCAAATCTGCGCGCCAAACGAATGGCTTCTGGTCCGGCATCTTTATCAACTGTTAAGCCGTGATGCTTTTCGTAATAAGGAATAATTTTAGACAACATGCGTGCTGCAGTCGCATCATCGGGTTCTTCTACACGCACCACTTCAAACCTGCGGCTAAAAGCATCATCGCTTTCAATGTATTTGCGGTATTCTTCGTTGGTAGTGGCACCAATCACAGTAAGTTCACCTCGTGCCAATTCGGGCTTTAATAAATTGGCTGCGCCCGATGCACCACCGTTTTTATCAAGCAACTGATGTATTTCATCAATGTATAAAATGGCTTTATCGAATTGCTTCAATTCTTTCACAATGTTTTTCAATCGGTCTTCCACCTCGCCTTTGTAGGAAGCACCCGCCACCAACGAACCGAAGTCCAATTCAAACACGGTAACGTTTTTTAAATTATCTGGCACATGACCGTTCACCACATTTAAAGCAAAACCATCTACCAAAGAACTTTTACCTACACCTGGTTCGCCTACAATAATCACATTAGGTTTGCTTCTCCTTCCTAGAATTTCCGCCATCATGCGAATCTCTTTATCGCGCCCTATTATTTCATCAATCCTACCGGTGCGTGCTTCGGCAGTTTTATCGGTACAGAATTTCAGCAGTGCGCTATTGCCTGCTTTCTTTTCGCCACCACCTTTAGTTGATGCACCACTTTTTTCTACCAAATTGCTTACTGTTTTATTTTCAACTGCATCTTCAATTAACTCATTGGCGGTTAATCCAAAAGTTTTCAATTGCTCATAAGTGAAACCAACACCAGGCGTTGCCAACGAAATCAATAAATGAATGGCATCAATATCATCTGATCCAAATTTCAAACGAATATTATCTGCCTCTGCAAAAACAGCTTCTGCCTGTGCATCGGGCTTTGGGCTTTCCTCTGGGCGACCTTTAGCATAGGTTTCAATGCGCACATCTGCCCATTCTTCCATATAAAAAATATCCTTGCCAGATGACTCTAACTTGCTGCGCAAGCCAACTTCTTTATGCAATAATGCCTTAAGTAAATGCGCTGGACCAAAGGTGCTGTGTGCAAAATCTTTAGCGTGTGCTTGAGCAATGTGTACTGCTTTTTTAACTGAATCGGTAAATGACATAAAACTGTTTTTTAGATAGAATTGAAAAATAAATGGGTTTGAAAATGCAAATGTTTTTTATTTACGCACAAATTCATTCAAAAAAGATTTTCAATTATGGGTCAGCCAGCAGCCAGAATATCAGATATGCACGTTTGTCCGATGCAAACTCCAGCAGTGCCATCGCCAATTCCGCATGTTGGCGGACCAATTACCGGACCTGGAGTAGCTACCGTGTTGATTGGTAGTTTACCGGCTGCGGTAGTTGGCGACATGTGTGTTTGCGTGGGACCACCTGATAGCATTATCAAGGGTTCAGCTACAGTTTTGATTAATGGCAGACCTGCCGCAAGATTGGGCGACAGTACGGCACATGGCGGCACTATTGTGGCTGGTTTTCCAACAGTAATGATTGGAGGATAAATTTTTTTAAAAACAACTTCACTGAGTAAATCCAATAAATATATTTTCGCTGCATGACAAACAATTCGTCTCCTATAACAAGAACATCTTTAGACCCGACTGTTGTTTACACATTCTTTGCATTCATGTTTGTGTTTTTAGCTGTTGTTGCATTTCGTTCTTTTACGGGAGCTGATTGCAGCAAGGTTGGTTTTGTAGTAATGTCAAATGGCTTTAGAGCTGGGGAAGTAGTAACATTAAAAGATACCACTTTTGGTGCGCAATCTTGGGAATGGGATTTTGGTGACAAAACACCCTTTGCAAAAATAAAATCGCCTGTGCATGTATTTGAGACGCCTGGTAAGTACACAGTTAAATTGATTGTGAATGACGCCTGTGACAAACAATTTACTTTGATGATTCTCCCTAAAAAAGCACCCATACAACAACTAGGAGATAAATTAATTCTACCTAAAATAAAATTACCTAAACGCATTTATATCGGTGAGCCGGCTACGTTTATTGCCGATTCAAGCAATGCCTCAACTTTTGATTGGAATTTTGGCGAAACAGAAAGAACTGATGTTAGTGGAAAGCAGGTTACTTATACTTTCAGTACAGTGGGACCTAAAAACATTACGGTTTATGTAAATGGAAATTCTAACGCTGTAACGAAAGCTGTGAATGTGCAAAAACGAGCAGCAGGTGAAGCTCCGCCTGCTATTGGCGGTGGCGGTGGTGGTCAAGAACCACAAGCTACAGAAACTCCAACTATTGTAGCAAACCCACTACCAGCAGGTGTAAAAGCGCCATTAATAAGCGATTTAGATTTTATGAATTTGTTGAATGATGTTTCAAAAGGGAAAACCAAATTGGACGACTTACTTACTTACACATGTGGCAAAGGAAATGTTACGGTAACAGTAAATAATGCCGAGAAAATGACTTTGACAGAGTTTTTCAATAAACTTAAAGGAGAAAAGAAATTGTACATTAAGAAATCTCGCAGCAGAACAAATGTCAACAATTGCATTTTAGATTTAGAAGTTGAAACCAAGAAGAAGTTGATGTAGCGAATAGAAAGGTTGCTGGTTGTAGGAAATTAAGAATAGTTTATTCACTCAATAATAAATACCATTTTTAAGCATTAAAAAATCAATCGCCATGAAACAAATTTTACTCTTTGTCTTTTCTTTTTTGACAGCAAGTTTAATTGCTCAACCTGTTATTAGTAGCAATATAATTGCGCCACAGGGCTATACTTACAAGTACTCACGTTCCAGCAATGTAAATAATTTTAATGCTGGCAGCACAGGGGCTAATGTCACTTGGAATTACGCCAATATTGACACAACTGCAGGTTCTATGATTCAAAAAATGGTAAAGCCGGATACCACTGCGGGCTTCTCTGATTTCCCCAATTTTATAAATCGCGCAATTGAAGTGGATGGCTTTTTGGGTAGCAAGTCGTATGCCTATTCCTATGTTACCAATTTAGCATTTGAATTTTATGGGTTTAAATCTATTTCATTAAATCAGGTTTATACCAATCCTTCCAAACAACTTCAATTTCCATTTACTTTCAATAATCAATTCACTGATTATTATCACGATGCAGATTCTACTTACTTTGGAAAAACAGAAGTGAAAGCTGATGCTTATGGAACTTTGGTTTTGCCAACAGGAACCTTCACTAATGTTTTAAGAGTGAATGTAAAAGATAATTACAGAGAGTTCACGAGTTGGGATTTTGATGATAACCCCGATGACTCAACCATGTATGAAGGACAATATTATCGTTGGTATCAACCAAACTCTGTTGCTCCGCTTTTAGAATATTCAAAATTGGTGAGCTACGTATATTATCTGGGAACAAGATACAATGTTGACTCAGTAAAGCATTTAGTTGTGAATAGAAATGTATTATCAACTTCTTTAGAAGAAGTAGAAAATACATTCAATGCTTTTGTTTATCCTAATCCGTCAGGAAATTTTTTGCAAATAAGTGCTGCTACCAACATTGCCAAAATTGAAGTTGCGGACTTAAACGGTAAAATTTTAAAGGAAGAATTTATTGACGATAACCAAGCAAAATTGAATCTTGAAAATCTGGCAGTAGGAACTTATTACCTAAAAATGATTACAACTGCCAATAAGCAACGAATAGTCAGGATTGTTCATTATTGATGCACTCGGTATAAACTTCTTCGAGTGATTTTATTATTTCTCTTCAAAGTTAAAACCCTTACTTTTCAGCGAAGCGCCAATCTCTGTTCCTTTAAGTTTGCGTTCAGGAATTTCAAATTCTGCAACAACTAAATCGCCTGCAAATTCATTGAATATGCCTTGGGCAATGATGCCTTGTTTGCCTACACAAAGCGAGCAACCCACCATTTTTTTGCCTTCATAAGGTCCGCCAACAATGTAGCCAACGCTGGTTGCGCTTGCTACAATAATATCGTGCGTTTTCGCTAAAATGCTTAGTGGTTTTATCCATTTGTCGCTATAGGGGTCTTCGGCTTCGGTGATGGAATGCTCTACCGTCCATGATGATGGTGCAAGAATAATTTGCGCACCCATGCGCGCCAACACATGCCCAATATCTATGGCATCCAAATAATTATCGGCACAAATATTCAAACCTATTTTTCCGAAAGGCGTGTCGAACACTTCGAGCTTTTGCCCCACTTCGTAGTATGGAAATTCAACAGTTAGCAGATTAATTTTGCGATGTGTGCCGATGATTTTTCCAACATTATCAATCAACAAAGCTGCGTTGTAATTACAGGTTTCTGTTTTTTCGGTTAAGCCTACACAAATCCAGATATTGTGTTTGGCAGCAAGCGTACAAAACAAATCGCTGTAAACTCCCGGAATAGTTTTTGCCTGTTGCAGTGCATCGGGATGTGTCCATGCAAAGTCAATTGTTTCGGGCAAAAGCACCAAATCGCAATGCTCCTTTTTTGCGCGGGCAATCAGTTTTTCTGCGCGTTCAAAATTGCGGTCGGGTTCGGTGCCTTCTACCAAAAGTTGCGCAAGGGCAAGTTTCATTCTTTGTACATAAATTACTTTGCAAATATAGGCAGCGGAATTTAAAGCAGTCTGAATTTTGAAGTGAACAAATTCCATTTTGATAATGCTTATTATTGCACGCTAAATCACTTCCATGCGCGTTGCCGTATTCAGAAAAGCGCAGTTTAATGCTGCACATCGCCTTTATAGAAAAGATTGGTCGTTTGAAAAAAACGATGAGGTTTTTGGTTTGTGTAATAACCCGAACTGGCACGGGCATAATTATAAACTAGAGATAAAAGTAGTTGGGGAAATAGACCCCGAAACGGGCTATGTAATTGACTTAAAAATTCTGAATGACCTTATTGCACTAGAAGTGCTTGAGCGCTTCGATCACAAAAACCTGAATCTTGATACTGCAGAATTTAAAGACTTAAACCCAACAGGAGAAAACATTGTAGTTGTGATTTACAATTTAATTCGTGCTAAGCTAGACGCAAAATATGATTTGGTGGTGAGAATGTGGGAGACCGACAGAAACTATTTTGAGTATCCTGTGTGAAAGAGTATTAAAGAATTCTTCTGCGCCACCAATAAATTTACATTCGCATAAATCCATCAAAAGTTTTGAGCAAAAGCGTAGTTATTATTCCTACTTACAACGAATTGGGCAACATTGAAAAAATGGTGCGCAAAGTGATGTCACTGCAACCAGCGTTTCACTTGTTGGTGATAGACGATGGCTCACCTGATGGCACTGCTGCTGTGGTAAAAAAACTGCAAACAGATTTTGCCGACAAGTTGTTTTTAATGGAGCGTAGCGGCAAACTTGGCTTAGGCACAGCATACATTGCAGGATTCAAATGGGCATTGGAAAGAAGTTACGATTATATTTTTGAAATGGACTGCGACTTTAGCCACAACCCAGATGATTTGGTGCGCTTGCTACAGGAAGCACAAAATGGATTTGACTTGGTTATTGGTTCGCGATATGTGCAAGGCGGTGGATTTGTAAACTGGCCTTTAAGTCGCATTTTACTTTCAAGAGTTGCGTCTATTTATGTGAATCTTGTAACATGGATTGGCATTGCCGACACTACTGCCGGTTTTGTCTGTTTCAAACGAAAAGTGTTGGAAGATATCAACTTAGACAATATCAAGTTTGTGGGTTATACCTTTCAAATTGAAATGAAATTTGCAACTAAACAATTAGGTTTTCGCATCAAAGAAATTCCAATAATTTTCACTGAGCGAGTAGAAGGTGTGAGCAAAATGAGCACGAACATTGTAAAGGAAGCTATTGGTGGTGTGCTGCGTATCCGCTGGAATAGTTTGTTTGAATCTTACCGAAAGTAAGGCTTCATTATTTCCGCATAATCACACTTACCGACATTCTGATATTTTTGCAAATATCATCGGTAGGTTAATCGTTAGCATCCGTGCCAAATGGGTCTTCAATTTCTTCGGCAATCAACTCTAAACTTTGCAATACATAGAATATAAAAATCACAATAGGAATAATGAAAAAAGCTACAGAGAACACATAACGCCAAGGCAAGTCATAATGTAGCAAAAGATGAATGATGGAAAATAAAAAATATTGTTTTTACAAAGGATTAATCCTGCATAGGCAAGCGTGTATTTAGTCAGCGTTTATCTGACAATCAATTGTACTTACCCGCTTTCCCATCATTAGCCCATTGCAAATTATTTTTTGCAAGTTTAAAATCAGGCTGAATTTTTAATGCCTTTTCGCCAAATGTGATTGCCTTGTCCCATTGTTTAATTTCGCAATAGGATGCACAAATATTATTAAGCAAAAGTGCATCATCCCTATAATTTGCAACACCTGTTTCATAAACATTTATTGCCTGCTCAAATTCCTTACGAGTGTAGTGATATAAGCCAAGCTCGACTATATCTTTCTTCTCTGGTTTATCTTTCACTTTCTGCTGCAACGCACTTATGGTCTCAATTCTTTTCTGCGAAAAAGCAATGTTGTTATTTGCCAGAGTATTATTGGCATCATATTTCAAGGCAGATTTGCCAAAATATATTGCCTCTTCATAGCGATTCAAATTATTATAAGATGCACAGATATTGTTGTAGGCAACAGCATTTGTGGAATCTAACTGCAATACTTGTGAATTAACTGCAATTGCTTCAACATACATTCCATTATTAAAATATGCTAACCCCAGATTAATTAAATTGGGAATAGTGGGTATTTTTTGAGCAGCATTTAATGCGTTTTGCAATTGCTCTTTTGGTGAAGCTTGCTGCTGCTCAATTACAATTGCTTGATTTGGTGATGCGGATTTGCTTTTCCAAATAAAATAAGCTCCAACTCCAAGACTTATCAATGCGATTGTTGATATTAGGATGAAAGGTAAATTGGATGAAGAATTTTGTTCTGCCTCGTTTACTTCAGGTAAGTTATCAGATATTTCCATTTGGCATTTTAATTTGACTTGGTAATTGTATATTTTTTAACTAATGCAAGTTCCAGTTGTGAAAATGAATTTTTTAAATCAAATGGCGGAGCGATTAATTCAAAAATTGTTCCTTGCTCCCCTGCAATTTGATTGAATGGTTTCACGAATTGCTCGTTAAATAATTCATTAGAAAGATTTATAGATACCGCTTTGTGTCCCCAAGGGTAATTATCATCATAGATTGTTAGTGAAGCAGTATTTGAGAAATAAATTAAATCCACTTTATCAAACTTATTATAAGTCAAAAACCAAGACAATACTAAAGGATTTTGAATTTGCTGAATATCTTGTAAAAAAGCAATTCGCTTTCTAAATTGTGATGCCGGATGTGCGAAATGGGCATTGAGGTTTATCAAATAATGAACAGGAATGTAAGCATTAATATATTGCCTGTCGGTAAGCATCACTTTATGCTTAAATTTTTCCATCCGAGCAACATCCTGTTGAATTGGATTAATTTTTCCTGTTAGTGAACCCTTGAAAAGAGTATTATTTTTAATTTCCAGAAAATTATCGGCACTAATTATAAATAATGACGCAAGTGAAATTCCTGTTACTGATTTCTTAATTTCTAATGATTTAAAATCAAGCAAATTAAAAAGCCAATTAAAGAAACTTAGCGCGCAAACAGCATAAGCTAAATAGTGAATTTTGTTAGCTACAGTTGGCTTACATAAATACAGCATCACATACCCTAAGGCAAACCATAAAGCCAAGGCTACAAGTAGCCAACGACAAATCCTCATTACTTTATCATCTTTATACACAAAAGGCAATACAGCGCCAATACCCAATAGTAGTTTTACGAATACCGATTTTTCTTGAAGAAAATTGAACTCTGCCATTTCAGCGGTCATCCACATATTTTGCAGAGACTCTACTCCATATTTTGAAAATTGAGTGGCAAGTGGAAGCCAATAAACAGCACTAATTAAAAATGATATCGAAAGGCAGATCATTGTTCCTTTTCTCTCTTCAATTGTTTTTTTAAGTGATTGATTTGAAAAGAATTCAGTTAGTACTTTAATTACCAAATAAATAGCAGCAATAAAAAACCAATAGTAATAGGTCATAAAAAGTGCCGCACCTATTAATCCACCAATCACAGAAAATTCAATATTCTTAAATTTTTCCTCTACAAAATAAATCCACCAAAAAAGAAAAAAACATGCAGTTATAAATTCATAGGGTTTGTTTAAATTATCTGCTGGGAAACTCAGAAATGAAAAAACAACAAAAGCTACTGCTACAGTTGCTCCTGCAACTCGTTTAATTAAAAAGTAAAGGGGAATCGAATAAATACAAAATATAAAAAAATAGCCGTGATAAATAGCAGTGAAGGATTCTACATTAAATATTGCTGCATACTTTCCAAGAATAAAGTGATAAAGTGCAGGATAGGAAGTGGATAGTTGCGCATAATTAAAATCAGTTAGCGAATTAAAATACTTGTATTTTGTAACCATTGCCGCATTAAAAGAGGCATCGCCTAACAATCCATTTAAACCAAAAGAAGAATCTTTGAAAAAGATA
>Ga0163144_10015205_pt1 | contig 15895 bp, 8 predicted proteins | sample OliLak19BULKMAT1_FD_123175 | JGI IMG/M metagenome (GOLD analysis project Ga0163144, IMG submission 123175) | Freshwater microbial mat bacterial communities from Lake Vanda, McMurdo Dry Valleys, Antarctica - Oligotrophic Lake LV.19.BULKMAT1 | ecosystem: Environmental > Aquatic > Freshwater > Lake...
AAACAGGTAAAAGCAAAAAAAGACAGAAGAAAATTCACTTTCGTCATTAAGATAGCAGTAGCGAATTATTCAATTTAAGATAAAGAAAGGCTTGCTGATTTATCAATTTGGTTTGAAATAATGCCAATTTTCCTTAGAAAAAAACCTGCTCCCCTTACTTCCCAAGCACTACCTCCTCGCTCATGCTTGATTCCTGACCATCCGTGTAAATTAATTTCACCGCATAAGAAACAGTAACCCCATCCTTAATTCTTTCGCTAAAACTTGTAAGATTATTACTTATTGTCCTAAAATAGGTAAGACCTTCTCCTGAAATATTTTTATAAATCAGAATTTTTGCAATTTTGCCCTCTGGTAATATCCAAGTTATTTGGGCCATTTTAGTTTTATCGTCCTTAGTAACTTTTAAACTGCTAATGCCATTTCTATTGCCCTTATCAGTTAGCAATATTTGTAATGGAAAAGAAGGTTCACTTTTATTTCCTGCCTCATCAATGGCTGTAATTTGGTACGTATAATCCTTGTTCAGCTCAAGCAACTTATCAAAATAACGATTTTCGGTGTTGTTTGCTATTTCACTGCGCGTTTCCCAAATTCCTTTACCTACACGCCTTTGAATTACTTGCTTAACTACATCAGAAGACGTGCTATTTATCCACTGAAAATCTATTTGTCCACTGCCTGTATTGTAAGCAATAATTACAGGCGAAACTGGTGATACCCTGTCAGGCCGTTTCAATTCCAGTATATCTGACATGTCAGAGTGATTGTATCGATGATCTACCGCAGCAATTCGGTAATAAACCTTTTCAGTAAGCGTATTGAGTTCTATTGAATCGGTATAATTAATTCCTGGAACAAATTCACCTGTTATCTGGGAGAATTCTGCATTTTTATCATTCGACCAATAGATACGGTAACCAATAATATCCAACTCTTCACCTTCTTTCCAACTCAAATAAACATATCCTAATGTATCAATTTCGGCGGCTAAACCAGTTGGTTTGGCTGGCGCAATGGTATCCTGCAAATCTGCATAAGCCACATAGCTTACAGATTCGTTTCCGCTTGTATCGGTAGAAATTATCACATAATAATTACTTACTAAAGGATTAACCTTATCATCAATAAATTCACGGGAGGAAGGAGAAAGTAATTTACTCACCTTCGGAAATACACCTGCTGCTGCTGTGCTTTTTCCAACATAAAATCCTTTCAAGTCTTTTTCCGTGGCAAATGAACCCCAAATTACTTTCACCTTATTCATTCCCAGATCAATTACTTTGATATCAAAAGCAGGCGCAGGTGCTATAAGATCAACACCACTGGCTGAAACAATGTCTGAATAAAGACCTTTATCTCCAAATGCCGAATAGCCTCTAACACGATAATAGTATGTTTTGTAATTTGATTCTAAAGCAGTATCAACAAAGAAGCCAGCTGCATCTTTAGAGAAAGACTTAGAAACCATGTATGGCTTTCGGTTCAGTTTTTTCCAGTTCTTTTTATCAGTAGATCGTTCAATATCATAAGCCGAAAAAAATCCATCATTAAAGGAAGGCCAATTAATAGAAATTTCCTTGTCGCCTACTTCTGTAAAAACCTTTTGAACGATGGCGGGTTCCCAAGCATTTCGGGTATCAACAACCAGTTGAATGGTATCTACCAACACCATTTCACCATCATAAAGCGCATACAGGCGGTAAAGATAAGCCTTGCCAAGTTTTACATTTTTGTCAACATATCTTAAACCCAAAGCTTTGGCGGTGGTATTTGAAAAGTCTGCCGTCATCATGGCAAATCCATACCGCCGTGATTGATCTTCTTCAAGCTTTTTCATGGATGCTAACGGGTCGGAAGCCTTCGGTATTTCAATAGGTTCGTACAATAATTGTAAGGCTGCCCCAGTGTTTGAATCCGTTTTGGCGGCTTTCATTTTAAGTTCATCCATACTCCAAGGCTTAATATCACCATTGGGTACTTTTTTAAACATTGAATCGCCTGTAATCGGGGTTTGATCATTTAAATTATAGAGGCTTTTAGACATCTCAATTCTCTCTAAAATCCAGCCTGTTTCTGAGGTTTGTTGCCAAATAATATAACTTGAAGGCGCCCAGCGAAGTTCTATTGAATCACCCTGATAGCGCCCAATAAATGCGTGGCTGAATATTTTCACTGAATCAGTATCGCTTTCTGTGCTTTGTGCTAAAAGTATGCTTCCTTTACTTAGGATAAGCATCACAAGCATGATTCTTAAATTTATTTTAAAGTTTCGCATCCTATTTTTGATAATTAAATTTATAAGTTCCATTAAAAGGTTTATCGCTCTCGTAAGAATAAGTAATCTTGTAGTAATAATCTCCGGATATCATTAAAAGATCATTCCATTTTCCAATTTTATTGAAAGCCTGAGCATCCAGACATTTATAATAATATTTCCACGTAAGATGATCATTCCAACACCAACTAAGATGCTGTTGATAAAGCTTTACTGCATCTACAAATACGATAATACCAACGAAATAATTAAGAGGTAACACGGCATTCTTGGGCTGCTTATCTTCGATTTTAATTCCTTTTTCTGCTTGTGCAATTTCATCCTGAGACAAGGCTTTTCTGGGTTTTAAAAACTCTTGACCTGATTTTAAATTGATTGGACCTTCCGTATTTTTGTTCCAAATTTTCATGGCTTCACTCGGTGGAATGCTGTATTTCTTTTGAGTTAAACCAAAAGCATTGAAGCTATTTACATAACGATCTTTTGCAAAAACATCCTTATAAGTTACTGTTTTGTAGCTATGATCTTTATATTTCAAATCATAAACGTGGGCATCAACATACTTATGCCACGCTGAAATCCATTCGGCTTTTAGATTAATTAACGGGGCAACAGTTACATCTTGTTGCGCTTTATAATAACCGTATGCATCATAAACGTCCATATTTTCTGCACCTTCAAGCAAAGGAAATGGCACTTTATAATTTAAATCGAGGCTGATATTTTCACCATCACTATCTATTGTATTCAGCTTTAGGCTATAAATTTCAGATCCCGTACCTGCAGGTTTGTAATTGTTGCCAAATTTTTCTTGCGCGGTATTAAATTTACTGGTTCTAAAATAATATTTCATGAGCTCTTTTTCTGTAACTCCCGCATTTTTTTGTGATTTTATCACTTTAGTGTTTTCAACTTCCAATTTACTTCCCTTACCACCAGACAAGGCTGTTAGATTTTTCGTTTCCTTTTTGGTATTTTCTTTCAAATTTACATTACCGCTATTTTTAGGCGTTGCAATCTGAATAACTTCCAACTTATAAACCGTTGAATTCTGAAAATTCTCCATTTTGTATGACATATTTCGATCGTTACACTTAAAATCAATCAATTTGGCAGCTTTTGTTTCGGTATTTGTAAACCTGATTTTGTATTCATAGGTATATTTTGAATCTTCTTTATCTTCAAATAAATAACACTGCCCCATACCAAACTTAACATTTCCTTTTGGCTCGTCGTCTTTCAAAAAATACCTTTGACCAATATAAGGATATGCGCTGATTACGTTGTTCTCGTCCACTTTATCAGGGCGTTCCCCCGTTTTAAATTCTATTGATTTCTTCTCCGAGCGGATAAGTTTCCATTTGCCATCTTTTTGCTCATAGCCTTCTGCAATAATCGTAATTTTGTATTGTTTTTTTGATAAAAAGGCATCATCAGCCAAGTAGGTATAACCATTTTTGGAAGCATTATAATGTCCTTTACCGGTAATTTCATTGCCACCAGTCGTTACTACAAATGATTTAAGCTCTGTTTTAAACTTACGCACCTTACCTTTTTTTCCAGGTTCCTTAATTTCAAAATTACTTCCCATTTTGAAATTGAAAGCGGCTTGAGGACATTCAAAAACACTCACCTCATCATCGCCATCTGAGGGGATGATATCAGAAACAATTGGCAAATCATCAAACGGGTCAACTGTTCCCCATTTGCATTTTTTGCCGGCTTCCATTTCAAAGCTTGTTTCAATTTCTATCATACCTCCCAACACCGAACCTTTCATGGCAAATTTTCCGGCAATCCATGATGGGTTGGGCATTTCAGCCTTTAACTCAGCGGCAGCAGTCATTTGCATCAAACTAAATTTCCCTTTCCAAACCCATAAATTTAGCATCAATCCTGCATCTACATCCAAGTAGGCATAGGCATTACCTTTAGCATACCAACCTTTTATTCCGTAATCTGATTTTCCATTGCAGGTCATATTGGTGTTTTTTGCCAATAACATATCAAAACCCATGATAGCCTCGATATTGGCGTAGAAAATCACAAATTCAAAATCGGCTGTTAATCTGAAACCTGCACCCATCGCAAAGCCTTTTCCGAGAAAAATCTTAGCATCTCTTACCTTCGGTACGTCAGGTTTTCCTTCCTCACCCAGCATTTGCCTCACTTTGAGTGGCGAACGAGGAATATCTCCAATATCCGTTCCCATCATAAAATAGGCATTAAAATTAATCGATGCTTTGGCAAGTTTCAAATCTGCATTAATATCAACCTGAATTCTCTTTACATCTTTCCAAGGTTTATCGTCATTTTCCCAACTTCCAAGTTTTACGTACCAAGTGCCAGGTTCAAAATGTAAATTAAGGGAAGCTGCAACAGTCACAGCAAGGGCACCCTTATCAAATCCACCATCAATAGTAGCTAAACAATGAAACATAGGCTTTTCGAAATCCATTTCAAGACTTACACCAACTTTAACCAATCCGGAGGGACGATTCTCTATTTTCCCCATGATAAAACCGGATCCGTCAAAATTTATTTTCTTAATTCCAAAGCCCTGTTTCAACTCAATGGATAATTTAAGGTCGGCATTAAATGCAGTAGCTTCCCCAGCCATTCCAAGGGTGATTCCGGCCATAAATCCAAGTGAACCATTTTTGGGTTTGTAGCTTACGCCACTTCGAGAAGCACCGGTTTTCATATCGCCATCTTTGCCATCTTTAAATTTATCATTGGTCTGTTCGGTTAATGCTCCTCTTTCCATATTGAAGTACATTCCACCACTGAATCCATAAAATGCTATGGCCGGAACACCAGGCAATGGAAGACCACCTTTGCTCCATCGGGCAGAAATGTCACAGAAAAAATATCGGTAATTGGTGTTGTTTTCGGCGTCAGGATCAGAACCAACTTTGCCGGCTTGCAGGGTTGCTTGTATGGCTACACCTATGGCCTTCACCGTTGCTTTGATATCGCCTCTAAATCCAGTTCCATAAACGGGATCCGATTTGTATATCTCAATCTCTCCTTTCAATTTGATGACCCCCAAATCGCTGTTGATGGTTATTTTTTTGAGCTCAATTCCTCCTAAGGCAAAGCGTTTGTTTTCAGCCTCATACTTAGCCCGAATTACCAATTCTGTGCCAGCTTCAAAGGCACTCACACTTTTAATTAAATTAATTTTCAGACCAATTTTTAAACCGGGAGCATCAGGCTTATTATCTAAGCCGACAGAGGTTAGATTTATTGGCAGCTTATTCATTTTTGCTTGCGCACCTATGTTGGCAAGTTCAATAACTGACAGAGATAGTTTCGGTTTGGCATTGGCACCTTTTCCGATATTTTTAAGACCTAATTCCTGAAATTTCAACTCAGGCAAATTCATATTATCAAGGTTTCCACCATCAGGTGACTTATTAAAAGTAACCATCACCGAGCCATTTAATTTTGCTTCAGGGTTTATTTCTCCATTTTCTTTCTTCAAAACAACGGTACTACTTTCATCCAGTTTAAGGGTAGCTGCCCACATTTTGCAGGTAATAGCATCTTTGGTTGTAACAGAAAATAGAAAATCAGACTCTTTATTCCCTTTTTGAATTAAGGCACGGTATCCTAATGAGGTTTCAGCAATCGGCAGTTGAATTCCACCTGCTAAAAAACCTCCAGAAAGTGCACTTGCTTGAATATCAAAACCAAGGGTGTCTATTGAGAATTTCCAATTGGAGATGCTTCCTTCTTCTTGCTTTAATAAATTTGTTACGAGTGCTTTCATCCACAAGCCGCTCTTATCGGCAAGGATTTGCCCTGCCTCTACGGTTATTTTCTCACCTTTTTTGCTGAACGATTCAGGCAATGTAAGTCCTAACTTTCCAATATAAAGACCCTTCCAATCCTTATTCCCTTTTTTGGGATGGGTTGAATGAAACTTCATACCCGGAACATTGGCCACATCACTCTGATCTATTTTTACGTTGGATGCTGTAAAAATAAAATCTGTAGCATCCGGAATAGTAAAGGTTGGTGGTGTAAAGGTGGCGTCAACCAACCATTCACCATTCTTAACAATTTCGGCTGTAAAAGTTGCACTTGATTTTGAATTTTCATTGGCATCTACCTTTCCGTTTGTTACTGGCAATAGTTTATTTCTGGAAAAAATGTAGGCCCCTTTTACAACAACTTTCTGAATACCGCTGCAATTAAAGGTGAGGTAAGTATTTTGATTACCGCCAATAAATTTCATCGAAATATCTTCAGTCAATTTAACAGATTTATCATTTTTGAGTGAGATGCTCGGTTCAGCCCCAAAACCATTTGGTCGAATGCAAATGCCTTTTTTTGAAAATGTGAGCAATTCACTTTCAAGTGCTTCTGGCATCTCAAAGTTAAATAGTGTGTTGAGATAGGCGCTCTTTGGAGTGAATATTAAACCTAAAATATTTAAATCGAATCCCTTGTTACTAAGTGCAAAAGGCACACCAACCGGCTCCATAGCCGGAGAAAATTCAGAGACATAGCGCTGATTGTTGTCAATAAAACTTTGAATCTGATCCATTTTACTTTTTATCAAATCAATTTCGCCCGCTTGATTTGCAGCGATAGCAGACTCAACAATGTTTTCTTCAATGGCTGCGGTAGCTTTGCTGTTGCCATAAGCTTGAAACTTTTTATTGATTTGCAAGCCAGTGAAATTAACCTTGACATTGGCTTTCATAAATGGAATCTTAATTATACCAGTGCCAGCATTTCCTTGTAGGGTAGAAATTTTCATTTGAAAAAGACCAATACTAACAGTATCACCAATATTGGGGGTAATCGGGCTTTTATCTGCCGGTTCTGCTATTTCACATTGTGCAATGCACTCTTTACTGTCGGCTGGCAAGTCTTTATTCCCCTTGTTAGGTTTATTCTCGGCTGGTTTAGCCTCCAGTTTCAGCTGACCATAAGTAAATGAGCAAGCAACACTCGCTCCCTTGTTTTTAAAATTGAGATTTTTCCCTGCAACCGCTTTGGCCGTTATTCTAAATGCATACTTCTTACCAAACTCAAGTTTTGGATCAGACAAGCCGTATATATAGGTATTGGTTTTAATAGTTTTTTTGAAAAAACTTGGATCCGTTGCCGCATCAAGGGCTTGTTGAGGTGCAACATTCAACGGATACATCTCAGCCATTTGCAATTCATATTCAACTTCATTGGGCTTAACGCCAGCCGGTATATTCCATACAAAAATCACATTTTGCGGATTTAGTTCATTCACTGAGGATCCACACTTTGGTGAAAGAATGATTGGTGCTTCAAAATGCGAAATATTAACACTAGCGCAGCCTCCAGGCGAAGCTGAAGAGAGTGGTGAGCCCGAATTATAGTCAAGCGCACGGTAACAGAATTGATAATTACCTTCAGGCAATCCGTTTCCATTTGTGATTTCGGCAACGGTAATTCCCGAAAAATTTAGATTCTGGGGATCAAGATAATCGGACATTTGTGTGCCACTTAATTGCATAAATTGGTTGGGGGCCAACACAATTGGTGACAGCGGTTTAAAGCCTGGTTTTGTTTTAATTAGAATGTTATTACCTGTGATAGTGCCCTCAAGCCGAACACTCAACATGTTATTTGTGTTGTTTTTCAGTGTCACTACCATTTTTTGGTTATAACCTACATAATCACTTAAATAAGGTGAGTAGGGCGGCACTATAATGGTTGTTACAGTGACCTGCTGCGAAAATCCAACTGTTGTAGTGAACAGAAAAATAATAAAATAGATTAGTTTGATAATTTGAATACGCATCTTATTTTCCAAAATGATAGTTATAAGAAAACACGAAAGTGAATTCTCGGTAATTTTTAGGATTTATACCTATGCCAATATTCTGCATAGCATTAATAGCAGCATTTAGGGTATGTCTTTTTTTAATGGTGTAATTAACGCTCGAAGATACATTTATTACGATATTTTGAGCTGAAAAACTAAAACCTGTGCTCACATTCACTGGCAGTGTGTTCTTTTTATATCCTTTGCTCCAAGCAGCCTGTGTACCAAAAACAATGTTGTTGTTGAGTTGTGTATGAAGTCTATTCATATTCACGGAAAGAAAGTATGTTGTGAAGCTGGCAATTTTCATCAAAGAATAATTCAAGTTTACATTGAAATTATTGTATTCTGAATACGCATTGGTAAATGTATTTCCGTCCTTCAAAAACTGACTCATCATAGCAACCATGAATGTTTTTACCTTTACCGAATCAGAATAAGTCCATCGCGGTATAAAGGATAATACTGGATTTACTAAATTTTGTTTAAAAGTATCTGAAACCTGTTTGGTTCCGTCGGTTTGATGTGTAATAACAGAAGTGGTATTAATATCCATTCCAAAATGCTTTAAATTATTATAACTGAAGGCAAGCATTGGAATGAGTCGGTGGGTGGTTACTTCTTTTTTATCTTGAATATTATCACGAAGCTTTGTAATACCTCCATTCAAATTTCCCTTGCCTTTCCAAATTGGTAGGCCGGCATCTAATCCGAAGCTTTGCATATCATTTTCTTGAAAATAAGCACCCATGCTTTGAAAATCGGGTGCCACTCTTTTATAAATGCCATTCAATGACAGGCTTCGATATTTATAATTGAAACCCCCATTAATGGCAGTGTAAAACTGCGTAGAAATATTTGGCTTTAATACATTTTTTACAATTGGAGACAAATTTTCACTTTCGTAGGCTGGACTTAACTTGTTTCTTGAATAAATACTGATTGCACTTTCAACAAACACTGAAAAATTCTTAAACAAATTCAGGTTACCCTTAAAGGAAGCAGCAGTGTTCTCAGCAGGTGTTGTAGTTACAGAATCAGAAGTAGATTTAAGCGAATTTTCATCGTCGGAAGCTTTAAGAAAAGTAAATTCAAATCTATTTTGATCAGTACCATAACCAACATGTGCAGCCAATCCTTTGCGTTCGAATGTAGCTTGATGGGTATTGTTTTTTATACTATCAAAAGGTACAGCCCTTCTTAATCTTCCATAAATTGCTCCAAAATTTAATCTTGATTTTTTCACCTCAAAACCTGCCCCTGCCATCTGATGTCCAGCAAGGGTGTACGTTCCCCAATTAAGATTTTGAAATCCCAAGTAAAGGGTCAACCATTTATACTTGGGGGCAATACCAAATTGATTAAATGGCTGGCTGAAGCTGCGGTCTTGTTCGCTATAGGTGAAAGATAATGGCAAAGTGAATTCTCCCTTTGAAAAAGTAACATCGCCACCAAGCACATAACTGAATGGACTTCTTCTGGCATTTAGTCCTGAGGCACTATACAACACATTTCGCGCTGAAAGATTTCCTGATATACGTAGGGTATCACCAAGTGTATTTATATCCTGAGCTACAACTAATTGTGTGCTTATAATAAGCAAAACAAGCATGGATGGTATTGGTATGGCTCTCTTCAAGTTCAAGGTTTCAAAACTACAACATCACCTCAAATGGACTTTTAAAGAAGTATAACAAGTATTAAAAAGTATTAATTGATTTTTTAGCTTTGCTCGCTTATGGTTGATAAAATAAAGCTATTTTTGGCAAAGATTTAATATATACAATGCAACACATTCTCTTGGTAGATGATGAATTTTCATTAAGTGAACTCACAAAGGAATATCTGGAAGCTAAAAATTTCAGAGTTTCCCTCTGTCATCAGCCTGAAATGGCCATGAAAATTTTAAGCAATGATCCTACCCAACTTTGTATTTTGGATGTTAAAATGCCTAGCAAGGATGGGTTTACCTTAGCGAATGAAATCAGGGTGAATTACCCTGAAATGCCTTTGATTTTTTTAACCGGACAAGTTTTAAAAGAAGACCGCATCAAAGGGCTTACCTTGGGTGCCGATGACTATATTCTCAAACCATTCAGCATGGAAGAACTTTATCTCAGAGTTACTGCCATTTTAAAAAGATATAATTCTTCACCGCTATTGGTCACAGTCAAAAAAACGTTTGACATAGGAAAGATACATTTCGATTCTGAGATAAGAGAACTTAGTATTGATAATGCGGTTATCAAGTTGACGGCCATGGAAAACAAACTTCTTTTGTTGCTGTGTGAAAGTATGAATAAAGTGGTTACACGCGACAAGGCCTTAATTGAAATATGGGGTGACAATGATATATACAAGGGACGCAGTATGAATGTGTATATCACTAAGTTACGCAATTTATTAAAATCGGAACCCAGAATTGAAATTCTTAATGCCCATGGTGAAGGCTATATTCTTAGCTTAAGAGATTGAAGAACTGCAACTATGGTAAACGGAGGATACAGATTTGGTTGTTTTTAGCTTTTAAAAGATATAAAATCCATTTTTTCGCGTTAGCCGCGTTCCATTTACTTCCCTTTAAAATTAAAAAGTATTAATTAACTCCTTTTACACACGCATATACTTGCATATAGCATTTTGAATAACCAAGTTTGCAAACTTATAATGCAAAAAGGATTTTTCATCTGCCTCTTGATATTGTGTGGTATAAAACTATCGGCGCAGGTACTGTTCTCTAAATTTCAACATATTGGGTCTCAGGAAGGATTGCCAGAAGGTTATGTGCATGGAATTCTTTGTGATGACAAAGGAATTCTGTGGTTTGCAAGTTATGAAGGTCTGTTTAAATACAACGGTTATTCTTTAACACCTATTTATAGTCAAGGAAAATTAGATACAACTACCATCAGTTCCGAACGTGTATTCGCGGTTCTTGAAGATAACGAAAAGAATATTTGGTTAGGTACAAAACTCGGAGTGAATAAAATGAATAGGGAAACCGGCAAGTTTACACGCTTCGTAAACATTGTTGGTAGAAAAAATGTTATTCCTGATAATTTGGTTCAAAAAATATTTCAGGATTCCCGAAATAGAATTTGGATATTTACTAAAAAAGGCATTGCATTTTATACAAAGGAGAGCAATCACTTTAAGTCGGTTCAATTATCTGATACCAACCGTTTTAATTGTTTAACCATGTTTGAATCGGGAGGACAAGTCTGGTTTACTGGAAACAGCGGAGTCTATCGCTTTGATGAGAATAAGAGTGTTCTACAAAAGATTGTATTTCCAAAACAAAGTAACCCCAAGCGATCAATTGTTTATAAAGCCATAAGTGACAATATTGGAAATACTTGGTTTGGGACGGGCGCGGGACTATGGAAAGTTGATTTGAAAAATTCAAAACTTATCCATTCAGGATTTCCAGATACGGCCTTGAATCAATCAAAAATTACCGCATTATTGGTTAAAAATGGTCATTTGTGGATTGGTACAAGCAATGGATTAATAGATTGGGCTATCAATACCAAGCTGTATAAGTATTACGGTTATGTTCCAAACAATCCCGATGGATTAAGAAGTACCTATATCAATACACTTGCATCCGATAAAAATGGAAATATCTGGATAGGTACGTCTATTTCCGTTCAGAAACTTCAAGTTGATCAATCACAAATTTCATTTTATGTAATGAATCAAGATTTTTCCTTAAAGGATCAAATCAACCACGTGCCAAGAATTTACCAAGATCAGGATGGATTTTTCTGGACTTGGAATGGGAAAGGTATTTTTAGAAGTAAAGGCTTTGGAGAAAATATGGAAGCGGTTAAAAATACGCCTTACCCTCACTTTCTCGAACACTTTTTATCACTGACTATTGATGGGAAAAAGGAGGTTTTTATGAGCTATAGTGCTCCGGGCAAAGGCTTATTCCATTATAATTTCAAGAAAAATTCCATTGAAAGATACAAGTTGAACAATACACTTGATAGCCTTGGACTTTACAATTTTGAATTTGATCTGTATGATAGAAATATATTATGGGTTGGCACAGTAAAGGGTATTTGTTTATTTAATTTAAAAACAAAGGATACATCTTGGATTCATCCATTAGCTTACAAAACTGTTGTTAGAAATTTCGAACAATATGATGATGGCACTATAGGAATCATGTTTCCGGAAGGTTATTCAATGTATAATAGAAGCACGAAAACACATTCCTTGCACCTTTATAATGAAAACGCTTCTAATATGTTTAATTCAGGACTTATTCGTGATTTTCAGAGAGGTTTAAATAATTCGTTGTGGATTGCAACTGAAAATGGTTTAACCTTTTTTGATGGAAAAACAGGAAAATACACCAATTACACAACTAACAATGGATTAAAAGGGGGCAATATTATTTACTCACTGCATGTAGATAAAAGAGGAACATGCTGGTTTGTTACCAATAGTTATTTAATAAATATTAACCCATACACTAAAAAATTCAGATATTTTAATGCTTCAGACGGCGTGCTTGCAACCTTTAATCGCTGGAGTTACTGTAAACTGAGAAATGGAAATGTACTTTTTGGTGGCATTAATGGCATGATATGTTTTAATCCTGATTCCTTCCAGCTAAACAAAAACAAACCGAAGTTAATATTAACCCGTTATCTGGTAAATAACAAAGAACCAGAAAGTGAATTGTTGCCTGAAAATATTAGGCAAATTAAGGTTGGATACGAGCAAAATGCATTAACTTTTGAATTTGCGTCACTCGAATTTATTGCATCTGAAAAGAACGAATATGCTTACAAAATGGATGGTTTTGATGATGAATGGAACTATTCAGGAAATGAAAGAAGGGCAACATATACCAATCTCTCTCCAGGAACCTATCATTTTTTGGCAAAATGCTCCAATTCTGATGGGGTTTGGAACGATAAAGATCTATTAAAAATCCAAGTTGTAATTTTACCTCTTTATTATCAAACTTGGTGGTTTAGAGGATTTATGCTTCTTGTAATCGCCGCGGTGATTTACCTTCTTTTAAGAAACTCGCGCAAAGAGCGTCAACTGGAACAGCAAAAAACTATCGCTGAACAAAACTCACGCTATAAATCTAAATTTTTGACCAATATGAGCCACGAAATCAGGACGCCAATGAATGCTATTATCGGTTTAAATCGGTTATTATTGGACACCGGCCTTACTGAAAAGCAAAAGAAGTATGCAGGCGCAGTTCAGCAATCTTCAGAAAATTTGCTTTGGATTGTCAATGATATTTTAGACCAAGCAAAGATTGAAAGTGGAAAATATACTATTGTTCAAAAACCATTTCAGCTAGATGTTATATTGAAGCAAATACACAATCTTCTTGCCGTAAAAGCAGAAGAAAAAGAGCTTAATTTTCATTTTGAAATTTCTAATACGGTACCCTTAAAACTAATCGGCGACCCTTTGAGGCTTTATCAAATCTTAACCAATTTAGTCGCCAATGCGATTAAATTTACAGATAAGGGTAGTATTTCGCTCATTGTAAACTGTAGCACAACCATTGATGAAATGGCAACATTGCACTTCATTGTGAAAGATACAGGCATTGGAATTCCAAAAGACAAACTAAAGGAAATTTTTGAATCTTTTAATCAACTTGAACAAGTGGACTCAAGCAATGCAGGTACTGGCCTTGGACTTAGCATTGCTCAGGAACTTGTTTTACAGCTTGGTGGCAAAATAGAAGTAGATAGTGAAGAAGCATCTGGTACTGTTTTTACAGTTACGCTTCCCTACAAAATTGATACGCATTCAGGAATTACCTTGACCTCATCTGCAAGCTTAAAAAAATCAAACAAACCTCTCAGGATATTAATAGTAGATGATGCTAAGTTCAACATTTTGCTTGCCCAAGAACTCCTTTCAGATCAGTTTCCAAAAGCTGAAACAGAGATTGCAGAAAACGGTAAAATTGCTTTGGAAAAAATAGAGGAGAAGCAATATGATATTATTCTAATGGATGTTAAAATGCCTGTTATGAATGGCATTGAAGCAACGAAAAGAATTAGAATGATGGAAAATCCGTTATTGAATAGCATTCCAATTTTAGGTCTAACCGCCAATGCAATTAGAGAGCAACTCGACGAATGTTTTTTGGCTGGAATGAATGACTATTTAACCAAACCGTTGAATGCTTCAGACCTCTTTCAAAAAATAGATAGTTTAACTAATTAATTCTAAATGGCAGTTAATCTCAATTTACTTCGCGGATACCTCAATCAGGATGAAAAAATGGTAAATAAGTTTCTCAATCTTTTTTGCCTCACTATTCCTGAAGAATTACAAAAATTGAAGGAATATCTTTTAAATTCAGATTTTGAAATGGTCTCCATTACTGCCCATGGAATAAAAACACAATGTGCCTATCTTGGTTTGGATGAAGCAAAAAACATTGCCCAACAAATGGAAAACATTGCTCAGGTTTCTGAAAACAATTTCGAGTGGCTGAACAATCTGGAATTGCATTTAAATTCGGAAATTATTGATTTGAAGATGACTTTTACCAAGGAATAAATTAAGTTGACTATTTGTTGTTTATGCCTTCTTGTCCAGTATTAGTTGGCTATCAACAGAACCTTTCTAAGGGATATTTCTCGGTTATTCAGAAATCTTTTACAAAATCTTGGAAACAGAATTAGTCATATTAAATTTTGAAATCAGTGTTAGTATTTCCAATAATTGAAACTTAAATTTGTACTTCTATATGTACATAAAATTATGATAACAACAACAATCTCAGATTTTAGAAAAGACGTAAAAAAGTATTTCGACAGAGTAACACAAAATTTTGAAACTCTTATTATCAATAGGGGAAAGGACAAGGGTGTAGTCATAATGTCTTTGGGAGAATATAATTCATTGTTAGACACTCATCATGAATTATCTTCTAAACTAAACGAGATGAGACTTGATTCTGCTATTGAAAAACTCTCGAAAGGTCAATCTTTTCCAAAAACTCTGATAGAGGAATGAAATATATCTTTGTTGATGAGTCATGGGAAGATTATTTATACTGGCAGAAAACGGAAAAGAAAATGGTATCTCGAATCAACGATTTGTTGAAGGATATTTCAAGAAATCCCTTTTCAGGAATCGGAAAACCAGAACCTCTGAAATACAAATACAAAGGATTTTGGTCTCGCAGAATAGATGAGACTCATAGATTAATATACAAAATAAAAGAGGATGAAATTTTAATAGCGAAATGTAGATTTCATTATGAATAAAAAGTTAAACCCAAAATCCGCATTACAAAATTCGGATTCTGCTAACTAAACAATTTTGAAGCTGTTTCCAAAAACAATACTCAACAGAAATACTCCTTTTCATCATCGCTAAACACTTTTGTAACTGCTCTGCACTCTTTCTAACTTCTTGTGTTTTGTGGTTGTAAATCGACCTAAACCAAGAGGCAGGCCGTTATTAAAATTATACTGTTCCTGCTATCAATTAACATCACATACTTTTAAATCAGCTCTGTTAATACTTTTTTATTTTTATTAATGGATGTTAAAATTTCATTGCTCAAAGATTGTTGAAGTTTGTACCATGAAAATCAATAAATCTTTACTCAAGAAATTATGTTTGCTACTGGTTGCTACTGCTCTTTTCCTAGGTTCATGCAAAAAAGTTGATCCAGTTGCTGAAGTTCCATTAGAGGACGATGGTTTGACGGAAGAGGCAGTTCAAATTGCCAACTTAGAAAGTGATTTGAGCAAACTAGGCACAGGTGCACTAAAAGTCTTGCTAGACAC
>Ga0163144_10015206_pt1 | contig 15894 bp, 19 predicted proteins | sample OliLak19BULKMAT1_FD_123175 | JGI IMG/M metagenome (GOLD analysis project Ga0163144, IMG submission 123175) | Freshwater microbial mat bacterial communities from Lake Vanda, McMurdo Dry Valleys, Antarctica - Oligotrophic Lake LV.19.BULKMAT1 | ecosystem: Environmental > Aquatic > Freshwater >...
AAAGCTATTTTTAACTTCAATAACAAAAACATCTTTCTCCTTTAAATGCATAAACTGAAATTGTACAATTGTAAACACGGCAATAAGTAAAGCCATAACCGGTCCAAATGCAACCACAGAAGTGATGTTAAAGCCAGGTGGATCTTTAATTCCCCAGCTTTCCATTGTTGGCGCAATAGAATCAAATAAACCACCGATTCCTAAACCATATTTTAAAACGGATGCTGTAATGACCAGTAACGCAGGTATTACTAAAATAATAGCGGAAGCAAACAGCAGACGATGCTTCATTGAAGTTGTTGTCATGACTATTGTTTTATTGTTTTGAATAAATTTGTTGTTGTACTTGAACCAAAGGTATTTCCATGATTGAAAACCAATCCAGCTGATCCAGAGTTGGAATCTCTTTTCCCCTACGGTATGCTTTTTTGAACGAAGCATAATATTCCGGCATTGTAATAATTCCATAGATCACTGTTGAAAGCACCGGAAAAGAGATGCGGCCGTTCCCCAGCATAAAAAACTGCAGACTAACTTCTCCCTCATCTGTAAATGGATATTGCAGTACCACATGTTTAATATCATGCTTTTCGTAATAAGGTAACAAGCGCAGATTTTGTTCATTCAGCACCTGCCATAATTCATTGCCAACGGATTCATAAGGCAACGCACTAAGTTTTTCCATGCTGTATGGGAAAACCTTTTTTTTCCTTATGATCTTTAATATTGGCAAAGCAATAGTATGTGTAAGCAACACCAGCAACTTACTGCGAATTAACTTTAGTATAGTGATCATTTGTATTCCTTAAAAGTTAGCAATTGATTTATTCAGTTTTAGCTTTTGAAGAACCGTACCAATCTATTTTCTTTGAGTAAAACATGACAATGGCAAGTAGTATAAACAATCCAATGCTGCCAAATAAAAGTGCCCCATCCTGCAATTGAATCAGGATATAAATAAATCCATACAATGTTGAGAGGAACAATAAAAAGGCTGCCGCTACTCCCCAATTTTTGAAAACGCTTTGTGTGTACATGGTAATCAATCCAATGGTTGCTGCTGATGCAATCAGGTACGCAATATTAAAATTGATATATTCTGAAATAGATAGCAAGAGTGTATAAAAAATACATAGCGCAAGGCCTACAAGCACATACTGTAATGGATGTACACTTCTTTTCTTTAGGATCTCAATAAAGAAATACAAACAAAATGTGAGCGATATAAAAAGCAACGAATACTTTACTGTACGCATTGTTTTACTGTAAGAATCAATTCCCTGCAAGAGCTCTACACCAAAAGCATTTCCTTTTATATCTGGTTTTTCATTTACCCATATTTGAGGAATATCTCTTGTGAAGTGAAGTATATTCCAATTTGCTTTGAACCCAGTCTTTCCAACATCCGATTGAGTTGGTAAAAACTTGCCATCAAAAGCAGGGTCTCGCCAGCTGGATTCCAGTTGAACTTTTGTTTGTTTGCCAATGGGTGTAAAATTCAATTGTTCTGATCCATTCAATTTAAGATGCAACTTAAAAGACTGTTCAGCATCTTTTAATACAGCAGCATTGGTTAACAAACAACTTACCCCCGTTTCCGTAATTGTATTTAATGGAACCCCGGGACTCATTTCTATTGAAGAATCATTCCAGTTTAATTGAAGTTGTTCTGCAATACCCCTGTTATCTGTAATTCCAAAACATAGCTTTATTTCATTCCATTGTACGGAGGCAGGATCAATACCCAGGCCGGAAAGATTAACCGGAAGAAATTTTCCGGTGAGAACTAAATCCGATTTGTATAGAATAATTTTAAAAATACTGCGATGCCTGATTTTAGGAATCAGTTTGCCATCCACATTCAGGTGTTCAGGTAAGTAATGAATGAATTTCTTATACAGAAATTCTTTTCCCTTATCGTCTTTTTGTGTTTCCGTAAACGGAATAATCAGGAAAGGTCCTGTAATAGTTTGTGCAGAAGCCCATTTTGAACTGACCTCCTGTATTACTTCCTGCTGCCTTTGCTGGCGTTCCCGTACAAGTTCCTGGATAAATGCAGTAGGTATTAACAATACAAGAATCAGGAACCCTACCAGGATCGACTTGATAAAGATGCCATAACGCTGCCAGAATGTTTGTGTTTGTTGTGTATCCATTTTACGAATTATTAAAAGTACTTTGAATTACAAAGTATATGTACAAAAAAAATTACTTCCCCATTTGTTTGATCATTTCCTCCAATGCTTCAATATGGAGCTTGAATGCTTTTTCGCCGGCTTTTGTTACACTGTACGTTGTATTCGTTTTTCTGCCCACAAATCCTTTGATTACTTTGATCAATCCATTTTCTTCCAATGCTTTCATATGCGATGCAAGATTACCATCCGTGACCTGGATCAACTCTTTCAATTCATTAAAACTTATCTGGGCATTTACAATTAACGCACTCATAATGCCCAGCCTTACTCTGCTGTCAAATACTTTCTGTAATTGTTCAATAGGATTCTTCATTACATCAATTCAATTCACGTGATTTTCGTTCATATTTATTCCACATCACAATTCCATAAATAATATGCAGCAGCCCAAAACCGGCTGCCCAGAAATAAAGACCATAGCCGGGATACCAGCAATTGATCAACCCTAACAATACCAATGCATACCCCAGGTACCTGATCTCCCCTAATGTATATTTGGCAGCATTTACCAGCGCCAAACCATAAAAGATTAAACAACCGGGTGCAATTAAACCATACACACCAGCTTCTATTAACTTCAATAAAAATATTCCACCTGCGCCCATGGGTAATGCTACATTCCACATTAACCGCTTGGCCATTACGCCCCCTACCGGGATACCTTGTTTAGAACTTCTGATATAAGTAAAAATAAAAGCGAATGTAAGGGCTGCTAAAAAAGTAATTGCTGCAATCCAAAACAAACGGCTGCCCATAAATGCCTGCAACATGTCAACATCAATTCCTTCATAAGAATCCTGAACACCACTTCTTGGGCTCACCCTAATTGAACCTCCGCCATTAATTACCTTATTGGCAAACCAGGCACCAGCCAGGGCACAAATACCGGCAGCAATACCACTTAAACCGCTAAGGCTGATGAACCGGCTGCTGCGATCCATCATTTTTTTAATGTCTGCTAATGTTTCCAGTGATTGATCTTGGCTATTCATAAAAGCACTTTGAATTACAAAGTAAGTGAATATTTTCTGTTCTTTCCAAATCAACTTACTTTTTTTTAACAGAAACTTTTTAATGGAGGGGTGCCTGACAGTTAAACTAAACCCGATGTTAAGCATGGGATTTATTACTTTTAATGATTATTTTAATCGTAAATAACCGGATGAAGTTCGTCATACAATTCTTTTCGTTTGTTCTTCTTTTTACCTGTTCCTATGCACAATCAAAAGTGATCAGTGGCTATATTAAAGATTCTCATTCTGATGAACCGATCCCATTTGCTTCTATTGTATTTAAAAACTCAGGCTTTGGAAAATTAAGTGATTCTGTGGGTGGCTTCACCTTCCGTGTAACTGAGTTTTCTGCTAATGATTCGTTATTGGTTAGTTACGTAGGCTATAAAAATCTTGCTGTTCCGCTTCCCCTGTCTAAAAAGGACACCCTATTTCTAACTATCAATCTTGAGCGTGGTAATGCAGGTATAGAAGTAGTAGTTAAATCAAAATACGGCCGGGGCTGGATCTTATGGCGAAAAGTGGTAAAACAAAAACCGGATAACGACCGCTATCGTTTTGAAAATTTCGGATATGAGTTATACAACAAACTTGAACTTGATCTGAACAAGATCAATAAAGAGAAGTTTAAAAATATCCGTCCGCTTCGTCCTTTTGGATTTATCATTGATCAAACAATTGACAGTACAAGTGAAGAAAAACCATTTCTGCCAGTTTTTTTGACTGAAACCATTTCAAATTATTACTATCAGAAAACCCCGCTTAAAAGAAGAGAAGAGATAAAAGCCAGTCGCACTTCCGGTGTAAAAAATGAAAGTGTTCAGAAGCTGTTGGGCGGTATGGATCAGAACATCAATGTGTACAATAATTATATCGCCGTTTTTGACAAACGTTTCATCAGCCCCATCAGCGACAACGGAGATGCTTTTTATTCGTACCGCTTAACAGATACACAATATGTAGCCGGTAAACGTTTCTTTCATTTGGTCTTTACGCCCAAACGTAAAGGAGAAAATACATTTGAAGGTGATTGCTGGGTGCATGATACAACCTTTGCTATTCAAAAAATGAATCTGCGTTTATCAAAAGAGGCCAATGTAAACTATGTTGATAAGCTGAGTATTGTGCAGGAGTATAAATTGACGAACGACAGCATCTGGTTTCTCGTAAAAGATAAATTCATTATTGATGTTTCCGCCATCGGCAAACAAAAGTTTGGTGTAACAGGGCGCAAAACCACTACTTATAAAAATGTGATGATCAATTCAGGAGTAGTATGGGAAGCACTTCAAAAAAATAAAAAACTTGAAGAAACTGTTTTATTAGCCGGTTCAACAGAAAAACCGGAAGCATACTGGAGTGAATCGAGACATGAAACACTTGACAAAAATGAAAAGGCCATCTATGCTATGATCGATACATTGCAGAAGATGCCTTTATTTAAACGTTACAGCGATATTGCAACATTTTTAGGAACGGGCTACAAAGCTTTTGGCAGTCTTGAATATGGACCATGGTTCAATGTAATGAGTGCAAATGTTGTTGAGGGTTTCAGGTTCCGGTTAGATCTTGGTACAAGTACCAACTTTAGCAAAACATGGTGGCTGCGTGGTTATCTTGCCTATGGATTTAAAGATCAAAAGCTAAAGGGCCGTGCTGAAATCACTCATCTATTTAATAAAAATCCTCGTACAAAACTTTACGTTTCTTATGCCAATGATTATGATAATGGACAGGTGTATTATGATGAAGTTGGGACAGATAATATTTTTACGTTAGCTGCCCGTAAAAGACAGGTACCCATCAAATTTTTGAAAGTAGAACAAACCCGGATTGAATTTTTAAAAGAAATAAACAGTGGCTTTACATTTGAAGTTGCTGCCACAAGAAAAAAATTCAACCCTGTTCGTTCATTGCCCGCCAAGAGTATTTATAACAGTGGCACCGGGGAAGCATTGAATAATGCGGAACTTGCTTTTCGTGTTCGCTTTGCTTACCTGGAACGTTTCCTGGAAGGCACTTTTTTAAGAAGCAGTTTGGGCAGCCCTTATCCTATTGCAGAAATAAAATATTCCAGAGGAATACCGGGCATCTTTAAAAGTAATTACCAGTATCATAAACTCACTGCGTCGGTTCATGACTATTTTAAAATAGCCAATTTAGGAGAATTGTATTATAATGTTTATGGTGGAAAGATTTACGGTACACTTCCATTCCCTTTATTGGAAGTACATCCCGGTAATGAAATTTATTATTACAATAAGTATGCATTCAACCTCATGAACAGGTTTGAATTTTTGAGTGATGAATATGCAGGTATTAACCTTGAACATAATTTTGGCAACGGTATCTTCCGTTTAATAGGACCAACAAGAAAATTAAAATTCCGTCAGTTTTGGACTGCCAAAGCATTATGGGGTAGTTTAAATGATGCCAACAAAAATTTCAACCAGGTAGGCGCTGTGTTTGACCGTGGTCACCAATTTCAATCGCTCAACGGGCAAACTTATATGGAAGTAGGAACAGGTGTTGATAATATTTTACGGGTGATACGGATTGATTTTATCTGGCGTTTGCTGCCATTGCCTTTGCCCGATGAAAAATATAAACGCTTTGGTGTTTTTGGCAGTTTTAAGTTGCAGTTTTAAATGGCTCATTAAAATAATTTTTAAAAACTGCCTTTTATGATTGATTATCCAATTCCCCAAAATACCGGTTGCCTCCAAAATTTAATTTAGTAAATGATTGAATTCGATTGCCGTTAAAATAGATATATACTGACTTAAATCCATATTTAATCTTGTACGAATCAGATTTAAACCTTCTATCTAAGTTTCTATTACTTTATCCTTTACATCAGAAACAGAATAAATTTTAATTTTATTTACATCAATATTTCACATCTTTTTTTAAAGTATGTAATGCTTGCCTAAACTCAACTGATCTCATTCAAACATTGTACAATTACTGAGCAAGCCTGTTTTATTTCATCCTCTGTAATTGAAAGTGGAGGCGCCAATCGCATGCAATGTGAAGCAAATAAAAACCAATCAGTCAATACTCCTTTTGCAATACAATAATCAATTACATTTTTGTTAGTTTCAAAATTGTCAAACTCTATCGCCATCAGCAACCCTCTTGAACGGACTGCAATAATTTTGGGATGATGCAATAAATTGCGGAACATGATTTCCTTCTCCAATACCTGTTCTATCAATTTTTCTTCCAGCAACACTTTCATTGCAGTTAAGCCTGCTGCACAACAAACAGGGTGTCCGCCAAATGTAGTGATGTGGCCAAGCACGGGATTTTCAGTAAGCTTCCACATCAATTCTCTATCAGCAATAAAAGCACCTAAAGGCATTCCGCCACCAAGTGCTTTGCCCAACAATAAAATATCCGGCACAATTCCAAACTGCTCAAAAGCCCAGAGGCTTCCGTTTCTTCCAAAGCCACATTGAATTTCATCGAGTACTAATAGTGTTTCTGTTTCAGTACAGCGATTTCGTAAAGCAATGATCCATTCTTTCAGGGGTACAATTACTCCCGCTTCTGATTGAATAGTTTCGGCAATTACGCAAGCTGTATTATTTGTAATGAGTTGCAGATCTTCAAATGAATTATACTCCGCATGATGCACTCCGGGCAACAATGGCCTGAATGCATTTCTCCAGTATTCATCGCCCATTACACTCAGGGCCCCTTGTGTACTGCCATGATAACTGTTTTTGAAAGCAACCATTTCAGTTCGGCCTGTTACTCTTTTTGCCAGCTTCATAGCACCTTCTGTTGCTTCAGTACCGGAGTTGGTAAAATAAACAGTGTTGAGTGAAGAAGGAAGATGATCAGCAAGGAGTTTGGCATATTGCACCTGTGGGCTTTGCACCATTTCCCCGTAAACCAACAGGTGCATATACTGATCTACCTGCTGTTTAATTGCATTCACCACTTTGGGGTGACAATGCCCCACATTGCAAACGCTGATGCCCGCAATGAGGTCAAGATACTCTTTGCCCGAAACATCCCACAACCTGCAACCTTCTGCTTTTACAATTTCTAATGCAAGAGGGGCCGGCGAGGTTTGAGCAACATGTTTTAAAAAAAGTTCCCGTTGATTCATGCAATTTGAATGGAAGCAAATGTCAGCAAATATGCTGTAAGAATTTTTGATTCTCTGTTGAATGATCAAAATTTTGCTTATCACAACCGGGCAACCAGTTTCACCGTATATCATCAAGTATCCTGTAAGCCTTATGAAATAAGGGAAAACTTCAACTTTTGTGATTATGAAAGCGTATTAAATACGGCTTACTAAAAAAATCTTTCAAACTATTATGTACCATCGGAAAACATTGCGAACTTTACGAACATAAATCTCTATTCCGTATGCCCATTATCCTCCCGGTTGAAGGAATTTCTCCAAAGTTCGGCGAAGATTGTTTTATTGCTCCCAATGCTACCATTGTAGGCGATGTAATTATGGGTAATAACTGTAGTATTTGGTTCAATGCCGTTGTGAGAGGAGATGTGAACAGCATCAGGTTGGGCGATAAAGTCAATATCCAGGATGGGGCTGTAATACATGCTACATACCAAAAAACGAAAACAATCGTTGGTAATAATGTAAGTGTAGGCCACAATGCCATCGTTCACGGATGCACTATACATGATAATGTGTTGATAGGTATGGGGGCCATTGTAATGGATAATGCTGTCATCAATAGTAATTCAATCATTGCTGCAGGAGCTGTGCTGTTGGAAGGAACAATTGTAGAGGCAGGTAGTATCTATGCTGGAGTGCCCGCCAAAAAGGTTAAAGACATCAGCCAGGAGCTGATTCATGGAGAAATTAATCGAATTGCAAATAATTATATCAAATATTCAGGCTGGTTTAAAGACCCTTTAACAGAAGAAGAATAAAACGGTATGATGATTGTCCTATATCCAAAAGAAGTAACTATGATCAAAATGAAACAATTAACAAAAGCAGCGCTCATCATTGTTTTGGTGTCTTTTATTACAAGTTGTAATGTATTTAAACGTACTCCAAAGGAAGGCTGTCCCTCAAATGGGAAAAATGTGGGTGCTGAAAAGATTTTGAGTGGCGAGAAAATAAAAAAAGCAAAACGATTTAATAGCTAAATAAACAGACTAACCCTTATTAATTACACCAAAAATTACCACTATGAACCCCACATTACGTAACCATATTGGATATAACGAGGCCATCCTTGATGATGATGCCAGTTATGAAAAATTTCATCGTTGGGCCGATTTGTTGGCCGACAAACTGAAAATCTCTTTCACTAAAAAGTTAGATGATTTTGAGGCTTTGTATTGGGACTTTCTTTACAAAGGAACAGCCCTTACGCTCAGCTTTAATATATTTAACGGTATCTCTGTTTTTCCTTCTTTGGAAGAAAAGAGTGATCATTTTGAAAATGCTGCCATTGCCGAACTGGTGGATGCATTAAAAGATGCTGACCCTTCAGAAGCTTAATTGGTAAAACCGCTCTACATTAATAACCCTTCTTCTCCTCTATTGTTGCAAGAATTCCACAGTAGCTGATATACCTGAGGGGATGAATGATTTCATTTACCACAGCGTTCTTTACCGCACAGCCGGGTTCTTCCAAATGAATACAATTATTAAATTGGCAATCATTGATGAGTACACGCATCTCAGGAAAATAATGTGACAGCTCCTGTTTAGTGATATCAACCAATCCGAATTCTTTTACCCCTGGTGTATCGATCACTTTTCCTTCTCCGGCATTTGGCAAATCATACATTTCTGCAAATGTTGTGGTATGCATTCCCTTCCCACTCCATCCGCTTACTTCCTCTGTTCGCAAATCAAGTTCAGGCATGATGTAGTTGATAAAAGTAGATTTTCCTACGCCTGAATGACCACTTATTAATGTAATCTTATCATTCAACATTTCTTTTACTTCATCTATCCCTTCTTTCTTTTCCATTGAAATAAGAAACACTTTGTAGCCAATGGCTTCATACATTGCTTTCCATTCTTCAAACAGATCCATCTCCTTTTTCCTGTACACATCAGCTTTATTAAAAACAATGATGCTGGGAATATGATATGCTTCTGATGCAATCAGGAATCGGTCAATAAACCCTTGCGATGTTCTTGGTTCTTTCATCGTTGCAAACAATATGCTTTGATCGAGGTTGGCCGCAACAATATGATGATGGTATTTTTGATGAGGCGATTTACGGTTGATATAATTCCTCCGCTCATAAATTTCAATGATCATAGCTGTTTGCTCCAGCTCATTTTCCATTTCCAGTTCTACAATATCGCCCACAGCAATGGGATTGGTTGAAGTGATGCCGTCAATCTTAAACTTTCCTTTAATACGGGCACGTAACACATCACCCTGTTCTGTTTTAGCTACATACCAATTACCTGTTGATTTATAAATGAGTGCCTGCATGGTTTGCAAAGAAAAGGAATAGATTGCCACGGAGGCACGGAAGACACGGAAAATGCATGTTTCTTATGGCAACTTGCGCAATGTTTTATAACGCAGCCATGCTTCAATCAGCAATAATAAAACCACTGCAATTGCCAAGGGATAAAACTCTTCGGCATACCGGGCAAAGCTGCTGGTTTCAATTTTTGATTTTTCCAGTTGGTCAATTTCAGTATAAATAGTTGAGAGACTTTCATTGTCTTTTGCCCGGAAATAACTTCCGCCTGTTTCATTTGCAATTTCACGAAGCAGCTTTTCATCAATGTTCACCTTTTCCATGCTTCGTACAACACCTGCATTTGTTTGTTGCGGCATAGATGCATACCCTTCGGTACCCATACCAATGGTATACACTTTTATACTGAACGCCTTTGCAATTTCCTTTGCTGTACTTGGAGGAATAAGCCCCCCATTGTTTTCTCCATCTGTTAAAAGAATAATGATCTTCGTTTTTGATTTACTTTTTTTCAACCGCTCAACACTTGTTGCCAACCCGGAACCAATGGCAGTACCATCCTGCAAAATACCACTGCGTACAGCATAGATCTGGCTTTTCAAAGCTGCATGATCAGTTGTAATTGGACACTGTGTAAATGGTTCTCCTGAAAAGATCACCAAACCGATCCTGTCTGTTTTTCTTGCATCAACAAAATCAGCTGCCACTTTTTTCATGGCTTCTAACCGATTGGGTGCAAAATCTTCTGCCAGCATGCTTCCGCTTACATCCATGCAAAGCACAATATCAATTCCTTCCCCTTCTATCCTTTCTTCGTTGCTCCTGCTTTGTGGCCGGGCAATGGCAATGATTAATAACCCTACTGAAAGCAAACGGAGAACAAATGGCAAATGACGTATAACATTCTTTGCAGCACTCTGTTTTTTATGTGTACTTAAAGAGGATATTGTAATGGAAGAAGTTGATTGCTTACTTTTTAATAAATACCAGCCAATCAGCATGGGTAATAATAATAACAACCACAACAGGTATGGATAAGCAAACACAATATGTTGATACCATTCGTTAAGCATCGGGTTTCAGTTCTGTATCTGATTTTTTAATTAGAAGTTCAATTTCTTCCAACGCATTTACACATTCCTGTTTAGCTGCTGTAAACTTTGCAAACTTCACTGCATCGCCCAATCTTAATATTTGGATGATGGCAATTAAACGGTCATTCACTAAATAAGGTTTTATTTCAATGGCTGCTTCATCTGTTGTGAGCCTTGTAATTGGTTGCTTCAGATTTCTTTCAAAATAGCGTTTTACTGCATGAGATAATTCAGTAAAATTTTGTTTTTGTTCCAATTGTGTATCCCAGCTTTGCTGTTTCAATTTTTCAATTGTACGCTGAAAATCCTCGAGGGCTGAATATGTTGAACCTTCTTCAATGATTGTAACCTTTTTCTTCTTCCATCGCCTGAATAAAATAAAAAGAATGATCAGACTTAATAAAGCTGCAGCAGCAACTGCATAACCAATCCATTTGTCTGCGGCATCTACTTCAATGATCGGTTTTACATCATTCAACACCTGGCTGCCTGTGGTATCATATTCTACCAATATTTCTTTAACAGGAAATTTCAACTCTTGCTGTTTTGCATTTACATTGGATGGAACAATCACTGTTATATTATCAATTGCCCATAATCCACTATCAAAACTAGTGATGGTTATTTCACGTTTGAGCAGATCGCTTGTATCAAAACTTACATATTCAAAATGGGGAATGGTATCAGGCAGCTTCCATTGAACAATTGCATTACGGTCAATTGCCTTGAGCTCTAATTTTATTTTGAAGGGTTCACCAATCAATACCTTTTCCTTACTGGATGTAATGACAGGTGTGATCTGTGCAAAAGAAGAAATACCTGCAAATAATAAACCGATCAATATAACGATGCCCTTTCTGTTCATCTACTCCTGTTAATAAAAAATTTCTGTAACACTTTTACATAGTCATCGCCTGCACGCATATGTAACAGATCAGCACCGGCTCTGCGAAAAACATCCTTTACATAATCATTGTGCCTGTGAAAATCTTTTTCATATTCAAACCGAACCAAAGCACTTGAACTATCCATCCATCTTTGTTCACCGGTTTCTGCATCAGCAACCTGAAGCAACCCGGCATCAGGAAGCTTCATATCAAGCTGATCATAAATCTTGATGCCAATCACATCGTGTTTTTTTGTTGCAACACGTAAGGCCTCTTCATAACCTGCCCCTAAAAAATCGCTGATCAAAAAACAAATGCTTTTCCTCTTGCACACATTGTTGAACATACGGAACGCATCAACATAATTGGTTCGCTTGGAAACGGCATCGATACTCAGCATTTCTCTTACAATATAAAGAGTATGTTGCCTCGCTTTCTTGGGTGGAATGAATTTTTGCACTTTATCTCCAAATAAAATAGCGCCCACTTTATCATTATTATTGACCGCAGAAAATGCAAGGATGGCTGCTATTTCTGTTACCAAATCTTTCTTCCGTTGCAAATGAGTTCCAAAGCTGATGCTGGCGCTATTATCAATCAACAAAAAAAGACTCAGTTCTCTTTCTTCTTCAAAAACTTTGCTATAAGGGTGAGCATAACGGGCACTTACATTCCAGTCAATAAATCGAATATCATCGCCTGGTTGATATTCTCTCACTTCTTTATAACTCATACCCTGCCCTTTGAATGCCGAATGATACTCTCCGGTAAACATATGATTGGTGAGCCGCTTGCTTTTGATTTCAAGTGCTCTTACTTTTTTTAATATTTCTTCAGTTGTTAACAAGAAAAGTTCTGAGTTTTTGAGTTCTAAGTTGAATACATGTTGTATTCTTTTATTAACACAATTGCATATGATCAAATCAGCAAATTGCTTACGGCACTTTCACTGCATTCAACACCTGTTTAATAATTTCTTCTACAGACACATTCTCTGCTTCGGCTTCATAGGTTAATCCCAGTCGGTGACGTAATACATCTGCTGCAATCATTCTTACATCTTCGGGCAACACATATCCTCTTTTGTTGATGAAAGCAACAGCTTTTGCAGCAAGTGCCATATTAATCGATGCCCTGGGAGAACCGCCATAAGCAAGCAATGGTTTGAGATTGGTTAACCCAACCTGTTCCGGCTTACGGGTTGCAAAAACAAGATCAAGAATATAATTCTCAATTTTTTCATCCATATAAATAGTGCGTGCAATATCCCTTGCATCCATCACTTCTCGTATTGATACAACAGGATTAATTGTTGGCGATGCGATCTGTTGGGTGTTCTGACGAATGATCATCAACTCTTCTTCTTTTTTAGGATAATCAATCACCACTTTCAGCATAAACCGATCCTGCTGAGCTTCGGGTAATGGATACGTACCTTCCTGCTCTAACGGATTTTGTGTAGCTAAAACCAGGAAAGGTTCTTCCAGTTTGTAGGTATGTTCCCCAATAGTAACCTGACGCTCCTGCATCGACTCCAATAAAGCACTTTGCACTTTCGCTGGTGCACGGTTTATTTCATCAGCTAAAACAAAATTGGCAAAGATGGGACCACGACGCACAAAGAATTCATTCTTCTGCTGGTTATAGATCATCGTTCCAATCACATCTGCCGGTAACATATCGGGTGTAAACTGTATACGACTGAATTTTGCATTAACTGCCTGCGAAAGTGTTTTGATAGCAAGTGTTTTTGCCAGACCGGGCACACCTTCCAGTAAAATATGGCCGTTGCCTAAGAGTCCGATGAGCAAACGATCAACCATATGTTGTTGCCCTACCAGCACTTTGCCCACTTCTGCACGCAGCCTGTCGAGAAAGGAGCCTGCATATTGAATTTTTTCATTCAGGATTTTGATGTCTTCGGCGGTTTTTAACATGTATACTTTGTTTTGGTTGTGAAAATACAACTTGCTTTGCTGTGGTAAAAATCAAAGCATCAACGTTTTTTAATGAAATCATTTCCTTCTTTGCAAAAATGCGGCCGAAGTTGAGCCAAGTCATTAGCCGATAGTCATTCGTAGTTAGCCCTGGCATTTCATGATTTAACTAACGATTATCGGCTAACCACTATGAGTTTGGTTACCGGCTATCTACTACCGGCTGACCACTAATAGCGAACTACTATCTTTGCGGCCTTATGGATGCTGGAAATGATTTATTTGTACGTTGGATGAACCTGGAACAAAAGCTGGTGGAGAGGTTTGGTAAAAAACCAGATCTGGAAGCAGTCTTATTTTTGATTGGAATCCAGGAATTCGGACAATTACGTGAAAAATATACGAAAGAACAGAAGCAGGATCTGATGCATGTAGCCGTGTGTTCCTTACTTTCTCATAGTGGTTATTTTGAGTTTGATCAATTTGATGCCGATGGGTGGCCGCATTTTAAACAACTCAAAGCTATGCCTACCCTTGGCATGAGAGAACAGGAAGATTTTATTAAAGACCATGTATTGCTTTATTTTGAACAAAAAGGAATCTGATGAAGAAGATTATTTTATTGCTCGGTCTGATTTGTTTATTTATAAATGCCGAAGCTAAAAATCGAAAAGTAAAGATTGTAACCAGTAAAGGGACCATTGTTGTATTGCTGAGTGATAAAACACCCAAACACCGTGATAATTTTATAAAACTGGTGAAACAAAAGTTTTACGACAGCGTTCTTTTTCACCGTGTCATCAAACAGTTCATGATACAGGCCGGTGATCCCGACAGCAAACAAGCCGAACCGGGCAAGCGATATGGTGGTGGTGGGTTGAACTATAAAATTCCTGCTGAATTTGACAGTACCTTATTTCATAAAAGAGGTGTGCTGGCCGCAGCCCGTAATGACAATCCTGAAAAAGCAAGCAGCAGTTGTCAGTTTTATATTGTACAGGGCAAAATATTTACCGATAGTACATTGAATGAAGTTGAAATAAAACGTTTAGGCGGAAGAAAAATTCCACTCCACTTGCGTGAAGTGTATAAAACGGTAGGTGGCACTCCGCATCTTGATCAAAACTATACAGTGTTTGGTCATGTTGTAAAAGGAATGGAGGTAGTGGATAAGATAGCCGCTGTTGAAAGAGATCAATTCGACAGGCCAAAAGAAGATATCCGTATCCTAAAAATGCGATTGAAAAAGAAATTTTTATTTTTCTGATTGATAGAAAACAGTCAATTTAGCAGCGCTCTAATACAAAACAAATAATATGAATTTTCCTGAAAATCTCCGCTACACAAAAGACCATGAATGGGTAAGTTTAGAAGGCAATATTGCAACCATCGGCATTACTGATTTTGCTCAACGGGAGTTGGGTGATATTGTATATGTTGATATCAGTACTGTTGGCAAATCACTGCAGGCCGAAGAAGTATTTGGAACTGTAGAAGCAGTAAAAACAGTGAGTGATTTGTTTTTACCTGTTGCAGGAACAATTTTACAAATCAACAATGCGCTGAACGATAAACCAGAATCTGTAAACAATGACCCATACGGTGAAGGTTGGATGGTAAAAGTAACCGTGAACAATCCTTCGGATGTAGATGCACTGATAGATGCTGCTGCTTATTCAGCATTAGTAGCTTAATGAACAAACAGTTTAAAAAATATTTTGTAACAATATGGCCGGCCATCATTTGGTCGGTCATTGTTTTTTTATTGTTAGTGGTCCCTCCAATCAGTATCGCCAAAGAAAAACATTTTGATATAACACATCTTGATAAGATCATTCATGCCTTTTTATTTGGGGTATTAGTTGTATTGTGGGGGTACTGGCTGAAATCAAAATATATTTTCTTTTCTAAATTTCTTGTTGCCCTTTCAACCACTCTTTTTCTTTCAGTTTGTTATGGAATTGTAATGGAATATATCCAACTATTGGTTGGTCGTGATTTTGATGTATGGGATATGCTGGCTGATGGAGTGGGTGCAGTAGCAGGGTGGTTATTGATTGTTGTAAAAGAGAGACCCCGGTAAAAACCGGGGTCGAAACCAAAACTAACTGCTTATGAGAAAAAATTTAAATTCAAATTTGTTATATAAAGTTCGTTTAATCTGCCCCTCAACATGGTTTGCTTCCTGTTAATATTGTGCAAATCTTTCTTTTGCTAAGCTTTTAAAACAGGTCCCAGTTGAAACAGGGACCGAAACCAAAACTAACTGCTATGAGAAAATTGACTGCTTTAAAGATCTTGTTACTATTAAGACG
>Ga0163144_10015207_pt1 | contig 15894 bp, 18 predicted proteins | sample OliLak19BULKMAT1_FD_123175 | JGI IMG/M metagenome (GOLD analysis project Ga0163144, IMG submission 123175) | Freshwater microbial mat bacterial communities from Lake Vanda, McMurdo Dry Valleys, Antarctica - Oligotrophic Lake LV.19.BULKMAT1 | ecosystem: Environmental > Aquatic > Freshwater >...
CTATTCCGAGCCGATCCAGTCGGTGCTGCGCCTGAACGACAGTCGGTCGCGGCAGAAGCGGCTCGAGGGCGCGCTCGGCACGACGCTGGCGTTCCAGCCGCGCCGGCGCGCCGACATCGACCTGCTGTTCACGCCGGCACCCTCCTCGACCGCGCGGCAGCTGCGGCCGCAACTGCGGTTCCACTTCGCCGGCGACATCCCGGCGTATGCCACCTCCGATGCCTACGAGCCTGGCCTCGCCGGCAACCAGGACCTCGAAGGCCTGCTGTTCCCGGACATGCCGTGGATGCTCGGCGCCGAAGGGCCGGCGGCGCGCCTGCGCGCCGCGACCAGCGAGGCCTGGGGTCCGGACGTGCGTGGCCGCGGTCGGCTCTACGCCTTCGGCTACGACGCCTGGCTGCTTTACCAGGGGTTGCGCGGCAACGGCGCATCGCCGGCTTCGATCGACGGCGTTACCGGCAGGCTGAGCGTGGACGCTGAAAGGCGGGTGCGGCGAGACCTCGACTGGGCGCAGATGCGCGGCGGCGCAGCGCGCCCGCTCGACCGCGCGGCCGCCGGAGCGTTGGCGCCGGCAGCCGGACGCTGAGCAGGCAGGGTCGATGAGCCTGCCGCGGCGCGGGTCGCCTCCGTCCATCCCGATCGATCGCATCGCCGCCGGCCGCAAGGCCGAGGACCTCGTCGCCGCGGCACTCGAGGAGCGCGGTGCCGAACTGCTGCTGCGCAACTATCGACGACGCTGCGGCGAGCTCGACCTGGTCGCACGCGAAGGCCGCACGCTGGTGGTGATCGAGGTCAGGATGCGCTCCGACGAGGCCTATGGCGGCGCCGCGGCCAGCGTCGATCGGTCGAAGCAGCGGCGCATCGTGCTGACGACGCTGCAACTGCTGCAGCAGCGCCGCGATCTCGCCGCGCTGCCGGTGCGCTTCGACGTCGCCGTGGTCTCGCCGGATCCGCCGTCATGGCGCATCGAGTGGATCCGGCACGCCTTCGAAGCCGGTTGAGGCAGTCGGCACGGCGCGCCGCTACTTGACGATCTTCAGCTGCGGTCGCCTGGCAGGCTCCTCCGGCGTCGAAGTCCCGGACGGCGGCCCACCGGACGGCCCGTCGGGCGGCTGCGAATCACCATCCTGTTCGGAGAACACCATGCCCTCGCCGGTCTCGCGCGCATAAACGCCGAGCACCGCGGACACCGGGAAGCGCACGTGTTGCACGGCGCCGGAGAAACGCGCCTGGAACCCGACCCAGTCGTTGCCGATCTCGAGCTGCTGGGTGGCCGAGTAGCTGAGGTTCAGCACGATCTTGCCGTCGCGCGCATAGGCACGCGGCAGCTGCGCCTCGGCCACCTCGGCATTGACGATCACGTGCGGGGTGAAGCCGCTGTCGGTCATCCACTGGTGCATCGCACGCAGCAGGTACGGGCGGCGGGAAATGCGGGGTGGCGTGCTCATCGGATCGGCCGGGTCCCTCAGGACACGCGCATCTCGAGTTCGGCGGCTGAGAGGCTGGCCCGGAACGCGGGGCGCGAGAACACCAACTGGGCGTAGCGCATGAGCGGCTGCGTCTGCTGCGGCGGCAGGTCGATGCCCCAGTGCGGCAGCCGCCACAGGATCGGCGCGATCGACGCATCGACCAGGGTAAAATCGTTGCTGAGGAAATACGGTTTGACCTTGAAGAGGTCGGCCGCCTGCAGGATCGTCTCGCGCAGCAGCTTGCGGGCCGCGGACTTCTCGCGCGCATCGGGATGTGCGTCGATCGCATCGGCTGCCGAATACCAGTCGCGTTCGAGGCGGTGCAGCATCAGCCGCGCCTGTGCGCGCGACACCGGATCGACCGGCATCAGCGGCGGGTGCGGGAATCGCTCGTCGACGTATTCCATGATGACGCGGGAGTCGTAGAGCACGAGGTCCCGGTCGACCAGCGTCGGAACGCTGTGGTACGGGTTCAGGTCGAGCAGGTCTTCGGGCAGCCGCCCCGGCTCGACGTCGATCACATCGACCGGGACGGCCTTCTCGGCGAGCACGATACGCGTGCGGTGGCTCCAGGCGTCATGCGGCGCGGAGAACAGGGTCATGGCGGAACGCCGACTCGACACGCATGGATCTCCGGTCCGGCCGACGCCTTGCTACTTCACGTCTTTCCAGTACTCCGCCTTCAGCAAGTACGCAATACCGGAGAACGCCAGCAGGAACAGCACGACCCAGACGCCGAGCGAGACGCGCTGCGCCTTGGCGGGCTCGCCGACGTAGTCGAGGAAGTTGACGAGGTCGCGGACGAAGTCGTCGTATTCCGCGGCGCTGAGCTTGCCGGCCACGTGACCCTCGAAGCGCAGGAACTCGACCTTTTTCGAGGCCGGCTGGTCGCCCGAGGCGGGCACCTCGACTTCGCGGAACACGCCGGCGTTGACGCCCTGCAGCTCGGCGAGCACATGCGGCATCGCAGTGCCGGGCAGCGCGAGGTTGTTGACGCCCGTGGCGGTGTTCGGGTCGGCATAGAAAGTCTTCATGAACTGGAAGACATAGTCGGCGCCCTTCGAGCGCGTGATCAGCGACAGGTCGGGTGGCGTCTTGCCGAACCAGGCCTCGCCGTCGGCCGCGTTCAGCGTGGTCAGCATGTAGCCGTTCTTGTTGTCGCCAGGCGTCACGAGGAACTCGTCAAGCTGCGCATCGGCGATCTGGAGATCCTTCCCCATGCGTGAATAGCGGCTGTACTTCAGCGAGTGGCAGCCGGAGCAGTAGGCGACGAAGTTGCGCGCGCCACGCTGCAGCGAGCCAGTGTTGTTGATCTCGTTGCCGGGCTCCCAGTGGTTCCAGTGCACGACTTCGTGCTCGCCGCCCTCGGCGGGAGCCGCCGCTGATGGAGTCTCGGCGGTGGCGGCCGGCGCGGCGGCGGCCGGCGCGGCGGCCGTCTGCTGGGCCACGACGACGACCGGCGCGGCGAGGAGCGTCGCCTGGACGAGCAGTGCCCCAAGCACTGCCGAAGACTTAAGCATGGTACGAGACCCTCTGCGGGACGGGCCTGGTTTTCTCGAAGCGCGTGTAGATCGGCATCAGCAGGAAGAACGCGAAATACAGCACCGTGAAGACCTGCGCCAGAACCGTGTAGATCGGGTCGACCGGCTGCAGGCCAAGATAGGACAGCGCAATGAACGTGACGACGAACGTGCCGAGCGCGATCCTCGAGAGGATTCCCTTGTAGCGGATGGACTTCACCGGCGAGCGATCGAGCCACGGCACGAAGAAGAACACGACGACCGAGAACAGCATGACCAGCGCGCCCAGTTGCTGGTCGGGCACCGCGCGCAACATTGCGTAGTAAGGGGTGAAGTACCAGACCGGGGCGATGTGGTCGGGCGTCGAGAGCGGGTTGGCCGGCTCGAAGTTCGGCTTCTCGAGGAACAGCCCGCCGAAGGTCGGCGCGAAGAACACCACCGCACAGAAGATCGCGAGGAACAGGCCGACTCCGACGATGTCCTTGACCGTGTAGTAGGGGTGGAACGGGATGCCGTCGACCGGCTTGCCATCCTTGCCGAGGTTGGCCTTGATCTCGATGCCGTCGGGATTGTTCGAGCCCGTCTGGCGCAGCGCGACCAGGTGCAGCAGCACCAGCAGCGCGATCGCGAACGGCACGGCGATCACGTGCAGCGCGAAGAATCGGTTCAGCGTCGAGTCGGCGATGCCATAGTCGCCGCGGATCCACTCGACCAGGCCCGGCCCGATCACCGGGATCGTGCCGAACAGGTTCACGATCACCTGCGCGCCCCAGTAGGACATGTTGCCCCAGGGCAGCACGTAGCCCATGAAGGCCTCGGCCATCAGCGCGAGATACAGGGCCATGCCGAGCAGCCACAGCAGCTCGCGCGGCGCACGGTAGGAGCCGTACAGGAACGCGCGGAACATGTGCAGGTAGACGACGATGAAGAAGAACGACGCGCCGGTGGAGTGCAGGTAGCGGATCAGCCAGCCCCACTCGACCTCGCGCATGATGAATTCGACCGAGTCGAATGCGCCGATCTCGCTCGGCTTGTAGTGCATCGTCAGGAAGATCCCGGTGAGGATCTGCATCACGAGCACCAGCATCGCCAGTGAGCCGAAGTAGTACCAGATGTTGAAATTCTTCGGCGCGTAGTAGCCGGTCAGCTGCTCGGCGACGAACGCGTCGATCGGCATCCGCCTGTTGAGCCAGGCGCGGAAACCACCCGCCTTGGCGGCAGGGATCTTTTCTTCGACGGCGGCCATCAGGCAGCTCCTCGGGAATCATCTGCAGGGGAATCGTGTGAACGGGCATCTGACGCATCGAGCGCGGCGACAGCGGGGGCGGCGGCCGCGGCGGTGTCGACGCCGATGATGAGCAGCGTCTCCTGGTCGTAACGGTGCGGCGGGATGCGCAGGTTGGTCGAGGCGGGCGAGCCATTAAAGACGCGGCCGGCCAGGTCGAAACGCGAGCCGTGGCAGGGACAGAAGAAGCCGCCCGGCCAGTCGGCGCCGACGACCGGATCGCCCGGGGTGAAGTGCTGCTTCGGCAGGCAGCCAAGATGCGTGCAGGTGGCGTAGACCACGAGATAATCTGCCTTCAGGGATCGTGCTTCATTCTTCGCGTAATCGGGCTGTTCGGATTCCGCGGACTTCGGATCTTTCAGCTGCGCATCGAGCTGCGGCAGACCCGCGACCATTTCAGGCGTGCGGCGCACGACATAAATGGGCTGGCGGCGCCAGGTCGAGACGACCATCTGCCCGGGTTCGAGCTTGGTGAGGTCGATCTCGCTGGGGGCGCCCATCGCGCGGGCGCGCTCGGAGGGTTTCCACGACGCGATGAACGGTACGGCCGCAAAGACCACGCCGGTGGCGGCGGTGGCCGCGGTAGCAGCCGTCAGGAACTTGCGCCGACTGAGATCGATGTCCTGGGCATTCAGCACGTCGTCACTCATCGCAGGCTCTCCGCCCGCCGGCAGCGGGCGGGGTGCTATTCGCTAAGAAGGGAAGCGGCGCATTATACACATGGCTTGCTGGTCAACGTGAGACGCACCCGACGCCCGCCAACCGGTGCGGCGCACGGCGGCGCGGGGGAACTCGACAGCGATGAATCGCGCGCAGAGCGGCCTGGTGTTCCTGGCGGGATCGGTGGTCGGCGGGCTGGCGCTCGCCTTTCTCATTGTTGCCTTTCGTCCGGGGCTGCTGCCTGGATTCAGTGCAGCGTCCGATTCAATTGTGGCCCCTGCCCGGAGTGCGGCCACGAGCGGCACGGGCACCGCGTCCGACCCGGCGGCCGGCAGCAGCGTGCAACCGGACGCAGGCACAGCGCCGGGCGCTGCGGCGGCGGTGTTCGCGGGCGTGCCGAGTTATGCCCCCGCGGTGCAGCGCGCGGCGCCGGCGGTCGTCAACATCTATACCGCCCGCGTCGTCACCGAACGCGTGCCGCGCAACCCGTTCGAGGATCCGTTCGGCGAGCTCGGCCCACGCTATCGCCAGCGTGTCGAGCGCTCGCTCGGCTCGGGCGTGATCGTCGATGCCGACGGCCACATCGTCACCAATCACCACGTGATCGCCGACGCCGATTCGGTGCGCGTGCAGCTTGCCGACGGCCGGGTCGCCGATGCGAAGATCGTCGGGCGCGATCCGGACACGGACCTCGCGTTGCTGCGCATCGCGCTCGGCAAGCTGCCGACGATGCCGCTCGGCCGTTCCGACCTGCTGCGCGTCGGCGACGTCGTGCTCGCGATCGGCAATCCGATCGGACTGTCGCAGACAGTGACCCAGGGCATCGTCAGCGCCACCGGGCGCGGGCAGCTCGGCGTCGCCACCTTCGAGAACTTCATCCAGACCGATGCGCCAATCAACGTCGGCAATTCCGGCGGCGCGCTGGTCAATGCCGCCGGCGAACTGATCGGCATCAACACCGCGGTGCTCGGCAAGAGCCTCGGCGTCGAGGGAATAGGTTTCGCCATACCCGTGAACCTGGTACGCGGAGTCCTGAAGGAAATCATCGCCAAGGGCCGCGTCGTGCGCGGCTGGATCGGCGTGGTGCCCGAGGACATCGACGATGGCCAGGCGCGGCAGCTCGGCCTCGTGCGCGGCGGTGTGGTCGTCACGAATCTCTATGTCGGCAGCCCTGCGCAGGCCGCCGGGCTGCGCCCCGGCGACATCGTGCTGGCGGTCGGCGGCACCGAGGTCGGCAGCGCCCAGGAAGTGCTGGCGCGGGTTGCGCAGGCAGCGCCAGGCTCGAAGGTGACGCTGAAGGTGCAGCGCGGCGGGGAGGTCGCGGAACTGCCGGTGGACGTGACGGAGCGGCCACGCAGCCGCGCCTGAGCGGCGCGGCGTCGGGCCTCAGTTCGGCACGCGCCGGATGTGCGCGCCGAGCCCCGCGAGCTTCTCCTCGATCGCCGCGTAGCCGCGATCGATGTGGTAGATGCGCTCGATGTCGGTGCGGCCCTGCGCCGCCAGCGCGGCGAGCACCAGCGAGGCCGAGGCGCGCAGGTCGGTGGCCATCACCGGCGCGGCCTGCAGCTGCCGCACGCCCTTGATGATCGCGGTGTTGCCCTCGAGACGGATCTCGGCGCCCATGCGCCGCATCTCGAGCATGTGCATGAAGCGATTCTCGAAGATGGTCTCGATCACCGTGCCGACGCCGTCCGCGATCGTGTTCAGCGCCGCGAACTGCGCCTGCATGTCGGTCGGGAACGCCGGGTATGGCGCGGTGCGCACGTCGACCGCCTTCGGGCGCCGGCCGCGCATGTCGACCTCGATCCAGGTGTCGCCGGTGTCGACCTTGACGCCGGCCTCGAGCAGCTTCTGCAGCACGGCATCGAGATGCTCGGGACGCGTGTTCTTGATGCGCACGTGGCCGCCGGTGATCGCGCCGGCGACCAGGTAGGTGCCGCCCTCGATGCGGTCGGGCAGCACTTCGTAGTTCGTGCCGTGCAACCGCTCGACGCCCTCGATGACGATCTTGTCGGTGCCGGCGCCGCGGATCTTCGCACCCATCGCGATCAGGAAATTGGCGAGATCGACGACCTCGGGCTCGCGCGCGGCATTCTCGAGCACCGTCTCGCCGTCGGCCAGCGCCGCGGCCATCATCAGGTTCTCGGTGCCGGTGACCGTGACGGTCTCGAGCACCAGACGCGCACCGCGCAGCCGCGAGGCCTTGGCGCGGATGTAGCCGTTCTCGATCGAGATGTCGGCGCCCATCGCCTGCAGGCCGGCGACGTGGATGTTGACCGGGCGCGCGCCGATCGCGCAACCGCCCGGCAGCGAGACGTCGGCCTGGCCGAAGCGCGCGACCAGCGGGCCGAGCACCAGGATCGAGGCGCGCATCGTCTTGACGAGCTCGTACGGCGCGACCGGCTGGCGCAGCGTCGAGCCGTCGACCTCGACCCGCAGTCGCTCGTCGATCGTGACCGAGACGCCCATGCGGCCGAGCAGCTCGATCATCGTCGTGACGTCCTGCAGGTGCGGGACGTTGGAGATCGTGGCTGGCCCGTCGGCGAGCAGCGTCGCGGCGAGAATCGGCAGCGCCGCGTTCTTCGCGCCCGAGATCCGCACCTCGCCTTCGAGCGGCGTGCCGCCCGTGATCTGCAGTTTGTCCATCGGTTGGTTTCGGAGCGGGCCGCTCAAGAAGACCGACCTGGGGCGGACCGGCCGGGACCGGCCTCCTCCGGCGTCAGCGCCTCGATCGACAACGCGTGGATCTCGCGACCCACGCGCTCGCCGAGCGCGCGGTAGATCATCTGGTGACGGGCGATGCTGCGCTTGCCGGCGAACTCGGCCGCCACCACGCGCGCCGCGAAGTGCGTCTGGTCGTCGGATTCGACGCGCACCTCGGCGCCGGGCAACGCGGCGCAGATCAGGGCGGCAACGGCGTCAGGATGCATGGATCGGGTCCCTCATGGCGCTATCATGCCACTCCATGGATTCCCCTGCGCAGGCACGAGCCGATACAGCCCTGATCGCGGCCGCCCGCCGCGCGCTCGCGATCGAGGCGCGCGCCCTCGAGGCCCTCCAGAGCCGCATCGGCGACGCTTTCGTCGCGGCCTGCCGACTGTGCCTCGCCTGCAGCGGGCGGGTCGTGGTCACCGGCATCGGCAAGTCGGGCCACGTCGGCCGCAAGGTCGCCGCCACGCTGGCCAGCACCGGTACGCCGTCGTTCTTCCTGCATCCGGCCGAGGCCAGCCACGGCGACATCGGCATGATCACCCGGCACGACCTGTTGCTGGCGCTGTCGAACTCGGGCGAGACGCCCGAGATCCTGACGCTGTTGCCGCACATCGCCCGCCTCGGCGTGCCGCTGGTGGCGATGACCGGCAATGCCGACTCCTCGCTGGCCCGCGACGCCACCGTGCACCTCGACGTCAGCGTTCCCGAGGAGGCCTGCCCGCTGAACCTCGCGCCGACCGCGAGCACCACCGCGACGCTCGCGATGGGCGATGCGCTGGCGGTCGCGCTGCTCGATGCGCGCGGCTTCACCGCCGAGGATTTCGCGCGCTCGCATCCGGGCGGCGCGCTGGGCCGGCGCCTGCTGCTGCACGTCGAGGACGTGATGCGCCGCGGCGACGAGGTGCCACGCGTGCTCGCGACGACGCCGTTGTCGGAGGGGCTGCTCGAGATGTCGCGCAAGGGCCTCGGCATGACGGTGATCGTCGACGACCGGCAGCAGGTGCTCGGGGTCTACACCGACGGCGACCTGCGCCGCACGCTTGATGCTCGCATCGACGTCCACGCCGTCGCGATGGCGGCGGTGATGACGCGCCAGGGCCGCACGATCGGGCCGCGCGAGCTCGCCGCCGAAGCCGTGCACGTGATGGAGACCCATCGCATCACGGCGCTGCCAGTGGTCGATCTGCAGGGCGTGCTGGTCGGCGCACTGAACGTGCACGACCTGCTGCGCGCGGGCGTGGTCTGAGGCGCGCGCCCGTGACCAGCCGGCGCAGACCTCCCTCATCGCCGCGGCCGCGGCTCGGGGCGCGCGCCGCCGACGTCGCCGCGGCAGGCGTCCGGCTGCTGGTGCTCGACGTCGATGGCGTACTGACCGACGGCCGCCTGCACTACGGCGAACACGGCGAGACGCTGAAGGTGTTCCACGTGCGCGACGGCTACGGCATCCGCGCGCTCGGACGTCTCGGCGTCGAGTTCGCGATCATCTCCGGGCGCAACTCCGTCGCAGTCGAATTGCGGGCCCGCGATCTCGGCATCGCCCACGTGCTGCAGGACATCGACGACAAGCTCACCGCGTTCGACCGCCTGCGCACCCGGCTCGGCATCTCGCGTGCGCAATGTGCCTGCGTCGGCGACGACACGCCCGACGTGTTGGTGATGCGCGCGGCCGGCCTTGCGTTCGCGGTCGCGGACGCGCACGACGACGCGCTGCAGGCCGCCGACGTCGTCACCCGGCTGCGCGGCGGTCAGGGCGCGGTGCGCGAAGTCTGCGATCGCCTGATCGCGGCGCGCGGCCGCTGATGGCGCGCCGCGCCGTTGCGCTCCTGATCGGTGCCGCGCTGCTCGGCGCGTTGCCCGGGTGCGGACGCGCGTCGGGCGAGCTCGCGAACGGCGACGATGGCACGCGCGCACCCGACCCCGGCTATTCCGCCTCCGATGCGCGGATCGTCGAGACCGACGCTGGCGGCGCGCCGCGCTACACCCTCAGCGCCGCGACGATCCGGCAGGATCCGATTTCGCTGGAAGTCGCGCTCGAGCGGATCGCGATGCAGGTGCGAGAAGGCGAGGAGGAAGGCTGGCAGGTCACCGCCCGCAGCGGCCGCATGCCCGAGGACGCGTCCCGGATCGACCTGCAGGGCGACGTCAGGGTCGCCGGAATGCTCGAGCGCAGCGCCGAACCGCTCGAGATCCGTACCGAGGCGCTCAGCTACGAAATGGCGGCGGGCATCGCACGCTCAGACGAGGACGTCGTGATCCGCCTGTCGGGCAAGCGCCTGCAGGCACGCGGCATCGAGGCCAACTTGAAGCAGCGGCAGGTCCGACTAGAATCGAAGGTCCATGGCCACTTCGTCCCTTGACCGTCGGCGCAGGGCGAAGCTGGCTGGCAGCACCGCCGTGCTGCTGCTCGCCGGCACGATCGCCGGCGTTCCGGGCGCCGCCGCCGCGGAGCCGCGCGCCACCCGGCGCGACGGCGCCGTCACGCTCGACGCGGCCTCTTCCGACGTCGACTACCGCAGCAACACGGTCGTGTTCCGCGACATCGTGATCACCCAGGGCGAGGTGCGCGTCGCGGCGGCGCAGGCGCGCGCCACCGGGCTGGATTTCGACGACTCCACCTGGAATTTCAGCGGCGCGGTGCGCATCACGATCGATGGCGGCGCATTGCGCTCCGACGACGCGACGGTGAAGTTCGGCGCCAATCGCGTCGCCAGCGCGAGGATCCGCGGCACGCCGGCGGAATTCGAGCAGGCGCGCGGCAGCGGCAACGAGGCGGCACGCGGCCGCGCCGGCACGATCGAATACGACGTCGCGGCCGGCACCGTGCGGCTGCTCGGCGATGCCTGGCTCAGTGACGGTCGCAACGAGATCCGTGGCCAGGAGCTGACCTACAACGTGCGTGCGCAGCGCGTGCAGTCGGGCAGCCGTCCGGGGCAGTCCGATCGCGTGCAGATCACGATCCGCCCGCGCGAGTCCGGCGCGGCCGGAGCCGGCGCGGCGACGCCGCCGGCCGCCGGTGACGCCACGGGTGTCGCACCGGCGCCCTTGCGCGCGCCCGCGCGGCCTTACGCCCCATGATCGCAGCTGGCAGCGAGTGTCGCGGATGAGCGTGCTGCGCGCCGAACACCTGGCGAAAAGCTATCGCGCGCGCCGCGTCGTGCGCGACCTGTCACTGCAGGTCGACAGCGGCGAAGTGGTCGGGCTGCTCGGCCCGAACGGCGCGGGCAAGACCACGGCCTTCTACATGATCGTCGGCCTGGTCGCCGCGGACGCGGGCCGGATCTTCATCGACGCGGACGATCTCACCCACGAGCCGATCCACCGGCGCGCGCAGGCGGGGATCGGCTACCTGCCGCAGGAGGCTTCGGTGTTCCGGCGCCTGTCGGTCGCCGACAACGTGATGGCGATCCTGGAGACCCGGCCCGGCCTCGATCGCGCCGCACGCGAGGAGCGGCTCGAGCAGATCCTTGGCGAGCTGCGCATCGCCCACGTGCGCGAGAGCCTCGGCATGGCGCTCTCGGGCGGCGAGCGGCGGCGCGTCGAGATCGCGCGCGCGCTGGCCGCCGAACCGCGCTTCATGCTGCTCGACGAACCGTTCGCCGGCGTCGATCCGATCTCGGTCGTCGACATCCAGAAAATCGTCCGCGAACTCGCCGAAAAGGGCATCGGCGTGCTGATTACCGACCACAACGTCCGGGAAACTCTGGGCGTCTGCAGCCGCTCCTACATCATCGGGGACGGAACTGTGATTGCTTCCGGATCTGCGGAAGAAATCCTTGCCAATGCCCAAGTCCGTGAGGTGTACTTGGGCCAGTCTTTCCGCCTCTAGAGGGTCGCCCGCCGACGCTCCGACCCGTCGCCGACCGTCGCTTCAAAGTCACATGCTCAAGCCCTCTCTGCAGCTCAAGCTGGGTCAGCAACTGACGATGACCCCGCAGCTGCAGCAGGCCATTCGCCTCCTGCAGATGCCCGCCCTCGAGTTGCAGGCGCACATCCGCGAATTGCTCGAAAGCAACATCATGCTCGAGCCGGTCGAGGAGACCGAGGCGAGCGGCACGTTCGAGATGCTCGCGCCGCAGGCACCGGCCCCCGCGCCCGAACCCGATCACTCGGCCGACCGCGACGAGGCGGTGCCGGAGGTCGAGATCATCGACGAGGGCTGGTCGGACCGTAGTCCGGGCTCCGGTGAATCCTCGTACGGCGGCGAGGACGACGACCGCCCTCAGGACGTCGCCGACGCCGTCGGCGAGACCCTTCACGAGCACCTGCTCGGCCAGCTCGAACTCGCGGGCCTGTCGCGCAACGACCTCGCGATCGCCTCCGCTATCGTTGATGCGATCAACGACGACGGCTACCTCATCGACCCGCTCGCCGACATCGCCGCCACGCTGCGCCCCGAAGTGGAGTGCGACGACGAGGAAGTCGAGCGCGTGCTGATGCTGCTGCAGATGCTCGACCCGCCCGGCATCGGAGCGCGTTCGGTGTCCGAGTGCATCCTGCTGCAGCTCGCCCAGCTCGAAGCCGCGACGCCCGGCCTCGACGCGGCGCGCCGCATCGCCGAGCGGCATCTCGACCTGGTCGCCGGCCGCGACATCGCGGCGCTGAAGCGCGAACTCGCCGCCGACGACGAGACTGTGGCGATCGCGCTCGCACTGGTGCGCGGCTGCCACCCGCGTCCCGGCACGATCGTCGGCGCGGGCGCCGCCGAATTCGTGGTGCCCGACGTCTTCGTGCGCCGCACCGAGCGCGGCTGGTCGGTGGAGATCAACCCGGCCACCGTGCCGCGGGTGCGCCTCAACGAGAGCTATGCGAGCCTGATCGGCCGCAACTCCTCGCACACCACGATGCGCACCCAGCTGCAGGAAGCACGCTGGCTGCTGAAGAGCCTCGAGATCCGCAACGACACGATGCTGAAGGTCGCGCGCGCGATCGTCGAGCGCCAGTCGGAATTCCTCGAGCAGGGCGATGAATTCATGCGGCCGATGATCCTGAAGGACATCGCCGAGACGATCTCGATGCACGAGTCGACGATCTCGCGCGTCACTTCCGGCAAGTACATGCTGACGCCGCGCGGCGTATTCGAGCTGCGCTTCTTCTTCTCCAGCCAGGTCGAGGGCGAGGATGGTCAGGGCACCTCCTCGACCGCGATCCGGGCCAAGATCCGCAAGCTGGTGCGCGACGAAACGCCCGGCAGCCCGCTTTCAGACAACCGCATTGCCGAGATCCTCTCGGGCGAGGGGATCCCGGTGGCGCGACGCACGGTCGCAAAGTACCGCGAGGCGATGGGGATCGCCTCGTCGGCCGAGCGCAAGCGTGCGTCGGCGAAATGAGCCCGGCCTGCCGGGCGCCCTAGAGTCGTAGTCAACTCCCCAAGAGGACCACACCATGCAGCTTCAACTTACCGGCCACCACGTCGAGCTCACGGATGCGATGCGCGCCTACGTCGAGAAGAAGATGGAGAAGATCGTGCGCCATTTCGATCATGTGATCGACGTCCATTGCGTGCTGTCGGTGGAGAAGCTGGAGCAGAAGGCCGAGGCGACGCTGAAGGTGCGCGGCCCGGACATCCACGCCGAAGCGGTCGACGGCAACATGTACGCGGCGATCGACGCCCTGGTGGACAAGCTCGACCGCCTGGTCAAGAAGCGCAAGGACATGATGACCGACCACCACGCCAGCGAGGGGCGCGCCGCCCGCCAGTAGCGGGGGCGCGCTGAACAGCCCGTGGCCGCCTCGCGCATGCGCCTGATCTTCGTCAGCGGCCTCTCGGGCGCCGGCAAGAGCGTGGCGCTGAATGCACTGGAGGACACGGGCTTCTACTGCATCGACAACATGCCGGCGGCGATGCTGGCGCCGCTGATCTCGCACGCCGTGCGCAGCAAGGACCGCGCCTACGACCGCATGGCGATCGGTCTCGACGCGCGCAGCGCGGACCAGGAGATCGGCGGAGTGCCGGCGACGATCGACGAGCTCAAGCGCAGCGGCATTCGCTGCGAGGTGCTGTTCCTGCTCGCCACCGACGACGAGCTGCTGCGTCGCTACGCGGAGACCAAGCGCCGGCATCCGCTGGCGCGCGACGGCGTTGCGTTGCGCGAGGCGATCGCACTCGAGCGGGGCGTGCTCGAACCGATGATCAACGCCGCCGACCTGGTGGTCGACACCTCGCGGATGGGCGTGCACGATCTGCGCGAAGTGGTCGCTCGGCGCGTCGAGCAGCGCGCCTCCGGACGCCTCTCGATCACCTTCGTGTCGTTCGGCTACAAGTACGGCCTGCCGGGGGACGCCGACTTCGTATTCGACGCGCGCACACTGCCCAATCCCTATTGGGACATTGCGCTGCGGCCCTTCAACGGCCGCGATCCCGAGGTGGTGCGCTGGCTCGAAGCCCAGCCGAGCGTCAAGCGGCTGTTCGAGGACATCGCCGCCTTCGTCGAAGTGCGCGTCGCCGAGCACCAGGCCAGCAACCGCCGCTACCTGACGGTGGCGATCGGCTGCACCGGCGGCCAGCACCGTTCGGTCTATCTCGTGGAGCGGCTGGCCGAACGTTTCGCCGCCCGCTTCCCAGACCTGCTGGCGCGCCACAGCGCGCTGCGCGCCCCGGCGGTGCCCGGGCTTGCAGCGCTTCCCTAGCCGCTGCGCGCCGCGGCGGCTACACTCGCGCCGCCTTGCGCCGCGAGTGACGCGCGATGTCGATCCCCCCGAACGCCGAGCTCAAGAAGGAAGGGCGCCTCTCCGCGCTGCGGGATGCGCTCGACTCGGGCACGCTGCGCCAGGCACACCGGATGGTCAATGCGCTGCATCCGGCGGAGATCGCGCTGCTGCTCGAGTCCCTGCCGCCGCAGCAGCGCGAGGTGGTCTGGGAGTTCGTCGATCCCGAGCTCGAGGGCGGCGTGCTGGTAGAGCTCAACGATGGCGTGCGCCAGGCGCTGATCGAGGGCATGGAGGCCGAGGAGCTGGTCGCGGCGGCCGAGGGCATGGAGGTCGACGACCTCGCCGACCTGGTCGGCGACCTGCCCGAGACGGTGACGCTGCAGCTGCTGCGCGCAATGGACCAGCAGGACCGCGAGCGGCTGCGCACCGTGCTGGCCTGGCCGGAAGACAGCGCCGGCGGCCTGATGAACACCGACACCGTCAGCGTGCGCGCCGACGTCACGCTCGAGGTCGTGCTGCGCTACCTGCGCATGCGCGGCGAACTGCCGCCGCGCACCGACAGCCTGTTCGTGGTCGACCGCACCGACCGCTATCTCGGCACGATCACGCTGACCCAGCTGATCACCGGCGACCCCGAACTGACGGTCGGGGAGACGCTCGACACCGAGGCGCCGCGGATCGAACCGCAGCTGCCCGCCCAGGAGGTCGCGCAGCTGTTCCAGGACCGCGACCTGGTGTCCGCGGCCGTGGTCGGCGCCGACGGCAAGCTGCTGGGCCGCATCACCATCGACGACGTCGTCGACGTGATCCGCGAGGAAGCCGAGCATTCGGTGTTCTCGATGGCCGGCCTGCGCGACGAGGAAGACCTGTTCGCCGGCATCGTGCCCTCGACCCGGCGGCGCCTGCTGTGGCTCGGCATCAACCTGATCACCGCCTTCATGGCCGCGGCGGTCGTGCGCAGCTTCGAAGGCACGATCGAGAAGGTCGCCGCGCTGGCCGCGCTGATGCCGATCGTCGCCTCGATGGGCGGCATCGCCGGCACCCAGACCGTCACGCTGATCATCCGCGGCCTGGCGCTCGGCCAGGTGCAGTGGTCCAACGCACGCTGGCTGCTGTTCAAGGAGCTCGCGGTCGGCGGCCTGAACGGCGCGATCTGGGCGGCGGTGGTCGGCGTGGTCACTGCGTTCTGGTTCGACACCTGGCAGATCGCGGCGATCATCGCCGCCGCGATGCTGATAAACCTGCTGGCCGCGGCCGCAGTCGGGGTGCTGGTACCGCTGTTGCTGCGCCGGCTGAACATCGACCCGGCGCTTTCAGCCGGCGTGATCCTCACCACCTTCACCGACTGCATCGGCTTCGCAACGCTGCTCGGGCTCGCGACCCTGTTCCTCGTCTAGCCGGCGACGCGTTCAGCACTCAGGAAGCGCAGCACTTCGTCCCGCCGCTGCAGCGTGTCGCGCTCGCCGAGCGCGATCAGCTCGCGCGTGAAGTCCGATTCGAACATCAGGTAGCTGGCCAGCAGGCTGCCGGCCGCGCCGCGCGCGCCGATCACCGACAGCAGCACCCGCAGCGCCCGCGGCAGCGATCCGAGGTGCCGCGC
>Ga0163144_10015208_pt1 | contig 15893 bp, 12 predicted proteins | sample OliLak19BULKMAT1_FD_123175 | JGI IMG/M metagenome (GOLD analysis project Ga0163144, IMG submission 123175) | Freshwater microbial mat bacterial communities from Lake Vanda, McMurdo Dry Valleys, Antarctica - Oligotrophic Lake LV.19.BULKMAT1 | ecosystem: Environmental > Aquatic > Freshwater >...
CCCGCCACCCAGTGCGGCGACCACCTCCGGCGGCGCCTGCACCAGCTCGATCAGCACGCCCTCGCCGCCGATCGGGAACTCATCGTTACCCTTGGGATGCAGGAAGCAGATGTCGTAGCCCGCCGCGCCCTTGCGGATGCCGCCGGGCGCCATGCGCACGCCGTTCGCCGTCAGCCACTCGACGGCCTTCGGCAAGTCGTCGATCCACAGCCCGATGTGGTTCAGGGGCGTCGCATGCACGGCCGGCTTCTTCTCCGGGTCGAGCGGCTGCATCAGGTCCACCTCGACGCGGTTGGCGCCGCGCCCCATCGTGCAGATGTCCTCGTCGACGTTCTCGCGCTCGCTGCGGAAGTTGCCGGTGATCTCGAGGCCGAGCTTATCGACCCAGAGCGTGCGCAGGCGCTGCTTGTCGAGACCACCGATCGCGATCTGCTGGATGCCGAGCACGCGGAACGGGCGCATCACTGGAACCGGATGATCACCTGGTCGACCGCCAGGCTATCGCCCTTCCTGGCGGCGACCTCGGCGACGACGCAGTCCTGCGTCGCGTACAGGATGTTCTCCATCTTCATCGCCTCGATCGCGGCGAGCCTCTCGCCGGCGCGCACGGTCTGGCCGGGCGTGACCGCCACGTCGACCAGCAGCCCGGGCATCGGCGAGAGCAGCACCTTCGAAAGATCGGGCGGCGCCTTGAAGGACATCTGGTCGAGCAGGTCGGCAGCGCGCGGCGAGAGCACCCGCGCGACCACTCCGCTGCCGTCGTGGCTGATGCGATAGTCGAGTCCGGCGCGCTCGAACTGCACGCAGAACGGCCGACCATCGTAGCGACCGTGCACGGCGATGTCGCGCAGCGGGGTGTCGAAGGCGATCTCGTGGCTCTCGCCTCCGAGCGTGACGCGCAGCGCCGCGCCCTGCGGATGCACCGTCACCGGGCTGCGCTCGTGCTTGCCCTCGGCATCCGTCAGGACCACGACGTAGTCCTCGCCGACCTTCAAGCCATGGCCCTGGCGCTGGCCGCTGATCGTCGCGGCGCGATCGCGGAAGCGCCGGTGCGCAGCCGCGGCGATCGCCAGCAGGAACGACGGATTCGCATGCGGCACCATCGCGATCGAGAAGCCCTTCGGAAACTGCTCGACGATGAAGCCGGTGTTGAACTGCCCGGCAGAGAACTTCGGATGAGCCAGCAGTGCCGCCTGGAACGGGACGTTGCTGGAAATGCCGCGGATCACGAAACCATTCAGCGCCTCGCGCATCTTGGCGATCGCCTCGCTGCGATCGCGCCCATGCACGATCAGCTTGGCGATCATCGAGTCGTAGAACATCGGGATCTCGCCGCCCTCGTAGACGCCGGTGTCGACGCGCACGCCGCCGCCCTCAGGCATGGGCAGCGAGGCCTCCATCGTCTGCGCCGGCGGGCGGTACTTCACCAGCCGCCCGGTCGAGGGCAGGAAGTTGCGGAACGGATCCTCGGCATTGATGCGGCACTCGATGGCCCAGCCGTTGCGCTTCAGGTCCTTTTGCCCGAACGCGAGCTTCTCGCCGGCGGCCACACGGATCATCTGCTCGACGAGGTCGAGCCCGGTAATGCACTCCGTGACCGGGTGCTCCACCTGCAGTCGGGTGTTCATCTCGAGGAAGAAGAAGCTCTGGTCCTTGCCGACCACGAACTCCACCGTGCCTGCGCTCTGGTAGTTCACGGCCTTGGCGAGCGCGACGGCCTGCTCGCCCATCGCCTTGCGGGTCTCGTCGCTGATGAACGGGCTCGGCGCTTCCTCGATCACCTTCTGGTGGCGACGCTGGATCGAGCACTCGCGTTCCCAGAGATAGACCAGGTTGCCATGGCCGTCGCCGAGCACCTGGATCTCGATGTGCCGCGGCTCCTCGACGAATTTCTCGATGAAGACGCGGTCGTCGCCGAAGCTGTTGCGCGCCTCGTTGCGGCAGGACGTCAGGCCCTCGAAGGCCTCCTTGTCGCTCCAGGCGACGCGCAGGCCCTTGCCGCCGCCGCCCGCGCTGGCCTTGATCATCACCGGATAGCCGATGTCGCGCGCAATCTCGACCGCGCGCTCGGCCGTCTCGATCGCGGCGTTCCAGCCCGGGATCGTGTTCACGTTCGCCTTCGCGGCCAGTTCCTTCGAGGCGATCTTGTCGCCCATCGCGGCGATCGACGCGTGTTTCGGGCCGATGAATATCAGCCCCTCCTCCTCGACGCGCTTCGAGAACGCGGCGTTCTCGGAGAGGAAGCCATAGCCCGGATGGATCGCCTCGGCGCCGGTCGACTTCGCCGCCGCGATGATGCGGTCGCCCATGAGATAGGACTCGCGGCTCGGCGGCGGCCCGATCAGCACCGCCTCGTCCGCGAGCTCGACGTGGCGCGCGTCCTTGTCGGCCTCGGAATACACCGCGACGGTCTTGATGCCCATCCGGCGTGCCGTCTTGATGACGCGGCAGGCAATCTCGCCGCGGTTCGCAATCAAAATCTTCTTGAACATGGTCTGGCTCTCCTTGCCACTTACAGCGGGATGTTGCCGTGCTTGCGCCACGGTTCCTCGAGCTTTTTGTCGCGCAGCATCTCCAGGCTGCGGCAGATCCTGCGCCGCGTGCCGTGCGGCATGATCACGTCGTCGACGTAGCCGCGGCTGCTGGCCACGAACGGGTTCGCGAACTTCGCCTTGTACTCGGCTTCGCGCGCCGCGAGCTTCGCGGGGTCGCTCTTCTCCTCGCGGAAGATGATCTCCACCGCGCCCTTCGCGCCCATCACCGCGATCTCGGCGTTCGGCCAGGCGAAGTTGATGTCGCCGCGCAGGTGCTTCGAGGCCATAACGTCGTAGGCGCCGCCGTAGGCCTTGCGCGTGATCACGGTGATCTTCGGCACCGTGCACTCCGCATAGGCATAGAGCAGCTTGGCGCCGTGCTTGATGATGCCGCCGTATTCCTGCGCCGTGCCCGGCATGAAGCCCGGCACGTCGACGAAGGTGACCACCGGGATGCTGAACGCGTCGCAGAAGCGCACGAAGCGCGCCGCCTTGATGCTGCTCTTGATATCGAGGCAGCCGGCGAGCACCAGCGGCTGGTTGGCGACGATGCCCACCACCCGGCCCGCCATGCGGCCGAAGCCGATGATGATGTTCTTCGCGTAGTCCGGCTGCAGTTCGAAGAAGTCGCCGTCGTCGACGACCTTCACGATCAGCTCCTTCATGTCGTAGGGCTTGTTCGGGTTCTCCGGCACCAGCGTGTCGAGCGAGAAATCCTCGCGGTTCGCCGGGTCGCCTGATTCGCGCACCGGAGGCTTGTCGCGGTTGTTCAGCGGCAGATAGTTGAAGAAGCGCCGCAGCATCAGCAGCGCCTCGACGTCGTTCTCGAACGCGAGGTCGGCGACCCCGCTGCGCGTGGTGTGGGTGATCGCGCCACCGAGATCCTCCGCCGTCACCTCCTCGTGCGTCACCGTCTTCACGACCTCCGGGCCGGTGACGAACATGTACGAGCTGTCCTTGACCATGAAGATGAAGTCGGTCATCGCTGGGCTGTAGACCGCGCCGCCGGCGCAGGGGCCCATGATCATGCTGATCTGCGGCACCACGCCCGAGGCCGTGACGTTGCGCTGGAAGACTTCCGCATAGCCGCCGAGCGAGGCCACGCCTTCCTGGATGCGCGCGCCGCCGGAGTCGTTCAGGCCGATCACCGGCGCGCCGACCTTCATCGCGGTGTCCATGACCTTGCAGATCTTCTCCGCATGCGCCTCGCTGAGCGCGCCGCCGAACACCGTGAAGTCCTGGCTGTACACGAACACCAGTCGGCCGTTGATGAAGCCGTAGCCGGTGACCACGCCGTCGCCCGGGATCTTGTTGTCGACCATGCCGAAGTCCGAGCAGCGATGCTCGACGAACATGTCCCATTCCTCGAACGAGCCCTCGTCGAGAAGCAGTTCGAGACGCTCGCGCGCGGTGAGCTTGCCCTTGCCGTGCTGCGCGGCGATGCGCTTCTCGCCGCCGCCGAGGCGGGCCTGGGCACGCTTGGATTCAAGCTGCTGCAGGATGTCTTTCATGGTCACCTCCCTGTTGCTTGTCGTTGGCACCCAGGCCGCCGTCAGGCAGCGCGCCCAGGCAAACGTCCGAAATATACGGATAAATCGCGGGCAATGCCTCTGTTCGAGCCGGCCCTGACCTTCTCCGGCCCGGGTCGAGTCCTGACACCGGCCGGCACTTCATGAGGGTCGCCCCCCATCGACCGCATTCTCGAAAAGATCGAGCAGCAGCCGCGCCGCCACGGACGGCGCGAGCCGCGAGGCCTCGACATCGGCGAGCGCGCCGGGCAGCGCCGCGCGCACCGCGGGGCTGCCACGGAAGTCCGCGAGCAACCGCGCGTGCACGATATCCCACATCCAGGTCAGCGCCTGCCGGTGACGGCGCGCCTCGTAATCCCCGCTCGCCTGGCGCAACTGGCGAAACTCGCCGACATTCCGCCAGAACGCCTCGAGCCCGTCGCCCTTGAGCGCGCTGACGCGCAGCACGCGCGTCGACCAGCGCTCGGCGCCGTGGTGGTGCTCCGGGTTGCCGGAGAAACGCAGCACCCGCAGCGCGCCGGTGATCTGCGCCTCGGCGCGCGTCGCGGCATCCGGGTCGATGTCGGCCTTGTTGATCACCACGAGGTCTGCCAGTTCCATCACGCCCTTCTTCATCGCCTGCAGGTCGTCGCCGGCGTTCGGCAGCTGCATCAGCACGAACATGTCGGTCATGCCGGCGACCGTGGTCTCGCTCTGGCCGACGCCGACGGTTTCGACGATCACGATGTCGTAGCCAGCCGCCTCGCAGACCAGCATCGCCTCGCGCGTCTTCTCGGCGACGCCGCCGAGCGTGCCCGAAGACGGGCTCGGCCGGATGTAGGCCTGCTCGTGCACCGAGAGCTTCTCCATCCGCGTCTTGTCGCCGAGGATCGAGCCACCCGACACGCCCGACGACGGGTCGACCGCCAGCACTGCCACCTTGTGACCCTTGCCGATCAGCGCCATGCCGAGCGCCTCGATGAAGGTCGACTTGCCGACGCCCGGCACGCCCGAGATGCCGAGCCGCAGCGCGCGGCCGGCGCGCGGCAGCAGCGCGTTCAGCAGCTCATCGGCGCGGGCGCGGTGGTCGGCGCGGGTCGACTCGAGCAGCGTGATCGCCTTGGCGATCGCACGGCGTTCGCCGGCGAGCACGCCCTGCACCAGCGCGGCGTCGTCGCTCTCAGCCGGCGGCACAGGCGCGCTTGATCTGCTCGAGGACGTCCTTGGCGCTCACCGGCACCGGCGTGCCGGGACCGTAGATGCCCTTGACGCCCGCGGCGTAGAGGAATGCGTAGTCCTGTGGCGGCACCACGCCGCCGACGAACACGACGATGTCCTTCGCGCCCTGCTCGCGCAGCGACCGGATGATCTCCGGCACCAGCGTCTTGTGCCCCGCGGCGAGCGTGCTGACGCCGACCGCATGCACGTCGTTCTCGATCGCCTGGCGCGCGCATTCCTCCGGCGTCTGGAAAAGCGGTCCGACGTCGACGTCGAAGCCGAGGTCGGCGAACGCGCTCGCGACCACCTTGGCGCCGCGGTCGTGCCCGTCCTGGCCGAGCTTGGCGATCATCACCCGTGGGCGCCGGCCCTGCTCGGTCGCGAACGCCGCGATCTCGCCCTTGAGCTTGTCCCAGCCTTCGGCGCTGTCATAGGCGGCGGCGTACACCCCGGTGACCTCCTGCGAATTGGCGCGATGCCGGCCCCAGATCTTCTCGAGCGCGTCGGAGACTTCGCCGACGGTGGCGCGCTCGCGCATCGCGTCGATCGACAGCGCCAGCAGGTTGCCGCTGCCATCCTGCGCCGCAGCCGTCAGTGCCTCGAGCGCAGCCTGCACCTTCGCCGCATCCCGCGTCGCGCGCAGCTGCTTCAGGCGCCGGATCTGGTTGTCGCGCACCGCCACGTTGTCGATGTCGAGGAACTCGATCTCGTCCTCTTTCGCGAGCTTGAACTTGTTGACGCCGACGATAACGTCCTTGCCTGAGTCGATCCGCGCCTGCTTCTCCGCGGCGCTCGCCTCGATCTTCAGCTTCGCCCAGCCGCTCTCGACGGCGCGCGTCATGCCACCCATCGCCTCGACTTCATCGATGATCGACCAGGCCTTGTCGGCCATCTCCTGCGTCAGCTTTTCCATCAGGTAGCTGCCGGCCCAGGGATCCACCACCTCGGTGATGTGCGTCTCTTCCTGGATGATCAGCTGCGTGTTGCGCGCGATGCGCGAACTGAACTCCGTCGGCAGCGCGATCGCCTCGTCAAAGGAGTTCGTGTGCAGGCTCTGCGTGCCGCCGAACACCGCCGCCATCGCCTCGATGGTCGTGCGCACGACGTTGTTGTAGGGATCCTGCGCGGTGAGGCTCCAGCCCGAGGTCTGGCAGTGCGTGCGCAGCATCAGGCTCTTCGGGTTCTTCGCCTCGAAGCCGCTCATGATCTTCCACCACAGCAGCCGCGCGGCGCGCATCTTGGCGATCTCGAGGTAGAAGTTCATGCCGATCGCCCAGAAGAAGCTCAGGCGACCGGCGAACTCGTCGACGTCGAGCCCCTTGGCGATCGCGGTCTTCACGTACTCCTTGCCGTCGGCGAGCGTGAACGCGAGCTCCAGCGCCTGGTTCGCGCCGGCCTCCTGCATGTGATAGCCAGAGATCGAGATCGAGTTGAACTTCGGCATGTTCCGCGCCGTGTACTCGATGATGTCGCCGACGATGCGCATCGAGGGCGCGGGCGGATAGATGTAGGTGTTGCGGACCATGAACTCCTTGAGGATGTCGTTCTGGATGGTCCCGGAGAGCTTGTCCAGCGCGACGCCCTGCTCCTCGGCCGCGACCACATAGGCCGCGAGCACCGGCAGCACCGCGCCGTTCATGGTCATCGAGACCGACACCTTGTCGAGCGGAATGCCGCCGAACAGGATCTTCATGTCCTCGATCGAGTCGATCGCGACGCCCGCCTTGCCGACGTCGCCGGACACGCGCGGATGGTCGCTGTCGTAGCCCCGGTGAGTCGCGAGGTCGAACGCGACGCTGACGCCCTGGCCGCCGGCGGCGAGCGCCTGGCGGTAGAACGCGTTCGAGGCCTCGGCGGTCGAGAAGCCGGCGTACTGGCGGATGGTCCAGGGGCGGACCGCGTACATCGTCGCCTGCGGGCCACGGATGAAGGGCGCGAAGCCGGGCAGCGTATCGGCGTACGGCAGGCCCTGCAGGTCGGCGGCCGTATAGAGCGGCTTGACCGTCAGCCCCTCGGGGGTGACCCAGTTCAGTGCCTCGGTATCACCGCCCGGCGCGGACCTGGCCGCGGCGGCCTCCCACTTCGAAATTACTTCTGAATTCAACAGCTTGTCGTCTGGCATCGGATCACCGGGTCAGTCAGGAGCCCAGTATTGCATAGCCTATCCCCGACTGGACCGAGCGGCCGCCTCAGACCCGGCAGCAGGTCAACGGACCCGAACCATCGAAGCCCTACGGGCTGCGGGACGACGATTCGGCGGCACCCGGCCCCTCCTCGGCCAGCACCGCCAGCAGCCGGTCCGGATCCACCGGCTTGGTCAGGTGCAGGTCGAAGCCGGCCTCGCGCGTGCAGCGCCGGTCCTCGTCCTGGCCCCAACCGGTCAGCGCGATCAGGCGCACGCCGGCGCCCCAGCCCTGGCGTCGCACCCAACACGCGACGTCGTAGCCGCTGGTCTGAGGCATGCCGAGGTCGAGCACGATCGTGTCGGGCCGCACCGTCTCGGCGAGCGCCATCGCGCTGCCGCCGTCGTAGGCCACCTGCACGGAATGACCCGAGAGCCGCAGCATCGCGGCGAGGCTGTCCGCCGCGTTGCGGTTGTCGTCGACGACCAGCAGCCGCCGCTGGTCACCGCCGAACAGCGGCACGACGTTCAGCGGCAGGCCGGCCTGCGGCATCGCCAGCGGAAGGTGGACACTGAACTGCGCGCCCTGGCCCAGACCCGCGCGCTCGACCTCGATGCGCCCGCCGTGCAGTTCGACCAGGCGCTTGACGATCGCGAGGCCGATGCCGATGCCGGTGTCGCGGATGCGCAGCACCGCGCTGTCGCGCTGCTGCTCGACCGACACCTCGATCGTGCCGCCCGGATCGGTGTACTTGGCAGCGTTCTGCAGCAGGTTCGCGACCACCTGCGACAACCTCGTGGGATCGGCCTCGACCCAGACCGGCTTGCCCGGCATCGAGGTGACGAGCCGGTGATGCACGGCGTCGATCAGCGGCCGCGCCACTTCGACCGAATCCTCCACCGACTGGCGCAGGTCGATCGCCGCGCGCTTCAGTTCGATCACGTTGCGGGTGATCCGGCTGACGTCGAGCAGGTCGTCGAGCAGCAGCGCCATCTGGGTCGACTGCCGCTCGACCGTGTCGCGCACCTGGACGATCGTGTTCGGGGGCGCATCGGGACGCAGCAGCCGCAGCGCATAGCGGATCGGCGCCAGCGGATTGCGCAGCTCGTGCGCCAGCGTCGCGAGGAACTCGTCCTTGCGCCGGTCGGCAGCCTCGAGCGCCGCCTACGCACCGTTGAAGCCGGTCACGTCGACGTGGGCGCCGATCACGCCGCGCACCTGGCCCTGCGCGTCGAACAGCCGCGCCGCGCTGCTCAGCAGGTTCAGCGTCTCGCCATCCTCGAACACGATGTCGAACTCATCATTGCGCACTTCGCGCGCGGTCAGCGCGGCCGTCGTAGCCGTCGCCGGCCGGGTCGCCCCCCAGCGCGCCTCCTTCGCGGCCCGCGCCGGCGCCCGGCGGTATCGGTACGCGCAGCATCGCGGCGAGCCGCGGGCTGATCGCGATCCGCTGCGCCTGCGGATCGTGCGCGACCGCGACGCCGACCGGGATCAGGTCGAGCATCGTCTGCAGTTCCTCGCCGCGGCGTTCGAGCTCGAGTCCGGCCTGCTTGTGCGCGGTGATGTCGAACACGACGCCGTTCGGCTGCGTCGGGGGCCCGTCGCCCGGCTCCATGAACCGTCCGTAGAGCGCGAGCTAGCGTTCCGCGCCGTCGTCGGCGCGGCGGATCCGCAGCTCGATCTCGAACGGCTCGCCGTTGCGCCGCGCCGCCTCGATTTCCCCGAGCACGCGCGGCAGGTCTTCCGGGTGTACGCGCTCGCGCCACAGCGCATCGGTCGCCGGCGGCGGGGCATCCGGGTCGTAGCCGAGCAGCCGCAGGTGCTGGGCATCCCAGACCACCCGGCCCTGGGCGCTGTCAGAGAACCAGGTGCCCATCCGCGCCCCTTCCATCGCCAGGCGCAGCCGCGTCTCGCTGTCGCGCAGGCGCTGCTCGGCAGCGATCTGCTCGGAGACGTCCTCGAACAGGATCACGAAGCCGAGCACCTTGCCCGCGACCACATGCGGCACGTAGGTGCCGGCGATGTCGCGCGACCCGAGCTTCGCGTAGTCGAGTCGGGAGCGAAATCGCGTGGTCTCGCCGGCAAAGGCGCAATCGAGGTAGGGGCGCAGGCCGGCATAGGCCGCCGCGCCGAGCGCCTCTTCTATCGTGCGGCCCGCGAATGAATCCGGCGAGGCGCCGAACCAGGTCTCGTAGGCGCGGTTGTTGAAACGATAGCGCCGGTCCGGGGTCGCGTAGGCGATCAGCACCAGCAACGAATCGCTGATGATCCGCAGCTGCGCCTCGGCCTCGGCCTGCGCCTGGCGCAGCGCGCGCGTCGCGGTGACGTCGATCGCAGCGCCTGAGAGGTGCGTGGCCAGGCCGCTGGAATCGCACCGGATCTTCACGTAGCTGTTGACCCAGCGGATCGCCCCGCCGGCCAGCGGCACGCGGAATGCCTGTTCGAAGCGCGTCTCGCTGCCTCGGGAGCGGCGCGGCCGTGCAGCCGCCAGCCGCTCTCCGAGGTGCGCAGTTCGCGCGTCGCGAGATCCAGCGTCCACAGGCCGATGCCGACGTCGGACTGCACCAGGGTCAGCCGTTCGAGCGAATCGCGCAGTTTCGCGCGCACCCGATGCAACTGGTGGCAAACCGCGACGATCACCAGGCCCGCGCCGAAGAAGACGATCAGGCCGACCGGCTGCTGCGCGACCGTGAGCCAGCCCTGGCCGACGAGGATCCCGCCCAGCGATACGATTGATGCCACGCTCAGGATCAGCGTCAGCAGCCCCGGGAGTGCGCCGGCCCAAGCAGCGACCACGACCAGCGCCAGATAGAACGGCGCAAACGGCGCGGCGGCGACCCCTGCGATCGCGCCGGCCGATGCGCTCAGCAATGCGGCCGCCGGTACCGCAAGCACCGCGAGCCACCAGCGGATCGGGCCGAGCAGCGTACGCTGGCGGCCAGGAATCAAGACATCGAGGAACTCCTGGAGCACGACCGCGCCCCCGCCTGCACTGGCCGGCAGCCAGCGTGGCGATGTTGGCTCATCGGTAGATCAGCAGGTCCTCACGTTGTTGCAGCCAGGCGCGTTCGTCCGCCTGCGACAGCGCATCGAAATCCGCCGCACTCGCCTGGGCATCGTCGACCCACTCGCGCAGCAGCGGGCTGCCGTTGATCAGATCGATCGCGAGCCGGTCGCGCTCGTATTCATAGGGAAAATCGCGCCACAGCGGGTAGTCCGCCCGCAGCTTGCGCACGGCCTTGAACGCCGCCGCCATCAGTCGCCACGGCCGGAAGTCGTCATGACGATAGGACGGATCGTCGAGATGTATCTGCAGCCCCGTGCAGAGCTTGCCGACGTGCTTGTGGAACGTCGGCTCGAACCAGCACTCGCGCAGCATGCAGCCCTGCAGCCACTGCGGCGCGATCGCGCGCATCGCGCGCAGCAGCGCGCCGGCCTCGAGATCGGGTGCGCCGAACAGTTCCAGAGGATGCGTCGTGCCGCGGCCTTCCGAGAGCGTCGTGCCCTCGAGCATCACGGTGCCCGCGTAGGCGCGCGCCATCGAGAGGTTCGGCGCGTTCGGGCTCGGATTGATCCAGCTGCGCTGCTGCAGCGGCCAGCCGAAGCCCGGCGACTGCGCCGGCTGCCAGCCCGTCATCGGCACCACCTGCAGGTCGACATCGAGCCGCAGTTCGCGCACGAACCAGCGCGCCATCTCGGCCATCGTCAGGCCATGGCGCATCGGCATCGCGCCGGCGCCGACGAAACTCTCCCAGCCTGCCCGCAGCGTCAGCCCTTCGACCGGTCGACCCGCCGGGTTCGGCCGGTCGAGCACCCAGACGGCCTTGCGGTGGCGCGCGGCTGCCTCGAGCACATAGCGCAGGGTCGTGATGAACGTGTAGATGCGGCAGCCGAGGTCCTGCAGGTCGACCAGCAGCACGTCGAACGTGTCCATCATCGCGTCGGTCGGGCGGCGCACCTCGCCATAGAGGCTGAACACCGGGACCCCGTGTACCGGATCGAGGAAGTCCGGCGACTCGATCATGTTGTCCTGCTTGTCGCCGCGCAGGCCGTGCTGCGGGCCGAAGGCCGCGGCCAGCTTCAGGCCAGGCAAGCGCGCGAGCGCATCGAGCGAATGCTCGAGCGACGCCGTGACCGAGGCCGGGTGCGCCAGCAGCGCCATGCGACGCCCTGCCAGCGGCGCGCGCAGCGCCGCGTCCGCGACCAGTCGATCGATGCCGAATTGGATCACGCTGGAACCTCGAGCCCGAGGATGAACCCCCCGTCATTATGAAAATCCGCGCGCGCCGCAGGGTGATGCAGCGCCCAATACGAGAGACTGCCGTCCGCGGCTTCGACGACCGCGCTCATGCCGAGCCGGCCGCGCCATGGGGTGGCGGCCTCCGCCGTGACCGTCGCCGCGTCCCTCGCCGCATTCGGGCGGGCGGCGGACGCAGGCAGCGGCGCCGGCCAGGCCAGCGCGACCTCCACGCGCAGCGTCCCGGGGTGGCAGACCGCGACGATCCGCGGTTCGATCCCGGCAGGCTCGGCACGCATGCCCGCGCGGTACCCATCGAAGCGATAGATCGCCCAGGCCCCCGACGGCGCGAGGTTGAACTCGACATAGGCGACGGAGTCCGATCCTTCGATCGCACCGGCGGTTTGCGCCGGCGATCCAGGCGCCGGTGGCGCCGCGACGAAAGCCTCGAAGCAGGTGTGCTTCCAGAGCCCGTCCGCACGGCGAGGCGCACCCGGCTCCAGCGGCGCGGGCAGGCGCACCCCGGCGAGGTCGCCGTGCAGCTCGAACCGCAGGCGCAGCGGGCGCAACGGGTCGTCCGGCGCCAGCCGCTGCACCTCGCCCCGAAGGCCGGGCGGAGCAGCGTTCGCCGGATGACTCTGCAGGGCGTGTTTCAGTAGGCTGGCGCTCACGGGAAGCCCTAGTCTGGCATGGACAAGGAGCGTACATCATGGCCGGGGAAGGCATCGAGGAAGTTCGCAGCGCCGAGGCGGTGATCCGCTTATAGGCAGGCCGGTGCATCCACTCGCGCAACTGCGTGCTGGGCCGCCCGGACGTGTTCGTGCCGGACGTCGAGGGCGCGTGGCTCCATCCCGAGCGTGCGACGCCCGACGAGATCGCCGAACTCGCCCACAACTGCCCCTCGGGCGCGATCCAGTATCAGCGCCTCGACGGCGGGCCGGCGGAGGCACCGCCGCCAACAATGGGAAAATGGCGCTCCCCCGCCGCTCGCTCCCAGAGATTCAGGCCCAGCTTCCGATGAACGCGATTCCAAAACTTGTTGCGTAGCCTACCCCCATCGAGGACCTGCCGGACGACCACGCCAACCGGATCCGCGAGATCCCGTACAACTACACCTCGTTCTCCGACCGCGAGGTCGTGATCCGGCTGCTCGGCGCCGAGGCCTGGGGCCTGGGGCCTGCTCGACGAACTGCGCGGTGAACGCCGCACCGGCCGTTCGGCGCGGATGCTCTATGAAGTGCTCGGCGACATCTGGGTCGTGCATCGCAATCCCTATCTCGAAACCTGCTCGAGAACCCGAAGCGCCGCCGACTGCTGATCGAGGCGCTGGAGCACAGGCTGCGGGAGATCTAGCGCAGGCGGGAGCACGACGACGCGGTGCGCGACGCCAAGGTCGGCCAGCTGCTCGAGGCCGGCCGGCGCGCCGTGCGCGCGTTCGCCGAGGGCTTCGAACAACCCGCAAGCTGCGCGACAAGTCGCGCCGGCTGCTGACCAGGCACACCCGCGCCGACAGCGTCGGCTTCGACGCCTTCGCTCGAGTCTCTCACGTCACCGACGCGACCGACTGGCGCGTCGAGTATCCGTTCGTCGTGGTCTCGCCCGACGCCGAGGACGAGATTCCGGGCCTGGTGCGCGCCTGCATCGAGCTCAGCCTCACGATTCCCGCGCGGCGGCGGCACCGGCTACACCGGTGGCGCGATCCCGCTGACGCCGCTGCCGGCGGTCTTCAACACCGAGAAACTGGAGCAGGTCACCGAGGTCGAGCGCGTGCCGCTGCCCGGGCTCGCCGAACCGGTGCCGACCGTGTTCTCGGAAGCGGGCGTGGTCACCAAGCGCGTCGCCGATGCGGCCGACCGCGCCGGCCTCGTGTTCGCGGTCGATCCCACCTCGATCGACGCCTCCTGCATCGGCAGCAACGTCGCGATGAACACCGGCGGCAAGAAGGCCGTGCTCTGGGGCACGGCAGTCGACAACCTCGCCTGGTGGCGGATGGTCGAGCGCGTCGGCCACAACCTCGGCAAAATCCACGATGCGCCCGAGGTCACGTTCACGCTCACCTGGAAGGACGGGCATGAGTCCGCCGCGAGCCCGAAGCTGCTGCGCACCGAGACGCTCACGATGCCCGGCCAGAGCTTCCGCAAGACCGGTCTCGGCAAGGACGTCACCGACAAGTTCCTCGGCGGCCTGCCAGGCGTGCAGAAGGAAGGCTGCGACGGTCTGATCACCTCGGCGCGCTGGATCGTGCACCGGATGCCGAAGCACATCCGCACCGTCTGCCTCGAGTTCTTTGGCCAGGCGCGCGACGCGATCCCGTCGATCGTCGAGATCGTCTCCCAGCTCGACACCGAGAACCGCTGCGCCGGCGTGCTGCTCGCTGGATTCGAGCATCTCGACGAGCGGTATCTGCGCGCGGTCGGCTGCGTCACCAAGAGCAAGCGCGCAGTGCTGCCGGAGATGGTGCTGATCGGCAACATCGTCGGCGACGACGACACGGCTGTGGCGCGCGCCACCTCCGAGGTCGTGCGCATCGCCAACGCGCGCGCCGGCGAGGGCTTCATCGCGGTCGGCGCCGACGCGCGCCGCAAGTTCTGGCTGGATCGCGCCCGCACCGCCGCAATCGCGAAGCGCACCAACGCGTTCAAGATCAACGAGGACGTGGTGATCCCGCTGCCCCGGGTCGGCGACTACACCGACGCGATCGAGCGCATCAACATCGAGCTGTCGATCAAGAACAAGCTGCGCCTGGTCGAGGCACTGCAGGCGTACTACGACGGCGAGCTGAAGACGGGCAAGACCGGCGATGCCGAGCTCGACAAGCTGGCGCGCGACGAGATCCTCGGCGAGCACGGCATCGGCATCACCAAGCTCGAGTTCCTCACCGACGCAGAGACCGCGGGCATGCGCAGCTGCAAGGCGAAGATCGACCCGGACGGGCGCTTCAACAAGGGCAAGCTGCTGCCCGGCGGCGACCTGCGCCTCGCCTACACGCCGAGCTTCAACCTGCTCGGCCACGAATCTCTGATCATGCAGCAGTCCGACATCGCCACGATCTCGGAGCCGATCAAGGACTGCCTGCGCTGTGGCAAGTGCAAGCCAGTCTGCGCCACGCACGTGCCGCGCGCCAACCTGCTCTACAGCCCGCGCAACAAGATCCCCGCCACATCGCTGCTGATCGAGGCCTTCCTCTACGAGGAGCAGATCCGCCGCGGCATCTCGATCCGCCACTGGGATGAGTTCTCCAACGTCGCCGACCACTGCACCGTCTGCCACAAGTGCGAGTCGCCCTGCCCGGTCGACATCGACTTCGGCGAGGTCTCGATGGCGATGCGCGACCTGCTGCGCCGCCTGGGCAAGAAGCGCTTCAACCCCGGCACCGCCGCCTCGATGTGGTTCCTCAACGCGACCCGGCCCGAGACCATCAAGCCCGCGCGCAAGGTGATGATCGACTGGGGCTTCAAGGCGCAGCGCATCGGTCACCAGGCGCTGAAGACCTTCGCGAAGGCCCAGGTGGCCGCGCCCCCCCCCGCCACCACCGGCAAGGCGCCGATCCGCGAGCAGGTGGTGCACTTCGTGAACCGCCGCATGCCCGCCGGCGTGCCGAAGAAGACCGCGACTACGTCCCCGTGATCCGCGATCCGAAGGGCACCACGCCCGAAGCCGAGGCGGTGTTCTATTTCCCCGGCTGCGGCTCCGAGCGGCTGTTCTCGCAGGTCGGGCTCGCGACGCAGGCGATGCTTTGGAAGGTGGGCGTGCAGACCGTGCTGCCACCCGGCTACCTCTGCTGCGGCTATCCGCAGCGCGGCTCGGGTGAATTCGACAAGATCTTCCCTGGCTCCCGCATCATCGACATCCACGAGTTCCTGGTGGAGAAGGGCGTGCGAGTCGAGGGCGTGACCGGCACGCGCTACATGTACCACGACCCCTGCCACTCGCCGATGAAGAGCTATGAGCCATTGAAGGTCGTGAACCAGCTGATGAATGCCGAGCTCAACGGCAGGATCGTCAACAACGCGCGCTGCGGCGGCGAGTCCGGCACCTTCGCCGACACCCGCCCCGACATCTCGACCCAGGTGCGCTTCCGCAAGGCGGAGGAGATCGTCAAGGGCGCCGAGGCCGTGCGCGCCAACGGCTTCGCGGGCGACGTCAAGGTGCTGACCTCCTGCCCGTCCTGCCTGCAGGGCCTGAAGCGCTACAACGACGACGCCGACCTCGAGGCCGACTACATCGTCGTCGAGATCGCCAAGCACGTGCTCGGCGAGGGCTGGATGAGGGA
>Ga0163144_10015209_pt1 | contig 15893 bp, 12 predicted proteins | sample OliLak19BULKMAT1_FD_123175 | JGI IMG/M metagenome (GOLD analysis project Ga0163144, IMG submission 123175) | Freshwater microbial mat bacterial communities from Lake Vanda, McMurdo Dry Valleys, Antarctica - Oligotrophic Lake LV.19.BULKMAT1 | ecosystem: Environmental > Aquatic > Freshwater >...
CAGCCATTTCCGGGAGCCCATCTCGATCTCTGATCTGGCCAAGGTAAGCGGCTTGTCATCCCGTCACTTTCATCGGCGCTTCGGAGAAGTTTTCGGGGTGGGTCCGCAAACGTTTTTGGTGAAAACCCGGGTTCAGGCCGCCTGCGAGGCCTTGCGTAAGGGTAGGGATTCCATCGCCGACATCGCGACCGACTGCGGATTCTACGATCAGAGTTCATTCACCTCCCACTTCCGCCGCCACATGGGAGTGACTCCGCGGAGATATCGGGAGGGAACGACCGCGCCGCTTCATTGACCTGAACTCGGAACCATGCATCTCTCGCTGTAACCGAATTTTTCACTGAACGGGCTCGACCTCGCGCGGAGAAATTGGTATTTCCTATCTCGTCCCTTATCTCATCCATCGCCCCAGCATGAAAACGTCCCTGCAAATTGTTGTCATTATTCTCTTAAGCCAGATCGCCCCTTCGCTTTTCGCCCGAATCTGGACCGAGGCGGGATCCGACCGCACCGTCGAGGGTGAATTCCGCCGCCTCAATGGAGCGGACGTCGAAGTCATCCGTCCCAACGGAACCCTCCTAAAACTCCCCCTCGCGAAGCTCTCGGAAGAGGATCAAACTTTCGTTGCAAGTCAATCCGCCCCCAGCCCGGCAGAAGTGAAGCGACCCAAAGTGACCCACAACGAGGGCGAAGAATTGAAGGTCGGCGACGTCATCGACATCTCCTTCCGACCCGTCAGCGGAGACAAGGTCGATCTCGCGGCGATGCCGGGGAAAGTCGTCCTGCTCGACTTTTGGGCGACTTGGTGTGGTCCCTGCATTGCCGAACTGCCCAATGTCAAAGCGGCCTACAAGACCTATCATGAAAAGGGTTTCGAGATCATCGGCATTTCCCTGGATTCGGATGAGTCCAGGCTTAAGGACTTTGTGAAAGAGAACGACATGCCCTGGCCACAGTATTTTGATGGCAAGGGCTGGGAGAACGAACTGGCCGTTCAGTATGGAATCCGCGGCATTCCGGCTGTCTATCTGGTGAAAGACAACGAGGTGGTCGCCGTCAGCGTGCGCGGCAGTACTCTTGAGACGAAACTTGAGGAGCTCCTGCCGTAGGCGACAACAGCCGGAGCTTTCCCCCATTTTTGAGCGGCTCCACCCGGGATTTCTTCGGTTCGAGAGTCCGTTTGCAGGAATCCTGCTCTACCGGTATCCATGCCCGGAACGGAACAATCAGGAGCGGATTTTCGGAGTGAAAAGCGCCTCTCCCCATTCGAAAGACGTCACAGGATACCGCCCCTGCTTCGGCGGAGTGATCGCCAAGCGCTACGACTACTATCCCATGTAGCAGAACCTCATGCTCTTCCACGAATGCTTCCTCGCTGAAACCGGAGGGCGACCCGGGTCGAGCCATCAGACCGGGCGGACTTCACTGGAGCGCGAACGGACAGAGAAATTGAGGGACCATCATGCTCAAGTCCGTATCCGATTCTTCTTGGTGCCGGGACTATGATCTGATACCGTTGAGAGCGTTCATTTTAGCGGGAGGCCATTCCTCCGCAGTTTCCAGGGTCACCGTCAGACCTCGCATCCACTTTTTCAGTTCCGGTCTTCGGCCAGATACGGCTCGCAAAAACTCCCGGGAATTTCCGATCCCGACATTCTAACACAATACTATTATGGGCGACAAATCACCAAAATCAAACCAGAGAAAGAAGGATCAGAAGCAGGCCAAAACCAGTGCTTCCGACAGCAAGAAAGCGAGTGCGATCGTGACCAAGCAACAGTCGGGGGTCGAGAAGAAGAAGAAGTAATTTCGATTCGCTCCTCGGGAATCAAAATGGTGTGACCCAGACGCCTATGTCCATGGTGGCACTCGCGAATCCCGTAAAGGATCCGGCAATCGGTGGGACGCTGTCTGGCAACCGACTCACGGCGACGGGGATGTGATCGCTCCCGGTCAGGAGACCCAGGGTAGGGTCGAACCCCTTCCAGCCAGCGCCAGGGAGATACACTTCCGCCCATGCGTGGGTCGCGCCATAGTCGATGTAATTGGGAGCGGCGACGAGGTAGCCGGATACGAATCGGGCCGCAAGCCCGAGATGTCTCGCCACGGCGATAAAGAGGGCGGCGAAGTCACGGCACGACCCAGTCCCTCGAGACAGAGTTTCGATGGGGTCCTGCACCCCCGGTTCCTCCCGAATGCCGTATTGCAGGCCCGTTCGAATGCGGTCAGCGATGCGCAAGAGTAGCGAGATCGTTTGGATCGATTCCGTACCATTCCAGACGCCCGCAGCCCAGCTTGCGACCGGCGAACCTGCCGAGAGATTCGCTGTCGCCGTATAGGGAGCGAGGGTGAACCAATCGTCCTGCTGATAGGCGAAGGGAAATTGGACCGCGAAGGACTCGATCAGAAAATCGAAGGGATTTTCGTTGTATTGCTGGACCACGGTTTCACTCTCGATGGCCAGCTGGCTGACCGCACCGCTGAAGGTCGCCGTGGCGATGGAGTTGTTTTCGATGTCGCTTTGCCAGGCGATCACCGCATCGGGCGTCACTGAGAGAGTGGACGATTCGATCCGCAGCTCATGACCCTCCCTCGGGCGCAGGCGCAGGTAGTGGGTTCCGAGTTCGACCGGGGAGGAAAAGTTGTAGTAGGTTCGATGGAGAATCTTTATTTTTTGCATGCAATGCCTTTCTCTTTTCCAGGGTGCTCCCACCTTATCGGGAGAAAATCCTGGCATACACTCTTTCGTATCCTTCGACCATGGATGCGATAGAAAATTTCGTTTCCACCCGGTTTCGGCAGGCGGCTGAATCAATCTCGGATACCCGATCCACCGCCTCGACGGCTTCCCCAATACTTTTCACCAAGAACCCGGTTACCCCACCATCGATCACCTCCCGGCAAGATCCCAAGTCCATCGCTATGACCGGGACGCCTGCCGCATTCGCCTCGGCGAGGACGAGTCCGAAGCGCTCTGGTATCGTATTCAGATGAAGAAGGGCGCGGGCCCGTGAAAAAAGAGCGTTCTTTCCTGCAACACCGACAGGGCCGATATACTCCACATTCTCTCCGTCCAGATGCGGCTCGATCATGGTGCGGAAATACTCGGTGTCCTGGATGATTCCCGCGACGATCAACCGTCGTTGACTCGCGCGCGCTACTCCGATAGCAAGATGCAGACCTTTGTCAGGATGAATTCGTCCGAGGAAGACAAGATCTTCTCCTCTCGACGGAACGAGCGGATAAAGGGATAGGTCGATTCCGTTGTAAACGGTCCCCAGGTAGTTGAGTCCTGCCGCGCGATCGGAATCGCTGATCGATACGAAGAAACCGTCACGATACTTCTCATAGACCGGCATGATGGCGGGTGAGGAAAACCCATGGATGGTCGTGAGGACCGGGGTCTCGACGAGGCGGCTGTAGGCGAGCGCCATGAAGTCGCAGTGACTGTGGATCAGATCGAACTCCGCGGCATGTTCGAACATCTCGGAAAGGTGCAGGTATTCGGCCACTTTGGCGTCTGAGCCCGGAACTTCCTCATACCCTTTCTCCACCACTGCGTGCAGATGGGCACGAGTGATCGAGTTGGCTGTGGCAAACAAGGTGACGTCCCAGCCATTTGCCACAAGACCCTCCGCGATGTTTCCCGCCACGGTCTCCCAGGCTCCATAGTGCTCGGGCGGCGTGCGCCACGCAACCGGAGCTAGAATCGCGATTCGCTTGTGACGCCAGTCTTGCATCCCCTTTCTGAATTGTTGTTAGGGCTAGGAGTATGTGCAGCTCCCACTTTCCAAAAGAGCCTTCAAAAGATCGTCGAGCGAGACGCTTGCGATCGCCGAGGCCTGGTCGCTGACGGCGAAGGGAAGGATTAATTCACGACCGTGCACCAGTGAGCCACAACTATAGACGACGTTGGGGACATATCCGTCGCGCTCCGCCCCAACCGGAGAAATAAGGGGCTCGGAAAGCCGACCGATCACGATCGTGGGATCCTCCAGATCCAGAAGCGCGGCGCCGATGCAATATTTGCGCATCGGCCCTACGCCATGCGTGATAACGAGCCAGCCGGCTTCGGTTTCGATGGGAGATCCGCAATTCCCGATCTTGACCGATTCCCAGACGGCGCAGGGTCTCAGGATCATTTTCGGATTACTCCAGTGATGCGGGCTATCGGAAAACATGAGGAACAGATTCTCATTGTCCTGCCGCGAGAGCATCGCATAGCGGCCCCCAATGCGTCGGGGAAAGAGCGCCATCCCCTTGTTTTGCACCGCATCGCCATTCAGCGTGAGAATCCGGAAGTGGAGAAAATCCTCGGTTTCAATTAGCTGCGGAAGAATGTCGCGTCCGTTGTAGGCCGTGTAAGTGGCGTAGTATAGGACAGAACCGTCGTCCTCGACGAAGCGAACAAAACGGGCGTCCTCGATGCCATTTTTTTCGTTCGGGGAAACGGGAAAGATAATGCGTTCGCTGATGGCGAGCTTATCGGAAAATTGCAGTTCGTAGTTCGAATCGGCGAGCCAATCGATGCATTTGAGCGTGTGATCGAGCTCGCGGGTGGTCGGCTGGTTCTCGTGTCGCACGGTGCCGATGCTTCGGTTGAGATCGCTCCTCGTGAAGTGATCGCCGAAAGATGAGAGCACTTTGTCCGCGTGTTCGTCGTCCACTCCCATCTCACGGAGCTTGGTTGAAAAACTTCGTTTTTGGTAGCTGGGGTCGGGGATGATTTCCGGAGCGGTCACATAACGGGAAACTGGATCGAGCGCGATGTTGCCATCGTCGAAAATGGTCCCACCGCGAAACTCAATCGAGGAGATGTGCCCTTCTCCGGTTGCCCGCAGACTCATGATGAAACGCATTCCTCCAGCGGGAGCGCCCGCCTGATCAGGATGCGGAACGATGGAGGGATTAAAAATCGCCGCTGACTCCAAGGCGTATTCGCCCGAGAAAAAGGCACCAATCAAGAGTTTTCGGTCCTGGGTAAGCGGCCGCTGGGTGAAGATATGCTTTTGAACGAGCGCGTAGTGCTCCCAGAGGAGATCCTCAAGGTCGAAATGCCGATCGACGAATTCTTCCCGGACGAGAGCCAGCTGTGAAACGGTTTCTTCTTCTGTCAGGGAGAGCGCGCGGCCGATCGTCGTCATGATCAGCTCGTTGCCGGAGGGAATGAACGGTCGAAGGATGACACGGGCACTCTTGGGAAGCACGGTTACTTCGTGGCGCCGGAGTCGGATGGAATTCATGTGTTGGGTATGGCTGAGGGATCGGGTAAGGGGAGGGTGATGGGGTGTTCAGCCGCGTTCATTTCTACAAGGGCGAGGTGGAAGGCGAGAGTCGATTCGGCTCCCTGGTTTTCATTGACGCGATCGGCGTGGAGACCGTCGCTGCATCCGCCGGTGGTAAAATCGTAAAGAGCGAGGCCGAGATCATTGCGTCCCAGAAACCATTCGAAGGCTCGCCGCGCTTCCTTGAACCAGACCGGATCTCCCGTCGCCCGGTGCGCTTCGAGGCAGGCCGAAATCATCGCCTGCGCTTCCACCGGCTGCTGATCGAAATCCGCCCTCGTTCCGAAACGCTCATAAAAGCCATTGCTGCCGATGGGGCGAAAGCATCCGCTCTGTGTTTTTTGAATGGAGACGAGCCAGCGCAACGAATCGAGTCCGATGGAAAGTGCCTTTTTGTCAGGCATCCATTGGCCGCTCAGGATGAGAGCCTGACACAATCGGGCGTTCTCGTAGGTCACCCTCGGTTCGAACCATGGCCAGTCATCGGTCGCCGTTTCTTCCCACCGATGGATGATTTTGCCGGTGAGGGTTGACCGGGCGAGGTCGAGCTGCTCCGATCCTGGAAAGTGTCGCAGGTATTCGTGAATGCCGAGCAAGGCGAAAGCCCATGCCCGAGGTGAAGGCAGCGTTTCGGCGCGGGGCAGTCCGTTGGAAAACAGTTGGGCCGCCAGATTTCTGTGGCCGGTGTCGCGGGAACGTCCCGCCGCCGTTCCCGCCGCCCACAGGGCACGTCCCTGGCTATCGTCGCTCCCGACATCCTCCAGCCACTGGCGGCTATAACTCATGAAGTTCCGGAATCGACCGGTCTCATAATCCAACGCGGCGGCGAGGAAGGCGAGATAGCTGGTGGCGAGGCGATTCAGGCTGACCGACGGGGGGTGGTCGCCGACTTCGTCCAGGAGATTGCAGAGGATGAGTGCCCGGGCATTGTCGTCGGTGCAGTATCCTTCGTGAAAATTCGGGACGTTGAAGATTGCATGTTGAAAGATTCCCGTGGTGTCGCTCATGCGAGCGATGTGATCGAGTTTTTGCGGAGGAAGTGCCTGCGGACGGCTTTGCAGAGTCCATCCGGCAAACGCGGTCCGCGGAGAAGTCTTTCGGTCTGCCCTGGCGTGCTGAAACGATTCGGCGTATCGTTTTGCCACCGCAGACCAAAGCATATTGCGTCCGATCGCATAAGCCTTGCTGCGGATTTTTTCCATTCCTTCCGGATCTTCCAGCAGAGCAACGACGGCTGCCGCGATGGCCTTCGGATTGTGAAAAGGAACCAGTTTACCACGCCCGTCGGCCAGCAACTCCTGCGCGTGCCAATAGGGAGTCGAAACCACCGCCTTTCCTGCACCGAAGACGTAGGCCAGGGTTCCGGAGGTCACCTGCGCTTCGTTGAGATAAGGGGTCACGTAGATGTCCGTGGCCGAGATGAATTCACCCAAATCTTCGAGGGACACGAATCGATTGTGAAAGATCACGTGGCATTCCACCCCGCAATCGGCAGCCAGCCTTTCGAGGCTCAACCGATATCGTTCGCCTTCGGTAGCCAATAGGTGGGGGTGGGTCGCGCCGAGCACCAGATAGACCACCTCGGGGTGAGTGGCGACAATGTCAGGAAGCGCCTGAATCACATATTCAATCCCTTTGCCCGGTCCGATCAGACCGAAGGTGAGCATCACCTGCCGACCCTCGACTCCGAACTGGGCCTTCGAGAGGCTCGAATCAACAAAAGGGAGATCTGGAATTCCGTGGGGAATGACGTCGATCTTGGAATCGGGGACAGCGTAGGTTTCCCGGAGAATCTCAGCACCCCTTTCCGCCATCACGATGAGTCGATCGCTTCGCGAGGTGAGCTCGTTCATGACGGCTCGCTGAGCGCCGTTCGGTTTCGTCAATAGGGTGTGGAGCGTGGTGACCACGGGCATGCGCAACTCTCGCAGCAGCGCCAGGAGATGGCTTCCGGCAGGGCCACCGTAGATCCCGAATTCGTGCTGCACGCAGAGGATGTCTGCATTGTTGAAGTTCAGGAAATCGGCAGCTCTGCGGTAAGACCCCAGATCTTTTTCCTGAAGCTCAAATCGAACTCTCTCGGGGTAATCGTAGCCCTCGGGCCGATCATTGACGGCACCCACATAACAATCCGAGTCCGGGATCGCCTGAGAGACCGCTTCGCAGAGGTCGTGGGTGAAAGTGGCAATCCCGCAAAGCCGGGGGAGGAAGTCACCGAGGAAGGCGATCCGGCGCGGGGGAGTGGTGTCGTTCAATACAACCTGCTTTCGAATTGAGGCACAATTTACTAGACAGCCGTCTCTGAGACATAGCAATCAGGGAATGCCCGAATGGGAATCGGAGTCGGCGGGCATGCTCCGTTTTCTTTCCGTTTCTTCGAGCAGAGGGTCTCTGACGCACGCAGCACTGAAAAAGATCTCGTTCGCCGGGTCGGCGATGGCTTTGCATGCCTCTTTCTTGAGTGAGGCGGGATATCCACACGAAACTAGGGGATGGGGCGCTGACGTTCCCTTGGCGGTCACGGTTTTGTCCTTACGTGGAAGTCGGGAGCGGATTGCGCCAGCTCAATCCCGAAAAGCGGGAGAAATCGGCGTCGTTGGTGTGAAGGACGGCGCGATTTAGTCCGATCCGGCCATTCCAACATGTTCCCTCGTTTTCGAGGGTGTTGAAGATCTGGTCCTGGGGCGGCTCATGAAACAGGGTTGAATGGCGGATCAAACAGGGTTGAATGGCGGACCAAACAGGGTCGGGTTTGTCGGTTCACCTCGCCCTCATTCTCGGCGAGGAAGGGGTGGACACGTGCCTTTTCCTGGGTTATGGATCCCACCCCGCGCCTCTCTGGGCGGGGATTTTGTCCGAATTTTTCACCGATCAACGACTTCAGCATGTCCACCACAGCTCAACGTAACAAGAATCTCACCCGTCCGAAAAAATCTCCCGGAGAGAAGGCGAAGCGTCAGCGCGATCAAAAAAGGCGTCTCATCGCCCTCGGCATGGACGAGACCGTGGTTTTAAAAATGACTTCGCGCAAGGTGCTCGATTTGCTGAAGCGCCCGGCCAAAGTGGTCGCCGCGAAGTGAGCTTGCGGGGGCGTGCTTGAGAGACTTGCGGGAACCCTGGGATACGGGGCAACGACGCTTGCAGCCGACCTCAGCGAGGTCGGATTTAGTGGTCATACGCAAGACGACCGACCTCACTGAGGTCGGCTGGAGAGCTGAGCCTAGCTTGCTGATTCAACGCTCGAAAACATTTCAGACTGGGGTCGCGTGCTCACGGATCGAGCCGCACCAGATATTTCACCCCGCTGACGTGATCTCGTTTGCGGTTGTCGAGACTGAGCCTGACCCGGCGGGTGCTGCTGGAAGCATCGACCACGGGGCTGATGAATATGACGCGGGCTGCACTGGGGCCGTTCGCGGATAGGGTTCCGCTCCGCTCGACCATCACTTCATCGCCCTCGCGAAGTTGCTCGGCGAGTTCGGTGGCGATGTGGACCACCAAATCGAGTTCATCGAGGTTGAAATGTTCTTTATCGCCCCCGAATCTGTCACTGACAAGCCTCGCAATCGCCACCGTTGAGCAAGGCGTTGATATCGCAGGCGGCTTTTTCGGCCTCGGTGTAAGTCTTGGCGGTAGTCGGTGTTTCGGCACCGATGCGGACTTCCTTTTTCCCATTGTCGGTCGTCTTCTCGATGTTCGAGGCGGACTGGGAACGGAGGTAGTAGGTCGTCTTGAGGCCCTTGCGCCAGGCGGCGCGATACATGTGCGAGAGGCTTTTCAGGTCGGGCACGGCGATGAAGAGATTGACCGACTGGGACTGGTCGATCCACTTCTGACGGCGGGCAGCGGCTTCGATGAACCAATCAAAGTCGATCGCAAAGGCGGTGGCGTATTTCTCTCTGAGAGAGGCGGGGATTTCTTCAATTTCGCCGATTTCGCCATCGTAGTATTTGAGCCGGTTGGCCATGTCGGGGTTCCACAGGTCAAGCTTCTTGAGGTCTTTGACGAGGTGGGGATTGAGAATGATGAAGGAACCGGAGAGGTTGGTCTTCACATAAAGATTGAGGAAGCTAGGCTCGATGCACGGGGTGCTGCCCATGATGTTCGAGATGGTCGCTGTTGGAGCGATGGCGAGGACGTTGCTGTTGCGCATGCCCTGGGTTTTGATCTTTTCCCGGAGGGCGTCCCAATCAAGTTTGCCGCCACGGGGAACGTCGATGGACTCGCCGCGCTCTTCTTCGAGTAGGTCGATGGTATCGGGAGGGAGGAGACCGCGGCTCCACTTCGATCCGGCGAAGGTCGAGTAGCTGCCGCGTTCGGCGGCGAGATCGCTCGAAGCTTCGTAGGCAAAATAGGCGATGGCTTCCATGAACTCGTCGTTGAACTCCACGGCGGCTTCGCTGGCGAACGCGGTGTTGCGGAGGAAGAGGGCATTCTGCAGTCCCATGACACCGAGGCCGATGGGGCGGTGGCGGAGGTTCGAAGTCTGCGCGGAAGGCGTGGGGTAGAAGTTGATGTCGATGACATTATCGAGGGCCCGCACCGCGACGCGGATGGTCTCGCGCAGCTTGGTCAGATCGAGGGAACCATCTTCATGGAGGTGCGTCTCGAGCACCACGGAGCCAAGGTTGCAGACAGCGGTTTCGTCGGCGGAGGTATTGAGGGTGATCTCGGTGCAGAGGTTTGAACTGTGGATCACGCCGACGTGGTCCTGAGGGCTGCGCACGTTGCAGGGGTCCTTGAAGGTAATCCAGGGATGCCCGGTCTCGAAGATCATGCGGAGCATTTGCTTCCACAGGTCGATGGCGGGGATGTTGCGCCCAAAGATGCGACCGGCCCGGGCTTCGGCTTCGTAGTGGTGATAACGCTCCTCGAACGCTTTGCCGTAGAGGTCGTGCAAATCGGGCACTTCGTTGGAACGGAAGAGGGTCCAATTCTCGCGAGCCTCCATGCGTTTCATGAACAAATCAGGGACCCAGTTGGCGGTGTTCATGTCATGGGCGCGGCGGCGCTCGTCACCGGTGGAGACGCGCAGCTGGAGGAAGTCGGCGATGTCGTTGTGCCAGGTCTCCAGATAGGCGCAACCGGATCCGCGTCGTTTGCCACCTTGATTGACGGCGACGAGCTGGTCGTTGTGCAACTTGAGGAAGGGGATGACGCCCTGGCTCTCACCGTTGGTGCCTTTGATGTAACCACCGGTGCCGCGGACGGAAGTCCACGAACCGCCGAGGCCACCCGCCCACTTGGAAAGGTAGGCGTTGTCGGCGATGCCGCGTTGCATGATGGACTCGATGCTGTCGTCCACTTTGTAGAGGTAGCAGGAGGAGAGCTGGCTGTGGGGCGTGCCGGCGTTGAAGAGGGTCGGCGTCGAGGAACAGAAGCGACGGCTGGAGTAGAGGCGGTAGAGGTCTGCGGCGCGGTTTTCGGCTTCGCTGCCTTCGCCGATCATGAGGCCCATGGAGACCCGCATCCAGAAAAGCTGGGGCGTCTCGATGCGCACAGGCGCGGCCCCGGTTTTATCGACGATGAGGTAGCGGTCGTAAAGGGTCTGGATGCCGAGGTAGTCGAAGTCGAGGTCGGCGGTGGGATTGAGCTCGTCGGCGAGGCGGTCGAGTTGGTAATCGAGCAGGCGCGGCGAGAGGCGCTCGATCTGGATGCCGCGGATCAGGTTCGTCTTGAATGAGCGACGATGGAACTCGGCGAGCTGATCGACGCCGTCGCGAACGATGTTCCATCCGAGCACTTCCTCGTAGATGTAGGTCAGAAGGATGCGTCCGGCGAATTTGGCAAAGTCGGCGTCTTTCTCGATCAGCGCCTTGGCGTTAAGCAAGACGGTCTGGCGCAGATTCTCCTCGCTCATTTCGGGGTGGAAGGAGCGGCGCAGCTCGGACTCGATCTCGTCAAAGCTGAGGCAAAGGTCGAGACCGGTCAGGCCGAACTCGATGCGGCGGCGCAGGTCGATGCCGTCCCACAGGTCGCTCGAGCCATCGGCCCGGGTCACCACGATCATCGATCCCTGGGTGGCCTCGGACGCTTCGGTCGCACTGTCTTCTTCGAGCTGGCGGAGGGCGGAGCGATGGGCGCGGTAAAGGATGTAAGCCTCGGCGACTTTGAAGTGGCCCTGGCGCATGAGCTCTTCTTGCACGCGATCCTGGAGGTCCTCGATGCGGATAAATTCCTGGCCGCTCCGGGCGATGCGCTCGGTCAGGGCTGTCGAGACTGCCCGGGCCGGGGTGGAGTCCATCCCATGGGAAAGGAAGGCGCTGCGTACGGCGATCTCGATTTTGTTTGGATTCCACGAGACGACTTCGCCGCTGCGGCGGATGACCCGGCAGAGAGCTTTGCCTTGATCGGAGGGAATCTCAGGTTGGAAACTGGAGTGTTTGCGACGGATCACGAGGCTCTTGGCGACGTCGTGGGCATTCTGCCGGACAAGGGCGGCCTCAATGGTGGAGGTAAGCTCCTCGGAACTGAGGAGGACGGTGCCCCCGGAGTCCTCGCCTTCGGCTTTGTGGAAAAGCATCTCGGAGACGGCGTGGGCGATGTTCGATACGAGGGCTCGGTTGACGTCGTTAAAGATGTCATCCTGTTTGCGGGAGAGGGCCAGATCGGTGATCGCTTTGCCGATGGTCTCTGCGATCTTGCTGATGCTGAGCTCGGCCTGTTCGTCTCCAGAGAGGCGAAGGCGGAAACCGGAGAGGTCCGTCTCAGGAGCCACATCGGCCCAATTGAAGCGAGGCTTCATTTCTTGCGGCGTGGCCGCGTAGCGTTGCAGCTCAAGGTCTTGTTCGATGAAGTTGCGATTGATCATGGGGAAACTTTCTAGCGGTTTTGCTGGTAGCGGTTTAGCTTTCTAGCGGGAATCGGAACGGAGGGAGTGGCTTTCTAACGAAGCGGGACCAAACAGTGTATGGTCGAGGGCATAACGGGGTTTGAGGGGCTTCGCGAGGCCTTCAGCTAAACGGCTAAACCGCTACCCGCTGAAAAGCTCGCGTCGCCACGCGGCACGCCGGCGCTACAAATCGTCGTCGCTGGCGCCGGCGAGAGACGTGGCTTTTTGGTAGTCGGTGACTTTGCCTTCGAAGAAGTTGGTCTCGCGCTGGATGTCCATGGTTTCGGCGAGCCAGGGGAAGGGGTTGGTGATCCCGGGATGGAGCGGATTGAGTCCGACGCCCTCAAGACGGCGGTCGGCGATGTAATCGATGTATTGGCAGAACTCGCCTTCGCTGAGACCGACGCTGTTGACGGGGAGGCAGTCCTTGATGAAGTCCTTCTCGAGGGCAACGGCTTCGCGCATGGTATCGACCAGCTCGCGCTTGAAGTCGGGAGTCCAGATCTCCATGTTCTCGCTGACGAGGTCCATGAAGAGGTTGCGGCAGAGCTCGATGTGGTTCGACTCATCGCGCAAGGTGTATTGGAACATCTGCCCGATGCCGGGGAATTTGTTCTGCCGCTTGAGGCTGAGGATCATGCCAAAGAGACCGTAGAACTGGGTGCCCTCCATGCACTGGCCGAAGACGAAAATGTTCCGGGCGAGTTTCTTTTTGTTCTCGGGATCGGTCAGGTCCACGTCGCGGCGGAGTTCGTGCGAGGCGCGGGTGACGAATTCATTTTTGCGCTTGATCGTCGGAATCTGCTCGAACATCGCCTCGCATTCGTGCGGGTTGATCCCGAGGCTGCTGATCATGTAGAGGAGGCTGTCGGCATGGATGTTCTCCTCATGGGCATGGCGACCGAGCACCAGTTTCAGTTCGGGCGCGGTGACGAGCTCGCGGACGACGTGGATGATGTTGTCCCCGACGATGCCTTCGGCGGCGGAGAAATACCCGATGCCCATCCGGATGATCCAACGCTCGGCATCGCTCAGCTCGTGACCCTGCCACTGCTCGATGTCTTTCTGCATGGGGATCTCTTCCGGCTCCCAATGGTTGGCCTTCATCTTCCGATAAAGGTCGTAGGCCCAGTGGTATTTCAGAGGGAGCAAGTTAAAAGCCTCGGACTTGCGCCCGTTGATGATTCGTTTGCCGGCAAAGGCGGCTTCGGCCTTGTGACGGTCGAGGACGAAGGTGCGGTCTCCGATAGTGAACTTCTCTTCCATAGGTGCGGTCGGGTGCGGGGTGGAGTGCGGGTGGGATGGGACGGGGCGAAACTGCAAAAAGCGGTCCAAATGCAGGAAAAAACGGGCGAAATCGAGCGTTGAAAATATAGAGGTGCGGAAAATTCGAAGTTTGCGGGGTGAGCGGGGTTTCCCGAGGTGGGATTACGAGTTCGAAGGAAGAAAAAGCGCTGAATTTCCAGATTTTCGAGGAATTTACGGGCGATTCGGCAAAAGTGGCAAAAACACCACATATAGGCGTGCGGGGAGTAACATGCACAACATCTTGTGGTTCATCAAACGAATTTTCGTATAAATTAGCAGTTTCCGGGCCGCAATTTCACGAACTTGTCACTTACTGAAGTAAAATGGGGGAAATCTTTCGGGTTTCTCGACTTTCTGTCTCATCGAAGCGAATTTTGGGCCGTTCGGAAAGCAAAAAAGTGGGTCGGGGCACAAAAAAAGGCGGCCCCGCGAGGCCGCCTCGGTTTCCGCTGGTGCGGAGTTGACGTTCGACCTGATTTGCAGATCAGCTGGCCGCCGCGAAAAGTTCGGATACAGCGTCCCAGTTCACCACATTCCAAAAGGCGTCGATGTAGTCGGGGCGGCGGTTTTGATAGTGGAGATAGTAGGCGTGCTCCCAGACGTCGAGTCCGAGGATGGGCTTGCTGCCATCGCATCCGGCGGCGGCGCCCATGAGCGGGCTGTCCTGATTCGGGGTGCTGGTGATGGCGAGGGTGCCCTCAGCGGAGACGGTCAACCAGGCCCAACCAGAGCTGAAGCGGGCAGCGGCCGCATTTTTGAAAGCTTCCTTGAAGGCGTCAAACGATCCGAATGCGCTGGTCACAGCCTCTGCGAGAGCGCCTTTCGGCGCGCCTCCGGCATTCGGGCCGATTGTTTTCCAGAAGAGCGAATGGTTCGCGTGACCGCCCCCGTGGTTGCGGACCGCGCCGCGGATGCCTTCGGGCACGTTGGCGAGACCGGTGATGAGGTCCTCCACGCTCAGCGCGGCGAGATCGGGGGACGAGGCGACCGCTTCATTGAGCTTTGCCACGTAAGTGGCGTGGTGTTTGCCGTGGTGGATTTCCATCGTTTTCGCATCGAAGTGCGGCTCGAGGGCATCGGTGGGGTAGGGAAGGGCGGGGAGTTCGTAGGCCATAGGGATGGGGATGTTTGCAGGACTTAAGGAGGTCGCCGCAGACGAGTCGGTCTGTCGGCGAGGGGCGCAAGGCGCGCCTAGGACCAATGAAGGGCAAGTGGCGGCCTTGTCAAAGGATGAGCCGGAAAATCGCCACCCCTCCGTGACGCTTTCACCGAAATTGATTCGTTAAAGAACCACGAATTGGCACGAATTCACAAGAATCAAGCATTGCTGTTCCGTCTTGGATTCCCGTTCATCCGGAGTCAAACACCGATGGTAACCCCTTAGCCCCTAATACAAAAACACCGGTGGCGGCACCACGACGGGACCGGCGGGAAGGTCGATCCCTTCCGACTCGGCGATCGAGGTGACCAGATCGTCGTTGAAATCAACTGTTACCCGGCCCGACTCGACCTCGATGTATTGAGTGGTGGTGTAGGGTCGCCCGAAGGAATCATAGCCGATGCCATTCTGCGGAACTCGTTCATAAGAAATGAATTCCAACGAATCCGTCCTGCCGGCAGCGGTGACTTTGGAGCTGCGTTTGTCGGGCGGACCGACCGACTGGACCACTTCGGCCAGCGTCATGCCGAGCGCGATCTGGTGGTTTTCAATCAACTCCCGGACGGCTTCAAATCGCGCATGATACGCTTCCAGTTTTGCTTCGAATTCGGGCGGCAGCCCGGCCACTGCCGATTTGGCGACCCATCCCGCCACCTGGCCCTGTTTCGCTTTGGCCCGAACCCGGTAGGCGCGATCGCTCACCGCCAGCAGAACGGCCCGCTGATCCGGGATGAGATTTCCAAGCCATCGATCGCCCTGCAAGGTTCCATAGGCGGGCACAGCGGCGGTCACCTGCACGATCACCTCCTTGGGCACGAGACCTTCCAGATAGATCGCGCCTTCCTCTCCTAGTAATTCGCTTTTGCTGCGATCCTCCCGCTTTATCGTGACCCAGCCCGGTCGCCGCAGTTGAGCAGAGGACTCGCTGGGGAGACAAAATATCGCGCTCAACGCGATCCAGAGGGGGGGAAAGGATCGGGCATTCATGGCAGAGGAGGATCAAAAAAACGAGCAATCCTCCTCATGAGACGCACGAAGTCGGACCGCCATGCATATTCTTTCGCGTTTTTGGACGAATCGCAAGTATTTCACGCACCTGATTTTCGGCCAGGGCCAATGCCCATTGGGGTATACCTAAGCCGTTTAAGATAAGCAAAATACGAGAATAAAGTTTACGCGACTGGGCGCTAGTGTTCCCCCAAGACTAAAACGACAGTAACTTATAATTACCATAATTGTACTTTTCTGAAATTGGTATCTTGTATGGGATGCCTTTGAAAAAGTATCACATAAAATTGGAAGCCGACGA
>Ga0163144_10015211_pt1 | contig 15893 bp, 11 predicted proteins | sample OliLak19BULKMAT1_FD_123175 | JGI IMG/M metagenome (GOLD analysis project Ga0163144, IMG submission 123175) | Freshwater microbial mat bacterial communities from Lake Vanda, McMurdo Dry Valleys, Antarctica - Oligotrophic Lake LV.19.BULKMAT1 | ecosystem: Environmental > Aquatic > Freshwater >...
GCAGGCTTGCGCGTTACCCCGTATGATAAACGGAGAAAGAGTGGTGAAAACCGCGCCATCTACCACGATTATTTGCGCTTTCTTGCCGCCAAACACAGCAGAATAAACCTGCAAGATATTAACCCAGAGTACAGGGGCAATAAAGTAGACATTGAGAAACTGTTTACCCCACTCAACACCGATATGACATTGGTAACGGAAATCCAAGATTACTACATAACGCGCTGGTGGCTAACGCGCCAAACCACCCCCGAATATCGGTTTGAAAAGGGCAAACAACTTCAAAAGGCTGAAGTAGAGAAACTCAATAAAGAACATCACAAATATCTGGGTGATGAAAGCTGGAACTGGAGCGTGCTGGAAAAGCGGGTAGAAGAGCGCCAGAATGCTATGACGAAACGGCGTAAAGAAGAACGGCACAGCCGTTTTAGCCGTTCTGATGATGGGGTAGAGTATGTGCCGTTGCGTGGCTTTGACTTGGCTTCGGCGTGCCAACGTCTGATATTTATTGGTGAGGCGGGAAGTGGTAAAACAACGGCAGTTAAAAATTTGGTAACGGCACTTTCGGGCGACCAAATCCCGCAGTGGGAACGTCCTATTAACGCCAACAACATTGGCTACTGGACGCACAAGGGCATCACGCCCATTTTAATCAATGCGCGTGAGTTCTTTTCTGCCCCCGACTTTGACCCCAAAGCCGAAAGTTTGCTAAAAGCGATTGGGAAGCAAACCGCATTAAATGGCATTACTAAAGAGATAGACGAAGACCTGAAAGAATTTGGCGCGGTGGTGGTCATTGATGGCTTGGATAGCGTGCTTGTTGGCGCAAAAAACCAGCTTGGAAAGATGCAAAATCGCATTACAGAGTTTTTAGAAAGTGTGCGCGATAACTACAAAGGCGCACGAATCATTATCACATCACGCCCCCAAGCCTTTGAGGATTGGCAAATTAAAGGTTATACCACAGTGCATTACCAACCTCTTAACGATGCCTTACGGGCTGAATTGGTAGAAAAGGCGTACAACGTTATTTTGCCCCCCGAAGAAAATAATAAAGCCAAAGAACGCGCCAATGAACTCCTCTTAGAACTTAAAGAGTATTCGGAAGAGCTTAGCCGCAATCCGCGCTTTGTGACGTTGCTTGCTACGCTATACCCTATGAATCGCGGGGTGCTGTATGCTAAAACAATCGACCTTCAGCTGGATAAGTGGGCAAGTGAACCCACAGTAACCGCGTCCTCATTGCGCGAATTGCTTCAACAAGACACCGATGAACAGGCGAAAGACTATATTCTAACTAAACTCGGCAAGCTGGCATTTGAAGCCACCCGTGACTACATTACCGTAACGCATGATGAGGTTGTGCCTGTGGCTCTTCTGCGTGATCACATTGGCGCAATTAGTGAAGAAGTAGGGGCAGATACGGTCAATATCCAAAAGTACCTTAGTCAATCGGCGTATGTGCTTGTGCCTAAAAAAGAGGGCGGAACGCAAGTTGCTTTTCAATTTGCACACAAGAGCTTTAGGGAGTATTTAGCGGCGTATTGGCTACATAAAGATACGATGGAACACTCACAAAATTTTCAACTGGCACGCGAGCTGGTAGAGCAAAATCCGTCTGTGTGGATAGAGACACTTCGTTGGCTAGGGGATGTCATTAACAACGATGGCAAACAAATTATGAATCCCTATATCTGGACACTACTTGACGACCTCTTAGAGGACGAAGCCCCAGACGTTGCCACAGAAAAGGATACCCAGCAGTTTTATGCGGCTTGGCTGGCGGGGCAAATTATCTATGACCAAAAAATCCATGAGATGTATCAAGCAGGTAGCCTGGGAAAGCGTCATATCACGCTTTATGAAACGGTGCTTGATTGGTTGGCGTTACTTCTTAAAACCAAAGATGCGCTAGACGTAGAGGATCGCGCACACTGTGGACGCTTGCTAGGGCGGATGAGCGTGCGCCGTGAGGGGGTAGGGCGAGTTTTAGGTAAGTATAACGTAAAGGGCTTGCCCGATATTAAATGGTGTCCTGTGGAAGAGGGCGAGTTCTTGACGGGGAGCGACCCCGACAAAGACCCCTATGCCATGCAGAATGAGCGTAAACTAGCATCTTGGTTTGTGGACGAGTTCGAGATGAGCAAGTATCCCGTTACCTATGAACAATATGAAGCATTTGTTGAGGATGGCGGTTATCGCACCAATGACTACTGGACAAAGAGCGGGCTAGAGTGGCGCGGGAGAAATGAGTTTCCCACGTATGGTTGGGACGACCCCGACAAATTCTGGCACATTAGCAATCATCCTGTGGTGGGCATTACCTGGTATGAGGCGTATGCTTTTTGCCGTTGGTTAAGCGAAAAAACGGGGAATAATGTGCGCCTTCCTACAGAAACCGAATGGGAAAAGGCGGCGCGTGGTACGAAAGGTATTCTGTATCCGTATGGCAACCAGTTTAGCGTTAAGGGCGGCAACACGCGCCGTACCAATCTTAACCGCACAACAGCAGTGGGCTTGTTTACGGGCTATTCTTCACCTTATGGGCTAGATGATATGAGTGGCAACATTTATCAATGGTGTTCTACGGCATACGACATTACTAATTTTGGGCGAGAAGATGAGACGATCAGCCTAGAAAACCCCGAACCGCCGATTGGTGGCTTTAGGGTAAAGCGTGTGCTAAAGGGGGGAAGCTGGAAAAGCTATGATGGCTTTGCGCGGTGTGCGTATCGTTTTGGCGAATATCCGCAGTTCACCAGCAATTATTGGGGCTTTAGAATTGTGCGTTCCAAGAAATCCTAAATACATTAGATCGTTAGGGGCTTAATGCCCCTTTTTTGAGCAATAGCGTGGTAATATCAAGGCTCTTTGGCATGTTGTCTTTGTGAGCTGATGCAAAAGAACGCCCATAAGTTTTGATTTTTACAGCAATTGATGCGTTTCTAATGTAAATCTTGTAAAGAACGCTTTACCATTTAGAAAATTTCAAATAGAACCGCAACATACAGAATAGGACAAGGTTCATGCAAACGATACACGGTTTTGAACTGATACGTGAGGCATATCTTCCAGAGCTTTCTTCTAAGGTAAAGCACTATAAACACACAAAAACAGGCGCAGAACTGCTGAGTGTGGAAAACGACGACGAAAATAAATCCTTTGGTGTGGGCTTGCTTACGCCCCCTTGGGATAGTACAGGCTTGCCCCACATTCTAGAACATAGTGTGCTGTCGGGTAGCCGAAAATATGCCGTTAAAGAGCCGTTTGTGGAATTGCTTAAAACGTCGGTTGCCAGCTTTATTAACGCCATGACTTTTCCTGATATGACTGTGTATCCTGTGGCAAGCACCAACGTAAAGGACTTTTATAACCTGATTGATGTGTATTTGGATGCGGTGTTTTACCCCCTCATCACAGAAAAGACTTTTCAACAAGAGGGATGGCACTACGAAGGTACATCACCCGATGACCCCTTAACATATAAGGGCGTGGTGTTTAATGAAATGAAGGGCTATTTCTCTACGCCAGAATTTATACTAGGCGATGAAATAAAGCGTGTCCTGATGCCCGATACCCCCTATGCCAACAATAGCGGTGGCAATCCCGCTGTGATGCCCGATTTAACGTATGATGCCTTCAAACGCTTTCACGCCACTTATTATCACCCCTCTAACGCGCGTTTCTTCTTCTATGGGGATGATGACCCCGAAGAACGCTTGCGCTTAGTAAATGCGTTTATTGCTGACTTTAGTCACCAAGACGTGAATAGCGTCATTCCCACACAGCCACGCTGGAACGAACCCCGCACAGAAACGGTGCTTGTGGATGCGGGCGATGCGACTGGTGACGACAATAAGGGCTTGATGACCGTCAGCTGGCTTCTTTCTGAAGTGACGGATACCGAGAAGATGCTTGCCCTACAAATTTTGAACGATATTTTGATAGGTACGGCTGCTTCGCCCTTGCGTAAAGCCCTCATTGAAAGCGGTTTGGGCGAGGATGTGACGGGCGGTGGCATTGACCCTTATGCACGTGAAGTCGCGTTTGTGGTGGGCATGAAGGGTATTGTGGCGGACGATTCTCCTGATATTGAAACGCTTATCCTAGAAACCTTGTCGGCTTTGGCGGATGATGGCATTGATAAAGACACGCTAGAATCGTCACTGAATACCGTCGAATTTGCGCTTCGGGAACGCAACACGGGGCGTTATCCACGTGGTTTGGCGGCGTTTATCGGCATTTTGCCCACATGGCTACATGGTGGTAACCCCATTGATGCACTGTCTTTTGAACGCGATTTACAAGCCATCAAAGACGACATTGTAAAGAACCCCCAATACTTTGAAGAAATGATTGGCGAGGCGTTGCTGTCTAATCCTCATCGCGTCACATTGATTATGAAGCCCGACCCTGAAGTAAAGGTGCGCCGCGAAGAAGCCGAAAAATCACGCCTAGAAGCTGAAAAATCACGCTTTACCCGCGAACACATTGAAACGCTCATCAAGGATGCCGAAGTGCTTAAGCAACTTCAAGAAATCCCTGATGACCCTGCCGAAGTGGCTAAATTGCCTGTGTTATCGTTAAGTGACCTTGACCGCGAAATTAAGCCTGTGCCGATTGAATCGCTGGCACTAGGGGGAACACCCGTTTTGTATCATGAGATTGGCACAAGTGGCGTGGTGTACGTGGATGTTGCCCTAAACATGAAGGCGTTTTCTACGGTGCATGTGCCGTATGTCAATTTGTTTAGCAAAGCCCTGACCGAAATGGGAACGCACACTCAATCTTTCGTACAACTGATTGAGCGTATAGGCGCGAAAACGGGCGGGGTAGACGCAAACCCCTTTGTGAGCTTAAAAGTGGGTGGCAAGGAAAGCGTAGCGTATTTGGTATTGCGTGCCAAGTCGATGGCAAGCCAGACCCAAGACATGCTAGACATCATCAAGGATATTTTGCTAACGATTAAGCTAGACGATAAAGAACGCTTTAAGCAAATGGTGTTAGAAGAAAAAGCCGACATGGAATCCTATTTGGGTATGACGGGGCATGTGCTTTCTAATAGCCGTTTGCGTGGGCAATTTGACGAAATCGGCTGGTTTAATGAGCAAAATAACGGCGTGTCGCAATTGTTCTTCTTACGAGAACTGGCACAGCGCGTAGAAACCGACTGGACAGGCGTACTTTCTATACTAGAAGATATGCGCCGTGTTTTGGTGAATCGAGACGGTATGCTCATTAACGTTACTGCCGATAAGCCCCTTTGGGATGCGTTTAAGCCCCAAGTGGAATCCTTCTTAGATGCCTTTCCTCAATTTCCGCTTAATTTCCAAACATGGCAATGGTCACGCACACCCCTTCATGAAGGTTTTATTGTGCCAACGCAAGTTAATTTTGTGGGCAAGGGCGCAAACCTGTTTGAGCTAGGCTATGAACTGACGGGGGCGCATTACGTGGTGATTAACCACCTTAACCTAACGTACCTGTGGACGAAAGTTCGCGTGCAAGGTGGGGCGTACGGTGGGCGATTGCTGTTTAATCCCATTTCTGGCGTAGCCACCTATCTAAGCTGGCAAGACCCCAATACCACGCAAACGCTGGCAAACTATGATGCTTCTGCCGACTTCTTGCGTCAGCTAGAGCTTACACCCATCGAACTGGAAAAAGCCATCATTGGGGCAATTGGGGGCGTAGATACCTATCTTTTGCCCGATGCCAAAGGCTTTAGTAGCATGACGAACTATTTGCTGGGTTATACCGATGAAATGCGCCAGCAACGCCGCGATGAAATTTTTGCTACCACACTTAAAGATTTCAGGGCGTTTGGCGATGTTTTGGCACACATGGCAGAAACGGGCTATATAGTATTGGCAGGCGCACCCAACGCTGTCCAAGAAGCCAATACAGCGTTAAACAATTTGCTGACTGTAACACAATTACAGTAAACCCTCTGCAATTTAGCCCTATCTGTTGTATCATGCACGTTCACAATATTGAGCGTGCATGATTTTTGGGGTGGGTTACTATCATGAGGCAAAAACAACTTTTGGCGTGGCTGGTTCATTTGTATACCGCTACGGGGGGCATCTTGGGCGTATTCGCGCTGGGTTTTGCCGCTAACGGTCAAATTAGAGAGTGCTACGCGTTGCTGGTACTACAAATGATAGTGGATGCCACTGACGGTATGTTGGCGCGACGCATTAACATCAAAGAAATGTTGCCCCATTTTGATGGTGCAATGCTGGATAACGTGATTGATATGTTTACGTATATCTGGATACCCCTTTTTATTATGCTCAACCAAGCCTTGTTGCCTCATCCCGTGTGGGTGGTGTTTCCTGCGTTGGCGGCTATGTACGCGTATGGACAAACCAACATGAAAACAGATGAGGGCTACTTTATTGGCTTTCCGTCATATTGGAATATTATCGCGCTTTACCTATATTGGTTGCGCCCCGATGCTGTGTTTGCGGTGGCTCTGGTCGTTGTGCCTTCGGTCTTGTCGTTTGTGCCTACGCGCTATTTGTACCCTAGTAAGGGCATGGCATTTTGGAAAACAGCTTGGGGCTTGGGCATGGTGTGGTTTGCGTGTGTACTGTGGCTTTTAGCCCAAGAAACCCCCGACAGCTTATGGGTGCTTGCCAGCCTATTTTTTCCTGTGTGGTATATTGCCATTAGCTTTTATGTCGAGTGGCGCACTCGCCGTTCTCAACCTGTTGCCTTGTAGAAAGAACCCTTTATGATGACCCCTGTATCCGCGCCAACTGCGCTTCGTTCCTTTAAGATTGGTGAGATTGTCATTGCGAATAACGTCACACTTGCGCCGATGGCGGGTCACTCGCATTATGCGTTTCGCTCGCTTATTCGTGAGGTAGGCGGATGTGGGCTAGTAACCACAGAACTCATTAGCAGTGAGGCGTTCCAGATGAAGGGGCGGCGTGAAAAAGCCATCCGCATGTTCGACTTTAAGCCAGAAGAATTTCCGCTTTCTGTTCAATTGTTTGGCAGTGACCCATACATCATGGCAGAAGCCGCCAAAATGGTGGTGGATTATGGCGCGGCTATCGTAGACATTAATATGGGGTGCTGGGTGCCAAAAGTGGCAAAGAAGGGTGCAGGCGCAGCCCTTTTGCGTGATGTGGATACGGCAACGGCAGTGGTGGATGCGGTGGTAAAAGCCGTCTCTGTGCCTGTCACGGTTAAAGTGCGGAGTGGCTTTGAAGATGGCGTTGTCACGGCAATTCCGTTTGCTAGGGCAGCCGAAGCGTGTGGTGTGCAAGCCATTGCTGTACATGCGCGTTTTGCCGGTCAAGGGCATACCGGCTGCGCTGATTGGGACGTGATACGGCGCGTGAAAGAAACAGTTCAGCACATCCCCATTATTGGCAACGGTGATGTGATTGATGGCGTGTCTGCCAAGCGGATGCTAGATGAAACCGGCTGTGATGCGGTGATGATAGGGCGGGCGGCATTGGGCAAGCCGTACTTGTTTAGGCAAGTGTCGCATTACTTAGAAACGGGCGAAACGCTGCCCGACCCCCCACGTGAAGAACGCGCCAAATTAGCATTAGAACATGCTCGGCGTGTGGTAGATACCACATGGATGAGAACAGAGAGCGCGGTAAAAGAGCTAAGAGGGCAATTGTCTAAGTATGCGCTGGATGAAGAGGGGAGTGTGATTATCCGTAACCAATTGGTACGGGCAACCACACCCGAAGAAATAGAAGCTATTTTGCAAAGCGTGATGGGCTAATTACACAGCTCACCATTGTTGATGAGAACACGCACACATTCGGTTACTTTTGCGCCTGCAATTAAATGTCCCTCATCTGTCCAATGCCCTTCAGGGCTGGGCTTATAGTGTGTGTCGTTAAGTAGGCTGTAAACGTCAATCACTTCTAGCCCCACTTCACTGGCAATGCCCCTAAAATCATTGAGCGTTCTGCTAGGGGTGGGGTAGTCATTTAATGATGGAATGCTTAAAACAACCAACCGTGACCCTAAGCTCTCTACGGTTTGATTAAGCTCTGCGAGGTAGGCGCGTGTGCGCTGAACGCTTTCCTCATTGCTATCTCGGATAGGGCGGTTGACGAGGTTATTCAGTACATTGACCCCTAATGCGCCTAAACTGGTTTGTCGCAACAAAATTTCTAGCTCATTTTGTGAGGCGGGTTGCCCGATGGCTCTAAAGAACAAATTTTGTTCTGATAACTGGGTGGGGTTAAATTCACTATCAAGACTGTAGCCATAAACGAACACATCTTTATCGCGGACGCGCAAGCGCACGACATTATCAAGTGGATACAAATTCTCGAAGAAGTCGTCCTCAAAAAAGCCTAGAATCACCAAGTCGGGTTGCATAAGCGGAATAAACTCTTTTGCGCTGGCAATAGCTTGTCCTGTCGCCGACCCGGCAATGCCCACGTTCCAAATGCTTACTTCTTGCCCCAAGCCTTTTTGGAGGGTTTCTACCCAACCGTTGCCGATACTGGCGGATGCCCCCCACGTAAAGGAATCGCCCAATGTGAGAATACGATAGCCGTTACTAGGCAAGTCTTGGGCAATATAGTCTGTGTTGCTATAAAAGCCCTGTGCGTTAATGATGCACTGGCGTTGTTCGGGAAGTGTGGGGTTCGCACAGAAAGCCTCATCACGGGGTGCGTTAGGGTTCAGCCTGCATCCCATCTGTGGGTTACAAATATGCCCATCACTGTATTGGATGGGTTGTCGGCTTTCGGCAACAATTTGGGGGGTGTAATTAGGGGCGTAGCCCGCCACACGCAACACCACCTCTAACGCAAATATGCTAATTATCATGGTGAAAAGTGCGCCCCCAATGCGCCAGCGAATAAAGCTAGCAACCATCATAAACGCGCCTATGGTGATGATGAAAATTTGCCCTGCGCCAATGCCTGCCTGTGTACTGGGCAATAATTCGCCTAAGAAAGCCAGACCAATGAGCAAAATTCCCCCAATAAAAATGTGCCAACGTTTAAGTCTTTTCATGACGTATTGCCCTTCTTTAGGTGATTTATCGTCTTGGCAAATCCCATAAGCCGATGTCGGAGGTAATGTTAAGGAAGGGTGCGGTTACCCATCCGATTTGGTCACCATAGCGCACTTGCGCCCAAAAGAACACCCCGCCACTCATGGTTGTGCCGTAAACGCTCACTTCTGTTCCCCAGGGCACCAACGCCAAAACATTAGAACGTTCAGAGGGTCTACGGCGCAAATTAAGGTTGTCTAGTGTTAGTCCACGCACAAGAAAATCTTTGGGCGTGTTTATTTCGTCAAAGATGCTTGGGCTTGTGGGGATGTTTATATCGCCCTTGATGGTTAAATAGCGTCCCGAAGCCCATCCGCGCACGCCGTTAATTTCTATTAAGTACCATGTGTAAATGCCTTCATCGCGGTTTTGAGCGTAGACGGGATAATCAAAGTTACGGCGTGCAATCGTCAACATGCTCGCCCCTAGATAAGGACCCGTTCTAACAGCCAACCCTGTCACTTCGATGACATTCGCCACCGTTGCGGGCGCAGGGGTAAGCGTTGCTAATGGGGTTGTGGTAGGAAGTGAGGTTGCTGTGGGTATGGGGGTGGCTGTTTGGGCAAAGAGTGACATTCCCCCAAACACCGTAAGGCTTATCAGCAGAAAAAGCCAGTTTTTATTTGGTTTAGCCATTAAAATATCCCTTTGCCTATCTTACGTTTGTTATTTACATTATAGCCGTTCTTGGGTGAGATACTAGATTCCTGCGCTTGACTTTTGCTTGTCTTGGCTATAATGGCTATCGTTTAACGGACATCCGCTAACAGCGGTTGCCAATCAATGGAGCAAAGCATGGTTTACTTAATCACGGGTGGCGCAGGGTTTATTGGGTCTCATGTGGCAGAACGCTTGTTGAAGCGTGGCGAAAATGTGGTTTTGCTAGATAATTTTAACGATTACTATGACCCCATGCTAAAACTCGCCAACGTACAACGCCTTCAAGCAATGGGGGATGTAGTGGTGGCAGAAGGCGATGTGCGCGATGCCGTTTTTGTTAATCACCTGTTTGAAACGTATCGTGTAACGCATGTGGCACATTTGGCGGCAATGGCGGGTGTGCGCTTTAGCGTTAACCAAGTGCCATTGTATGTGGATGTCAACCTTAACGGTTCTATGAACTTGCTAGAAGCCTCTACACGCCATGCGGTACAGATGTTTGTGATGGCTTCTACGTCTTCGGTGTATGGCGAAACCCAACAATTGCCCTTTACCGAAACCGATAGCGCAGACCGTCCGTTAGCGGCATACCCCGCCAGTAAGCGCGCTGCCGAACTTTTGGCACATACGTATCATCATTTGCACAAAATGAATGTAACGGTGTTACGATTTTTTAATGTGTACGGACCCAACGGCAGACCTGATATGATGCCCATGCGCCTGATTCAAGCCACCCAAGACGGTAGCGAAATTAAGCTGTTTAATGACGGTGATATTGCCCGTGATTGGACATACATCGAGGACACTGTAGACGGTGTGATTGAAGCGTTGGCGCGTCCTTTGGGCTATGAAGTGATTAATTTGGGTGTGGGCAAGCCCATCTCCATGCGCGAATTTGTTCACATTATCGAAGAACTATCGGGCAAGCGCATTAACACGGTGGCTGTTCCTACACCGCTTAGCGACCCTCCCATTACGTTCTGCAATAACCAAAAAGCCCGTGAACTATTGGGCTTTAACCCCCAAACTGAAGTGTTAGAGGGCTTGCGTAAAACGTGGGAGTGGTTTGCCAGCACCCAAGGGCTTTAGGTGGGCAAGGTAAACTTAAAATCAGAGTATGCGCCTTGCTCGCTTTCTACCCAAATTTGCCCCCCGTGCCGTTCTACCAGTTCTTCACAGATAGCAAGCCCTAGCCCTGTACCGTTTTGGCGTATTTCTAGGGCTTGGTCGGCTTGGTAGAAGCGTTCAAAGATGTGGTGATGATGTTCTTGGGGGATGCCAGTTCCCGTATCACGCACGCCTACTAAAACGGCGTTTTCAATCAGTTCGGCATACAGCACCACTTCGCCTTGTGATGTAAACTTTTGCGCGTTGGTCAGCAAATTTAATAGTACCTGCTGAATCCGAATAGAATCTACCGATAGGGTAGGCAAGTTTTTGGGGATATGGTGCGTAAAGCGCACGCCATCTGCCCACGCAATGTTACTGCCCATTTTGAACACATGCTCCAAAAATTGGCTCATATCAGTGGGGCGCGGTGTAATTTCTAGGGCGTTCATCTCGGCTTTAGTCAGGTCAAAAATATCGCTGGTAAGGTGGGTTGCGACTTCTAGGCTTTCTATGGCACGCTTTAGCCAGTCGCTTTGTTTGGGGGTCACCGCGCCAAACGTGCCTTCGAGCATGGTTTGGATGGCACTATACGCAAGGCTAATGGGCGACCTGATATCATGTGCCACATTGCCCAAGAGCATTGTTTTCAGGCGGTTGGCTTCTACGGCTTCTAGCCAGCTTTTTTCGAGCTGGTTCATGGTGCGCTCTAGGGCTTCGGTGCGTTGGCGTACCCGCGCTTCTAGCTCATCATTTAGGATGGCGTTTTCAATCGAAACGGCGGCTTGATTGGTAAAGAATGACAACGGCTCTAAGTCACTCTCTAAGAAGATATTGGCGTGGGAGCGATTTTCTAAATACAGCGCACCAATCACGCTTCCGCGTGAGATAAGAGGCGCACACATCACAGAACGCAATTGCAAATCTTGCACGCTAGTGGATGCCGAAAATTGCGGGTCTACCACCGCATCAGTGGTGATGATGGGCTTGTGTGTGGCGATAACGTGCGTAAAAATACTGGTGCTTATTTCTTCTTCAGCAGTAAAAAAGCCCTCATCACGGCGTTCTAGCTTTACCGCAAATTGAATGGCATCCCCATCTAATAGCACCAAATAGCCCCGTTCTGCGTTCAATAATTCAAGGGCAACGCGCACCGCATACTGTAATAGGGGGGCAAGTTCACGGGTTTCTGCCATACGCCGACTAATTTCGAGTAATGACTGATAAAAACGTTCATCTGTCATATAAAACCACTTTCTTTTAGCGTGCTTAAATAAATTTTGTCTCCTAGCATAGCTAATCTAGTGGGCATCTGCAAGAATAGGAGGCTTATTGCCCATACTAAGGATGATATTGCTTTATGATTCGTCTGCTTAAACGATTGTTTCCGTTGTTAGTGATTGTCGTCATTTGCTTGATGGTGGGTGGGGCGTTGTTCTTGCGCTTGCGGGGCGGGGATGATGAAACCGACAGCAACATTTTTATTCGGGCTTATTTACTAAACACCGTTGACCGAGCAAATGTAGTGAATGACATCGGGATGCAGTGTGACGGCGCACCCTTTATCTTGCCGTCATCGGGGTTTATTGGCTTGCTGTATGCCGATACCGCCGGTCCTTATAATGCCACACGCCGTCACACGGGCATTGACGTTTTTGGCAATGGCGAGGCTGGCACAGTACCCATTGTGGCGGCGTATGATGGCTATCTAACGCGCCTGCCTGAATGGCGAAGCACTGTGATTATCCAACACGATGACCCACTACAAGAGGGGCGTAGCATTTGGACATATTATACCCACATGGCAAGCCGTGACGGGCAAACAAGCTATATTGCCCCTCAGTTTCCACCTGATACACGCGGTGAGTTTGTAGCGCAAGGCACGCTTTTGGGCTATCAAGGTGATTTTGCGGGTACAGGCGCACCCATCGCCACGCACCTACACTTTAGCATCGTGTTAAGTGATGACGTTGGCACGTTCTTGAACGAATCCATATTGGGCAATACCCTAGACCCCACGCCTTATTTTGGCTTGCCCCTTACCCTACAAAAGAATTTAGAGCGTCCGCTTCGTTGCCTTTAGCGACGCTGATAAAGCCGTGTTCGCACGCGCTCTATTAAGTATTCATCGTGCATGTGCCAGCCCCATGTGGGCGAAATGTGGGGGCGTTTGTGGGGTGTAAGCACAATGAGCGAACTTGATACTTGTGCCAGTTGGTAGCACAGCGCGGGCAATCGTGAGGCTTCTGCCAGATGAAGCGCAAAACTGCACACGATGACACCAAAGGATTGCCCCACTAATGCCCCATTTTCAATGTCCTCAAATGTATGGGGCAGGGCGGTTTGCCTTGTACGTTGCAAATAGGCTTCGCCAGTAAAAGGGTCGATGCCCGTTATTTGGCGCGTGCCATGCGCCTTAAAAAATAGCGTTACTTCGCCGCTGCCACACGCCAAATCTAGCATGCTTTCGGTGTTAAGTTGCCATTGTGTTGTGGCTTGGGCAAGGCAACGATGAATAATCGCTTCGTGGGGGTTACGATAGTTTGCGCCAAAGGCGGCATAGTAGCCTTCTGCACCATGCTCATCATAAAGCGGGCGAATGGCTTTAGTTTCTTTAGGTGGGGGTGGTATTTTAGGGGGTATTTTACGCATGGCTTTGCCTTTTGAATGATACTCACTATCATAAATTCGGGGCGTGTTTTGTGCCATCCTTAGCATTTGTGAAGTTTTTTTCACAGCTTTCAAAAACTTGTGATATGATGGTACTGACCAGTCGGTCTAGTTGTGAACGACGGCACAAGTAAGGGTGTACCCATGACGCAAGACCCCCTCAATGACCCCAAAAGCACCCGTGAGCGCATCATGGATGCGGCACTCAATATCTTCAGCCGTAAGGGTTACTATGACACCCGCATGGATGAAATTGTGGAAGAAGCCTCTACCAGCAAAGGCTCCATTTATTTTCACTTTCCCAATAAAGAGAAGCTCTTTTTAGCCCTTGTTGACCAATTTGCAGACTTGCTAGAACGCCGTGTTACAGAAGCTATTGGTGATAAACGGGGCATGGAGCGCGTGCAATTGGCATTGGTGACGGTGCTAGAAACGTTTGGCAAATATCGCCTTCCTGCAAAAATTTTGCTGGTGCAAGCGGTGGGCTTAGGCACGGTATTTGAAAAGAAACGCCTAGAAGTAACCGACCGCTTTGCTGACCTGATTCGCACGTATTTAGAAGAAGCTGTGGCGTTGGGTGACTTAAAGCCATTGGATAGCGAAGTGGTGGCACATGCTTGGATGGGCGCAATTTACAATGTGGTGATTCAGTGGGTGTACACGGGTGAACCCACCCAAGAGCGCATCGTAAACGCCTTATTGCCCTTGCTCCTGCGTAGTGTGGATTATGAGGGGGTATAGATGATACCTGACGAGAGAACTGCCCCCAGTTTGCCCGCCCAATACGGGCAATTGGTGAGTGTGAGCTTGCCGATTACGGGCGTAAACATCCATGAATTTTTACGCCATGCGTTAGGACAACCGCGCTTTTACTGGGAAAGTAGCCGTGATAAAGTGGCATTTGCGGGGTTTGGCACAGCCCTAGAAATTATGGCGTGGGGGCAAGACCGCTTTCACACCGTCCAAGAGCGCACACAACAACTATTTGAGGGCGCACACCTATACACGGATGAGCCTTTGGCAGCACCGCGCTTATTTGGTGGGTTTGCGTTTAGGGGTGATTTTTTGCCCGACAACACATGGGCAGACTTTACGCCCGCGCACTTTGTCTTACCCCATTATCAGATGGTGCAGTTCGGCGAGAATGCCTATCTAACGATTAACGCCCACATTCCCGAAGGCGAAAGCACAACAGGCGTTTTAGATGATTTGCATGAAGCCCTTCATGCGCGAATTGCTTGGCTACAATATACGCCCGATTTACCCCATCCCCAAGCCAACCGTGTGACATCACACGAATACCCCATGTCTTTTAATCAGTGGGAACGCGCTATTATGGATGCAACGGGGCGTATGAAGCGTGGAGAACTCAAGAAGATTGTGTTGTCACGGGTGGCGGAACTGCGCTTTATAGACCGTGTGAACGTTGACCACGCGCTGGATTATCTGGCGCAAGCCTACCCTGAAACGTATCGCTTTCTCTTTGAACCGCGTGCTTATCATGCATTCTATGGCGCAACCCCAGAAATTTTGGCGCACTTGGAAGGGCAAACTGTAAAGACGATGGCGTTAGCAGGAAGCATTAAGCGTGGCGCAAACCCCCAAGACGATGAGGCACTGGCACAACAGCTGCTTAATGACCCCAAAGAGGGATATGAGCATCGGTTGGTGATAGAGAACATTGTGGCACGCCTAAAGCCCCTTGCCCGTGAATTGCGCGTTACGCCCACAAGCATCATGAAACTGTCTAATATCCAGCACTTGTACACGCCCATTGAAGCAGATTTGCTGTCACAAGAGGGCGTTGTGCCGTTATTGGCACACATGCACCCCACGCCTGCCTTGGGAGGTGAACCCCGCGACCTTGCTTTAGAAGCTATTGGGGAATATGAGCCTGTAACACGGGGCTGGTTTGGCGCACCCATCGGCTGGATAGATGCCAACCAAAACGGGCAATTTGGCGTTGCCATTCGTAGCGCGGTTGCCCAAGATAGGCGCGTGTGGCTGTACGCGGGCGCAGGCATTGTGGCAGGCAGTGTGCCACAAAAAGAATGGGACGAAACTGCGCTTAAATTTAAGCCGATGCTGAATGCACTAGGAATTGTCCAATGAACAGAAACACAGCTTATTCAGAAATTTTAGTGGATGAATTGGCACGCGCGGGCTTAAAGCATGTGGTCATTTCGCCCGGCTCACGCAACACGCCCCTGGTATTGGCGTTTGCACAGCACCCACACATCACCACACACTCACTATTAGATGAGCGTGGTGCAGGCTTTTTTGCGCTGGGGCTTGCAATGGCAACAGGCGAAGCGGTGGCGGTATTGTGTACCAGTGGGTCGGCAACGGCAAATTACTTTCCTGCGGTGGTAGAAGCCTCTCAAACACGCCAACCCTTGATTGTCATTAC
>Ga0163144_10015212_pt1 | contig 15892 bp, 10 predicted proteins | sample OliLak19BULKMAT1_FD_123175 | JGI IMG/M metagenome (GOLD analysis project Ga0163144, IMG submission 123175) | Freshwater microbial mat bacterial communities from Lake Vanda, McMurdo Dry Valleys, Antarctica - Oligotrophic Lake LV.19.BULKMAT1 | ecosystem: Environmental > Aquatic > Freshwater >...
GTTTGCCGTGCGCCCGGTCCTCGCCGTGGTCGCCACCGTGATGCAGTTGCAGCTCCACTACCTGCTGACAGAAACGGGTCTCCTGTCGATCACCACGACGTTGAACTGGGATGAAGGCGGCACGATGTTCTTCGTCGGGCGATTGAGTGAAGGCATCGCGCTGGCGCTGTTCGTGCTCGTCGTGGATGCTCTGGTGCTGCGTGCACGCGCGGAGTATACCCGTGAGCTGCACGATGCCCGTCTGGCGTCGCAATTGGCCGAAGCGCGATTGTCCGCCCTGACGATGGAGCTGCAACCACATTTTCTGTTCAATACACTGAACGCCATTTCCACGCTGGTGCACAGCGATGCGGATGCGGCGGACCGAATGATTGCGCGACTGAGCACGCTCCTGCGACGCACGCTCGAGGCCGGACGGCAGCCTATGGCCACGCTCGCCGACGAGATCGAACTCGTCGAGATGTACATCGACATCCAGCGGATCCGCTTTGGTCCGCGGCTCACGGTCAGCGTCGACATGCCCCGCGAATTGCGCGAGGCGCAGGTACCACGCCTGTTGCTGCAGCCGCTGGTCGAGAACGCGATCCCGCCCCGAGATCGAGGTCATCGGCGAGAGCGAGGATGGCCCCAGTGCACTCGAGACCATCACGGCCCTGTCGCCCGATGTCGTGCTGCTCGACATCCAGATGCCGGGGATGGACGGAATTCGTGTGGCCGAGCAACTGCGGGATCCGCGACCGATCATTGTGTTCGTGACCGCGTTCGACCAGCACGCGGTACGCGCCTTCGACGTCCACGCCATGGACTACGTGCTCAAACCATTCGAGCCGGAGCGCTTGTTCGCTGCCGTGGACCGAGCGAGTGCTGCGACCCAGCAGGCGCGACGGGAGCCCGCCGATTGGAAAGCCATGCTCGCCGAACTCCGCGCGGCGCCGGCCTGGCTGGACCGGGTCGCAATCCGGCTGGGCGACCGCATCTACTACGTGCGGCTGCGCGATGTGGACTGGATCGAGGCGGAAGGCAATTACGTACGGCTGCATATCGGTACCCAATCCCATCTGCTGCGACGCGCGGTGCGACAGCTGACCGAAGAACTCGACCCGACGCAGTTTGCCCGGATTCACCGTTCGGCGATCGTGAACATCGATCGCATCAGTGAACTCCGAGCACTTCCGGATGGCGACTTTCAAGTGCTGCTCACGACCGACGCGAAACTCAAGATGCTGCGCAAGTACCGAGACGGGCTGCCGTAGCGGTACCGGCAACCCGTCGCCGATCGGGTAACAGGAGCCGAATTGCGCATTCCGCACCGCGCGGAGAATGGCGGGCGTGGATCGTCCCCCATGCTCCGATTGACCAGCACACTCATGGACCCAACGCCGCGCTTGCCAAAGCTCAGGGACTCGTAGACATCCAAGCCGCCACCGTGCCCAACCCATCCCCCGGCAACCATCGCGCCGAGTCCGTATCTGTACTCGAAGCCGTCGTCCGGCCTACCGAATTCGCTGCCCGCTGCCACCTGGAGTTGTGCCGTGTGCGACCGCGCGCTGCGCTATGTGCCATTGGCCAACGCTTTATTGAAGCGGGCCACGTCGGCGGACGTGCTGATGACGGCCCCTGCTGCACCGGCCCAGCAGGGATTCAGCACCGACCCAATCGGATAGTTCTGGTCCGGCGACGGCAGGTTTAAGTAGCCCGCGGCGAACGTCATGTCGATATAACCCTCGGCGTATGGCGACGGCCGGTCGGGAATTGGTTCGGGTGCATCGTGCGTGTCCAAAGCCGATGGGGTGAACGGAGCCGGCGCGTTGGTGCAGGAGCGCCCGAACACCACGCGGTCGACTCGCGATGCAGTGGATGCGGGCGTTGCCGGGGGGCGGAGAGGGGAAGATGCGAACCCACGGTTCGGTGGTCTGACCGGTCTTCCTCGTGTGACGGAAGCGTGTGAAGCGCGGGCGGCGGGTTGGTCGCCACGTGCGCTTCTGGCAGCGCAGGATGGCAGAGTCGACCGCGATGCACTGAAAACCTGCCGCGATGGCGGAGCACCAGTGGTGCGGAACGTGCGGACTTACCGCAGCTCATCCTCAATCCTCATCAAGGATCGTTCGTATGGGCCAGCGCCAAACACTCCCCGTCCTGCCACTGCGCGGGACTGTCATGTTCCCCGGAATCACCGCTCCGATCGCGGCCGGTCGTCCCGGTACGCTTCGGGCGATCGAGACTGCCCTTAAAGGCGACCGACTCGTGTTTGCCGTGGCCCAACGCGACAACACGGAGGAGCCGACGTCGGACATCCTCTTCACGACCGGCGTGATCGCCCGCATTGGGCAGATCCAGCGTGGGCTGGGCGGCGTGCAATTGCTGCTGCAGGGCGAGCAGCGCGCCACCGCGTTACAGTACCAGGAAGTCGATGGCTATCTCACCGCCGTGATCGTGCCGGCGGAAGAAATGATGCCGCTCGACCTCAAGAACGCCGCGTTCGAAGCGCTGCACAAAGAAACGCGTGAGCGTGCGGCTGAGCTGGGCGAGAAGCGCGGCCTCCCGGAAGAAGTCGTGCATCAGGTGCTCGACTCGGTGGACGACGCGGGACGCTTCTCCGACCTCGTGGCCGGCTACATCGAACTGACCGTGCCCGAGAAGCAGGGACTGCTCGAGACGCTCTCCGTTGAAGAGCGCCTGCGCCGCGTGCTGGTGCACGTGCAGCGACAGATCGGCCTCCTCGAAGCGCAGGAGGACATCAAGTCGCAGGTGCAGGAAGAGCTGGGCGATCGTCAGCGCGAGATGTTCCTGCGCGAACAGCTCAAGGCGATCCAGAAGGAACTCGGTGACGACGACTCCGGAAAGGAAATCGCGGAGCTGCGCGAGAAGCTCACCAAGCTCGATCTGCCGAAAGAGGCACGCGCCGAAGTCGAACGCGAGCTCGGACGACTCGAGCGCGCCGGTCGCGAAAGCATGGAAGCGCAGGTGATTCGCACGTACCTCGAGTGGATCGCGGAGCTGCCGTGGAGCACGCGCTCCGATGATCATCTGGATCTCATTCGCGCCTCTGAAATCCTTGAGGAAGACCACTACGGTCTCAAGGACGTGAAGGATCGCGTGCTCGAATTCCTCGCGGTGCGTCAGTTGCGTGCACAGCAGGTCGCGGCCCAGGTGGCCACAACGGGCGAGTTCCCGATCTCAAAGCTCAAAGCTGATGATCCCGATGCGCCGACACACACCAACGGCAACGATCGTGCGATCACCGACACCAAGGAAGCGAAAGCGCGCGTCATGGCGCGTGGCCCGATCCTGCTCTTCAACGGACCGCCGGGCGTGGGCAAGACATCCATCGCCAAGTCGATCGCACGCGCACTTGGTCGCGAATACGTGCGGGTCGCCCTCGGCGGCGCGCGCGATGAAGCGGACATTCGCGGACACCGGCGCACGTACGTCGGTGCGCTGCCCGGTCGCATCATTCAGGGGATGAAGACGGCGGGTACGAAGAACCCCGTCTTTCTGCTCGACGAAGTCGACAAGCTCGGCACGTCGTATCAGGGCGATCCATCGAGTGCACTGCTCGAAGTGCTTGATCCGGCGCAGAACGATTCCTTCACCGACCACTACCTCGGCGTCCCGTTCGACCTGAGCGAAGTGTTGTTCATCGCGACATCGAACTTCATCCAGAATATCCCCGCCCCGCTGCTGGATCGCATGGAAGTGGTGGACTTCAGCGGCTACACCGAGAGCGAGAAGGCGGCGATCGCCAAGACGTATCTCATTCCGCGTCAGTTCGAAGAGTCAGGACTTGGGGGCCGCGACCTGTCGTTCACCGACGAAGCCGTGATGAGCGTGATCAGCAAGTACACACGCGAGAGCGGTGTGCGTCAGCTCGAGCGTCAGCTCGGTGCCGTGGCGCGCAAAGTGGCACGTCGCGTTGCCACGGGCGACAACGCCACGATCGAGGATAAGATCATAAGCGCAGACGAAGTGCGTGAGTTGCTCGGACGTCCGAAGGTGCATCCGGAACGCGCATCGGAGCAGGACGAAGTGGGCATCTCCACTGGCATGTACTACACGCCGATGGGTGGCGACATCATGTTCGTCGAAGCGTCGATCCGTCGTGGACATTCAAAGCCACGCCTCGATGAAGACGAGGAGGTCGTGCGTGTCGGTCCGATCTCACTCATTCTCACCGGTCAGCTTGGCGATGTGATGAAAGAGAGCGCGCGCGCCGCACTGACGTACGCCACGAACAACGCAGAACGGCTTGGCATTCCGGCGGACCGTGTACGCACGGCCAGCGAAGCGCACATCCATGTGCCGGCGGGTGCGATTCCCAAGGACGGACCGAGTGCCGGCATCGCGATCGCCACGGCGCTCGTCAGCGAGATGTCGAATCGCAAGGTGCGTCGCGATGTGTCGATGACGGGCGAGATCACGCTGCGAGGTCGCGTGCTGCCCATCGGTGGACTGAAAGAGAAGGTGCTCGGCGCACATCGCGCCGGCATCAAGCATGTCATTCTGCCAAAGGCCAACGAAGGCGATCTCGAGGACGTGCCGGAGGAGGTGCGCAGTCAGCTCAGCTTCTATCCGGTGGAGACGTTGACCGACGTGCTGGCGATCGCGCTGGTGGACGGTGGTCGCATGCCGAGCGAGGTTGAAGAGCGCGAGTTGGTGGCTGTGTAACGCGAAATGAAGACCGCTGCGTTGTCGTGATGGCGGCGGCAACGACGCGGTGATAGTCGGGGGCGAACGTGCGTGCTACGCTCGGCGCATGTTCGCCCCTTGTCACCGTGAATGAAACGTGCGCGTTAGTCCGGAATGTTGATGAACGGATCGGGCGCCGCGATATCCGCGTCGAGTGCCTTTGCGAGTATCTCGGTGCTGCGGTCGATCAGGAACTCCACCCACAACGGGAAGTGATCCGACAGACGATCGGTGACCTGACGCGCAGTGAGTTCCTTGAAGACGGCACCGCGAAAGTCCACTACTCCCGCGGCGCCTTTCGTCAGCAGCGTGAGGTCGCCCATGAACCACGCGATCTGATCGTAGTGCTTGACCTGCTGCGCGTGATTGGTCTGCACGTTGCGCAGCGGCTCGGGCACCGTGAGCCCCGAGGCGATGAACGCCGCGAACAGCGGATCATCGAGTCGTCGTGCTTCGATGTTGAAGTCACCGAGCACGATGAGATTCGCTTCCTCCGCCGATTCGAAGCGGGCGCGATCACGTAATTCTTCCGCGGTGAACTTGGCAAACCGCTCGATTTCCGGCCGTCGGTCACCAGCATTCGCGCCGAACCGGATGTGCGCGGTGAGCAGCGAAAAGCGCTCGCCTCCCGAGCGAAATCCCACCACGAACGGTGTGCGATCAAACTGTTCAACCGGTGCCATGTCCGGCGCCGGCGGGAGCACGACTTCGCCGGCCAGGCCGGAGGGCGTCACCCGGCGGCGATCGTACAGATAGCCGAGTCGTTCGGAGTTGCCGAGTGAGCCGGCGGACACGTCACTCAGCACGAGGCCCCAGTTGGATCCCAGAAAGTCGTCGAGCAGCACACGGACGCCGGCCGTGTCGCGCTTGATCTCCTGGATGGCGATGACATCGAAGCGGCGCACGATCTCCGCGATGTAGGCAAGGCCGCGGAGGTTTCGCTTGGGACTGCCACTGTTCTCCTCCCAGCTCGGATGCACTCGACCGAGCTGACGGATGTTCCAGGTGCCGATGATGAGATTGTCGTCGGTTTTTCGCGCCGGAAGTCCGGAACGATCGAGACGCCGACGCAATCGCACGATGTCTTCACACACCACTCGTGGATAGTCGCGGTAGCTGTACATCATCTCTCCGGATTGCCGTTAGACCAGCCGAAAATAGACATCGTCGAGCGCCGGCTCGCGAGACGTGAAGCCGTCGCCCGGATCGGTGTCGCTGAACACATGAATGATCGTCGCGCCCGCCGAGAGTCTCGATGAGATGACCTGATAGCGCGCCTGATAATCCAACAGTTCGGCGCGCGGAACCGACTTGCGCCAGACGGAGCCGCGTAGCGCGCCGAGCAGCTCCAGCGGCGCGCCATCGGCGAGAATGCGTCCGCCATTCATGACGGCGATGCGCGCGCACAGATCACGGACATCCTCGACGATGTGCGTGGAGAGGATCACGAGTGCGCTGTCCCCGACCGCGGCGAGCAGATCAAGCAGGCGATTGCGTTCCTCCGGATCGAGCCCCGCAGTCGGTTCATCGACGACGACCAGCGCCGGACGTCCAACGAGCGCGATAGCGATACCCAGTCGCTGCTTCATGCCCCCGGAGAGCGCACTGACGCGTGCGTTGCGCTTGTCGAAGAGATTCACCTGCTGCAGCAGTGCGGCGACGCGATCACGTCGTTCGGCGTTGCCGGTGAGTCCCTTCAGATTCGCGAAATGATCGAGCGTGGCCTCGACCGACATCGCCGGATACAAGCCGAAATCCTGCGGCAGATAGCCGAGCAGTGGGCGCAGCCGCTCAGGCTCACGCAGCGCATCGATCCCGCGAAAGTGCACCTGACCGCAATCGGGCGACTGGAGTGTCGCGAGTATGCGCATGAGGGTGGACTTGCCGGCACCATTGGGCCCCAGCAGGCCGAAGACGCCGGGCGCGATGGACAAGGACAGGTCATCAAGCGCGCGCCTGCCGCCGGGGTAGGTGAGCGACAGCTGCTCGAGGCGAAGCATCGCGTCGGCGCCCGGTCTCAACGTCAATGGCATCGGCAGCGCGAACGCGCGTCGGATCGTGTGAGAGAATGCACCCAGAGAGCTTGGGCAGCTTGCCGACGAAGCGAAAGTGTCCGGCCGGAATCATGGGTCGGCCGGTTTGCCGTTGCGCCCGAGAGCGAGACCACGTGAAACGGCAGCAGGAACGTCGGGTCAGACCGCCGCGATGACGTCCGCCGATGACGCGTGCGATTGCACCACATTCGCTGGCAGCGAGCGACAGGCGGCGTTCGAGCACCCGGGGCAGTGACTGCGATACTGTGTACTGTGCGGCGTCTGCTGGTCGAGGTGCGCCGACACCAGCCCGGCCAATGCATCGAGAAACGCGGGCCGTGCGTTCAGCGACGGCGCGCGACGGAAACCCGTCATGCCGAGCGACGAGGCGAGGTGCGCGTATTCGATATCGATTTCCGACAGTGTTTCGATATGGTCGCTGGTGAACGCGATCGGCGCCACTTCCGCGGGATACGCATCGGCGCGGTCGATGACCGAGAGTGGCAGCGAATGTGCGCTGTAGAGCAACAACACCTCGTCGCGCTCGTGGGGCGCGTACTGCTCCAGCCCATCGCGAATCGCGCCCGCCACGGAGCGCACGAATCCGTCGTCGTCGCCCCACCGATCGAGCACGCTCCACTCGAACGCGACTTCGAGACCCTGACGTGACAACGCGCGCCACAAGTCGTTCAAGCTCGAGCCCGTGGTCGTGCAGGACCACTGCGGATACTGGGTGAACGCGACAGCCCGCTCGATGCCGTCGGCGTGCATCGCCAGCAGCGCATCGTCCGCGAACGGCGGCGCGTAGCGAACGGCAACGTAGAAACGATGCGGTGCCGATTCGGGGGAGAGCACGTCCAGTCGCGCACACATCCCGTCGCCCTGCGCGCGAGTCCACTTGAGAATGGGCGAGCCACCGCCGACGGCGTCGTAGAGCGCGCGCACCTTCGGCGCCCGGCGCTTGGCGATGAACTTTCCGAGCACATCCTGCCACGGCAGCTTGAGCAGCTCGCGGTCGGGGAACAGTCGCAGCAGAAACGCACCATTCGGTGCACTACTCAGTTGCGTATTCCGTCTTGCTGCTGGGTAGCGTGATTGCGGAACGGCGCTCAGTGCCCGATCGGACCAAAACGAAAGAGACTCCACGGCCACACCGGCGCGCCGGGCTCCGTGCCCTCGAGAAACCATTCGGTGTAGCGACGATCGGCCGGCGTGGTCTGATCGGCGGGCTTGCCGCTGGTGCGATCGATCTCCACGCCGATGACGCCCGGCGGCGGCGTCCACGCCCCGCTGCCCCGCGCGCCATACACGCTGGCGATGATGCGTCCGGCGATCGGTGCGGCGAGCGTGCCACCCACGGCGCCCGGTGAGATCATCGCGGGCTTGTCGAAGCCGATCCAGACGCCCGTCACGAGCTCTGGAGTCATCCCGACAAACCAGACATCGGTGTTGTCGTTGGTGGTGCCGGTCTTCCCTGCCACGGCGATGCGTGGCGGGACGAGTCGGCGCAGGGTGGAGGCCGTGCCGCGTGTGACGACATCCTGCATCATGTCGCGCATGATGAAGGCGATACGCGGATCCATGGCCGCGCGCGGCAACGCAGTCATCGGCGTATGCACCACGCGACCGGCACGATCATCGATGCGCGTGATGAAGCGTGGTTCGATGGCCATGCCGCCATTGTCAAACGTCGCATAGGCCGCGACGAAATCGAGCGGTTGCACGACCGACGCGCCGAGTGCGCTGGAGGGATACGGTGCGATCGGTGCGCGGAGACCGGCGCGGCGGGCGAGTGCGATGACGGAATCCATGCCGACGCCCATCGCCAACTGCACGGCGACCGGATTGCGTGAACGGGTCAGCGCTTCGCGCACTGTGATCGCACCGAGGAATTCGTTGTCGGCGTTGTCGGGACTGTAGAACTGCCCGTTGTCGAGCCGGATGCGCAGTGCGGTATCGGACACCAGGCTGCTGCCGGTCAGCCCTTCGGCCAGTGCCTGGGCATACACGAAGGGCTTGAAGGCCGAGCCGGGTTGGCGATTGCCATCGACGGCGCGATTGAATGACGAGCGCGCGTAGTCCCGTCCACCGACCAGTGCGCGTACCTCGCCACTGATCGGGTCGAGCACGACCGCGGCGCCTTCGAGACAAGCTTGCACCTTGGCCGGCCTCGGCTTCGCGCCGACCGTGTCCGTCGGCGTGTCGCGCGCACACGGGACGCCGCGAAAGCCCGGGCGCGTTTCGATCTCGTCGAGCCCCGCCGTCACGGCGTCCTGTGTGGCGCGCTGCATGGCTGGGTCGATCGTCGTGTAGATGCGAAACCCGCCTTGCATGACGGGCACGCCCACCCGCTCCGCCTGGACGCGAACGACGTCGGTTACCCATGGCGCCGGCATCCCGGTCGCGGCGACGGTGCGTACCGGTTCGCGCTGCGCGGCGGATGCCTGCGCGGCGGTGATGTACCCCTGCTCTGCCATGAGCGCGAGCACCGTGTTGCGACGCGTGCGATTGCGATCGGGGTAGCGCGCGGGATCATACTGCACGGGACTCTTGGGCATCGACGCCAGCGAGGCGGCTTCGGCAAGCGTGAGCTCCGTCGCCGGTTTGCCGAAGTACTGACGTGCCGCCATCTCGATCCCGAGGGCACCGCGACCGAAGGAGATCTGGTTCACGAAGGCTTCGAGGATCTGCTCCTTGTTGTAGTGCCGCTCCATTTCGCGCGCAGCCTGTTGTTCGCGGAGTTTGCGGCGCGGCGACACGTCACGTCGGTCGATGATGTCCGGGTGCATGTTGCCCACCAGGAGCTGCGTGATGGTGCTCGCCCCGCGCAGGTTGCCTGTGGTCACGGCGTCCTTGATGGCACCGGCCACACCCACCAGATCGACGCCATCGTGCTGGTAGAAGCGTTTGTCCTCGACGGCGATGAACGCCTGCCCCACGTATTTGGGGAGCGTGCGCAGCGAAATGCTCAGGCGACGCGCGCGCCCCATCTGGCCGATCAGCGAGCCATCGCGAGCGAGAACCAGCGAGGCCTGCGGTGGCGTGATGATCTGCCACGCTTCGGCGGTGGACGGCGGTGTGGCGGGCGTCTGTGCGGCAACCGCTTGCACCGGGGCAGCCCCGATCGCGGGCACGGCGAGGGCGCCCGCGAGTGCCGCGCGCACGAAAAACACGCCGATGCGTGAGCAGCTGCGCGGCGACGAGGACGGTCGGACAGATCGGAATTCGCGTGGGACCCGGAGCATGGCGATGAAAATACATACCCCGCCATCGGTTGATCGGCTGTGGCACCTGTCACAGCTTCCAGTCCATGTCTGCCGAACCGATCCGCCCCCTGACGCTTGCCCTCTGCCAGTTCGCCCCGAAGAAGGGTGACACGGCCGCCAATCTCTCCCGCATCGGCGCGCTCTGTGCGCAAGCGGCGACGCTCGACCCGCGGCCGCAGGTGGTGCATTTCCCCGAGACCGCGCTCTCCGGATACTTCGTGGAAGGGGGCGTGCGGGAAGTCGCGTGCACGGCCGGGGCACTGGCCTACGATCTCGACGATGCCTATCGCACGGCCTGCGCCATCTCCGGCGTGCAGAGCGTGGCCATCGACGTCGTGATCGGCTTTTACGAACGGTGGCGCGACACGCTGCACAACAGCATCGCCTATCTCACCATCGGGCTGGACGATGGGCCACCAGTGCTGCGGCATGTACACCGCAAGAATTTCCTGCCGACCTACGGCTTGTTCGACGAAGAGCGTTTTGTCGAGCGCGGCACCGAAATCCGCGCCTTCGAAACGCCGTGGGGGCGCGCCGCGCTGCTGGTGTGCGAGGACGCGTGGCATTCCATGTCGGGCACCCTCGCGGCACTCGATGGCGCGCAGGTGGTGTTCGTGTCGTCAGCGGCGCCGGCACGTGGAATCTGGCCGCGCGATGACGGCATTCCGGGTCCCTACAGCGCCGCACGCTGGGAACGTCTCATGCGCGACATCGCCGAAGAGCACGGCATGTACGCAAGTCTGTCCAACCTCGTCGGCACGGAAGGCGGCAAGCGCTTCTTCGGCTGCTCGATGCTGGTTGGCCCCGGCGGCGATGTGCGTGGACGGGCGCCGGTGTGGGAGGAAAGCTTCGTCTCGGTCACCCTCGATCTCGACGACCTTGTGCGCGCGCGCGCCGATGCGCCGCTGCTGGGCGATCTGCGCGTGGCGTTGCCGCATGTGCTCGATACGGTCCGACGCATTCAGGACGGTGTGCCCACGCCGTTGCAGTACGATGGCGCGGAGCCGGCGGCGGCCGACCTGCTGGCCAGTGGTCGTGGCTTCACCACGGGAGAGTTTCCGGTACCCATCGAAGCCATGACGCTGGCCACGGCGCAGATCCGTCGCCTTCCGGATGCGTTGCCGGTTATTCGTCACGCGATGCGCGATCATGGCGGACCGCCGCCGCTCGCGATCGACGCCGCACTCACGGAGCAATGGCTCGTCGGCTTTCTCCACGAGGAAATGACGCGACGCGGCTTTGCGCGCGCCGTGGTCGGACTCTCCGGCGGCGTGGATTCGGCGGTGACGGCGTTCCTTGCCGCGAAGGCACTGGGCAAGGAGAACGTGGTCGGGGTGCGATTGCCGTACCGCACGTCGAGCGCGGAGTCGTTGCAGCATGCGCAGCTGGTGATCGACGCGTTGGGGATCGAAGCGCGCACACTCGACATCTCGGCTGCAGTGGATGGTTATCTCGCCAATGAATCGGAGGCCGATGCCACACGGCGCGGCAACGTCATGGCGCGCACACGCATGATCGCACTCTTCGATCTCTCGGCACGTTATCGCGCACTCCCTCTGGGCACGGGCAACAAGACGGAGCGACTGTTCGGGTACTTCACCTGGCATGCCGACGACTCGCCGCCGGTGAATCCGATCGGGGACTTGTACAAGACGCAGGTTTGGGCGCTTGCCTCGCACCTCGGCGTGCCCGACGTGATCGTGCACAAGCCCGCCACGGCGGATCTCATTGTCGGTCAGACCGACGAAGCGGATCTCGGCATCAGCTACGCGCGTGCCGACGATATCCTCAACGGCCTGCTGCACGGATTCTCGCACGAGGCGATGCGCGCACGCGGGTTCAACGCGGACGAACTCGCGCTGGTGCGCCGTCGTCTCAACGGCACGCACTGGAAGCGTCGTCCGCCGTCGACGGCGCTGGTCAGTCACTCAGGGATTGGCGAGTCGTATCTGCGACCGGTCGACTACTGATCGTCGCGCAGAAACGAACTGACGCACGATCGATCCCGTAGACGGAGTTCGCGTATGCTTTCGGAGTTTTCCGTCTACCTGCAACTCGGCTTTCGGCACATCGCCGATCTGGCCGGCTACGATCACATCCTCTTCATCGCGGCCCTGTCGATTCCGTATGCGCCGAGTGATTGGCGACGTTTGGGCGTGCTCGTGACCGCCTTCACCGTTGGCCACAGCGTGACGCTGGCGCTGGCGACGCTCCGTGTTGTGTCGGTGCCGTCTGCGCTGGTGGAAACACTCATTCCAGCCACCATTCTCATCACGGCCGCGTTAGCACTACTGGAGCAGCGGCGTGCGGAGCGTTCGGGCCGTACGCTCGCGCCGAGCGCCCGGTATGCGCTGGCTGCCGGTTTTGGTCTCTTCCACGGGCTCGGCTTCTCCACCTATCTGCGCTCGCTGCTCGGTGAGGAAGAGAGTCTCGCGCTGCCATTGCTGGCGTTCAACGTGGGGCTCGAACTGGGGCAGCTGCTCATTCTCGCCGTGGTGCTGGCGATCGGCGCCGTCGTCGTCGCGCTGCGCATGCCACGTCGTCGCTGGACACAACTTCTGGCCGGAGTCACCGGCGCGATGGCGTCGGTGCTGCTCGTGCAGCGCATTGGAGGAGGCACCTGATGCCGGTCGCACGCGCGCTCACCCTGGCGGCGCTGCTGGCTTCGACGTTGGCGGCGTCACGCTCGGCGTCGCGCTCGGCGTCACGCCCGGCATCGCGGACGGAGACGCCGGCGACTTTGCCGCGCGTTCCTCGCGATCGCGGGCGCGCGGCAAACGGCAGCGTGCGGGAGCTGTCGCGGCTGCCGCACGATCTGCATGTGACGCAGTCGAGTGTGCTGCTCGAGCGCGGAGTGGCGACATGGCGGCTGCGCTGCTTCGCCGACGATCTGCAAAAGGGGCTGCGCGACTTCGCGGCGCGACCAGCCTTCGAACTGGCCACCGATCGCGCGGCGGATTCTCTCTTCACGGCGTACTTCAATGCGAAGGTGCTGCTGCGCGCCGACGGCCAGCTGCTGCGTGCGACGCTCGTCTCGCGCAAACGCGACGTGGACGCGCTTGGTGACACCGTGCAGATCTACGTGATGCGACTCGACGCCGGGAAGCAGCCGACCAAACTCTCGGTCACAAACTCGCTGCTCTTCGAACAGTTTCCAACCGAGCAGAATATCGTGGTCCTGGTGGCGATGCCGGCCGCCCAGCGCCGAGCCATGTACTTCGTGCCGTCGGATGGCGAGGCGCGGATCGTGACAGTTTCCCCGTAAACTGCTTCACCCTGCTCTGTTTCCCCTTTGCCTGCGCGTTGGCGGGCGCGCGCTGACGGGGTATTTTTTGTCTGTCCCCTTTTGCGATCGCGTTTCCCAATGACGCCCTGCCCTTGCGGCGCACCAATCCCTCTCATGCCGACCATGCTCCGTCCGTCGCAGACGCTCCGTCGCCTGTTCGTGATTGCCACCGGCCTCGCTGCGATCGAGTCGAGTTTCGCCGTTTCATCGCTCCGCGCGCAAACGGCAGGCGCACCGACAAGTACCGCCCAGCCGCTCGACGCTCGGGCGACGATCCCTTTCGACTCGTCGGTCGTGCGGGGCACGCTGCCCAACGGATTGCGCTACTACATCCGTCGCAATGCCAAGCCTGAGAAGCGACTGGAGTTGCGACTGGCGATTCGCGCCGGCTCCGTGCTCGAGGACAATGATCAGCAGGGACTCGCGCACTTTGTCGAACACATGGCGTTCAATGGCACGAAGCGTTTTCCGAAGCAGGCACTGGTGAACTTCCTCGAACAAAGCGGGATGCGTTTCGGCGGCGACCTGAACGCGTATACGAGCTTTGACGAGACGGTCTACAATCTCACGATTCCCACCGACTCCACGCAGTTGGTACCGCGCGCGTTCGATGTACTGCGGGATTGGGCCGGCGACATCACCTTCGACTCCACCGAGTTCGAGAAGGAGCGCGGCGTCGTGCTCGAGGAATGGCGCAGCCGGCGGGGCGCCAACCTTCGCGTCGGCATGCAGCACTATCCGTTTCAATTTTTCGGCTCGCAGTACGTCTCGCGCATTCCGATCGGCACGCGTGAGACGCTGGAAAGCGCGACGCGCGCCTCACTCACGCGATTCTACCGCGATTGGTATCGGCCGGATCTGATGGCCGTCGTCGCCGTTGGAGACATGGACCCCAAGCAGATCGAGGCGATGATTGTCGACCGCTTTCGCTCGTTGAGCTCGCCGGCCAAACCACGCCCGCGCACGTACACTGTCGTGCCCGACCACGACACCACGTTCGTCTCGATCGCGTCGGACGCCGAGTATCAGGGGTCCACGGTGAGCGTGATGTGGAAGCTGCCGAAGGATTCAATACGCACGGTCGGCGACTATCGCCGCGTGCTCGTTGCCGGGCTCTACAGCGGTTTGATGGGCGATCGACTGAACGAGCTGTCGCGGCAACCAAACGCGCCCTTTCAGTTCGCGGCCGTCGGTCGCGGAGGCTTCGTTCCCACGCGTGACGCGACCAGTGCGTTTGCCGGTGTGAAAGGCAACGCGTTCGCGGCCTCGCTCGAAGCAATTCTGCAGGAGATGGAGCGTGTCACGCAATTCGGCTTTACCGCCACCGAACTCGAACGAGCGCGCGTCAACATTCTGCGCAGTGCCGAACGCTCGGTCGCCGAGGCCGACAAGACGGTGTCCGGTGCCTTTGCCGGTCAGTACGTGAACAGCTTCCTCGGCAACGGAAATATCCCCTCCGTGCTGACGGCGCAGGCGCTGGCCAAGCAGGTGCTGCCCAGCATCACGGTGGAGGAGATCAATCGCGCCGCGCGTGATTGGACGCCGCGCACGAATCGCGTGGTGATGGTCTCTGCGCCCGCGCGCGCCGATGTCACACTGCCCACGCGCGCTGAGCTGCTCGCCATCTTCGACAAGGTGAAGAACGCCAAGCTCGTCGCGTTCGTGGATTCCACGAGCAACAAGCCGCTGGTCCCCACATTACCCAGCGCCGGACGTGTCGTTGCCTCGAAGGTGTTGCCCGAGACAGGCATCACCGAATGGACGCTCTCGAATGGCATTCGAGTGCTGCTCAAACCCACCGACTTCAAGAATGACGAGATTCGCTTCACGGCGCGACGTCCGGGCGGGAGTTCGACGTTTGCGGAAAACGAGCAGCTCGACGCGCAGTTCATGGGACTCGCCGTGGCCGGTGCCGGCGACTTCAGCCCCATCACGCTCAACAAGTTGCTGACGGGAAAGGTTGCCAGCGCGAGCGTCAGCGTGGGTGAGACGGGCGAGTCGGCGGGCGGCAGTGCGTCTCCGAAAGACCTCGAAACGATGTTCCAGCTTCTCTGGTTGCGCATGACGCAGCCGCGTTTTGATTCGCTTAACTTCGCGGTGACGAAGCAGGCGTTGGTGAGCAATCTGCGCAATCGCGCCAACTCGCCCGAAGCGGCGTTCAGCGACACGATCTCGCGCGTGATGACGAGTTACGATCCGCGCGTACGGCTCATATCGACCGCTCTTCTCGATTCGGCGAACATCCGCAAGTCGTTCGATCTCTTCGCGCGCCGCACGAGCGACGCGACGGGTTTTGTTTTCTACTTCGTGGGCAACTTCAAACCCGATTCACTCAAGCCACTCGTCGAGCGGTGGATTGCATCGCTGCCTGCCAGCGGGCGCGCCTCCAACTGGAAGGACAACGGCATCCGGCCGCCAAAAGGCATCAGCGAGCGCGCGGTCCGTCGTGGCAGCGAACCCAAGGCACAGACCGTCCTGCAATTCTACGGCGACTTCGCCTACTCCTGGGAGAATCGGCTCACGCTGAGTGCACTGCGCGAGCTGCTCGACATCCGGCTGCGTGAGGCGATACGCGAGGAGAAGGGCGGTACCTACGGCGTGCAGGTCGGCGCGAACGGCAA
>Ga0163144_10015213_pt1 | contig 15892 bp, 11 predicted proteins | sample OliLak19BULKMAT1_FD_123175 | JGI IMG/M metagenome (GOLD analysis project Ga0163144, IMG submission 123175) | Freshwater microbial mat bacterial communities from Lake Vanda, McMurdo Dry Valleys, Antarctica - Oligotrophic Lake LV.19.BULKMAT1 | ecosystem: Environmental > Aquatic > Freshwater >...
CGATACTGCAACAGCGTCTTACGCCGGGTTTCCCCCGCCAGTTCCTTCAGGATCGGAACTGAGGTGCCCGGCTTCAGCGAATCGCGTTCGAGCTGCAAAGCCGTGTGTTCCTTACGCACGTCGGCCAATTCCGGCGCGAGCTGCAGCCGATAGAGACTTTCCAGTTCCGCAAGTTCCGCAACGCTGCGCTGATCTGCCGGCTTGTCAAGAATTGCCAGAATGCTCATCGGCAGGCGAGCCCGTTCGATCGCGGTTTCGCTGCTGGTCACGCGGATGCGAAACTGGCCGAGAACATGATTTACATAGGGTGAGTTCTGCTCGACGATCAGCCGCAGCGTGGCTGGCTCTGAGACCGCGACGGGAATGCTCGGTACGATGGTCAGAGTATGCGTTTCGCCGACGCTTCCCCCCACGGCCCAGCCGTTCTCGGGCTCCGTCTTGCCGTCGAAGACTTCTTCCGGCGCAAATCCGTCCTGCTGAAAATCGGCGACGGCAGCAATCAGCGAGATGTCCCGGATGTTGCTCGGAGAATACTCGGCATTCGGATTTGGTGAGTCGACAATTGTCTGATTCCAGATCTCTTCACGGGCGTCGTTCAGCAGCGTGATGCGGAAGTCTGCCAGTCTCTTGTGGATGTCTTCGCCCATTCGGTTCCAGACGGCAATGCGTTCCACGCCGACGGCGGTTCCGAGGTCAATTTCCCACCACGGATCATCGGATTGAGCGGTGTGAGTCACGGACTTGTTCTTGAAGTCTCCATCAGTGTTCCCATCGATCGCGAGGTCGGCCGGGCCGGCAGAGTCGGTGGAACTCTGAGTTGCCTTGCCCTGCGCCGCGATATTCGATCCGGCAGAGAACACCTGCACCTCGGCCAGCGACAGAATCTTCATCTTGCCGGGAATTTCAATGCGGACAAAGCGGGCCATCGGCGACGCATTGCCATTGGGGACAAGCTGAGCCTTCAGTTCTGTAATCACAAAATTCCCGCCGCCATGCCCGCTGCCTCCGCCTGGCAATGATGTCGACGGAATTGCCTCAAACTGTATCGCGGCGATCGATTCGGCTCCCAGTGCGTCCGGCTGTCCGCTGTCCACTTTCCGCTTTGCTTCAAGTGGTATCTCAACCGTGTAGGTGTCCTTCTCGGCCGCTGTGGCCACAGACACGGTACCGTCTTCCTGTACGCTCGTTTCACCGCCGCTTGTTCGGGCCACGGAGGAAGGTTTCAGAATGGTCCACGACGGAACCGCGACCAGTCGCTGTTCCCACAGTCGTTGAGACGTTGCGATGGTTTCTGTGGGGGTCGCGAGAACGCCGTCCAGTTCTGCCAGCCGAGTCTGGATCACGGACCGGCGCTGCTTCTGTTCGTTTGTGTACAGCTGCAGACGAGGAGCATCGTCTCCGCGGTCAGCATCTTCCGTATTGTTCAGAATCGCGAACACGTTGAAGTATTCTTCCTGTGTGATCGGATCGAACTTGTGGCTGTGACATTGGGCACAGGCGATCGTCGTCCCCATCCAGACTGCCATCGTCGTGTTGACGCGATCAACGACCGCGACATTGCGGAATTCTTCATCCTGAGTGCCGCCTTCGTTGTTTGTCATCGTGTTACGATGAAACGCGGTGGCGATGAGCTGGTCTTCTGTCGGCTCGGGCAGCATGTCCCCGGCCAGCTGTTCGACGGTGAACTGATCGAACGGCATGTTGCTGTTGATGGCCCGGATCACCCAGTCACGCCACGGCCAAATGGTGCGCGCAGGGTCATCCGCATAGCCGGATGAATCTGCGTACCGGGCCAGATCCAGCCACTTGCGAGCCCAGTGCTCGCCAAATTCAGGCCGCTGCAGAAGATGTTCGACAAGTTCGGAGTAACCCGCATCGTTGATCAGATACCCTGGTTCCCCGGCTTTCCGCTCTCCGCTTTCCGCTTTCCCATCCATCCTTGTGACCCATTGGTCCGCCTCGTCCACCGCAGGCGGTATCCCGGTCAGATCAAGAAACACTCGGCGGACCAAAGTCCTGGCGTCGGCTTCGGCGGACGGCTGCAGTCCCAATTCCTGCATCTTATGCAATGCGAAGTTGTCGATTGCGTTCTTCGGCCATGCGGAGTGCAACGCATCGGCCACAGGGACAGCCGGACGGACCGGCGTGACGTAGGACCAATGTTTCGCGAAGTGAGCCCCCTGTTGAACCCAGCGCTGCAGGATGGCAATTTCGGGATCAGTCAGCGGTTTCCCGAACTCGGCGGGCGGCATCCTCAGCGATTCATCGCTGTTGGAAATTCGCGCGACCAGTTCACTCTCTTCCGGCTTCCCCGGCACGATCGCCGCATTGCCGGATTCGAGCACTTTCAGGGCGACGTCAGCGTGATCCAGCCGCAACCCAGCCTGCCGCTCGGCATCGTCCGGTCCGTGGCAGGCAAGGCAGTGATTCGAAATGATGGGACGCACGTCCCGATTGAAATCGACAGTCTGAGCGTCCGCATTTCGGGGGACTCCGCAGACGCAGAGGGGCATGAATACGCAGGCAGGCAACCAGAATCGCATGACTCACCGTCCGGCGAAAAGGCTTGAGGCGGGCAACAGGTGACGAGGGACTGACGAGTATAGCCTGCCCGCACGTGCAATTCACGCACGAAGATTCGACGTGCGTTTTCCTCGACGCAGCCGAGACTCGTTTAGGCGAGCGGCAAGTCTTGTCTTGCCCGTGGGATCGGCTTCCAGCCTGTCATCCCTCGGAGAAGATGACAGGCTGGAAGCCGATCCCACGGAAAACTTTCATCTGCCGGTCGCCTTAGCGGCCATCCGGAGGTGCCGGCTTTCCGTCCTGGATCATGCGAATCGAGCCGGCGCCGTTGGCCCGGCGTTAAGTTGGCCCGGCATTAGAAGGACAGCGGGCAACTACTTCCCGAACGGAAACCACCAGGACCTGCTTCGCGGCGTTGCGGCGGGGGAAGTGATATCAAAGTGCGGCCGGTCGGGTGAGGGGAAAGCTTCGACTTCGACGTGCTGCGGAAACTCTGACTCGGCAGATCGATCAACGTCATCCCAGTCCGGCACACTTTCACCGGGGGCATTCCCGAAGAAGCGGTCGTCGTGTGTTCCATTGCCACCGGGAAGGTCATCCAACGCCCCTTCTCGGGGAGCACTTTCGTTCTGACGCATCGTAATTGATAATGGTGGCTCATGCCGATTAAAATTCGGAGTTGTCTGCGCCGCTTGCGGTTTCTTGCCGGAGATCAGCTGTATCGCGGGGTCATGGGGCATCCGGCTCCGGATGAGTTCGCCAAGGTCGACATGTTCGATGAAGCGTCCCTGAGGCGGATTCCAGACAGTGTCAGCAATCCGACAGTCGGTTTCGATACCTTTGAACTCCAGCGTCAGTACCGTTTCAGTCTGTGGAAAGCTCAGCTTGACCAGATGCGGAATCAAATGTCCACTGCACGATTTGTGATGACTCAGCTGAGCACGCAGCAGTGGATTTCCTTCACTGTCATACAAGGCATGCTCACGCGCGACGCCTCTCACCGTATCAACCTTGATGACTCGCCGCAGCGAGGTTCCGTCCGGAGCGTCTTCGACAGCGACGAGCCAAAGTTCACGAGATCCAGCCGGAGCATTCTGAAGTTCGTAGGACTCGGGGTTCAGCGGTTGCACTCCCAGAATGGTCATCAGCCAGGAAGGCTCCAGACGCAGTCCGCCGGGAATGTACTGCAGCAGATGAGAATCCTCATGCCGCCAGGTCAACACCGAAGACTCACCCGGCTTCAGATAGGCCCATCCGATTTCATCATTCGAACCGAAGTCGGCACTGACCATCAGTGAGCCGGCCATCAGGCGAAACTGGCTGGGAGCGGAGCAGAACAGAGTCCCCGATAGTCTCTGTTCAAACGGAAGACCGGGCATCGACGCAAGCACGCGCGTGTCCTTGCACTGCCAGCTCTGCAGGCCTTCGTGCTGCCGGTTCAGATGCTCGACCAACTCATTCCTGCTCATGGCCATCGGCAGTACCGGGTCGACAATCCGCGGCTCATTCTGCAGCGAACGCCACTGGCAGCCCGTGGCCGTCAGAGTGATCGTCAGCAGCAGGATGTGGCGGTTTGAAATCATCAAGGGTGGCCGAGGTCACGATTCCGAAAAGAATCTGACGATGCTTGTTTCACGCTGCTGCCGAACGACCGGTATCGAACAACTGCTGCTGCAGTCGCTCGATCTGGTCTTCATTTAGTTCTTCTTCAGGGACGTCGAAAGGACCTTCGCCGCCACTGCCGATCAGTCGCATCGTCGGCCGGTCGTCGACGTCCACCACTTCTTCCAGAATCAGCCGTCGCTTTCTCAGCAGCAAAAGCGCCAGGACATATCGATACTGCTGCTGGACGAGGTTGGGGGAATCACCAAGCTGCAGGAAGTAGTCGAACAGGGAGTCGGGATCAAATCTGGTTCGACCGTTCTCCGCTGATTCAGGGATCTGAGATCGCCAGTGTCCAATCGCACCCGCAGGTGGCCCGGACCATGCCTCGGCGCTGTAATCCTGCCGGATCAATTGCCCGTCTTTCTCGACAAGCACCGACCAGCACTCATCCCCGGGCCGGAAGAGGCAGCCCGATTTTGCGCACGACTTTGCGACGGGGCGAAAATTGAAATCCATCCGTTGATCGCCTCAATCTTGTGAAGCACGCACGTCGTCAAATCCCTGACTCGGTCGCGCACTTCGGTATTCTGAATTGATCGGAATGGTACGGGAACTTCGGCATCTGAGCCAAGAGGAACTCCGGGGGTTGCGAAGTCCGGAAGAATCGCCCTGTTTTCCGGCTGGTTGGGGCCGTCAGGATCGAGCGTAGCGAGGAGCCTGATGAACCGCTGGACAGGCCAGCGAGTTCTCATCAGGCGCGGAGCGATTGGCACACGTGAACCCGATCAATGCAGGACGTTTGCTGGTTCGGAGTGTTTCGTCGGTGCATCCTCGAACTGTTCACAGTCGACATGAGTGATTCGCCAATGTGTCCAGAAGTCCGCGGGCGACGTGTGACGCCACATGGCCAGCGCTTTTCCGACGTGCGAGTAAAACGTGTAGTTCTGGTCGATCTCGGATTGCGGCAGCTCGGTTGTGTTCTTCACGAGCCAGTCGGCGGCTTTCAGGATCTGTTCGCGGGGCGGATGGAGTTCGCCTGGAGCGATCGACAGCCATTCGAGGTGATGACCTGTCGCGATCACGCGCTTTGAGGGCTTTTCCTTCGGGTCGGCCTTTATCAACGCATCAGCTCCGTCCGTCCAGTTTGCGGGCCATGAACCATCGGGGCTCTGGGAGGCAATGATCAGATCGCGGCATTGACGCAAATAGGCCATGATGTGAGTTGTGGTTGTCGCCGAGATCAGCTGACCCCCGTGCTGTTCATTGAGTCGAACGAGCAGCATCAGCGAGTAGACTCGATGAGTTCCCAGGCAGACTCCGTCACGCTTGTGATTCCTCATCAGGCGTTCGGCCAGCATGTCAAATGTGATGCGGCGGCCTTCGCCGTTGTACCATGCGGACGTCTGCTGAGGTGCCAGCCAGAGAGCGAACGACATCGCCGACCATTCTGTTTCCCGTTCGTCGAGATGAAAGTCGCGAAGTGCTTCTTCGAGCACATTTCTGACCTGCCGAGCCCGCGCAGTCGTGAAGACGGCAGAGTCGAGGCTCAACCCTGCTTCCGTGAGTGCGGCAAGCGTGTGATCATGATGCACCGAACCGGAAGCGTCTTCTCCCCAGCGCACATGAATGCCGTCCTCTGTGTCCTGCAGCAGCGGCGACACGGCATTTCCCCACGATTCGATGTACTTCGCGTTGTCCGTCAGGAAGTCCTTCAACTGCGGACCGGAGATTGCGTCCGGGTTTGAGAAAGTGATCTCCGATCCCCACGTCCGCAGCGCATGTTCGACCAGGTTGGGTCGCAGGTGGCTGCGGCTGAAGCGAGGTACGATCTTCTTCAGGACCGCCGCCAGTTCTTCATCGGAGACGACCTCGGGATCATCGTACAGTGAGGCGACAACCGCTGAAGGCTGATTCGCAATCTTCGCATCCAGCGCGACCGTGCTGTGTGACAGCTTAGCGATGACTTCCTGCTGCCGGTTGAAGGGAATGCAGAGCCAGCCGGAGGCAAACGCAGCGACGAACACGACCTGTATGGCGAACCAGGTCGCGGTCGAAACGGATCGTCGGGATGGTCGGGATGGTCGGATCGTCGTCATTGGATGGCGGTCTTGAAGTTGGAGAGTGATTCAGATTCGAGTGTCGGAATCGGCGTGCTGGTCAGGATTCCATTCGGGAGGGCGAGGCTCCTGCCGAGCAGCTCGGCTAGATCGGCTTGTTTCGGGAAAAGACTATGCCCTGACGGTCTTCGTATGCTGCAGTCCAGTCCGCGCTTTCACGCATTCTTTTCAGCAGTCCGGGCTGTCGGTCTTTGTCGATGACGGCGAGGTTGATTCCGTATTCATCCATCAGTCCGTTCCAGTCTGTCGGGCCGTTGATCAGGCGGATGTAGTCATTCCAGACCTGCTCGGGGATGACGTGAACGTGCAGATTGACCATTGGTTCCAGCGATTGGGGGCCTCGGTTCATGACGTATCCGGCCCATTCGGCGGGAACAAAAGCGATGCCTCGCGGCAGATTCTCCATGGAATCCAGAAAAGCGACGGTCGCGAGCGGTGTTTCTTTCGACACCAGTCTCTGAGCATCCGGAATTCTTCCGTGAACCATCTGAATCCCAAACGGAGTCAGCAGAAACAGAATCCCGATGATGCCTGTGTTCACGACCGTCCAGAGACCAGCAGCATTTCCCGGTTGCGGATGTTTCAGCCACCGCGTCGTCTTTCGCATGGCCGCCAGCAGATGAGTTCCCGCAAGAATTCCCGCAACAGGCGCCCACCAGTTGAGCATTCTCGCTGACCACATCGCCAGGAGGCCTGTGGCCACAAACGCCAGCATCTCACCGCAATGCAGTCGCCGCGGACTGAGCTTGATGGCCATGAATGCCAGCAGAGCGACAGCCGCTGCAGACTGTCCCTGAGCCGAACGCAGCGTCAATGCGTCCCATTCAAACATCGATCCGATATTCGGGTTGCCGGCGACGTTCAGGACTTCCGGATAAATCGCAAAGCCCGCCGGGTTGATCAGCACCGCCGCGGCACACAGCTGAGTCAGCAGGATGGTTCGATGCAGCTCACGATCCCGCAGCGCGAGTCGGAGTGATTTCGAAACCACGAGCACATCGCCGAAGCGACCAATGCCCGTGATCGCCATCAGCAGGAGGCCCATTGAAAACGATCCGTGAATGTTTGCCCAAAGCAGGAACATCAGCGGCAGTCCCATCCAGACTGCCTTGGAATGGCGGCGCCGCCCCAGTGACCACGCCACAACGATGCAGTAAAACAGCAGACCAGCCAGCTGGGGCCTGATCACCAGCATCTGATCAAGATTCACCTTCAGAAAAATTGCCGCAGCGACGATGCCGCCGATCACCGAGTGACTCATACGCACGCTGCGCCAGGCGACGATCCCGAGGCTGACGGCGATCAGCGACGCGAACAAAAACTGCAACGACGTCAGCCCGAAGCGGTTATTGAGCGACGCCATGCCGACTTGAGCCAGCCACGGAATATTCACCATCGAAACGCCGCGGCTGAGTCTCATCAGCGGCTCCGTCTCGGACACGGTCTTCGTTTCGAGGATGTTCTGACCGTAGTTCAGATGGTCCCACAAATCAGTGTGCCACAGCGGCCGACTGGCCATCAGGACAAAGACAAACCCGATGAGGACTGTGAACAGCACGGAAGTCGGCGTCGACCGCATCCAGTCCGGAGTCTTGTCTTCCAGCACTCGCGCGTCCGGCAGTTCTGCGGGAGCAGGCGCGAGTGGTTGCGGAGTGTGATTTGGCTTTTCCATCACGACAGACATTCTGCAAACCCCTGAACGAATGCCAGCCGAACGCGTTAGCGTCCAGCCAGTGCCCGGAAAACGCGGGAGGTTGCTGGCCCGCAGCTCAAATGTTGCGAAAAGTCTACATCACGGACTCGATTGCACGAGCAGCCTTCTTCCGATCGCTCCGTGTCGTAAACGGTCGAAGCGACGGACTCCACGGTCTGAACAGGTTGCATCAGTGCTGACGAATGTTCCGTGGAATTCCGAAGCACCGCGCAGGACAAGCACGACGCGCAAACGAGTGCCAGTCGTGAGAACCACTCGCTTGCCCGTCGTGCTTGTATGTCGTGGATTGGTGAACGCGGGGCTGTTTGTGTCTTTTTCAACCGTGACCGGTATCATCATTGACGCCTGACCGTTTGGAATTCTTGTTGCATTCGCGCTCCTGTTCAATCGCTGCATCTCGATCCTGCACGATACGAACGACGACCAATCCATGCCAACGCCGACTCTTCGCATTGCCACCCGAACCAGCCCGCTTGCGCTGTGGCAGGCGGGCTACATCGCGAAACGACTGAAATCACTGTCGGAGCCACCGACAGTCGAGCTCATTCGCATCGTGACATCCGGCGATCAGAATCAGACCGGTGCCCTGCGTCAGTTCGGCGGGACGGGTGTGTTCACGCGGGAGGTGCAGACCGCCGTTCTGGACGGTCGTGCCGACATCGCCGTCCACAGCCTGAAGGATCTGCCGACGGCGACTGCCGAAGGACTGGTGCTCGGCTGTGTTCCGGAGCGGGCGCCTCGTTGCGATGCACTGCTGTTGCCGACGGGGAGTCCGCCGATCCCGTCTCTGATTGACTTGCCGCAAAGCGCTCGTGTCGGGACCGGAAGTCCTCGTCGCCAGGCACAGTTGCTGCGACATCGTCCGGATCTGCAGTTGTTGGAGATTCGCGGCAATCTGGATACGCGTCTGAGAAAACTCGACGAAGGTCAGTACGACGCGATCGTACTCGCCGAAGCCGGACTCGGACGTCTCAATCTGGACCATCGCATTTCGCTGCTGCTGAAGCCTCCCGAACTGTATCCCGCTGTCGGTCAGGGAGCCCTTGGAGTCGAGTGTCGTGAAGCAGATCCAGTCACGCGGAAGTTGCTGAATCAGCTGACCTGTCCGACAACGTACGCTGAGGTGCTGGCGGAGAGGTCGCTGCTGCGAACTCTGCGGGCTGGCTGCCATGCGCCGCTGGGAGTTTGGTGCGAGATTCGCGTCAGAAAACTCACGCTCACCGGAATTCTGCTCAGACCGGACGGGACCGAACGTTTGGAGCAGATGGCCGCGGGTGACCTCACCGATGCTGAGTCCATTGGTCAGGAAGTCGCCAATCGGCTGTTGAGCACTGGTGGGGCGGGAATTCTTGGGCTCTGATCAGAAGGCCGGCTTCTCCGTGAAGCCGGCCCTGGAACGCTCCGTTGTGACGACGACACCCCGCAGTTTCTGCCGGAATGTGCAACTCCCGGGCATTTCGCGCCCTGACCGAGGCGGTTTTGGCGATCGTTCACCTTGACCGTGTTTGCCAGGTGTGCGACAACCCGTGGGTTCTCGACCGGAAATGGTCGGCGATCAACAGATTTCACGCCCCACGGATCCGGGGCTTCAGACTGGCAAAGGAGTGCCGAAACCGTGAAAAAACTTGTCATTGCATTGGTGGCTGCTCTGGCAGCCGGCGTCGTGTTGCCGGTCTTGGCACAGGACGCAGCGAAGCCAGCCGTTCCGGCCAAAGACGCAAGTCCGCATCGAGTCGGACTGGTCGACATGGCGGAGGTCTTCCAAGGCTACAAGAAGTTCGAAGACCTGCGGGCCGAACTGTCTGCCGAGATCGAAAAGAGTGACGCGGAAGCGAAACTCATGGTCGAAAAGATGCAGAAGATGCAGCTGGAGATCACGGAGACCAAGATGGCTCCCGGCAGTGCTCAGTACGAACAGGCTGAGAAAGAACTGCTGAATGCGAAAGGCGAATTCGAAGCCTTCCGCGCGGCGACGCAGCGAAAGCTGGCCCGACGCGAATCCGAAATGTTCAAGGTGATCTACGCCGACACGACGAGCATGGTGAAGTTGTACGCTGAATACGCCAAGTTCACCGTGGTGATGCGTTTTGATCGCAAAGACATCGATGAAAACACGGCTCCGAATGAAGCCGTTCAGCGGATGAACAAGCAAGTCGTTTATCATCGGACGGAAGATGATATCACCGACATCGTCCTCAGTTCGCTGAACAAGAAATACGCCCCTGAGACCGGCGGAAAGCCCTCGGTCATCGCTCCGGTTTCGGGGAGCCGTGAAGGTGGCAAGGCGGCGATTCGCTAGCGAACAGATTCAGGCGGCGTGCCGCCAACTACCTTTGCTCAAACACCGGCAGTGGAACCGTTCGTACGTTCCACTGCCGGTTCGTTGGTGCAGCGGAGATCGTAGCCTGGGCCCGGTCGCCTGGGCCCATCTGGCCCGAGCGACTTGTGTGGACGCATGCAGAGAAACAGCAGGACGGGCCAGATGGGGCCATCCTGCGGAAATACAGAGGAGCGATGCTCATGGGTTCCGCACGACCTCACGGCTCGAAGCAGCAGACTCTGGCGAGACCAGCCGCGATTTCCGGCAAGGGACTGTTTCACGGCATCGAAGCGAAAGTGCGACTCATTCCGGCGGATGAGGGCACCGGCGTGGTCTTCCGCCGCATGGACCTCACCGGACGACCGGAGGTACACGCGCACATCGACAACGTCACTTCGGCAACTCGCAGGACGGTCCTTGCATCTCGGAGCGGCGCGACAGTCGAGACCGTCGAACATGTGCTGGCGGCATTGGCCGGTTTGCGAGTCGACAATTGCATCGTGGAAATCAACGCGATCGAAGTTCCGGCTGTGGATGGTTCCTGCCTGCCATTCTGTGAGGTCATTCTCGAAGCCGGTCTGCAGGAGCAGTCGGGTCCACGGGAGACATTGTTCATTGAAGAACCACAGCACGTAAACGATCGCCGCGGCCAACAGTGGATCGAAGTCATCGCGTCGTATGGTGGTACAAGTTCGGTCGACTACCATCTTGATTACGGTGCGGAGGCAGCGATTCCATCGCAGTCATTTTCGACGAATCTGACTCCAGAGGCATTTCTGCAGGACATCGCCGGAGCCCGCACGTTTGTGCTGGAACACGAAATCGAATCGCTTCAGCAGTTGGGATACGGAAAACACCTGACCGGAAGAGACATCGTGGTCATCGACGCGGACGGTTCGGTGATTGAAAACACGCTGCGATGGTCCGATGAACCCGTTCGGCACAAGATACTGGACTGCATCGGTGATCTGGCGTTGAGCGGTCGGATGTTTGCCGGTCGAGTCGTGGCGCGACGAAGTGGCCACAAATTGAATCACGTCATGGCTAAGACCCTGTCGACGATAGAAGCAGGCCGCACTCTGCTGCTGCGGGCGGCGTGACTTCCGACGGACGACCGATCAGGACGAACAGCATGGACGAGAACATTTCACCGATGTCGCAGGTCGATCCCAGTTCCCGGGTCGCCGCAGGGGTTGTGATTGGTCCGTTTTGTGTGGTTGGCCCGGACGTTTCGATTGGCGAAGGGACCGTCCTGCACAGCCATGTGGTTCTGACGGGCAGAACGACGATCGGCAGCGACAATCAGTTCTGGCCCAATTGCGTGATCGGCGGCGACCCTCAGGACGTCAGTTGGGAGCATTCTGACACGGAAGTCGTGATCGGGGATCACAACATTTTCCGTGAAGGCGTGACCGTCAACCGCGGAGCCGAGAAAGAAGACCGGGTCACCCGCATCGGCAACAACAACATGTTCATGGCCAATAGCCATGTCGCGCACAACTGCCGTATTTTCAACAACGTGATCCTCGTGAATGGGGTGCTGCTGGGCGGGCACGTCCATGTGCATGATGGTGCCATCGTTTCCGGCAACTCTGTTGTGCATCACTTTTCCACAGTCGGCCGGCTCAGCTTCATCAGCGGCGGATGCCGGGTTCCTCACGACATTCCGCCGTTCATGCTTGCGGCCGGCAGCGACGACCCGACCCTGAAGACGATCAACACCGTCGGCATGCGCCGCGCGGGGATTTCGGATTCGACAATTCAAGTCATCAAGGAAGCGTTCCGGCTTCTGTATCGCCGCAATCGGCCGCTGGATGAAGTCCGTCAGCACTTTCAGGATTCACTCGACGGCATCATTCCGATTGAGCTGATGGTGCTGCTCACATTTGTGGAGAATCAGCGAGCCGGCAAACTGGGACGAGCCCGCGAAGCCGTCCGCAACAAACCCGCAGCGGAAACTCAGTCGCAATCTTCAGAGGATCGCAAGGCCGCATGAATCGCGTGAAGCTGGCAGTCATTGGTGTGGGAGCCCTCGGACAACATCACGCCCGCATCCTGTCGGGAATGGACGACGTCGAACTCGTCGGCGTTGTCGATTCGCGCGAGCAGCACGGTCGCGAGATTGCCGCAAAGTACAATTCCCGGTGGTGGGCCACGGGCGATGCAGTGCGGTCGCTGGTGGACGGCGTGGTGATCGCCGTTCCGACGGTTTTTCACGTCGATGTCGCAAAGCCATTTCTTGAAGCCGGTATTCCCGTGCTGATGGAAAAACCGCTGGCAGACGGTCTGGATGCCGCTCGTGCGTTGCAGAGACTGGCAGCGTTCCGGCGCACAACACTGCAGGTAGGCCACGTCGAACGCTTCAACCCGGCCTTTGAAGTCCTGCAGCAGAAGGTCAGGCACCCGCTCTACATTCGCTGTCAGCGCGTCAGTCCTTACGCATTTCGATCGATGGATATTGGCGTCGTACACGACCTGATGATTCACGACATCGATCTGGTCCTGGCATTGACCGGAGATTCCGTCGTCAGCGTCGATTCTTTTGGAGCAGTCACATTCGGCCCTCATGAAGACATGGCCGTCGCGCGACTGCGAACCAGATCCGGTGTCATCGCTGACATTACCGCCAGCCGGATGAATCCGACCGCCGAGCGAACGGTTCAGGTCTGGAGTACCGACGGCTTCATGTCCGCCGACCTGCACACGCGTACGGTCAAATGCTGGCAACCGGTCGCGCCACTCACTGCAAATCCCGGAATGGTGCACGACATCATCACGGCCACGCCGAATCCGTTGATGCTGAAGGATGAAGTGTTTACAAAGTGGATTACAAACGAGCAAATTCAGGCGTCACCCGCGGATGCACTCGCGGCAGAACTCTGTGACTTCATCCAGTGCATCCGCACAGGACGCAAACCCCGCGTGTCCGGTGACGATGCCGTGAAGGCCATGGAAGTCGCCGACCGAGTGCTTGTCGGAATGGCGAAGTGGTCGTGGCAGACCGGGACGCATGACCAGCGTATTTCGGATGCCGCCTGAACGCGCGTGAGTTGGGCAACTCAGCTCCGTGCAGCGTCCCTGAACGGCAGACTCGGCGTTGCTCGTTCAGCAAGCCCTTCCCTAAAGTGACGACGACAGACGGAGACGTAACTCTCGTTGCCTCCGATCTTGATCTGCTCACCGGATCGCACGGGTTTGCCTTGTCCGTCTATCCTCAGCACCATCGTCGCTTTGCGGCCGCAGTGGCATACGGTTTTGATTTCGGTCAGCACGTCCGCCCAGGCCAGAAGATGCTGGCTGCCTTCGAACAGGTTGCCGAGGAAGTCCGTTCGCAGTCCATAGGCGAGAACCGGGATGTGTTCATCATCCGCAATTTCACCGAGTTCGTGAACCTGACGTTGAGTCAAAAACTGTGCCTCGTCGACGAACACGCAAGCCACCGGAGCTTCAACGTGACTTCGCCGCACAAGCTCGAGCAGCGAATCCGTCTGTGAAAACGCAATTGCGGCCGCCGTCAGTCCGATCCGCGAGGAAATCCGTCCGATTCCTTCCCTCATGTTCAACTGCGGAGTCAGCAGCAGCGGTTTCATCTCGCGCTCCTGATAGTTGTACGCAGCCTGCAACAACGCCGTGGATTTCCCGGCGTTCATCGCCGAGTAATAAAAGTACAGCTTTGCCATCGAGTTCAAAAGTCCTCAAAGTAGCCGTTTACAAAGTCGCTTCGCCCGATCCGGGCCGAGCGATTCGTGTTCCGCGTTACGCCCCGTCAAACTCCCCGTTGATCGTGACGACCAGGTGCCGCCGACCCCCCTGATTGCGATGTTCACACAAATAGATTCCCTGCCATGTACCCGTCAGCAATCGACCATCGGCAACGGGAATCGAGATCGACGACGCGGTCAAAGTCGACTTCACATGAGCCGGCATGTCATCGGGGCCTTCGCATGTGTGCTGATACGGCCACGATTCCGGAGCCAGTCGATCGAGCGCCATGCCCAGATCCCGCGGCACATCCGGATCAGCGTTCTCATTGATCGTCAGCGATGCCGACGTGTGCTGAATGAAGAGATGCAACAGACCAATCCTGCAGCGGCTGAGGATCGGCAGCTGAGGCAGGACATGCTGAGTTATGAGATGACAGCCGCGGGGAAACGGCGGCAGAATGATCTCGGATTGGTGCCAGGATCTCACTCTCTTTTCGTCCTTTGCAGGCACTTCAGCGACAAGCACGACGCGCCAGCGAGTGGTGCGGCGGCTGACTTTACGACTCGCTTATGCATCGTGCTTGTTGGGAAAGCGGGAACAAAGCCACGCTGTGGTCAGCGCCAGCACATCGTCATTGCGGCGGGCGGCGGCTTCCAGCGTATCAAGACGTCCCGCATCAACACAGAATGCCGTGAATGAAAACCCGCCCGGATCTTCCAGCCCGTTGACAAACTCAGCGGCGGCATCGAGTGCCATGTTGACGCGATCGACTCTTTGACCGAGATCGACAATGACGAACGCAATCATCCGCTTGTCGGAAAGTTCCGGACACTGATTCAGTCGACCGATAAAGTATTGCATCGACTCATCAATGTCCTCACCCGCCACAGCACGGAGAAAGTGTTCGTTGGCGACGTAGTAGTCATCGAACGGCACGTCGCTCGGGTAACGCAGCGGCGCTGCAAGCCGACCTCCATATTGACAGAGTTCGATTGCCATCTGCAGTTCGGGGTCTTCGTGGTGCAGATGTCTTGCAAAGCTGACCGTCGAATGCAGATGCGAGACATCAATGTGATAACCGCCGTCCGCAAACAGCGACTCGCGGCCCATGATCAGTTCCCGCAGAGACAGGTCTGGCGTGAGGATCGGCTGCCGTCGCTCAATATCGCGTCGGACACTCAATTGCAGATCGGTGTAGACGTTGCGCACCATCATGGCCGCTGACTGCCGACGTTCGTCGGGCGTCATTTGAGCCATGATCTGACTCATCGCGGTCACGGTGTTACAGGTGCCGTGGGTCTTCAGCAGCAGCTTCAGGCCCTCGACAATATGAGCACCTTCGTAAAGTGCAAGATTCAACAGTTCATCCAGCTGCGGCCCGGGGTCGGGCGGCATTGCGGCAGCTTTGGCGGCGATGGCCGCGCGGACGGGCGCAGTTTCGTGAATGGTGCGAAAGTACGCCCATGCATCGGCGAGGTGTCCGGTATCCAGAAACAATTGCCCCACGTCACGAGCCGCGTTCGTGTAGGCGGCACGGAATGCCGTGTCATGTTCCGGCGGAATGTTTTTCAGCGAAGTCGGCTGCGTAATCGGCAAGCCAAGCTGATGCCGGATTCGAATCAGCTTCGCATCGAACAGTCGATGAAAATCCTGCTGATCCAGCAACGTGCGTTCAGCAGCGTCCAGGAGAGCCGTTGCCGACTGGCCGGTTGCGGCTTGCGTGAGTTCTGATTCAAAGCGTTCGATTGCGGACATGAATAATTTTAGATTTTCGATTTTAGATTTTCGAATTGGCCGGTACTTCAGTTTCCTTGAGACATTTGTCCGCCGGCAGACGACAGGTCGCAACTGACCACGTTCTTGCATCAATGAGTCGCACAACCACCGGAACCGCATCCGCCGGAACCG
>Ga0163144_10015215_pt1 | contig 15890 bp, 13 predicted proteins | sample OliLak19BULKMAT1_FD_123175 | JGI IMG/M metagenome (GOLD analysis project Ga0163144, IMG submission 123175) | Freshwater microbial mat bacterial communities from Lake Vanda, McMurdo Dry Valleys, Antarctica - Oligotrophic Lake LV.19.BULKMAT1 | ecosystem: Environmental > Aquatic > Freshwater >...
GCGCGGGTCGTGTACATGATGTCGAACAGCGGCTCGGAGGTCGCGGGCTTCGTCATGGATGTCCTTTCGTCTCGGTGGTCGTGGTCGCGGGGGCGGACCTTGTCACACCGACAGCAGCGACGGTAGGGTCGCGGCGGTCCTGGGTCTCGGACGGTGTGGCGAAAGGACATGACGACATGAGCGAGCTCGATCCCGCGCTGTTCGACGAGGCGGCGATCCCGGCGGACACCCGCAGCCTCAACGCCGCCATCACGGAGCTCACCAAGGATCTGCCGAATTGGTGGGACGTCGGTGCGGCCCAGGCCCGCGCCGCGCGCGCGAACGGCGACGGTCCGTTCCCCGCGCCCGAGAAATCACCGCGCGCTCGTGTCCTCATGATCGACCGGCCGGGCGGCGGCACGATCCCGCTCCGGGTGATCGCCCCGGCCGCGTCGCGCGGCGTGTACCTCCATCTCCACGGCGGTGGCTGGGTGCTCGGCACCGCGGATCAGCAGGATCGCTTGCTCGAACGGATTGCCGACGTCACGCACCTGACGACCATCAGCGTCGAGTATCGCCTGGCCCCCGAGCACCCGTTCCCAGCGGGCCCGGATGATTGCGAGGCCGCGGCGCATTGGGTGATCGAGCATGGGCGCGACTTCGGCGGTGACCGCCTCGCGATCGGCGGCGAATCGGCCGGGGGCCACCTTTCGGCGGTGACGCTGCTGCGCATGCGCACGGCGCTCGGGCGCATGCCGTTCCACGCGGCCAATCTCGTGTTCGGCGCGTACGATCTCGGTTTCACGCCGAGCGCGCGCCAGTTTGGCGAGCAACGCCTGATTCTCCGCACCAGCGACATGCAGCACTTCGTCGATGCGTTCCTGCCCGGCGTCGGTGATCGACGGACGCCCGACATCTCGCCGCTCTACGCCGATCTCCGTGATCTGTGCCCCGCACTCTTCACCGTCGGCACCAAGGACGCGTTGCTCGACGACAGCCTGTTCATGCACGCGCGCTGGCGCGCCGCCGGCAACCACGCCGAGCTGGCGGTGTATCCCGGCGCGGTCCACGGGTTCATCGCGTTCCCGTCGGCGCAGACGTTCGCGTCGATCGAGCGGCAGACGACGTTCCTGAACGCCGCGCTCGGCTGAACACCCCGACGGTCATCCCCGTCCGACCACGCGGACGCTCAGGCAACTTGATGGGTAGTCGCTTTGGCGAATGCCCCGCTACCGTTCCCCTGGGGTTGGCGAACGCCGCGCGACAAAGGGGGCGAAGGAATGCGTACGACGCTGGCTGTGTGGGTTTTTGTCGGGGTGGCGTTGGTGGGGCTCGATTCGGCCCTCGCTGAGCCGGCGATCGAATGTGATCCGGACGCGCTCGTGGTCGCGATCACGGAAGCGAACATGCAGGGCTCGGGACAGATCCGGCTCGCCGCGAACTGCATCTATTCGATCACGACGCCGGCGACCGGGAACGAGGGCCTGCCGGTGATCACCGGCGACATCGCGATCGTCGGGGGCAAGAACACGACCATCGCCCGCGCCCCCCAGGCCCAGAGCACCTTCCGCATCATCACCGTCGATCCCACGGGCAAGCTGACCCTGCGCAAGCTCAGCATCGAGGGCGGTAATACGCCGAGCCTCGGCGGCGGCATCCTCAACAATGGCACGCTCGAGCTGCGGGCCGTCACCCTGCGCAGCAACACCGCCGGCAACGGCGGCGGGCTCGCCGTCGCGGCAGGCGCCACGGCGACCGTCAGCAAGAGCGCGCTGATCCTCAACAATACGACCGGTGTCGGTGGCGGCGGGTTCATCAACAGCGGTGTCATCACCGTGAAGAAGTCGATGATCGCGAACAACTTCGCTCCCATCAACGGAGGCGGCGTCAATACGCAAGGGAGCGGCGAGACGACGGTGGTCGACTCGACGTTTCAGTTCAACGGGTCCGGCTCGCTCGGGGGCGCGCTCTCGAACCTCGGCACGACGACCGTCGAGCGCTGCCTGATCACGCGCAACACCGGCAGCGCGGGCGGCGCGCTCGCGACCGGCAACGAGCAGCTGACCATCGAGCGCTCCGCCATCGTCGCGAACACGCCCGACAACTGCTCGCCGCTCAACACCATCCCCGGCGGCGTCGAGTAGCTAGCCTAGAGCAGGCGTCTCAGTGCCGGTCCCACACGAGCACGCTCGTGTCGGGGCCGGCGACGTCGAAGTTGCCTTCCAGGTTGACGCGAATCCCGCCCGCCGTCGACGCCAACCGGCGACCGTCGGGCGACCACGCGACCGCGGTCACGAGATCGTTGTGGCCCGCCAGCGTATCGACGAGCGTCCCGGTCGACCCGTCGTAGAGCCGAATCAGATTATCGGCGCCGCCGATCGCGATCAGCCGTCCGTCGGGGCTCCAGTCGAGCCCGTGGAGGGCGACCGGCTTGTTGCGGTCGTTCGTGATGGTCGTACGGCGGATCTCGCTCCCGGTCGCCGCGTCGAAGACGACGAAGGTGCCGTCCGTCCAGACCGCGGCGACGTGCTGGCCGTCGGGTGAGTAGCGCGCATTCCAGCTCGGCACTTTGACGGGACGCGCGGTGCCGTTCTTGAGCGTGCGGGTCGGCTCGTACTGCCAGACGGGGTCACGACGTACGCGCGTCGGATAGCGCCAGTTCCACGACCAGTAAGCGCTCTGATCCTGCTTCGCGAACTCGTCGACGCTCGCGTCGTCCCAGAGGTCGCCGTCCGGCATCGGACGCGGATCGAAGCTCCACGTTGCGATGCGGCCGAGCCGATCGCTCGTCACGAGCGCGCGGCGGTCCGGGCGCCACGAGACCGACGTGACTTGCTCGCCGAGCCGAGGATTCCAGAGCCGCACGACCTTCCATTGATTCCGTCCCGGCGTCACCTGCCACAGGCGCAATGACCCGTCCTTGCTCGCGCCCGCGAGGAAGCGCCGGTCGGGCGAGAAGGCGAGCGCGAGGATCCAGCCGTTGATCTCGAGCAGGCCGTTCCGCTTCTGCACGGTCGTCACGCCCTTCGCGTTGGTCACGGCGCGCTCCGCGATCTCCGGCAGCGCGCCGTCCTTCACGAGGTATTGGCCGAGCTTGCACGACGTGCTGCCCGGACCGTCCGCATCCCACACCTTCACCGCGTGATCACCGCCGCCGTCGGCGAGCAGCTCCATGCCGAGCTCCGGTACCGCCGCCCAGGCGAGCGCCACGACCCAGAAGCCGTGGCAGTCGAAGCTCTTCAGCAGCGCGCCCGACGCGACGTCGTAGACCTTCGTGTCGTAGCGCAGATTGCTCTTCGGCGGTTGGGGCACGACTTGGTTGCCGCGGAAGTGCCCGCCGGCCGCGATGCGCGTGCCGTCGGGTGACCACGCGACGGCCATACCGCGACCGGGAAGCGCCAGGGTCTGCGCGGGCGCGAAGAGCTGATTCGTTTCGGCGACGGCGGCAGCGGGGGCGATCCAGACGACGAGCGACAACACGAGCGTGAACAGAAGCATCGACGCACACCTCGAACGCGAATTCATCCGGCAGAAAACGAGATCGGAGCCTTCCGAATGAGAAGGGGGGACGCGATGGAGGGAGCAGCAGCAGCGGAGGAGGCCTCTGCATACTAAGCGGCGCCTGGTGGCGGAAGAAGACGAAGAACGAAGCGCCGAAACATTTCGTCGTCGTCAGCGAGCGGAAACGCAGCAGGGCAACGGCGAAACCATGCGTCACGCCATGCCGAGGCTCAGCGCCGATGGCGCACGCGGCACATCCACGCGAGCGACATTGCCCGTGCAGTCGTCGTGGGGGGCGTAGCGCCTAGTCGGAAGCGGCAGCGTGCCGGCGTTCGAGGCGGAGCGCGGCACGGCGGAGCTCGGGACGCACGGCGGCGATGGCGCGCGCGAACGGATCGAAGCCGGGCTGCAGCAGGCGATACTCGTAGTCGGTGACGAGACTCGCGAACGCGCCGCTCCGGCGGACGAGAATCTCGCCGGCCTCGTCTCAATAGATGCGCGCCCAGTCCGCTGTCGGGAAGCGGCCCGCGCCGGAGAGCTCGTTGGCGCGCGGGACCGACAGCAGCGCCCAGTCGACACCCGCGCCGAGGCCGTCCCAACGTTCCTGCGAGCGATACGCGTCCATGATGTCGCGGAAGTGCTGCGACGGGTACGCCTGCAGGCGGCTGTCCTGGAATACGCGCGCCTCCGGATCGAGATCCCAGATCACCCAGTCGCCGATGTTGTTGCTGTTGAAGAGGGGACCGCGGAGGCCGTCGCGCCGCGCGGAATGATTTCGGGCGGCGCGACGCGACGATATGTGGGAGAAAGCACGCATGAACGAGGGCTCGCGGCCAACGAGTAGCGATCAACGGGCGCTGCTTCCGCCGAACAAGACGAAGATCGTCGCCACCATCGGGCCGGCGTCGGAGTCGCCCGAGATGCTGGAGCGACTCATCCGCGCGGGTCTGAACGTGGCGCGGCTCAATTTCTCGCACGGCGACTTCGCGGGCCACGCCGAGCGTATCGCCCGCATCCGCGCCGCCGCCAAGGCAGTGGGACGCCGCGTCGCCATCATGGCCGACCTGCCAGGACCGAAGATGCGCGTCGGCACGATCGAGCCCGAGCCGATCCAGCTCGTCCCCGGCGCGCCGTTCACGCTGACGACCGAAGACGTCGTCGGCACCGCGCGGCGGGTCGCGATGAGCTTCGAGCCCCTGCCGCGCGTGGTGAAATCGGGCGACCGGCTCTTCCTCAACGACGGCCTCGTGCAGTTGGTCGTCGAGCGCGTGCTCGGATCCGAGGTGGAATGCCGGGTCAGCGTCGGCGGCGAGTTGCGCTCCAAGAAGGGCCTCAACCTGCCCGGGATCGATCTCGGCATCGGCGCCTTCACCGAGCACGACCGCGCTTGCCTGGAGTTCGCTCTCGGCGCCGGCGTGGATGCGGTCAGCCAGTCCTTCGTCGAGCGCGCCACGGACGTCGCGGCCGTGCGCGCCGCGGCGGCGAGGGTCGGGCGCGTGCCGTTGATCATCGCCAAGATCGAGCGTGCCGACGCGCTCGCGCACTACGACGAGATCCTGGCCGCCGCCGACGGCATCATGGTGGCGCGCGGCGATCTCGGCGTCGAGGTACCGATCGAAGAGATCGCGTACATCCAGAAGCAACTGATTGCGAAAGCCAATCTGGCGGGCAAGCCGATCATTACCGCCACGCAGATGCTCGAGTCGATGGTGACGAGCATCTTGCCCACGCGCGCCGAGGCCACCGACGTAGCCAACGCAATCCTCGACGGGACCGATTGCGTCATGCTCTCCGGCGAGTCGGCGATGGGTAAGTTTCCCGAGGAGGCGGTGAGGATGCTGGCGAGGATCGCCGCGTTCACCGAGACGCACCGCCCGCGCCACGGTCTCGCGCCAGAGCGACAGCCGTCGCTGCTGCGGGACGGTGCATCGATCGGCGACCGAATCGCCTCGCTCGTGGAGCACGCCCTGGAAACGCTGCCGATCGATCTGGTGATGGTGCCGACCCGCGGGGGCACGACGGCGCGGTCGATCGCGCGCGTCAAGCCGCCGGTCTGGATCGTCGCCCCGAGCGGCGATCCCGCCGTCTGCCAGGGCCTGGTCTTCTCCTATGGCGTGCATCCCGTCGATCTCGCCGAGGAGCCGGCCAGTTGGGCGACCTTCGCCACCGAGTGGTTGCGGGAGCACGCCGTCGTCGCCGAGCGGGTGATGCTCGCGGCCGGACCCTCGGCCCGCAATCCGACCGCGAACTATCGGATCGAGTTCATGCCGCTGGGTGGGCAGGTCGCCGAGACGGAGAAGCAGCTGCGCTGACTCGGATGGCGCTCCCGTTCGCCCACCGACCGCGCTTCCAGCACCCGCACTGAATCAACGCCGCTGATGCAGGAGGGAGCGAGGATCCGCTCGCCCATCGAGCCGCACCGTACCCGAAGACGCCGACGGGTCGCGCTTCCCCCTCTTCGCCTTCGACGCGCGCTTGGCCAAAGCCGTGCGCGTCCTCCGCACCATCGAGCCGCGCATCGGCCGCCTCTCCTGGGTCCGCGCGGTCTCGTTGCTCCCGGTACTCGACCGCGCGACGGCACCGGCGCGGAGCGTCGCGTCACGGCGCGCGTCGGGATAGATGATTCCGATGCGGAGATTCGCGGAATCCATCGAGATCGCCGCCAGTACGAAACGGGTCTGGCAGGCGCTCAGCGACCCACAAGAAGTCGTCTGCTGGGACACGGGAATCGTCGAGCCGCTCGATGCCCCGCCTGATTATCCGCGCCCTGGGCAATACGTTCGCTGGCGGTATCGTTTCGGCCCGCTGCCCCTCGTCCTCCACGATCGCCCTACCCGGGTCGAGCCGCTCTCCATCTTGAGCTCTTCGATCCACCTCGGCACCTTCGACTTCGATGAAACCTACACGCTCCAGAGCAGCGGTCCGACCACGACTCGACTCAAGGCCGAGCTCTGGTTGACGAGCACCGTCCCGATGGTCGGCTCCCTGCTCGAATGGAGTATCGGTCTGCCACTCGCACGCTCGACCGTTCGTACGTCGCTCGCGGCCATCAAGCGCCACTGTGAACGATCCGAGGAGCTGCGCCCGCTCTCTCGATCCCACCAGGACTCGTGACCGTTTCGACGTCGCAGGGACGTGGCCTCGGAACGGCCGGCCCCGGCGTGCCGACCCACGAGCGCTTGTCAGGGCCGTCCGAGGGGGGTATCGCCGGAACGACGCCGCACCAGCTCCCGGAGGACCATCCCATGCATCGACGACCTCTCGCCGTACTCGCAGCGCTCTTGCTCGCCGCACCAGCCGGCGCGGTGGACTTCACGGTCAACGACAAGAAGGACGCGCCCGATGCGGTGATCGACGGCGTCTGCGCGACCGCCACCGGCGTGTGCTCGTTGCGTGCCGCCATCCAGGAAGCCAACGCCACCGCGGGTGCGGACACCATCAGTCTCCCGGCCAACAAGTACGCGCTGAAGATCGTCGGGGCGGGAGAAGATGCCGCGGCGACCGGGGACCTCGACATCTCGGACGACCTCGCGATCGTCGGCGCCGGCGCCAAGGCGACCGTCATCATCGGCAAGAAGGATCGCGTCTTCCACGTGCAGAGCGGGACGGTCGTGTCGATGGCCGACCTCACGATCAGCAAGGGAGCGGTCGGTAAGAAGGGCGACCTTGGCAACGCATTCGGCGGCGGAGGCGTTCGCAATGAGGGCGACCTGACCTTGAGCGGGGTCCTCGTGAGCGGCAACAAGGCGGCCGACGACGGCGGCGGCCTCTCCAACGACGGCGGGACGCTCACGCTCGTCGCTGTGACGGTCAGCAAAAATAAATCCGGCGACGACGCCGGCGGTATCGACAACGACGGCGGCGCGCTGATCATGACGGGAACGACGGTCGAGAAGAACAAGGCCGCCGACGAGGCCGGTGGCATGGAAACCGAAGGCGGCGCCATCACGGCGATCGACTGCACGATCAGCAGCAATACCGCGAAGGACGACGGGGGGGGCGTGAACCTCGAGCAGGGCGGCACCTTCGCCGGCACCAACGTCACGATCAGCGGCAACAAGGCCAAGGCGGAGGGCGGCGGACTCAACATCGAGGACGGCTTGAGCAGCGCCACGCTCATCAGCGCCACCCTAGCCAACAACAAGGCGAAGGAGGGCGGCGGCGTCTTCAATGACAGCGGAACGATCAGCATCTCCAGCTCGCTGTTCCACAAGAACAAGAAGACCACATGCGTCGGCACCATCACCTCGGGTGGCGGCAACGTCGAGGACAGCAATGACTGCGGTCTTGGCGGCAGCGATCTGGGCGGCGCCGGCAAGCTCAAGGTCAAGGGTCTGAAGAACAACGGCGGCTCCACCAAGACCCACGCCTTGGTGGCCGGCAACCCGGCGATCGACGCCGGCAACGACGTCGATTGCCCTGCCAATGATCAACGCGGCGTCGCGCGGATCGATGTCGCCGGGGTCGGCACCGCGACCTGCGACGCCGGCGCCTACGAGTTCGTTCCCGAGCCGTAGCGGATCGATCCTTGGGTGTGCGCCCGCGTATTCGACGGGTTGGCGGAGCGACATGGGTCCGCGTGCGCGCTACCTCGGCGATGAGGTTCCGGCAGAGTCTCTGATCTGGCAGGATCCCGTCCCCGCGGTCGATCATGAACTGATCGACGCGAAGGACGCGGCGGCGCTGAAGTCGTCGATTCTCGCATCGGGGCTCACGATTCCCGATCTCGTGGGGACCGCGTGGGCGTCGGCGGCGAGCTTCCGCGGCACGGATATGCGCGGTGGGGCGAACGGAGCCCGCATCCGTCTCGCGCCGCAGAACGATTGGGCCGTGAATGATCCCGGGAGGCTGTCGACGGTGCTGAAGCGCCTCGAGGAAATTCAGAAAGACTTCAACCGCGCACAGGTGGGCGGCAAGCAGGTTTTTCTCGCCGATGTGATCGTGCTCGGCGGCGCGGCAGCCGTCGAGAAAGCTGCGAAGAACGCCGGGCACGACGTGCAGGTCCCGTTCACACCCGGACGCACCGATGCGACGCAGGCGCAGACCGATGTGGCATCGTTCGCCATGCTCGAGCCGACCGCGGATGGGTTCCGCAACTATTTCGCCGCAGGCAACAGCATGTCGCCGACGGAGAAGCTCGTGGATCGGGCGAATCTCCTGACGCTGACCGTTCCTGAGATGACGGTGCTCATCGGCGGCATGCGCGCACTGAATGCCAACACCGGGAAGGCGGCGCACGGTGTTCTCACCAGCCGGCCGGGCACCCTGAGCAATGATTTCTTCGTGAACCTGCTGGACATGTCCACGCAATGGTCCAAGTCGTCCAGCAGGGAGGGCCTCTACGAGGGGCGCGATCGCCGCACCGGCAAACTCAAGTGGACGGCGACCCCCGTCGACCTCGTCTTCGGATCGCACTCGGAGCTGCGCGCGATCTCCGAGGTCTATGCCGCGGACGACGGCCGCGAGAAGTTCGTACGGGACTTCGTCACAGCCTGGGCCAAGGTCATGACGCTCGATCGCTTCGACGTGATCGCGCAGGCGCGCACCGCCTCGGCAACTCGGTAGAGACACCCGGAGGCTCGCGCTCGGCCCTCAAGGCGCCGTCACGACGATGGCTTCGCAGGGGGCGCGGCCGACTCGGCGGTAGGCATGGCTCAGTGAAGCGTCGAAGTAGATCGAGTCGCCGGCTTCGAGCACGTGCTCATCCCCGCCGACGCGAAGCGCGAGCGTGCCGCGGAGTACGTGCAAGAACTCGCTCCCGGCGTGGTCGTGGGTCGGAAGCTTCCCGATGGGGGCCGGCTCGAACTCGGCGCGATAGGCATTCATCTTGCGCTCGACGGCCTTGAAGTCGAGGCTTTCGAATCGGTACGCGACCTTCTTGCCGCCAAGCCGATCGGGGAACTGCTGCCGTTCGCCGCGCCGGACGACGGCCGCCGCCGCGCGCTTCGCTCCAAAGAAGAAATCCAGCCCCACGCCGAACACCGTCGCGATGCGCACGAGCGTGGGAAGGGTGGGGCACATCTTGCCCCGCTCGATCCTCGACAGCAGCGAAGGCGACAAGCTCGTGTGGTGCCCGAGCTCGACCAGCCCCATCGACTTGCGGAGCCGAAGCCTCCTGAGTTTGTCGCCGATCTCGTACGCGCGCAGGTGATCGGACACTTCCGCCATGGCTCGACCTCGTTTCCGTATGAGGCAAGGAACGGTGCGATTTTTTCGCCCGGGTTCAACGAAAATTCCCCTTGCCTTGAAAGCAAATTACTTTGCCTTAGACTCCATGGCAACGAAGGCCTCACCGACGTGCAAACCGTCGTCAGGCGGAAGGAGTCCTCATGAGTCTCGACACACCGGCAGCGGGAGCGTCCATCGGGTCGACCGTCAACCATATGCTCGCGAGCGGAGAGATGTTGCCGGCTCAGCTTCCCACCGCATCGTCCTGGTCGCCCGAGAAGAAGCTGGCGGCGGCGGTGCTGACGTCGGCGCTCATGTTCATCCGCGAGCATCACGGCGACGATGCCCATGCCGAGACCGTCGCGGAGGATCTTGCGTGGGTGGCGTCGGACGACATGACGCACTCCTTCAACTTCCTGAGCCTCTGCGACATTTTCGGCCTCGACGCCGCGTGGGTACGCGAATGCGTCGCGGAGTGGAGGACGGCGGAGAAGCGGTCGCGCCGGCGGTTCTCCCTGCACCGGCACGCCGCGTGACGCTGCGTGGGGTTCAGGCGGGGGCGACCAGGAGGTATGCGCGCGCGAGACCGAAGACCGCGGCCGCGTTCACGTCGGTCCTCCGAGCGCGTCGCCCGCGAGGCCGGGACCACGCTCCGAGTTGATCGACCCTAGCGGGAGTTTCGCTCGCACCGGTCGCGATCGGAACGATCGCGTCGACTGCCGTCGTGCCACAACCGGCTTACAAGCAAGGCATGCACAGCGCTGCGTTCGCCGTGCGTGCCCGAGCCACGCCTTACGGCACCGCGACGGTCAACGTCACCATGCCCGCGGGTGCGGTGACCTTCCCCGTCGCGGGATCGACCGCGGAGATCACGGCGGTGCCGGGTGCCAGCGCGAGGATGCGGCTCCGATCGCCCGGCGTGTTCCCGGCCTTCGCGATCGCCGGCTCGCTCGACGTGTACGCAACCCCCTGGGTGAGATTGATCGTGGTCCCGCCGACCAGGTGGCCGGTCGCCGTCAGCTGGATGGACCCGCCGACGGTGAGCGCCGTCGTCTCGGCACCGAGTGTGATGCGGTCGAGGATGCCGCTCACGGTGAACGTCGCGTCGTCGCCGGTCGTGCCCGACGAGAGCCCTTCCACCGGGTCGAAGGCGGCGATCGTCGTCGTGCCCTCGGCGACCGCTGTGACGCGGCTCCGGTTGCCGTCCTCGTTGGTGGCGACGGCGACCGTCGGGTCGCTCGACGACCACGTCACCGCTTGTGTCAGGTTGATCTCGCGGCCGACGGCGTCCGTGCCGATCGCGGTGAAGCTGAACGAGCGGCCGACGGTCCGACCGGCGCTGCTCGGCTCGACGCGGAGGCGTTGTAGCGGGCCGACGACCGTGAGCGTCGCGCCGTCGCCGGTGTCGGCGCTCGACGCCCCCACATAGAGATCGTACGCGTCGATGACGACGGTTCCCGGCGCCACGGCTTGGATCAGACTGTATCCGGGTATGTTGGTCGCTGTGGCGATCGCCGGGTCGCTCGACGAATAAAAGAGACGTTGGGTCGCGTTGTCGGACACTCCGCCCGTGTAGTGCACGATCGCCGCGAACGGGTGCGACTCGCCGACCCGTCGTGTCGTCGCCGCGGGGACGAGCTCGATGCGCTCGATGGGCCCCGGGACGCCGAGGAGAATGCTCTCGCCGAAGGCGGCGGAGCTGATGCCCGTTCGCTTGTCGATCGCGGTGACGATCGCGGTGCCGTACCCGACCCCACGGACCGAGCGCCGCTGCGTGAACGGCCTCGGCGGCAGCACCTCGATGACGGCGGGGTCGGCGGGCACGAGGTCGTAGTCCTCGGGCTCGAGCCGCTCCGGACCGTCCGCGAAATATCCGCGCACTTCCACACCGAAGAGTGCCCCGGGCGGCACCAGGTAGGCGCCGCCATCGAGCTTGCGATGCAGGATCTCGATGCGCGTCAGGCCGTCGAGGCCGCGGAGCGTGACGGGGTGCGAGGTGTGACCTGTCACGGGATCGGTCGCGATCACCTGGGCCGTGCCGCTGCCGACGGCAACGATGCGCCCGCGATTCCCCAGTGTGTTGGGCGCGAACACGGCGTCCGGGTTGCTCGACGAGAACGCCACTTTCTCGGTGACGTACTTGTAGTACGGCGGCACGGCGAAGGACTGGCTCACGCGGAGCTGCCACGCGTCACCGACACGCCGTGGGCGGCCCGCCAGATAGGTGGCGGTCGTGTACAGGCCAAGACGGTGTTGCGGCGTGCGCACCTGGAAGGTGACCCCGTTCTCGCACGCCAGGCCCGTCACCGAATCGGTGGCGGTCACCTGCGTGTCCCCGGGCGTGAGCGCCGTCACGCGGCTGCGATCACCCTCGGTGTTCGGCGCTGCCAGGATCTCGGGGGCGGCGCTCGCCCACACGACCTGCTGCGTGAGGTTGCGCTCGAAGCCGCCGGGATAGAACCCGCGCGCGGTCAGCTGATACTCGTGCTCGACGGCAAGCGTGATCGGGACGCTGTTGAGGATGGTACAGCGTGCGAGCGGCGGCACGACGGTCAACGTGACGTCGGCGCCCGTGGCCGTCGACGTGAGGCCCGAGATGGGGTCGGTCGCCGAAAGCACCGCGGTGCCCTCGGCAAGGGCGAGCACGCGCGCGTGCTCGGACGGCACCACGTCGTTCGTCGGCTTCCCGACGCTCGGGTCGGTCGACGCGTACGTCACGCGCTTCGCGATCGAGCGCGTGTAGCCGCCCGCGAAGTGCCCGACGGCGCGAAGGCGAAACGATTCGCCGACGCCGCGCATGATGGCGACCGGCTGGAGCTCGAGGCGTTCGAGGGTCGCGTTCACGGTGAGGATGGCGTCGGCACCGGCCGCGGTCGAGGTGATGCCGGTCGCTTCGTCGAGCACGGCAATCCCCGCCGAGCCAGCGTCGACCGCATCCACGCGGCCGCGGTCGCCCGCGACGTTCGGCGCCTCGATCGCCTCGGTGCTGGACGACCAGATGACGCGCTCGGTGAAGTCCGCCGTGTCGCCGTTCGTGAAGACCGCCGTCGCCTTCAGATGGACGCTCGTGCCGATGGCGACGGCGGCGTTCGCCGGGTCGATGCGGAGCGTGAAGTCGGTGGGTGGCGCGACGGTCGGGACGGCTGTCGGTGTCGGGCCGCCGGCGGTGGGTTGCGGCGTCGGCGTCGCGCCGACCGCGCTCGTGTCCGAGGGTACGCAGAAGTCGACGGTCGCCGTGAGCGTCAGCTGCTCCGCGCCGAAGCGGTTCGCGACCACGGCCTGACGTGGAAACGGCTTCGCTTGCCGCGGCTGGGTGCGCGTCAGCAACGCGCGATAGCAGGCGAGCGCCGTCGGGTGGGACGGCGCGCTCGGATCGGTCTCTTCGAGGTCGGCGGGGACACAGAGCCTGGTCGGGGCGCGGACGTCGAGCTGCCACGTCCCGACCGCACTCTCGAGCGTGAGCGGTGTCGGAGAGGCGGGAGCGCTCCGACCGGTGCTGCGTTGAACCTCGTAGCAGGCGAACGCCGCGAGCGCGGTCGGCACTGACGCGGGCGCGGGCGGCGGATCGACGACCGCTGACGCCGGGACGAGCACGCCGTCGAGGGCCTTCACCTTCAGCTCGTCGGCGCCGAAGCGGTTGGTGATGCGCTGATGCGGGATCAGCGGCCGAGGCTGCGGTGGACGCGTGCGCGCGATGCGTGCCGCATAGGACGCGAAGGCCGGGCTCGCCTCGGGGCCCCCGACCGGCAGACACAGGCCGCGCGTCTTGGTGACGTCGATCGCGAGGCGCACGCTCCCCGCGAGCCGATTGGTCAGAGCGATCGCCTTGCGCGGCACGAAGCGCAGCGACCGGTCGACCTGACGCGACGGCCCGCCCCGCAGGCACAGCACCTCGGGCACCGGCGCTGGCTGGGCGGCGGCCTCGACGGCCGCCAACAGGCCGAGGACGAGGATGAGTCGGGGGATGAGGGGGCGCACGGGCGTGTCGTGAGAGCAAAGGCCCTGCCGGCTCCCACGCCCATATTCAAGGTTCGCGGCGTGAAAACGAACGCGACGGTGCCGGTGCGGCGCCTGATGTTGCAGCCCCGCATGGTCGGCTACCGATCTCGGCACCGGCGTCCTACTGAGTGATTCGTCGACGCACGTTCTGCCCGGTCAGCCGATGCCGTCGAGGTGCTGCCCTCTCACTAGACGGGCCGCTTCAAGTGGGGGCGGCTCGGCCTCGACTACACGCTTCAGAACATCGAGCCGCGACGGAACCGGCGGAGCGGGTGTGCGAGGTGTTCCGGAAGGTCGGCATGACGGCCTACTGACGGCGTCGCAAAGGTGGACGTCGGGCCGCGTCGCCTGACGGCCCATCCGTGGATCGCTGGTCGAGCCATCGATGGATCGCTCGCCCGATAGGGGCGACGTCGAAATAGGTGACAAAAACAACCGGCAGGAACAGGAACTTCACGTTCAGCAGCACGAAGTTGGCGACGTGGAAGGACGTGACCCCGACCAGGAATACGACCCGCATCCACAACGGGCGGAGCAATGGCAGCGCCAGGAAGCCGAGCTCCATGGCGAGGGTGCCGCCCGCGAGCAGGCGCAGCACGTCGGGATACTGGGCGAGCCAGAGCGCGAACGAGCTGCTGGCGAGCCCTCCGTCGTCCGGGAGCCCACCGCGGAGGGATCGCCCGATAAGCAGTTCCTGGAGGGCGGCCCCGCTCGCGAACCACGCCGTCCCCTGGACACGCAGCTTCGCGACGCCGCTCCAGAAGTAGAAGGCGGCGACGTAACACTGCGCCGCCCGAATCGGCCAGCTAGCCTCCCATTCGGCGAGCGCCTGCGGGGTGCGTCGGCGGGCGTCGAGGGAGAGAACGTCGCCGCCCCGGGACAGCGCAAAGAAGAGCAGGATGTGGAACGGGATGAGCTCGCGATGATGGATGTCGCCGGCAATGCTGTCGCGCGCGCCCTTCAAGAAGAGGATCAGGATCAAGCTCGCCCACGCGGCGGTGCGCGTCCGATGGCCGAGCGTGAAACAGAGCGTCGCGACGAGCAACGCGCCGAACGCGACCAGCGTGACCACCGGCTGGTGGGAGCGGATGCCGAGCAGGTCAAAGTACCAGACCGGATCCACGTAGAACCAACGTGCTCCGGCGAGATCGACCTGGAGGAGGTTGTGGTACTGGAGCACGTGGAAGGGCAGCAGCCCGAGCCCGAGCAGGATGCGCGTTGCGCCGAGCCGTTCGCCGGAGCCGCCGGTGAAGAAGAACCGGGCGAGCCAGTCACGCCCCATCGTGGGCTAGCGCCAGTCCTCCCGCCACGCCTCCCGGAAGCGAAGCTCGGCGGTTTCTTTGCTGCGACTGCGCTCGGAGAAGTCCTCCGGATCGAGCGCCGCTCGCCAGCGCTCGGCTCGGATCGTCACGATGAAGTCGGGGGAATCCGGCGTGCGTCCGAGCGTTTTGTTGAGCGACACGAAGAGGAGGCGCTCGAAGTCGGGTCTTCGGAACCGCAGACCCGGGGCCACCTCATCGAACCACGCGGCGAGGATCGGATCGCCGGCGACCTGCTGATTGTATTTGGGCGGATCCTTGCCGAAGGTGCGCTCGTAGTAGAGGCGCCACATGCTCCGCATCGGCACGTTCGCGCGCGCGAGCGGGATCGACTCCCGCCCACCGGCGCGCGTTGCCACCTCCCAACCGTGATCGCGCAGCCACTGCTTGTCCTGCAGCACGACCGCGAGCGGATTCTCGTCCGGCGGCGCCGTCCCGCGTCCTTGCGTCGAGTACATCGGCGCCCAGCTCAGCGGGAACTGGTCGATGCGAAGCGCGAAGCCGAGCCAGACGATCGTGGTGTGCAGCGCGAGAAACGCGACCACTGCCGATCGCGTCACGGACGGAAGGTCGATCCCTGGGAACGGCGCGGTGACATCGTCATCGCGTCGTATACTGCCGTTCGCCCCGCGCACACAAAGCGGCGCGGGGAGCAGCCTGTCCCCCACCCGACGTCGCACTAAATAGGGCTCGCGCTGGCCCCGCCGTGATCAAAGCTCCAGGAGTGAGGCTCGCTCGCCGGCTGCACCCTGTTCTCGTGCTCGCCATCGTGAGCGCGGGATATTGCGGCACCCGGGCCGAGCTCCGCAAACTCGAAGCTGCGTTCTCGGTCGACTTTTCAGATGTGGACCCAGAAACGTCTGAGGTGGACCCACAAACAGAAAAAGCCGAGGAACATCGAGTGCGAGGAGGGGGACTTGAACC
>Ga0163144_10015216_pt1 | contig 15888 bp, 12 predicted proteins | sample OliLak19BULKMAT1_FD_123175 | JGI IMG/M metagenome (GOLD analysis project Ga0163144, IMG submission 123175) | Freshwater microbial mat bacterial communities from Lake Vanda, McMurdo Dry Valleys, Antarctica - Oligotrophic Lake LV.19.BULKMAT1 | ecosystem: Environmental > Aquatic > Freshwater >...
CATGAAATGGTTCGCGCGCGCGATGCTGCCGCTGGTCTGGCTGCTGCGCATCGCCGTCGACACGGTGCTGAAGGTGCTGCCGGTGTCCTCGGCGCCGCAGGCCTCGGTGACCGAGGACGAGGTCCGCGCGATGATCACCGAGGGCACTCAAACCGGTGTGTTCCTCGCTTCCGAGCGGCGGCTGATCGAGGGCGTGCTGGCGCTCGCCGACCGCAAGGTCGAGTCGATCATGGTGCCGCGCCAGGACGTGCTCTGGCTCGATCTCGACGAACCGGTCGCAGACCTCTGGCAGCAGGCGAAGCAGAGCGGCCATGCGCGTTTCCTGGTGGCGCACGGCTCGCTGCAGGATCTGCTCGGCATGATCACGCTGGCAAACCTCAGCGAGGCGCTGCGCCGCGGCCGGCTCGATCCGGAGCGCGACATCGAGCCGCCGCTGCACGTGCCGGTGGGAATCTCGGCGCTGCAGCTGCTCGACCAGTTCCAGAAGTCCAGCAGCCATCTCGCCGTGATCACCGATGAATACGGCGGCATCGAGGGCGTCGCGACGCCGATCGACATCCTGCGGGCGATTGCCGGCGAGCTGCCGGATCTCGGCAGTCGCGAGCGTGCCGAGATGCTGCGCCGCGAGGACGGCAGCTGGCTGGTCGACGGGCACCTGTCGATCGACGACCTGCAGCAGCGCCTCGCGCGGCGCGACATGCTCTCGCGCGGCGGCGAATACCACACGGTGGCCGGTTTCGTGCTGGCACGGCTCGGCCGGATCCCGAAGGCCGGCGACCTGCTGTCGTGGCGCGACCTGAAGATCGAAGTCGTCGACATGGACGGGCTGCGGATCGACAAGGTCGTGATCTCGCAGTCGGCGGTGGGCGCGGTGGCGGCGCGGCCCTAGTTCGGCACCGCGCCTCGGCTCATTGCAGCGCGTCGCCGACCAGCAGCAGCGCCATGCCATCCGGAGATTCGAGCAGCGCGTTGCGCACCGGGTCGAGGCCGCGCGGCAACTCGGTCGACAACGGGACCTGCAGGTCCTTCAGCTTCGCGAGCCGCGCCGGCATGTCGGCGGCGCTGAACACCAGCATCGGCCGATCGAGCGTGCGCGGCCGGTGCAGGGCGAGGTTCACGCCGTTGCCGGTCAGCGGCTGGTGCAGCCAGGGCGCGTCGGCGACTTCCATCGCGACGTAGCCGAGACGTTCCCAGAACGCCGCGCAGGGCGCGAAGTCCGCGGTCGGCAGGCTGAAGGCCTCGAACCAGCCGCACAGCGATTGCTGCTGCGGTGGTCGGTCGCCCTGGAAATAGGTGCGCGCCTCGAGCACGGTGATCATCTGGCCGGCGGGATCGCGGAAGCCGATCTCGTTGAAGCAGTCGTCGCCGGTCTTGGCGAAGGCGAGCGCGATGCCGAGCGCGGTGAACTCCGGGATCGCGGCGGCGATGCCGGGGCGCACCGTCGTCACCGATGGCGAAGGGAAGCGGTACTCGTGCAGGCCGAGGAACACGCGCCCGTCGGTCAGCACGCCGTAGGGGTGGGGCCAGGTGTCGCCGGTCGCGCAATGGGTGAAGCCGAGCGCCTCGTAGAACTCGACGGAGGCGCGGATGTCGCGCGTGCTGAGGCTCAGTTCGTGGAAATGGCCGAGCAGGGAAGGTCGGGCTGGCATGCGGCGCGGGCGGCGATGTCGGCCGGCGGGCCCTCAGCGCGTGGCTGCGGGCACTCCGAGCCAGCCGACGTTGACCGGCGTCCAGCCCTGCAGGTGGCGGACGATCAGGTCGGACAGCGCGCCGGCATGGTCGGGATGGGCATTCAGCGCCGGCACGTACTGGAACTGGGTGCCGCCGGCGGCGAGGAAACGCTCGCGGTTCTCGATGTCGATCTCCTCGAGCGTCTCGAGGCAGTCGACCGCGAAGCCCGGGCAGACCACGCTGACGCTGCGGATGCCGCGCTTCGGCATGCTCTCGAGCACTTCGTCGGTGTAGGGCCGAAGCCACTTGCCGGGGCCGTAGCGCGACTGGAACGACAGACTCCAGCTACCGTCCTCTAGGTTCAGCTCCTCGGCGAGCAGGCGCGCGGTCTTCTGGCACTTGCAGTAGTACGGGTCCCCCTGTCGGAAATACTTGTCCGGGATGCCGTGGAAAGAAATCAGCAGGTGCTCGGTGCGGCCGTTGGCGGACCAGTGCGCGGCGACGCTGGCGCGCAGCGCCTCGATGTAGCCAGGATGCTCGTGGTATTCGTTGACGAAACGCAGTTCGGGCAGCCAGCGCCAGCGGCTGAGCTCGTCGGTGACCTGGTCGTGCACGGCGCCGGTGGAGACCCCGCAGTACTGTGGGAACATCGGCAGCACGAGGATGCGCTGCGCGCCTGAATCGCGCAGCCGCGTCAGCGCCTCGGGCACGCCGGGGTTCGCATAGAGCATGCCGATCTCGATCGCGGTCGGCGCCAGCACGTGCTCGCCGAGGCGCGCGGCGATGCGCTCCTTGAGCGCGCCCGAGAACGCCAGCAGCGGCGAGCCGCGATCGGTCCAGATGCGGCGGTACTTGCGGGCGCTGCGCCAGGGGCGCGTGCGCAGGATGATGCCGTGGAGGATGGGCAGCCACACTGCCCGCGGCAGCTCGACCACGCGCGGATCGCCGAGCAGGCGGCCGAGGAAGCGGCGCACGTCGGCGGTGGACGGCGAATCCGGCGTGCCGGAATTGACCAGCAGTACGCCGATGCGCTCGGGCGTGTCGTGGTCGTACTTCGGGGAATTCTGGTAGCGCACGAGGTAGGGATGGAGTAGCGACGCAGGCGCCGGATGACATTGAACATACCGCAGCGCCTACGCGCCTGCCAGCGAGACTCGTGCGCAGACGAAGGAAGTGTGCGGTGTATCGCGATCCGCGTGGGTGACCGGCCGGTCACCGGGCCGGCAGGGCGCGCTGCCGCCCGTGCGGCTCGCCGCATCAGCCCGCCAGGCCCGCCTGGTCGAGCACGAAGGCGTATTCCTCGGCGAGCTCGCGATAGCGTTCGAAGCGGCCCGACTTGCCGCCGTGGCCAGCGTCCATGTTGGTCCGCAGCAGCAGCAGCCGGTCGTCGGTCTTGAGCGTGCGCAGCTTCGCGACCCACTTGGCCGGTTCCCAGTACTGCACCTGGCTGTCCCAGAGGCCGGTCGTCACCAGCATCGCCGGATAGGCGCGCGCGACGACGTTGTCGTAGGGGGAATAGGCCAGCATGTACAGGTAGGCCGCGTGCGATTCGGACGGGTTGCCCCACTCGTCGTATTCGTTGGTCGTCAGCGGGATCGTCTCGTCGAGCATCGTCGTGACGATGTCGACGAAGGGCACGTGCGCGACGAGGCCGCGGTATTCGTCCGGTGCGAAGTTCGCTATCGCGCCGATCAGCAGGCCACCGGCGCTGCCACCCATCGCGAACACGCGGTCGCGGTGTGCGTAGCCCTCGCGCACCAGGTGGCGCGTCACGTCGATAAAGTCGTGGAAGGAGTTCAGCTTGCGCATCAGCCGGCCGTCGTCGTACCAGGGCCGGCCGAGTTCCTGGCCGCCGCGCACGTGCGCAATCGCATAGACGAAGCCGCGATCGACCAGCGACAGCACGCTGGAGCGGAAGGTCGGGTCCTGCGAAGCGCCGTAGGCGCCATAGCCATACTGGTAGAGCGGCGCGCTACCGTCGCGCGGCGTGTCGCGGTGCGAGAGCAGCGAGACCGGCACCCGCGTGCCATCACGCGACGCCGCCCAGACGAACTCGGTGCGGTAGCGCGCCGGGTCGAAGCCGCCGAGCACCGGCTCGCGCTTCAGCAGCGTGCGCGCGCCGCTGCGCATGTCGTAGTCGTAGGTGGTGGCCGGCGTCGTCATCGAGGTGTAGACGAAGCGCAGGAGGTGGGTATCGGTTTCCTCGTTGGCGCCGAAGGCCATCGTGCAGGCTGGCTCGTCGCCGTCGATCAGCAGGTCGCGGCTGCCGTCCCACGCGCGCACGCGCAGCTTGCGCAGGCCGCCGGAGCGCTCGCTGACTGCGAGGAAGCGCTCGAACACCTCGAACCCGGAGACGAAGGCGTCGTCGCGATGCGCGATCACGTCGCACCACTGGCTGCGGTCGGCGACCGCGGCCACCGGCACCTCGACGATGCGGAAGTTGGTCGCCTGCCAGTTGGTGCGCAGCACGAAGCGGTCGCCGAGATGGTCGAGCTGGTATTCGTGGTCGCGCTCGCGCGGCAGGGCAACCTGGAAGCGCAGCAGCGGGTCGGCGGAGTCGGCCCAGCGGTATTCGGCCGAGACGGTGCTCTGCGAGACGATGTAGAGCTGGCGCTCGGATTTCGAGCGCTCGACGCCGAGGTAGAACGCGTCGTCCTCCTCTTCGTAGACGATCTCGTCGGACGCAGCCGGCGTGCCGAGCACGTGCTTGCGCACGCGGCAGCCGAGCAAGGTCTGCGGATCCTTCTCGACGTAGAGGATCGTGCGGTTGTCGTCGGCCCAGGCGAGGTCCGGCTCCACGTTGACGATCGTGTCGGGCAGCTCGACGCCGGTGGCCGTGTCGATAAAGCGCAGCACGTACTCGCGGCGACCGACCCGATCCTCGGTGAACGCGATCAATCGACTGCCGGGGCTCACCTCGAGCGAGGCCACCTGGTAGAAATCGTGGCCGGCAGCGCGCCGGTTGGCGTCGATCAGCACTTCTTCCGTTGCGTCGAGCGCGCCGCAGCGGCGCGCGTAGATCGGGTATTCCTGGCCGGCATCGAAGCGCGTGTAGTACCAGTAGCCGTTGTGGCGCGCCGGCACGGTGGCGTCGTCCTGCTTGATGCGGCCGACGATCTCGTCGTAGAGCCGCTGCTCGAACGGCTGCAGGTGATCGAGCATCGCGTGGCGATACGCGTTCTCGGCCTCGAGATAGGCGACGACTTCGGGGTGGGTGCGCTCGTCGTCGCGCAGCCAGTACCACGGGTCGTCGCGGGTGCCGGCGTGCGCGGCCACGTCGTGTGCCTGCTGCGGCGCGCGCGGGGGCCGGGGCGATCCCAGTTCGCGACTGCGGGCGAGCGTCGGGGAAGGCGCTCGGCTCGTGCCGGCGGCGGAGGTGGCGGCGGTCGCCGCGACCGGCGAGACGGGTGGTGGCGTCGCGGGCAGGGGCACCACGACCGGCGCGCCCGCGCTCGCGCGCGCCGCCGTGACGGCGAGGCGCCCGGACACCAGCGGATTGGCCTCGCGCGGCGGGCCCTTCATCGCTCGTCCGCCGGGACTTCCGCGGCGAGGAATTCCATGTTGCGCACGGTCTCCTCGAACGTCGGCGAGCGGGAGATCATCAGCGTGGTGACGGGCGAGCGGCGCCACGCGGCGAGGCGCTCGCGCAGTTGCTCGGGCGTGCCGACCAGCGAGATCGCCTCGGCGAGCTCGTCGGGCACGGCCTCGACGGCCTCGGGCTGGCGGCCGGCGAGCCACAGATCCTGGATCCGCTGCGCGGCCTCGGCATAGCCGCTGCGCTCGACCATCCGCTTGTGGAAGTTCTCCTCCTTCGAGCCCATGCCGCCGACGTACAGCGCGATGTTGCGCTTCAGCGGCTGCAAGGCCGCGGCGCGGTCTGCCGACAGCGCCATGTCGACGGTCGAGAGAATCTCGAAGCCCGGCTTCGCGAGGCGCAGCTGCTCGGCAAACACGTCGAAGCGCTCCGGGGGCATGAAGATCGGGAACCAGCCGTCGAACTCGCGGAACGCCAGTTCGACGTTCTTCGGGCCTTCGGCGCCGAGGAACAGCGGGATCCGCTTCCTGCGCGGATGGGTGATGCTCATCAGCGGCTTTCCGAGGCCGGTGGCGTGCTCACCCGCGTAGGGAAGGCGGTACTGCTGGCCCTCGAAAGCGACCGGAGCCTCGCGCGCGACTACCTGGCTGAAGATCGCGAGCCACTCGCGGGTGCGCTCGAGCGGCTTGCGGAACGGCTGGCCATACCAGCCTTCGACGACCTGCGGCCCGGACACGCCTACGCCGAGCGCGAGCCGGCCGCCGGAAATGTGATCGAGCGTCATCGCGGTGGTCGCGGCGCAGGTCGGCGTGCGCGCCGAGATCTGCATGATCGAGGTGCCGAGGCGGACGCGCGAGGTGCGCGCGGCGATCGCGGCGAGCGGCGTGAAGACGTCGGAGCCATAGGCCTCGGCGGTGCAGACGATGTCGAAGCCCAACTGCTCAGCGTGCACCGCGAGCTCGATGAAGCGATCGATGGGCTTCGAGCCCCAGTAGCCGAGGTTCAGGCCGAGCTTCATGCGCGGCCCCCCTTGAGTGATGCCCGCGGCAGCAACATTGCGCCGACCGACACCAGCGACAAGCCCGCGCACAGCGCCATCACCGGCACCGGGGTGTCGGTGGCGAAGAAGCCGGTGGCCTGCACCGCCAGCGCACAGATCGCCTGCTGCGAGAAGCCGAGCAGGCCGGAGGCGACGCCGGCAAGCCCCGGTGCGAGCCGCACGGCGCTCGCGGTGATGTGCGGCAGTGCGAGGCCCTGGCCGAACGCGAGCAGCAGCATTGGCGCGAACCAGAACACCGGGTGGGTGTAGCCGGCGTAGACGAAGCCAAAGGCGACCAGTGCCGAGGCCGCCTGCAGGAGCGTGCCGACCTGGGCGGTGCGTTCCATGTTCAGGGTGCGCGCGCGCCGCGCGACGAACAGGTTGCCGAGGAAATAGCCCGTCGAGAGCAGCATCACGTAGAGGCCGAAGTCGGTGGCCGGGCGCTGCAGCATCTCGGCCATGATGTAGGGCGCGATCGAGATGAAGGCGAGATAGACGGCATAGATCACGCCGGCATCGACGGCGTAGGCGACGAACATCGGCTTCCGCAGCACCAGGCCCATCGAGCGCCCGAGCTGCACGAAGCTCAGGTCCCTGTCGCCCTTGACGTGCGTCTCGGGCAGCAGCCGCCAGACCGCGAGCGTGACCAGCAGCGCGAGCACCAGCAGCATCAGGAACGGCGCATGCCAGCCGAAATGTTCGGTGATCACGCCGCCGAGCCAGGGCGCGATCGTGGTGCCCAGCATCATCGCCATCGTGACGTTGGCGAGCGCCCGCGGCAGCCGCCAGTCGTGGTAGAGATCGCCGACGACGGCGCGCGCAACGGTGAAGTTGGCGGCGCAGCCGAGCGCCTGGATGACGCGTGCGATGATCAGCACCTGCAGGGTCGGTGCCCAGGCGGCGAGCGCGGAGCCTGCGGCGAACACGCCGAGGCCGCCGAGGATCAGTGGCCTGCGGCCGTAGCGATCGGAGAGCGGACCGGCGAACGGGATCCCGATCGCGAAGGCGAGCAGGAAGCCGCTGACCACGCCCTGGGTCGCCGCCGTGGTGGCGCCGAACTCGGCACGCACCTCCGGCAGCGCCGGCAGCAGCAGGAGCGACGACACCGGGCCCATCGCGCTGCAGGCGCCGAGCAGCAGCATCATCGCGCGATCGCTGAGCGCCTCTCCCCGAGGCGAGCGGATCGTGGCTGCTGCGGGGCGCGCGGTCTCGGTCACGCGCTCACGCCACCGACGCAGACGTACTTGATCTCGGTGTATTCCTCTATGCCGTACCTGGAGCCTTCGCGGCCGATGCCGGATTCCTTCCAGCCGCCGAACGGCGCCACCTCGGTGGAGATCAGGCCGGAGTTGACGCCGACCAGACCGTACTCGAGCGCTTCCTGCACGCGCCAGCTGCGCGCGAGGTCGCGGGTGAAGAAATAGGCGGCGAGGCCGAACTCGGTGTCGTTGGCGAGGCGGATCACCTCTTCCTCGGTCTCGAACCTGAACAGCGGCGCCACGGGCCCGAAGGTTTCTTCCCTGGCGACCATCATCGACGTGGTGACGCCGGTCAGCACCGTCGGCTCGAAGAAGTTGCCGCCGAGCGCATGGCGCTTGCCGCCGTGCGCGATCTTCGCGCCCTTGGAGAGCGCGTCGTTGACGTGCTCTTCGACCTTCGCGAGCGCGTTCTCGTCGATCAGCGGGCCCTGCTCGGTGGCGCCGGCGAGACCGTCGCCGACACGCATCACGGACACCGCCTTGACCAGGCGCCTCGAGAACTCTTCGTAGACGCCGGCCTGCACGTACAGGCGGTTGGCGCAGACACAGGTCTGGCCGGTATTGCGGAACTTGCTGGACATCGCGCCCATTACCGCGGCGTCGAGGTCGGCATCGTCGAACACGATGAATGGCGCGTTGCCACCGAGCTCGAGCGAGACCTTCTTGATCGTGCCGGCGCACTGCGCCATCAGCGTCTTGCCGACGCCGGTGGAGCCGGTGAAGCTCAGCTTGCGCACCAGCGGATTCGCAGTGATCTCGCCGCCGACGGCGCGCGCGTCGCCCGTGATGATGCTGAACACGCCCGGCGGGATGCCGGCGCGGGTGGCGAGCTCGGCGAGCGCCAGCGCCGAGTACGGCGTCTGCATCGCGGGCTTGCAGACGAAGGTGCAGCCCGAGGCGAGCGCGGGGCCGGCCTTGCGCGTAATCATCGCCGCGGGGAAATTCCACGGCGTGATCGCAGCGGCGACGCCAACCGGCTGGCGCAGCACGAGCAGGCGCGCATCGGCGCGGAAGGTCGGGATCACGTCGCCGTAGACGCGCTTGCCTTCCTCGGCGAACCACTCGATGAACGAGGCGGCGTAGGCGATCTCGCCCGTGGCCTCGGAGAGCGGCTTGCCCTGCTCGGCGGTCATGATGATCGCGAGATCGTCCTGGTTCGCCAGCATCAGGTCGAACCACTTGCGCAGGATCGCGCTGCGCTCCTTGGCGAGCTTCTTCGCCCAGGCGGGGAAGGCGCGGTTCGCGGCCTCGATCGCACGGCGTGTCTCGGCCGCGCCCGCATAGGGCACGGTGCCGATCTGGCCGCCGGTGGCGGGGTTGGTCACGGGCCTGGTGCGCCCGTCGTCGGCGTCGACCCACCGGCCGTCGAGATACAGCTGCTGGCGCAGCAGGGTCGGATCCTTGAGCTTCAGTGGGTTCATGTGATGCTCAGCCGACGTGTTCGGCGAAGAACGCCAGCGTGCGTTCGAGCGCCAGCGCCGCGCTCGGCGCGTCGAAGTCGGGACGCTCGTTGCAGTTGAAGCCGTGACCGGCGGGGTAGAGGTGGTAGATGCCTGCCGGACAGGCGGCGCGCACGGCTTCGACGTCGCTGACCGGAATGTGACCGTCGCGCTCGCCGTAGTGGAACATCATCGGCTTCTTCGGCAACGTGTCGAGATGCTGCGGGATGCGGCCGCCGTAGTAGGCGACCGCGCAGCTGACCGGCAGCGCGCCGGCCGCATGCCAGGCGCAGAGGCCGCCCCAGCAATAGCCGACGATGCCGACACGTCCCGCATGGCGCGTGACGGCGATCGCCGCGCCGAGGTCGGCGAGGATGTTCGCCTGCGTCACCTGCAGCATGTAGCCGATGCCTTCCTGCATGCCGGCAGCGTCGTAGCCAAGATCGACGCCGCGGCGCACGCGATCGAACATCGCCGGGGCGATCGCGACGTAGCCGCGGGCGGCATAGTCGTCGGTGACCGCGCGAACGTGGCGGTTGACGCCGAAGATCTCCTGCACGATGACGATGGCGCCGCGCGGGGCGCCTTTCGGGGCTGCCAGGTAGGCCTGGAATTCGTGGCCGTCGCGGGCCATCAGGGTCGTGAATTCGCCCATTTTCGGGCTCCTTGGCGTCATCGGGGGATGGCGCCAAGCATACCGCATGTGGCTGTCCCCCGGCCGGGACGACCCCCTCGTCGATGGCACCAAACATCGCTTTGCCGGCCGGATCCGGCTTTTCCACGCGGCCAGCGCGCCGGTTCGCAAGGGCTTTGCCGCATGGGGTCGCGGACGCCGATAATGCTTCCATGAACGAGGATGCCGCGCGCGACGTGCTGCTGGTGCGGGCGATCGAGACCACCGAGGCCTCGCAGGGCCTGATCGGGGAGGCCGATCGCAGGCATGCGGGCCGTACCGCAGCCGAGCTCGCGCGCTGGCAGTCGAGCGCTGCGGGCGCCCCGCCTGCGGCCGACGTGTTCCTCGCGCGGCGCGCCGCACTGCTGCTGGAAAAGCTCTCGGCGACCCAGCCGGCGCTGGCGCGCGCCTCGCGCGCGCTCGCCTGGCGACCGGCGATCGGCGCGATCATCGCCGCGCTCGCGCTGCTGGTGGGTTCGCTGGCGGAGCAGGTGACGGATCGCGGGCGCGTCAACATCCTCGCGTTTCCGCTGCTCGCGATCGTCGCGTGGAACCTGGTCGTCTACCTGCTGCTCGTGCTGCAGGCGCTGCGGCGGGTCCCGACAGCCGGGCGGCTGCGCGGCGCCGTGGCCGCGGCGAGCCAGCGCGCGCTGCGCCATGGCCGCGGACCGATCGCCCCGGCTCTGCAGCGCTTTGGCGTCGACTGGTCGCGCGCGATGGCGCCGCTGGTCGTCGCGCGCAGCGCGAGGCTGCTGCACCTGGCGGCGGCGCTGCTCGCGATCGGTGCGGTCGCGGGCCTGTATCTGCGCGGACTGGTGTTCGAATACCGCATCGGCTGGGAGAGTACGTTCCTCGAAGCGCCGGCCGTGCATACGCTGCTCGCGACGGTGCTCGGGCCCGCGGCGGCGCTGCTCGGCCTGCCGTTTCCGTCGGTCGGGGAGATCGCGGCGATCCGCTTCCCGGCGAGCGCCGGGGGCGTGCGGGCGGCGCAGTGGATCCACCTGCATGCGCTGACGGTGCTGCTCGCGGTGATCTTGCCGCGCCTGCTGCTGTTCGCGCTGGCGGCGCTGCGCGAGCGGCGCCATGCCCGGCACGTGCCGCTCGACCTGCAGGCGCCGTACTTCCGTCGCCTGCTCGGGCCGCTGCGCAGCGGCGAGGTGCGGCTGCGAGTCGTGCCGTACAGCTACACCGTCGACGAGGGCGCTGCGCACCGCCTGCGTGCGCTCGCGCAGCGGCTGCTCGGCGACGGCGCGGGGCTCACGCTCGCGCCCTCGGTGGCCTATGGCGACGAAGCGCGGGCCGCCGAGGGCGTGCTGGCAGCCGATCCGCAGGTGCCGCTGACGCTGGGGCTCTTCAGCCTCGCTGCGACGCCGGAAGCGGAGAACCACGGGGAATTCCTCGAGACGCTGCGTCGCGCGCTGGCCGCGCCGCGTTCCGGCGACGCTGCTGCCGCCAGTGCCATCGCGATCCTGGTCGACGAGGCGCCGTACCGGCGCCGGCTCGGCACCGACGCCGGCACCGGCGCCGCCGCACGGCTCGATGAGCGGCGCGAGGCCTGGCGCGCCTTCGGCGCTACGCGCGGCCTCGCCGTCGCCTGCGTCGATCTCGGGGCGCCCGACCTCGATGGGTCCGACCTTGACGGCGTGGAGCAGCGCCTCGAACCGGTGCTCGCAGGCCAGCCGCCATCCTGGCGTGGAGCGGCGTCATGAGCGCAGCGCCATTCGCGACGAGCGTCGCGCTCGCGCTCGTCTCGCACACCAACGCCGGCAAGACAACGCTGGCGCGTACCCTGCTCGGGCGCGATGTCGGCGAGGTGCGCGACCTGCCGCACGTCACCGACCTCGCCGAGGCGCACACGCTGCTGGCGCTGCCCGATGGCACCACGCTGCAGCTGTGGGACACGCCCGGTTTCGGCAACTCCGCGAAGCTGATGCAGCGCCTGCGCCTCGCCGACAACCCGATCGGCTGGCTCCTGCGCGAGGCGTGGGATCGCTGGCGCGATCGGCCGTTCTGGTGCAGCCAGCAGGCGGTGCGCGTGGCGCGCGATTCCGCGGACGTCGTGCTCTACCTGGCGAACGCCGCGGAGGATCCGCGCGACGCCGGCTATCTCGCGCCGGAGATGCAGGTGCTGCGCTGGATCGGCAAGCCGGTGATCGTGTTGCTGAATCAGGTCGGGCCGCCACGCGCGCCGCAGCACGAGCACGAGGATCTCGAACGCTGGCAGCGGCATCTCGAGCCGCACGGCGTGGTGGCCGAGGTGCTTGCGCTCGATGCGTTCGCGCGCTGCTGGGTGCACGAGGGCGTGCTGCTCGAGGCCGTGGGGCGGGTGCTGCCGGCTGAGCGGCGCGACGCGTTCGCGCGGCTCGCGGCCGAGTGGACCGCGCAGAGCCTGGTGAAGTTCGACGTCGCGATGACCTTGCTTGCCGCGCATCTCGCCGGCGCCGCGCTCGATCATGAGCCGGTGCCGGAGGTTTCGGTCTCGACGCTGCATAAGCTGCTGCAGTCGGTCGGCGTCGGGCGCGAACGGGCGGAGGCGGCGCGCGATGCCGCGATGGCGGCACTCGCCGCGCGCCTGGACGCGCGGCTGGTCGAAGTCACCGATCGGCTGATCCGGTTGCATGGCCTCGATGGCAGCGCGACCCGCACGGTGCTCGAGCGGATGCGCGAGAACTTCGCCGCGCCCGGGCGCGTCGGCGAAGGACGGGCCGCGATCTGGGGCAGCGTCCTGACCGGCGCGTTGACGGGCTTGAAGGCGGACATCGCCGCCGGCGGCCTCACGCTCGGCGCCGGACTGCTGGTCGGCGGGCTGCTCGGCGGCCTCGCCGGCGCCGGCGTCGCGCGCGGGCTGAACCGCATCAGCGGCGCCGACGAGCCTGTGGTCTGGTGGTCGGACGAATTCCTCGAGGGCCTGGTGCGTTCGGCCGTACTGCGCTATCTCGCGGTCGCGCATTTCGGCCGTGGTCGCGGCAAGTGGGTCGAGGGCGAGGCATCGCCCTACTGGAAGGACGAAGTGGCCACGACGGTCGAGCGCCAGCGCCCGCGCCTGCAGCATTCCTGGGCCGCCGCGCGTGCGGCGATGGCCGGCCCTGCGCCGGAGCGCATCGAGGAGTCACCGCTCGCGCGCGAGCTGCAGGGCGTGCTGGCGCAGGCCACGGCGGAGGTGCTGGAACGGCTATATCCCGGGAGATTGCCCGGGCGACTGCGCGCGGGGCTGGCCGCGCGCCGGGACTGAAGCCGGGGCTTGGCCGCGCTCAGCGCGCGGCAGTCGCGCTGGTACGCAGCAGGCGGAAGCGGTCGATGTCCGACTGGAACCGCGCGCGCAGCGCGATTTCCTCGTTGCGGCGCTCATCGAGCGTCGAGCGCTGGCGGCGCACTTCGTTGACGGTGCGGATCAGTTCTTCGGCGAGCTTGTCCGGCATCTGCTTGGCGCCGCGGCTCGCGTTGTAGGGCCGAAAGAGCTGGGCGCGCAGCTGCAGCTGGCTCAGGCGCTCGTCGAGCGAACCGACGTAGCTCTCCATGGAGGCGCGCTGGTCGCCGAGTTGCTGCAGGCGCTGGTCGCGCAGCGCCTCGATGTCGCGCACCGAGGTGTAGGTGGTGAGCAGGAACTGGTCGTGTTCCTTCTGCTGGCGCGCGAGCTTGTCGCGGCGCTCGAGATCGGCGATCTGCTCTGGCGTCTTCTGCGCCTCGAGCCGGCCCACTTCGACCGCCTGGTCGTTCAGCACGGCACGTTCGCGCTTGGCGTATTCCGGCGGGACGCGATCGCCGTAGTGGGTGACGTTCTGGTCGTCGACCCACCTGTAGGTCTGGCCGCCCTTGAAGGAGCCCTGACCGGCGCTCGACGGCGGCGCGGCCTTGCGATTCTTTTCCTGCGCGACCGCATCCATGCCCACGCCTGAGGCGAGCATCGCGAGCAGCAGCGCAAGGGGGGCCGGACTGAGGGACATCGACCTATTCTGCACGAGGCGGTCGGGGGTGGACACTCAGGCTACACCGTATCGTTCCCGATACGCCCTCAGGCTGGCAAGCTGTTGTTCCGAAATGCGAACCCGATCACCCGCGGGCCGGCCGACGGTTTCGATCAGGTCGGAAAGCGTGAGCAGGCTCACACACTTCAGGCCATGCGCCGATTCGATCTCCTGCACGGCCGATAGCGCGCCCTGGCCGCGCTCCTGGCGATCGAGCGCGAGCAGCACCGCGACCGGCTCGGCGCCTGTGCTGCGGATCAGGTCGACCGATTCGCGGATCGCGGTGCCGGCGGTGATCACGTCGTCGACGATCACGACCCGCCCCTGCAGCGCCCGGCCGACGATCGTGCCGCCCTCGCCATGGTCCTTGGCTTCCTTGCGGTTGAAGGCCCAGGGCACCGCTTTCTGGTGATGATCGGCGAGCGCGACGGCGGTCGAGGCGACCAGCGGGATGCCCTTGTAAGCCGGGCCGAACAGCATGTCGTACGGCACGCCCGAGCGCTGCAGCGCGGCGGCGTAGCACTGCCCGAGCACGGCTAGCGCCTCGCCGTCGTCGAACAGGCCGGCGTTGAAGAAGTACGGGCTCTCGCGACCGGATTTCAGCGTGAAGCTGCCGAAGCGCAGCGCATTGCGCGCGAGTGCGAGGTCGACGAACGTCAGTTGGTATTCCTGCATCTGGCTATCATATCGTGATGCGCATCCTGACCTTGAACCTCAACGGCATCCGCTCGGCCGCCAGCAAGGGCGCCTTCGCGTGGCTGCGCGGCCAGGACGCCGACGTGATCTGCCTGCAGGAGACCAAGGCCCAGGTCGACCAGCTCGACGGCCACGATATCGACATCCCGGGCTACCATCGCTTCTTCCACGACGCGCAGCGCAAGGGCTATTCCGGCGTCGCGATCTATTCGAAGCGCAAGCCGGACGAAGTGAAGCGCGGCTTCGGCGTCGCCGAGTTCGACGACGAGGGGCGCTACCTCGAGGCGCGCTTCGGCGGCCTGTCGGTGGTCTCGCTGTATTTGCCCTCGGGCTCGGCTGGTCCCGAACGGCAGGCCTCGAAATACCGGTTCCTCGACGTCTTCATGCCGTGGATGCAAGGCCTCGGCCGCAAGAAGCGCGACTTCGTGCTGTGCGGCGACTGGAACATCGCGCACAAGCCGATAGACCTGAAGAACTGGAAATCCAACCAGAAGAATTCCGGCTTCCTGCCCGAGGAGCGCGCCTGGCTGGACCGGCTGCTCGGCGAAGAGCGCTGGGTCGACAGCTTCCGCGAGGTCAGCCAGCAGCCCGACCAGTACACTTGGTGGTCCAACCGCGGCCAGTCCTGGGACAAGAACGTCGGCTGGCGCATCGACTACCACGTCGCGAGCCCGCGGCTGGCGGGCGCCGCGAAGCGCGTCGAGATCTACAAGGCGCAGCGCTTCTCGGACCATGCGCCGCTGACCGTGGACTACGACCTTTGAGCGGCCCGGCACCGGGTGAAACGCCGGCCCGGCAGACCGACGAAGCGCACGCCGGCACGCCACACGCAGGCGGCAGCCGCCTGCGGCGCGCGATCGGTCCCTATCTGGAGAAGGAAGCGCTGGCCGCGTTCTGCGTCGGCGTCTCGTCCGGCTTCCCGTACGCGATGATCGGCGCGACGCTGACCACGCGGCTCGCGCAGGACGGCATCGACAAGCGCACCGTCACCGCGTTCACGCTCGCCTTCTTGGTCTACAACCTGAAGGTGTTCTGGGCGTGGATCGTCGACGGCGTGCGCCTGCCGCTGCTCGGGCGGCTCGGCCAGCGCGTGTCCTGGCTGCTGCTCGCCGGCACCGCAGTGATCGCCGCGGTCGTGAATCTCGCGCTGGTCGATCCGGCTGCGAGCATCCAGGCGACGATCGTCGCGGCGGTGCTGGTCGGCATCGCCGGCGCCACCTACGACATAGTGATCGATGCCTACCGGATCGAGACGCTGAAGCCCTCGCAGCTCGGCGTGGGCAGCGGCATGTCCCAATACGGCTGGCGCATCGGCTCCGCGGCGGCCGGCGCGCTCGCGCTGCTGATCGCCGGCCGCATGGGCTGGTCGGCCGCGTACATCGCCTGCGCCGCGTTCGCGTTGCCGGCGATGCTGACCGGGCTGATCGTCGGCGAGCCGAAGCGCCACGTGGTCACGATCGAGAAGAAGGGCGTGGGCACGGTGTGGAGCTCGATCGTCGGGCCGTTCGCCGAGTTCATGCGGCGCAGCGGCGCCTGGCTGGTGCTGCTGTTCATCCTCGTGCACAAGATCGGCGACACGCTCGCGAACCTGACGTTCCGGCTGCTGTTCAA
>Ga0163144_10015217_pt1 | contig 15888 bp, 16 predicted proteins | sample OliLak19BULKMAT1_FD_123175 | JGI IMG/M metagenome (GOLD analysis project Ga0163144, IMG submission 123175) | Freshwater microbial mat bacterial communities from Lake Vanda, McMurdo Dry Valleys, Antarctica - Oligotrophic Lake LV.19.BULKMAT1 | ecosystem: Environmental > Aquatic > Freshwater >...
AACCGTTCACAAAAAATGCCCCGTTTAGGGGCGACAAGAAAGGGAAACAGGTCTTGAAATACAAAACAACGAAAATAATTAACTAAATTCCTGCAAATTTACCACCCCCCGTGAACGGTTACCAAAAGGCTTGCCAATTTTATTGGCACCGACTTTTGATAATCGCTATAGTTTGCGACGCTTTTACTACTCCCGTGAACGGTTACAAAATCGCTATAGAGTAAGTGTTTCGCTAAGCTTTTCTAGACGTTCGATTCCAGAAGAGCGCCAAGATCCCAAGTCCCAGAGCTAACGAAAGGGTAATTCCTACGATTATCGGCGCATTGCTACGCGGAGCGTCGCGGCCAACACCAGATGCTCCATGAACTGAAATTGAGCGTAAGACCTGGCGCCATTTTGTGCGATCGACCACTACGTTCTCCGCCTGACCAATCATTGTTGCAATCAGATGCTCGGAGTTCAGGTTCAGATAGCCTATCTGTGCCGTATAAGACTTGCCGCCATGAGAGTAAGCCAACTCCATTACCTCCCACGAATGATCTTCCTGTGTCTGAAGCAGAGACGGGCTGGAAACCAACCTGACGTCAATGAAACCACTTTCGCGGTAGCTAGTTAGTGTATCCTGCGCAAGGCGATCTTGGCGAAGTGTTAAATTTCCCGGCTGGCGAATAACATTGAAGGTCGGAAATGGGCCCACTGTCGAAGCTAAAACAAGTAATATGCGCGGATCCTTCGATGGAACTGAGCGAAAATCCCTAGATTCTTCAATCGTTACCAGTGGTAGCGGTGTTGGTTGCAGTGCTATTGGTTGTGCTGTTGCTGACTGACCATAGAACGCCTGCGCGCCTGCGATAAGAGATAGCAGCACCCAGTGTGAATAATATCGGCGCACTCCAAAACCCCTATTAACTGCCAATTATGGCTCATTACTCAATAGAGGATCTACCACAATCGCGAAAGAGATCTAATTGATCATTCTTTATTAGCATGCAGATTTATCATTGATTTATGGGCGATTTTGTCTCTATTATCATCTCGTTCCGCAGCGAGTGAATCGAAAAGCTCGATAAATAGCCGTTTTTGAGGCTTTTTAGGGCGGTCGATATAGACTAGTTTGTGGAGGATTAGATAGTTTTTGGTATTTATATTTTTGAGGAATTAATTCTATGGCTAAAAAGTCGTCAAAGAAGCCTGCTAAGAAGACCGCTTCGAAGTCTGCTTCAAAGTCCAGCAGCAGCAAGACAAAGATCACCGCGAAGGCAGCCTCTGCTCCAACTGCTAAGGCACGTAAGGCAAGCAGCCCAAAGAATAGCACAAGCTACACCCAGTCGGAGTTCTTCGAGAACATTCGAGGGTTCTGTGGTTTGGGCAAGCGCTCACATGCCAAGGAGCTATGTGAGGACATTGCGCACTTTCTACGTGATTCATTGCGTCGTGGCTACAAGGTTCCATTGATGGGACTTGGCAAGTTATATGTTCGTCAGACTAAGCCTCGTATGGGCCGTAACCCATCGACCGGCGAGTCGATACATATCCCAGCCCGTAAGCGCGTTCGCTTTACACCAGCTAAGGCTTTCAAGGCTGCGGTATTGTAATCGCCGAGAGCTTGATCGGTTAAGGGCACTGTTTCCTAATCGAAGCAGTGCCTTTTTTTTCTGCCTTTTTTTTCTGCCTTTTTTTTCTGCCTTTTTTTTCTGCCTTTTTTTTCTGCCTTTATGTGGTGGCGTGTATGGAGAGCTTTTGGGACAACATCGTCTGGGTTGCGAAGCTAATTGTGAAGGTTTTCCTGGCCATGATCGCGCTACAGTTAATCTCGAGAATATTTAAGCTCGGCTTTGATATTCCATATGCATCCCAGGTTGTTAGTTTCTTGGGACGCAGCTTGTCACAGATTACTGGGGGGACTGTTCCCGGGTTTTTGAGTTAAACTCTGGGCGCAGAACTGCCAAAGTCTTCCCCAAGTCTCGCCAATAGCTCATACGTATAAATTCCGGTGTTATGACCGTCGCCCCATTCGATCCCGAGGGCGTAGTTTCCGATTGGCCAGATTCGTAATAAACGCTGCTCTTCGTTACTGGAGCTGGTAACGATCTTTAACATTGAGGGTTTTGACGTTACCGGAGTGGTGAGCGGTTTGGCATGCGACTGATCTCCGCGCTGCTCGCGGCACCCAGCGCATGGGCATTCAGATCGCAATACTGAGCTACTGATAATTTGAGGCTCGCTTAATTCATCAGTGCGCTTGGCCCAGGTTATGGCAAGCCCCTGTTCTCCCTGACGGCGGAACTCAATTGGTCTGGGGATTGGGTTTTTCATAAGGTCATTACTCTAAGGTTTTCACGGTCTCCAAAACAAGGGAATGGCTTACTGGTTCTGCAAAGTACTCGCAATTGTCATAGGGTTCTGGGCCCGATCCCCGGTGCTATCATGGCACAACATCTGCATGTTTCGCGATGATTTGCGCTCTTTCAAGAAGTACTCAGCACCGGTTATGATAGGGGGCCCCCGATATTGAATTATATGGAGTGATTGGTACCGTGAACGAACCAAGAATCGAATACAGTTCGCTCGGCAAGTACGAGATCCTTGGCATCCTTGGTAAAGGGGCGATGGGGGTCGTGTACCGTGGTCGGGATCCAGAGATTGGAAGATTAGTTGCAGTTAAAACACTTCGCAAACTCGATCTCTCGCGCGGTGGTAGCACAGAGAGTGCGCTCGAGCGCTTTCGTAATGAAGCGCGATCTGCCGGTAACCTGCGCCACGCGAATATTGTGACGATCTTTGAGGTTAATTGCCAAGGTAACGTGCCGTACATCGTCATGGATTATGTTGACGGAGCAAGTCTTGATAGCCTCTTAAAACGTTATCGAAGACTAGCCCCCGGGTTGGTGATCAGCTATCTAGCGCAGGTTGCCTCCGCTCTGGACTATGCTCACGGCAAGGGGGTAATTCACCGCGATGTTAAGCCGAGTAATATTCTAGTTGATCGATCTGATCATATCTTCGTTCTGGATTTTGGCGTGGCAAGTATGAATCACGGCTACGATGCTTGGGAGGGTGTCAAATCCGAGGCCGTTGTTGGAACTCCAAGTTATATGTCACCGGAACAGATTCAGAACCAGCGCCTTGATCGCCGCTCAGATATCTTTAGTCTTGCAGTAGTTGCGTTTGAACTCTTGGCGGGATCTAGGCCATTTCCTGGGGATGATTTCAATACCGTAATAAGTAGTATAGTGAAGGGACGGCATGTTGCACTTTCTGCCGTAGCTAGCGATCTACCCCTTGCACTTGAGGCTGAATTTGAGAGAGCTCTATCCCTAAAGCGCGAACACCGATTTAATTCCTCGCAGGAGATGATACGCGCGTTTGCAAAGGCGCTTGGGATTGAGTTGCCAGGTGCGATCTCGTTAAGTCTCTCTGGGCAGAGTGCCTCGGGCGCCCTCATTGGGGGTGTTTCTGACGGTGCGGATATTGGAATGGAATCTCCAGGGTTTAGTTCGCGTTCTCACGATATCGCAAACCCGATAACAGCATCGCCGTCCCCTCGAGTCCCGCAGTCTAAAAGCGAAGATAGTGCCAGATTGAATGCCCAGGCTTGGGCCGCAAGTCGGACCAATTCCGCGGCTGGAATTCCCTTGCCAACGGCTGGAGCTGGTAGTAGTGGCGCGGGGCATTCATCAACTGATAGTTCACCGATTGATTGGGCCGATCCTGGTGGGTCCTCCCGAACCATGCCGGCACCGCCCGCAAAGATCCGGGGGAAATCTGCTGGAGATCTCTTTGCACATGTACCCGAAACTGTGAGTGAGCAGGCAAGTCGAAATGCCGTTTTCGTAGAAACTCCACGCCGTCGTCAGCAGTGGGGGTTATTGGCGGGGGGTATTTTAGCAGTAGTGGGGGTCGGATATCTGATTATTAGTGGGGATACGATTGAACCACCGCCACCAACGAATTCGCTGAATCTGGTTCGAGATCAGGTAGCTGTGTCGCAGGTGGGCGGACCGTTTGCCTCAGGCGAACACGATCTTATTGATCCCGTAGGAGAGATCGCACCAGCCGGTATAGCTGTATCGGCCATGACCCCGCGCCAACTCATTGGCGTCCTGAAACGAAACGATGTATCAGAGATCGAGATTTTGGCTGCTTTGCGTGAGGCAAAATCCCGTCGGCTACCACAACTAGTTGACGTTAGCGTTTACCCCCTCCGTTCTGACAGCTATTTAGTGCGAATTGAGACAGTTAAGGTGCTCGCCGAGCTTGGAGATAAGCGGATCGTTCCGCGGCTGATGATCGGGCTCGATGATCACGATCCCCTCGTACGGGGGCATACAGCTCGGGCACTTGGACAGATCGGCGATAGTAGGGCACTTGGTTATCTGCGAGCGCGGCTCACGAAGGAGGATTCTCCGGAGGTTAAAATTGCGATAAAACGAGCTATTGAAAGGATTAGTGGGATTCCGGTTCCCTAAGTTCTTCGAGGTTTCTATCGCGAGTTGATTAGGACAGATAGATATTGGACACTTAAGGAGTTAGAATTTAGGATGCAGTGCTATAGCTCTTCGAGATCTGCATCTGATTGATTTCGCCAAAAGTTAGGCGCGAATAGCGCGAGAGAATTTCTCGACATATTCACTGTACTTTTGCTAAAAGTAACTATTCACGGGGGGTGCAAGAATCATCGCAAACTAACAAACTGGGTGCATTTTTATCCGCTGGAAGCGGCCCCCAGCGGGACAACAAGTAACCGGTCACAAAAAATGCCCCGTTTAGGGGCGACAAGAAAGGAAAGAAAGTATTGAAATGTCAAAAAATGAGACAATCCACCAAAAGTTTTTCAATATAATCACCCCCCGTGAACGGTTACTGCTAAAAAGTATCTGGACTATCCACCGTGAGCCGTTGCAAAATTATTGGGAGCCTATAAATTGATCTCAGAATTCAAGATTTATTCGTCAGCGTTTTTGCGCGGAGCTATGTTCCTCGTTTTGTCTACCTTTGTGGCGTTGCAGGTCTCCGGGTGTCACCATTTTGATAGCGCTCCGCCCGAGCCTGATCTAAAAGAGATAGACCATGTCCACACAGTTTCGCGGCAGGGCGAAACGCTTAGTCTGATCTCTTCGTGGTATACCGGTTCAATCGAGAACTGGCCTAAAATCGCCGAGGCAAACCCCAAACTGCAAGTTAACAAGATGCGCCTTGGCGACCAGATCGTAATTCCTGCCCAGCTTGTAGTCCAGCGTGATGAGATGCCAGCAAAGTATCAGCCTGGGGCTTCAAATTCTGGATCTACAAAGAGAACGGTAAAAAAAGGGTCGAAATCTGAATCAAGATCTGCTGCAAAGAATACGGGAACGGATGACATTGTAGTTGTGCCGCCACCATCGTCTTCAAAATCTTCATCAAGTAGCGCTTCGGTTGGTCCAAGTTCAGAAGCATCTTGGACAGCATCGAGCTCCTCGTCGTCGGCATCATCTGAAGCCGCTGAAAAATCAAGCAGATCTTCAGTAGGACTCGATGCGCCTGGCGATCAGATGGTGTTTCCCGCCTCGACTCCTGTTCCAAGTGATCCGTCTAATCGATCATCATCACCAGCCAGGCCGATCGATGATGCCTTTGACTTCTTAGAACCACAGGATGGTCCAGCTGTTAAGGCCCCAAGTAAGACCGGATTGAGTGGAGCTGGCGCTGGCAATGTTGCTGAGGTTCGACCAGATCAATCGAATCCTGCTCCAGCAGCGGGGAACGCCGCGCAGGTCGGAGTGGAATCTTCCCCGGCAGCGGCCTCAAGCGCAAAGAGTGAGGGGGTTAAGACCCGTGATGAGCTCTTGGAGGAGCTTTTGAACTAGGTATTTTTTGATTCCTTGTAATCAAACTGGCCTATTCTGTTTTTAACCTAGAAAGCGCAGTAGAATCGTGGCGAGGTGACCGAGATGCGTGATATTCTTAATGTTCTTCGACGAAATTGGAACGGAACCCTAGCACCGCTAGGGTGAGTACCAATTTCTAGAAAACATTAAGAAGATCATGTAGATCGGTCACCGTAGCAGATTCTACTGCGCTTTCTAGGTTTAACTGTAACCGTTCAGACCCTCTGCGTCCTCTGTGGTTAAAATGCGCACTAAGCAATTTCGTAAAGTTTAGTTTTTACCACAGAGGATGCACGGGTACGCAGAGGGGGGGGACCAGCTATGCCCCTGAACGGTTACTTTTAACTTCAAAGCACTTAAAATAAGCAATTAATTCATTAGCTTGTCGTCATTTTCTCAGTTGACGTTAGAGCATTGCTAACCTATTGTTCGTTAGTGGTGCAAAGTGGTGTAAAGTAGTTCAAAGTGGCAGATCTCAATTAGTTCAATAGTTTCAAATGGATATCAAGCCAAAGATCGATCCTCAGGAAAGTTTAACTCCCTCTGAGAGTGATGCTGCCGATTCCAATGATCTCGCTTCCATTCACACGACACACCCCGATAGCAGCTCGTTTCGCGGTAATTTTACACACGCAGTAGACCCGAAGGGACGCGTCAATCTACCGGCCGAGTTTCGGATGGTGCTCGAACGCACAGCGGATCGCTCGATCGTTCTTACGAACTACATCTCTGAGGGGGCGCGTTGTTTGGAGGGCTTCTCGCTCTCAAGTTGGATTGCGTTTGAGAATAAACTACGCGCCAAAAGCCGTTTCTCACCCAAGCTACAACAGCTCGAAAATTTTTATCTCAGTCGAGCCTCAGAGTGCCCGTTGGATGGGAACGGAAGGGTTCTGATTCCAGCCTATTTACGCTCCTACGCCGGAATTGAGCGCGAACTTACGATTACCGCATCGATTCATGGCTTTCGAGTTTGGGATAAGCGCGTCTGGGACCATATCTTCAGCTCATCAGAGCAGGCTCTGATGAAGAATCCAGATCTCTTTGCGGATGTGGATATCTAGCAATGGACAGCACTGCCCAAAATTCTCAACACATTCCCGTCCTAATGCGCGAGGTGTGTCAGACATTTGCGAGTGAATCACCAAAACGATTTCTGGACTGTACCTTTGGTGGCGGCGGACACAGCACTGCTGTGCTGGATGCCAACTTAGAAAATACCGTAGTCGGTGTTGATCGTGATGGTCGCGCAATTGAGCGAGGACAGCATGTTTTAGAGCGTTACGCACCGCGATTGACGCTAATTCATTCTCCCTTCGGAGATCTTTTAAGCAAGCTAAATGGTCAGCATTTCGATGGCGTCTTAGCCGACTTGGGTTTCTCAACCGATCAGATGCGCGAAGGTCGGGGATTTTCGTTTGCCGATCAAGACGCCCTCGATATGCGGATGGACGAACGGAGTGGGTCATCCGCAGAAGATTTGGTTAACTCATTCACGCAGCAAGAGCTGTATGTTGTCTTAAAGAAGGGGGGTGTTGGACAGGAAGCAAAGGGAGTTGCCAGAGCGATAGTAGAAGCGCGTCCAATCTCAAAAGCCACCCAACTCGCAGCTATCGTTCAGCGTGCAATTCCATCTAGTCGCAGCCGTCCACAACGTGTGCACCCAGCAACAGTTGTGTTTCAGGCTTTTAGAATAGCCGTCAATGATGAGTTGGGTGAGATTGAGCGCTTAATGACAGCAATTCCGAGCATCGTTTGTGATGGTGGACGTTGCGCGATTATTACATTTCATTCACTCGAAGATCGAATTGTGACATCAACGATGCGATCCTGGGCCGCTGGTCCGCAGTGGTCAGCTAGTTCACCGATCGGACATGCGGTTGGTGCAGAACGTCGTGGCCGTCTGATTACCCGTAAGCCGATCTGTGCCGATGAAATTGAAATTGACGCTAATCCGAGCGCGCGCAGTGCAGGATTAAGAGTTTTTGAGTTTGCGGGTAAACAAGATTGGAAGTTTGCAGAATTTTGTGTGTCTGAAAATTAGGGGGAAATTGTGGCGATCTGTTTGGATTATCAAGAGGTCTATCACCGTCGTGAAGTGCGCAAGTTTGGGATCGCGTGGCAGATGATAGCCGCGGGATTTCTCCTGCTTGCGCTCAGCGCCAAGGTCTGGACGAAACTGCAGAGCACCAACCTCGGCTACGAGTTGGCGGCACAACAACAGATCAGCCTAGAGCTCGATATGCAGCGTCGGGAGTTGGAGCTGCAACGCTCTGTTTTAGGACGTTCTGATATGCTGGCGCATCGTGCTAATCAGAAGCTAGGACTTGAAACATTGCAACCTTCACAGGCAGTCAAATTATCTTACAGCGTTGGGGTACTACCGGCGAGGAAACTATGATCGATTTTGCTCGACGTGGTCGGTGTTTTAATCCTGACGTATTGGCTCCAAATGCGCGCCGTCAGCGCTTGAACTCGTTTGCTGTGATTCTAGTTCTATGCGCGTTGGTGATCGTTCACCGACTGTATAGTTTACAGATTGCAGATTTTGAGCGATGGCAGGATTGGGCCCTAAAGCAACACTTTTCAGAGGTGACAGTGGCCTCAGAGCGAGGACCGATCTATGACCGCAGCGGCAATATAATGGCGGTTTCTGTGCCAGCTGGTTCGGTTTATGTGCGCCCTCGACAGGTGCGCGAGCGTGAACGGGTCTCCGCCGAATTGGCTGGAATCCTTGGCATTGAAAGGAGCTATGTAAACGCTCGACTTGACGAAAAGAAGCCATTTGTGTGGATTGCGCGCCAAGTTCCACGCCAACAGGCCGAGCGCGTAACAGCGCTTAATATGCCAGGTGTAGGGTTCGTTATGGAATCGCGCCGACTCTATCCATATAACCAGGCCGCTAGCGCTCTTTTAGGTAAGGTCGGAGTTGATGGAATTGGACTTTCTGGGCTTGAGGAGCAGTTCGAGAAGCAACTTCATGGCGAACATCTACAAACTCGCATAACACGCGATGCGCTCGGAAAGACGATATTAATCTCGGCCAAGGGTGACCAGTTAGAACAGCAGCGAGGAGATTCGTTACAGCTTACAATCGATGCATCTCTGCAATTAATTGTGGATGAGGAGTTGGAGGCAGGACGTTTAGCAGCTAAGGCCCGTTCAGCATTAGCCGTAATGATCGACTCAGATACCGGCGAGATCTTAGCTATGAGTCAGGCACCCGCACTAAACTTCAATTCCGATAATGCAGCTGGAAAGGGCGCTTTGAGGAATGCCGTCGCAGAAGCAGTATTTGAACCCGGTTCGATAATGAAGCCGATGGTTGCTGCTGCGGCGATTGAGCGAGGGGTAGTTCGCGATACCGATATGATTGATTGTGAGCATGGCCGTTTCCCATTTGGACGACACACCATCAAAGATGTTCATCCAGTCGATACGGTCAGCTTTCACGATGTGGTAGTGCGATCCTCAAACATTGGAATGACTAAGGTTGGAATGAAGCTCGGTCGTAAGGCGTTATATGCCTCTTTGCGTGATTTTGGTTTTGGATCGCGTTCTGGGCTTGGATTGGCAGGAGAATCCGGCGGACTTTTGCGTGCTGAAGAGGGTTGGGCTGCCGTCGATGTAGCAACGCATTCATTTGGCCAGGGAGTTGCCGTCACGCCGCTACAGATGGTTCGAGCGATGGCAGCAATTGCTAACGGTGGTAAACTACCTGAATTGTACCTTGTGAGCGATGGACGTGACTTTCAGTCAAAACGTATCTTCTCCGAAGCTACCGCTGAGCGGGTACAGCGGATGATGTACGGTGTAACCGAGGATCTTCATGGAACGGGAAAGAACGCATTAATCAGTGGAGTGCGAGTTGGTGGTAAAACCGGTACAGCCCAAATTGCAAGGAATAACGGCAGGGGCTACGAACCTGGCGCATACAACGCGTCATTCATCGGATACGTTAACGCCGAGGGGGTCGGAATACGTAAGCTACTTACGTTGATGGTTGTAATCCAGGAGCCCCGTGGGGGATCGATTTATGGCGGTGCACTTGCCGCCCCGGTTTTTCGCAAGATTATGACTAGATCGCTTAGCTATCTATCAACCAGAGGTGAGATTGGGGAAGAGGATCTGGAATCGCAAGTTTCGCCCCCAGCAAAACGCGGCCGGGATATTTTAATTTCAGAGCCGGTGGCATCAGATATCGTGCGCAATGTGGCGTATCGCCAGTAGGCGTGCTTTGTAACTGGTCACCAAGAGCTTTTGCTAATTTTACTATTTCACACATTTTATAATGGCAATTCATACTTAGCTTGACTGGGATCCTTTCTTGTCAGCCCCTGATCGGGGCAGGCCTTTTTTGTGACCAGTTACTTGTTGTCACCCCCGATTTGATACGCAAATCGACCCCTGAGGGGTGGTTGTTGCTTGCTGATTCTGCTTTGCCTACTGACTAGTTACCGTGCTTTCATTGGCACATGTCGCTTCTAAAGTGTTCTCAACCTAGATCGCTATTACAGATCGGTAATCATTTTCCTGGCGAACTTCAGGTTATTGGCGATTCGGCAGCTGTAATTAACGCGATCGCCACCCGTGATAGCGAATGTCAACCTGGCACACTCTTCGTTGCTCAACGCGGATCTAAAGTTGATAGTCACGATCTAATTCCTGCAGCAATCATAAACGGTGCTAGCGCTGCACTTGTGTGCGATGCAGATCGCTTGGGAACTCTTCCTGGATTGGTAGCCCGCTCTGGATCGCATATCGTTGGCAGGGTAGCTGCATTTCTTGCTGGGAATCCAACTGAGCATCTAAAAGTTGTGGGCATTACCGGGACCAACGGTAAGACGACGACACACTGGCTTGTGCACCATATGTTGGTAGCTCTGGGTCTTGGGGGCGTGCGAATTGGGACTCTGGGTGTCGTAGCAGACAGCTCAACTGGCCTTCGAGTTTTTGAATCCGACACCGGCTTAACGACACCGGACAGTGTTGCGCTGCAGGGTGTTCTAGTGGCGGCACGGGAACACCATCTCGCCACTGCAGTAATGGAGGTCTCATCACATGCTCTTGATCAGGGCCGCGTGTCCGGAGTGCGATTTGATGTTGGAGTCTTTACTAACTTGACCCGTGATCACCTTGATTATCACGGCAGTATGGAGCGCTATGCTCAGGCCAAATCGCAGCTATTTGATCTGCTTGTTCAGTCGCCAGGTGATATTCGCGCCGCTGTTATTCACCGTGGGTCGGAGTATGGTGAGCAGATCTATAGGCATGCGATTGCACTTGGTCTGCGTGACTTTTCTTTCGCCTGGGGTACGGAAGGAAAGGGATCCGCCGAGACTTTAATTACAAAATTTGAGCAGCGGGTTGGTGCAGGTCTGCTTGAGTTACAAGATGCCAGCTCCGGCGCAATATCGATCCACTCTGCCTTTATAGGAGCGCACAACGCCGAGAATCTGGCTGCTGCCTACAGCGTTGGTCGTGCCCTTGGATTCGAACCGCGAGAGATCGCGAATGCATTGGCGATTGCACCGCAGGTTCCTGGAAGACTTGAGTCTGTTGGCACTCCCGACCTGGGCATCTATGTTGACTATGCGCACACCCCCGATGCTCTAGAGCGTGTTCTTGCAACCTTACGCCCGCTAGTTAGAGAGACTAACAGATTGTGGGTAATCTTTGGATGCGGCGGCGATCGTGATCGCGGCAAACGTCCGCAGATGGCCAAGGTTGCGCGTGAAGGTGCTGATATGGTGGTAGTGACTTCCGACAATCCGCGAACTGAAGATCCAGGCAAGATTATCGAGGATATATTAAGCACCGGCGTGCGGGCTGATCTGATAGAAGCCGATCGCAGTACCGCGATCGCGAGCACTCTTGCACAAACTCAGCCGGGCGATATCGTGCTGATTGCTGGCAAGGGCCATGAGCAGTATCAGATTATCGGCACCGAGTCGCGTTATTTCTCGGATCAGGAGGAGGTGCGGAGGTGGATACGCCAGACAGGCTAGGTCGGGTTTGGATTTGAACCTTAGAAATAGGGGGTCTATAGCGATTATCAAAAGTCGGTGCCAATAAAATTGGCAAGCCTTTTGAATTTAATCGCTATAGGGTGTTGATTTGATTCGCTTCCAGCGAATCTATAGCGGTTTGCAAAAGCTATTATATCGCTCGAGACTTTTGCAAACCGCTATAGCGATTATCAAAAGTCGGTGCCAATAAAATTGGCAAGCCTTTTGAAATTAATCGCTATAGGGTGTTGATTTGATTCGCTTCCAGCGAATCTATAGCGGTTTGCAAAAGCTATTATATCGCTCGAGACTTTTGCAAACCGCTATAGCGATTCTCAAAAAGGATTCATTTTTCTCGGGAGTTTTGCAAATCGCGAGAGGATTTCATACCACATTCATACTTTGCAATGAATATGGCTACCCGCTTGCAAACCCTAACGCCTTAGCAATCTTTGCTTGATTTCGATCCAGCGTTAAAAACGAGATCTGCTTTATGTTATCCTTTGCTAGCCAGAGCGCTGTTGCAAGATGGAGTGCGTCTGCGCCGCGTGAATAGCCGACTGAGAACACTTCACCCAACGCTGGCACGAGTGAATTATCGGGAAAGATTAGCTGCACACTAGCAAGCAGGGATGAAAACCTCTCGCTAGCAATACCCTCGCGTCGTGCGGCAGAAAGTACCTCGGCTTCAATCAGATGGTGGGAGAAAAGATCTGTTTTACGTGCCAGCCGTCTTTGCAAGAGCTTAGATCCCGGCTCGTCAAAAGCGATTGCAACAAGGCAGCTAGTATCGATGTAAGTTGCTTTCAATCACGACCCTTCAGAAACCTCTGCAGGGCTCCGGAGCGTTTGGCTACTACCGATAGTTTGACATGCTTTTTTTGTGCCGAATTGGCCGATGGCGAGACAATCCGCCCATCTGCAGTAAGTGCAGCAATCCGTTCCGCAAGTGACTCTGTTTCTTGTTCTAGGGGAAGTATCTGAGCAATTGGATTGCCGTGATGTGTAATCACTACCTGTGTGCGTTTAGCAACCAAACGGATCACCTCGCTGAATTTTGCCTTAGCTTCGTGAATTGAAAAGTGTTTGGCCATATGTCAGTAATTATAGTCATAATAGTCATAATTGGGAAGGGCTGGAATGGAGTATCTTCGTGGCGCCGGAGCGCTGGCCTAATTCCACTTATTAAGTGGAGTAATGAATTGTAAGTCTTAGGTAAATTTCGGGTAACTATAGCGATTATCAAAAGTCGGTGCCAATTTTATTGGCACCGACTTTTGATAATCGCTATAGCTCGCGTCAGCTATTGGGGCTTACAGTGCTTCGCACGAAAGCCCACCTTCGGCGAAGGAAAATGCACCAAATTTGTCAGTTTGAGATCATTTCTGCACCCCCGTGAACGCTTACGATGAAGTAAACAGAACGCACTCCCAATTAAATCTCCTTGCGACTCGCCTTCCTGATTGGCGGTGGAGGTGCAGCTTCGATATCTGAAGCGGCAGGATTTAAGGCCTCAAATCGGATAATCTTCGATCCATCCTCTGTCTGAAATCCGACTATTCCGATCGCCGAATTCAGAACTATCAAACGTTGTCCGCAATTCAGACACGGATCTCCTTCCCTCCATTCATTAGTCAGAGTAAGCCTTTCCCACGTTGAATTATGATCCTGAGCGCAAACGATCGCCCCAGCTGGTATGCGGCTGATCGAACCTAAATTTCGGCCCGATGCTAGCTGAAATTGGTTCTCGGGATCCTCAATATCGAAAACTGGTTGCGGCAGCAATTTTGCCGCAGCATGGGCTAACTCCACGGATGGCGTGGATCCCTCGCCGCCAAGTGCCATGCGTTCTAGAGCAAGCTCCAAAAGCTGGTTCTTGATACTCTGCTGGGCCTGTTGATTCAACAGCGGTGCCCAGTTCCGAATCGTCCGGCGGATCGATTCACACAGGTCACGTACCGGGGGTGGCAGTGGCCAGCCATTAAATAGAAACTCAACTACTGATCCTAGAGCTCCGATCTGGGAGGTTAATCCAATATCATTGCTCTGTTCGGTACGGTTCCCGATCTGCATACCGTTAGTTGCAACTCCCTCCGCTACACGACAGCATGCATCAGCGAAAAGATCCAACTTTGAAAGGTCATCCGCGCTTAGGGTGCATCCTGCCCTTGCAGCCGCGACCTCAAGCATCGCCATCTTTAAGCCCTGACGATCGCTCAAGATGGCACAACTCAATGAGCGCAGCATCCAGTTAGTCCAGTACGGCGAAAGATCTGTTTCTGTGGTACCGAAATCAAAGATCGCTGGAAGGCCAGCGCGGCCGCATGTATTTACACCAACATTGCCCGGTTGCAGGTCCCCAAGCCGGGTGTTTTGACGGAGTAGTGCCGCGAAGAAGGTCACAATAACCGCTTCAGCAAGCATCGGGGCATCTACGCCGTAGCGTGAAAGCACATCCGCGACAGAGATCTTCTCCTGGTCTGCAATTCGCTTGGCCCGCGATACGGTGATCATCTCGTGGCCTATAGCGGTTTGCAAAAGTCGCGAGCGATATAATAGCTTTTGCAAACCGCTATAGATTCGCTGAAAGTGAATCAAAACAACAACCTATAGCGATTAATATCAAAAGGCTTGCCAATTTTATTGGCACCGACTTTTGATAATCGCGATAGCTTTCGCGCCCTAGCAAAGATACCCCCCAAAGAGACTATCTTGCAGCAGTTCTCTAACCCGGCTACTTTGCTCAGGTGCTACCTAATTAAATCGTTTTACGTAGTTTCAGGCGACTACCTACTCGGTATCGCCAGTCCTTTTGATGTAGAAGTAGGACCTATATGAAGTTATCCGATCCGATCGGCCCCCCAGTTTGGGCGGCATTTTTTATTAGAATCTCGCTTGGCTATTACCTGTTTATTCAGGGCTACGCCCATTTACATAAGATTCCTGAGATCGTTGAGATGGTGAAGGGATTTAACATGATTCCGGTGCATTTAGCTCAATTATACGGATCGCTCTTGCCGTTTCTGGCGGTGGCAAGTGGGATTCTATTAATTGTCGGTTACTGGACAACCCTGGCGTCGCTCATAAGCACAATTATGATAGCCTCAGTCATCTATGCATTTAAGGATTATCCCAAAACCCTATTTTCAGTTCCAACCCCTAGTATGGTACTTCTGTGCTCCTCGATTTCGCTCCTATTCTCGGGATCCGGGGCGATGAGCTTTGATAATTTCAAGAAATCTGGTGGTGGTGGTGGGGCGAAGAGCTGAGCTCATGCTCAACTGTTCCGCTGTGAAATGAGAAGGCTCTAAAAGAGAACAGTGTCGTTTTAATCAAGAATGTGGAACGCGCGTGCCTGCAGTATTAAATAGTAGAATTAGATTTTAATTTTGAATATATTGATATATGAACAAGTTTATTTTTTCAGCGATAGTTTTAGCGCTATCTATTCCAACTATAGCATTCGCAGATTCCGCTATCTCAGCATCAGGGGCTGCTACCACCGGTTCAGCGATCTCGACAACACAGAAGGCCGCTGATGCGATTAAACAGGCGGGAACGGCTCTTGATCAGGCTGCCGCTGGTGCCGATACCGGAAGGAAGGCGCTCGACAGTATTACTGCGCCAATTGGGCTGGCAAAGGATACGGCAGCTAATGCTGCGGATTCCAATGCGCAGCTTGCTAAAAAAGCTGAGGCCTTGGATGGTGAGGATTCGGAGTCGGCCGCTCGCTAGATTAAAGAATCTGTTCGACTGTGTCGTGATTTAGGCGCATAATCGCAAGGGCTGGGTAGCAGAAGCTGCCCAGCCCTTTTTGAATGTAGTAAGTAGTTATATGCGTAATCATAACTTGCTCGCTTTTTTATTGAGCGTAGTACTAAGTCTCCCTGCAGCGCATGCCATTGCGCCAGACTCCGATCTAAGGCTCTGCGCTGGAGTATGGACTGACCGTCCATGTGATCAGGTTGAGGGTGATCAGGTTGAGGGTGATCAGGTTGAGGGTGATCAGGTTGAGG
>Ga0163144_10015219_pt1 | contig 15887 bp, 12 predicted proteins | sample OliLak19BULKMAT1_FD_123175 | JGI IMG/M metagenome (GOLD analysis project Ga0163144, IMG submission 123175) | Freshwater microbial mat bacterial communities from Lake Vanda, McMurdo Dry Valleys, Antarctica - Oligotrophic Lake LV.19.BULKMAT1 | ecosystem: Environmental > Aquatic > Freshwater >...
TTATTTTACCTTTAAGGCTCATGATAAAATACAGATTGACTTTATTTTAGGCTGGCTCTGAGCGGATCAAGCGGTATCTTCAAGGGCATTACGTGACCATTTCGACGGTGGGGGAAAAGGCTCAGGCCTTCGTGCCACCGCCAGCCGAGGAAGTGCTGGAATGCATGAGCCTGCTCGAACGCTTCCTGAACGGCAACGGTCGTGTGGGGCGCTTACTGATCACCCTGCTGCTGTGCTCCAGCCAAGTGCTGCGCGAGCCGATGCTCTACCTCAGTCTTTACTTCAAGACTCACCGCCGCTACTACTACGAGCTCCTCAACACCGTCCGCGAGACCGGCGACTGGGAGGCTTGGCTCGACTTCTTTGCCGAGGCCGTGATCGTCACCGCCACCCAGGCCGTGGAAACGGCACAGCAGCTCCTTACGCTCGCCAACCAGGATCGCGAACGGATCAGCACTCTGGGACGGGCGGCGCCTTCCGCGTTGCAGATCCACCGGGTGCTGATGGAACACCCGATCGCCACCTCGAACTGGCTGGTCGAGAAAACCGGCCTCACACCGGCGACCGTTAACAAGTCATTGACCAACCTTGAGCAACTCGGCATCATGCGCGAACTCACGGCGCAGAAGCGCAATCGGCTGTTCAGCTACCAAGGCTACGTGGAAATCATGAACTGGGGAACGGAGTTGCCTAAGAGATGATGGACAACACGGGACAGGAGGTATTCCGCTGTCCTTAGACGGCTAACTTGTAGTAGTATTTTCCCAGCCGCCATCTATTCTCTCTGACATGAGCAATAGACCTCTGTACTGCGGCATCGCTGGAAGGCCTGCTATCTCGGGCACCATAGTATAAGAACACTAATAAATAGCTATCGTGGAATTAGCCCATTAAAAAATATTCTGAACCAACAGCCCGGTTTTTTCAGGGAAGAAAATGACGCTTCTCTTTCGTTTTTTCGATTTATTTTTACCCGCCAGCTTGCGCAACAATCCAACGGACCTGATGCGCGGTTACATCATCGTTGGGATGATCTGGACCAATATCCTTGTCAGCCTGTTTGTACTGGTAGAGCTACTGTATTTTCTTAAACTGGAGCACAACACGCATATTGGCGTGAGCCTCGATCTGTTGTGCCTGGTGGGCTACCTGGTCGCGCTCCTGCTGCTTAGAAGAACGGAAAGTTACTTTCTGTGCGCCACCTTCCTGCTTACCACGCTCGCTGTCGTAATTGTCGCAGGCATTCAGATTACCGGGGGATATCTGGAGTCACCCATCTCGCAGTTGGCCCTGCAACTCCCGGTTACCGCATTTTTGCTATTGGGATTACGTCCCGGCATTTTCTGGTTGGTGGTAACCCTCCTCTTCTGCGTTGCCTGCTACGTTAGCGCCATACTGAATGTCGGGTACGTGCAATTGCTGCAGAATCAGGGCCTGGTAGAGGCCATGCATATTTCACTGCAATTTATCCTGCTCTTTATGGTGGGCGGTGCGCTTTTTATTTACGAAACGATCAATGGCCAGCTAACGAGGAAGCTGAACGAAGAAATAAACAAGTTTGAGCACAAAGCCAGCCACGATGACCTGACGGGGATTCCCAATCGGTTTGAATTTTTCCGCAGACTGAAGTTGGGCATTGACCAGGCGCGTGAACGTCGACAGAAAGTTGGCGTGGTCTATATCGACCTGGACGGATTCAAACCGATTAACGATCTGCTTGGCCACCATATGGGAGATGAGGCGCTGAAGGCCGTCGCGCTGCGCCTGCAACAAATATTGCGGGTTTCTGATACCACCGCACGTCTGGGCGGTGACGAGTTTGCGTTGATACTGCCGGGGATTCATGTGCCGGATGATATTGAGATCATCATGCCCAAAGTACTCTCTGCCATTAAGGAGCCAATCCACATCAATGGCGTGAATGTTGTCGTTCGAGCCAGTTGTGGCGTGGCAATCTTCCCCAATCATTCAGAAGACCACAGCGCCCTGTGCCGCTATGCCGACATAGCGATGTACCACGCCAAGAAACAGCACGATGCCTACCTGGTGTTTGAAGAAAGTATGAAGGGGCAAAAATTGCGCGGACCCGCCACGGCGGCCTAGTCTTTGATAGCAGCCCGGGCAGCAAGTTGCGCCGTAACCCTGGCGTGGTCGCTGCGACTGAGGCGTAAACGCGTACAGAATAAAAATGCTATCAGGGCCAGACCCGAAACCATGACCATGGCAAACCAACCGAGCGTCTGCAATACACTGTGGCTCACCTCACCCGGAGTAAGCCCCGGTCCCATCCCTGACAGGTCGATTACTATTCCTGCCAGTAACGTACCGGCGCCAGTGGTGGCCTTCCCAACAAAGGAACCGGCAGCAAAGACCACACCTTCCTGGCGTCGGCCCGTCGTCAACTCCTGTTCGTCCAGTATGTCGGCCGCCAGCGAGATGCCCAGCACCTGCAGGGTAACAATCAACAAAACGCCAATTCCCACATTCAACAATTGCAGGGGATAAATAATCGGGTGCCCGTTTTCCGGCAACAACCCCAAGAGGCGCGCGCCGATAAACCACATCAAATTGACCGCAAGCGCCAAACTGGCTGCCGCCAGCAGTGTCGATTTATCGAAGCGGCGACCCAGGTGATTGAGTACGACAAAGGCGAGCAATGTGGCCAGTGCGGTAGGGACGACAAGACCGGCAAGCTGGTCCGAGCTGAACTGCCAAAAATACGTACCCAGATACAATCCGAGCGTAGTGTAGACGCCCGCACACATGCCAAACGCCAGGTTGGCACCCATGGACATCCTGAAGTTGCGGTTGCGAAAAATCAGAGTCAGATCTCCGAGCGGCTGCGTCCAGTTGAACGACTGTCCGGGACTGGCCTGCGGTAAGCGGGGAATAGCGCTCCAGGTACCTACAATACACACCAGCGCAGTGACTGCCGCGACCACCGCCGACAACACCCCATACTGTCCATAGTTAGCCGCCAGCAAACGTCCATCGAGACCATCCTGGGGCCGGAAAAATACGGTGAATGCGATGGCAGGCAGCGCCATACCCGCCAGCCACCCCATCGTCACCCTGGCCTTGGCGATGACCGTGCGCTCATCGTAATCAGCCGATAGCTCAGCCCCCATGGCAGAGTAGGGAATGAAATAAATCGTGAGGAAGGTACGCAGCAAAATGGACACTACCAGCAGCCACGTGAACATCCCCAATTCGCCGAGCCCATCAGGGGGAGTGAACAGCGCCAGAAAAAGCAATGCGGTGGGCAGGCCGCCAGCCACCAGCAGGGGGTGGCGACGCCCCCAGCGCGAGCGCAGGCTGTCCGACCAGCTACCCACAATCGGGTCAGAGATGGCGTCCCATGACAGTGCGATGAACATGGCCAGGCCAGTCAGCGTGCCGCTTAAACCCTGCACCTGTGTGTAATAGAACACCACGAAATTGATGTAGGCAGCGTCCTTTACCGAGAACGGCATATTGCCTATCGCGTAAGTCCACTTTTCCTTACCTGAGAGAGTCTGCACGGGCAGCGTCACCTGTTTTTATGTTTATACCTGCAAGCAACATCGTTGTCTTTAGGTTGCTTCCGTGCATAGTGTCGAATAATATGACAAGTGTCAATTTACACAAGAGATGAGAGCAGATGGTGACAAGGGCAAGGGGGCGTCCTGCGCAAAGCGCCGTGTCCGATGACATATTGCTGGAGACGGCGTTGCAATCATTCGGGGAGAACGGCTATGACGGTGCGTCGGTGCGAGAGATCGCCCGCCGTCTTGATGTCAGCCACAACCTGATCCCACAGCGCTTTGGTTCAAAAGAGAACCTCTGGTATGCGGCTGTCGATCATGGCTTTGGCCGCCTGGAAAAAGACCTGCTGCGCGAGGCACAGGCCCTCGGCAATGACGAGCTGTTAGTGCTGCGGGGGTTAATCCTCAGCTTTATTGAGATCAACGCCCTGCATCCCTCACTCCTGCAAATCATCAACCAGGAGGCCAGCCAGCCTGGGCCACGTCTGGACTATTTGTTCAAAAACTATATCAAACCCGTACGCGATTTCGGCGCTGCATGGCTGACGCGTCTGGAGGATGAAGGGCGCATCGCACCGATCTCAGTCACCTTGCTCTACTTTCTGATGACCCACGGCGCCGGCGGACTGTTTGCCCTGCCCGCGTTGACCAAACGGCTGCGCAGCGGGGTTCGTAACAAAGCCAAAGAGTCTATCCGGGAGCAGGCGGAGAGTGCGGTTAACATTATTTTCGACGGATTACTGGTTCGCCAGTGAGGAGCATTTACCATGTCATCAATGAAAGACGATATTGTTGCGCAAATTGAACTCGCGGGCGGCCGCCATGATGAAGCTGAAATATACGGCGGCGCGGCCGGTGACCTCGGATTGACGGGTGGCCCCGGCAGTATGTCCTGGGAAATTAACGGCGATCTGGCCAGTGTGGGCGCCGCAGGCGTGGGCGCCATCCTGATGGAAGTTCTGCACCCTTCCGTTATGCATGGCGTGTTCACGCAATCCTCTTACCGGATCAATCCCTATGCCCGCTCGCGCAATACCCTGGGCTATGTGCTGCGCACGACGTTTGGCAATACCGAGGCCGCCATCGCTGTGATTGAAAAGGTGAAGAAGATTCACGGTTACGTTAACGGCACTCGCGCCGATGGTGTAGCGTATCGTGCCCTGGATCCGCAACTGATTGCCTGGGTACACACCTGTATTCCCTGGGCGATCATGATGGCCTTCGACCACTACAACCGACCTTTAAGCCGGGCAGAAAAAGACCGGTACCTTACGGAACAGGCGGTCATTGGCCGCATGGGTGGTGCCGACTGGGTGCCTGAAACGGTCAGTGAACTGGAAGACTATGTCGAAAGGATGCGTTCGTTCATGGCGTACAACGACCAGACGCGTCAATTCGCGGACTTCCTGCTGGGCACCAGCGGTGATATCGCCACAACGCGCAGACAACGTTTCGAATCGTGGATGGGCCTGCACGGCTCTATGACCATGATGCCGGATTGGGCACGCAAAATGACCGGCACGTACCATTCCGAATTCGTCGAGCGTATTGTGCTCAGACCTAACGAAAAGTTGAAGTACCGGATCGTGCGCTGGGCGATGGGAGAGATGCCCTGCAAGGCAATGGCGCTGGCCAGAGCCGCAGGCGTCCGCGCACCCACCACGAGTGAAGGAATAGCCGCAAGCGCACCCGTACGCCAGGTGGCGTGACGCTGCTGCCTGGCAGACCATAAGGATAAAAATATGCCATCAGTCTGGCACACAAACGCTGGCCGCAGTCTCATTCTCCTGGTTGCTTTCTTGCTGGTCAGCGCCTGCGCCGAGCCGGTCTCCGAGGAAATGCTGCGCCGTTCGCGCGCGGTACCGCAGTGGTATGAAGACGCCAAACTGGGCATCTTTATCCATTGGGGGCCGGCATCGGTACCCGCATTTGCCGCCGGCGCCCCTTTACGTCCGGGTGAGCTGGAGGAGATGCTGTTTCACGATTCCCCGCGCAAGGATCTGCCCTACGCTGACTGGTATCTCAATGCCATGAGCTACCCCGACAGTGCTACGGCGCAGCACCACGCTGCCACGTATGGCAATGCGCCCTACGCGGATTTTAAACCCACATTTGAGCAGCACGTCAGCGAGGGCTGGGACCCGAACGCCTGGGCTGACCTGTTTTACAAGGCGGGTGCGAAATACGTTGTCCTGGTCACGAAACACCACGATGGTTACACCCTGTGGCCAAGTGCGGTAGCGAATCCCAATCGGGAGAACTGGGGATCGCAGCGCGACCTCGTGGGCGAACTGGCGGCCGCAGTGCGCGCCCGGGGCATGCGCTTTGGAACCTACTATTCCACGGGACTGGACTGGAGCTTCCAGTTGCTGACCGAAGGCGACCGGATCCGTGACATCATGCGCAGTGCGCCCTCGAGCCAGGCCTACGCCGATTATGCGCATGAACAGATCGTGGAGTTGATTGACCGCTATCATCCGGATGTGCTGTGGGCGGATATTGGTTACCCTTCCAAGGGCCATCAGGACGAACTCTTCAAATACTACTTCGCGAATGTACCCGAGGGAACGGTAAATGACCGCTGGGGTGCGGTAGACGTCCTAGGACAAATCGCCCGTATTCCCGGTGCCACAGGGGTGATGAAAGCGCTGGCACGATTCATCGTGTCCAGGGAGCCGGATCCCTTGAAGGATGACCCGGCGCGCGTCGGCTTCAAGACCGCCGAGTACGATAGTCTCCCGGGCATTGCCCCTTTCAAGTGGGAGTCCACTCGCGGCCTGGGCGGCTCATTTGCCTACAATGCCCGTGAAACCGCCGCCGACATGCTGTCAGCGTCTGACCTGGTTGATTATGTCATCGACACTGTCGCCAAGAACGGCAACGTATTGATCAACATCGGACCGGATAGCTATGGCCGCATTCCCCTTATCCAACAAAACCCCCTGCTCGGTCTGGGTGACTGGATGGCCATTAACGGCGAGGCCATTTATGCCACCCGCCCCTGGATACGGTTTAAAAACGAGCGCGGCCGTGATTTGCGCTACACCCAAAACGACACAGCCTTGTATGCCATTGTCGCGGGCGATGTGGAAGAAAGTTTTACCATTGAGCATCCCGGCATCGCATGGCGCAGCGTTGCGGTGTTGGGTGCCAAGGTGATGCGAACCGAAGATCACGACGGCCTGCTGACTCTATTCCTCGATAAACCCCTGGCAGGCCCTGCCGTGGTGGTACGCTTTGACTTGCCACAATGAAGGAGTTCCCATGTTTGATGTCATAATTCACGGCGGTACCGTTGTCGATGGTTCCGGCGCCAAGCCCTACCGTGCCGATGTGGCTATTAGGGGCGACAGGATTGTCGGCGTGGGCGATTATTCCGGCCAGTCCAGCACCCGCACCATCGACGCCGACGGCTGCCTGGTCACGCCCGGCTGGGTAGACGTGCACACCCATTACGATGGGCAGGCAACGTGGGATCCCATTCTGGCGCCGAGCAGTTGGCATGGCGTGACGACCGCCGTCATGGGCAATTGCGGCGTCGGTTTTGCACCGGTGCGACCAGGCTCGGAAAATTTTCTGATTCAGTTGATGGAAGGCGTTGAGGATATTCCCGGCACGGCTCTGGCTGAGGGTATCGACTGGCAGTGGGAACACTTCCCGGAATATCTCGATGCCCTGGATAGCATGCCGCGCACCATCGATGTGGCGGCGCAAGTGCCCCATGGGGCGGTGCGCAGCTATGTCATGGGTGAACGCTGCAATACCGATGAACTGCCGACTGACGCGGATATCGAGGCCATGGCCAAAATTGTTCGCGAAGGACTGGAGGCCGGGGCCGTAGGGTTTTCCACCTCACGCACCTTTTTACACAAAGACGTCAACGGCGTTTTAGTGCCGGGCACCCATGCACCGGCCGAGGAGATGCGCGCACTGGGTTATGCCATGAAGGGTCTTGATCACGGTGTATTCGAACTGGTGTCAGATCATCTGGGTGAGGACGATGAGTGTAATTGGGTGATCGATGTCGGCAGGGAAAGCGGTCGACCCGTCACGGTGGTGTGGACGTCATACGACGCTTTTACCGGCGATAACTTCATGGCACTCGCCCGCAGAGCTGCAAAAGAAGGGGTAAAGGTCATACCTCAGGTAGCGGGCCGCCCCACCGGGATACTACACGGACTGCAATCCACTGTGCACGTTTTCCTGGCTCATCCGACCTATATGAGTGAGCTTGCCAATCTGCCCTTCGAGCAAAAACTGGCGCAGATGCTGCGCCCGGACATTCGAGAAAAAATCCTGGGCGAACACAGTCTGTTGCCTCATACGCCGTTTGGTGGCACCTGGGAGGAGCTGCTGTGGCATGTGTTCCCCCTGGGTGTGAAACCCGACTACGAACCTTCCCGGGAGCAAAGCATAGGCGGCATCGCCGCAGGGCAGGGTAAAAACTGCTTCGAAGTGATGTATGACTTGTTGGTTGCCGACGGCGGGAATGAATTGTTCTACCAGCCACTCAATGCGTACGAGAACTACGACTTGAGTTTTTTCGAGTCTGTATTGACCGACCCTGACGCGCTGTTCGGACTGTCTGACGGCGGGGCTCACTGCGGTCTTATTGCAGATGCGGGCATGCCCACCTTCATACTGACGCACTGGGTCCGGGACCGCACAAAGGGCAAGCGCCTGCCACTTGAACTGATGGTACGCAAGCTGAGCCACGATACGGCCCGCGCCTATGGCATGGACGATCGCGGCTTGCTGGCCGCAGGATATATGGCCGATGTCAACGTCATCGACTTCGATGCACTGCAACTGCATCGACCAGAGGCTATCTACGATTTACCCGCTGGCGGCAAGCGCCTGGTGCAACAGGTGGATGGATATCGCTACACACTCAAATCAGGTGTGACCACATTTATCGCTGGCCAGCATACCGGCGAACTACCCGGGCGTTTGGTGCGCGGAGGTCAGGGGTCTGCTCACTGTAGCGCTGGTCGAAGTCTACCCCGGCGTAACTGGTAGTTGTACCTGAGCAATTGATACCCCATAGCCAGTTTCTTCCAGAGCGAGGGGTTCTCGATTGACTCCAGCAGATCTGCGGGGAACACGCTCCGGTATGTGGGTATTTTGTATTTAGAGCGTATCGATTCCAGTGAATTATTCCACTCGCTCTCCCATTCGATATCCATCATGACAGGAGTGTCGCAGCCGTGCTGCCAGGCCTCGGTGATAATCTGCATCAAGATGGTAAAACCCCTGGGCTCCTTGGTGGCGCTCATTGCCATTCCGGCCGCCAGAAACATGGCAGAATAGTTGTGGCCAAACTGCGCCAACTGGAATCCGGAAATAGCGATTTCATTTGAGGAGTTCGTGGTGTAACCAGCCACCAGATGCCATACATCGTGCATCTGCAGTATGCGGGCGTTCAGGTAATGCAGGGAGTGTGGCATTGCACTTAGTTTGATGGACTCCCGGTCTAGTACCTCCGGGTCATAGCCATTTTCCACAACCATTTTGTACAGGGTTAAACCGAGGCTATTCTCGGGACAAAGTGACAAAGTATCGAAGTCAGTATGGCCGGGGATGGGCTTGGTAAGCGCCGCCGCCGCCCCAGGGTGATTGCGCGCATGGTTCTCGGCAATTTGTTCAAAGTCGGGGTGTAGCGCTCCCCCCAGGGAGGCAACTGCGACAGTGATAGTAAGGGCATCGTAGCCCTGCGCGGGGCCCTCAATGACGGCCCAGAATGCGTTCCAGAAACTGTCTTCCAGAGGTGCTTCTGCAAGCCCCACGGGAATTTCAGGCGTAGGGCCGCAGCCGAGCCAGGCGGAAGCGATATTGTTGTAGACGGCGTTGGTGGCGTCCGGGCAGGCATAGGCCACCCATGCCATGACTCCTGTGAGCTGCAATCGCCCGGCAGGATCACCGCGTTTGGCAGCCGCCACGGCCCGGGCGATGGCATGGCGGTCGATTCTGGTGGTGGCCTGCTGGATTTCTTCGCGCAATGTCATTAACGGTCTCCTTCGGCAATCCCGGATGCAGCAAACGGCTGGGCTACAGCGTTGCGATAGTGTCCACGTTCTACGTCGAGTAATTATACGACATTGCATGCAATTGGCCAGCAACGCAACTTGTCGCATGTTGGAAATATTCATACACTCAGCGCATGCAGGCGAACTATAAAAGCAGGATTCTGGCGGGTGTTGCCCTTGCCTGTATCGTTCTTTCGGCCTCGCCCCTGTTCGCCTATGAAATATCCAGCTCCGCCATTATCAATGAAGATGGAACCCTGCGAATAAAAGGCAAGACCATTCACCTGTATGGCATTCACATTCCGCGCACCAACCGCACGTGCAGGAGCAATCAACTTCCCACGGTTTGTGGCTCACGCGCGGCCGTAGCACTGGACTTCAAAATTGATGGCTTTGTGCGCTGCGAAATACTTGACGAGTTGGAAGACGGTAGCAGCGTGGGTTGGTGCCGGGTAAACGCCTCCCGATTTGATGAAGGCGAAGATCTCAGCGCCTATCTGCTGGAAAATGGGTGGGCGGTGGCTCTACCAGACGCGCCTTTCGAATACCAGACGTTGGAAAAGATTGCCCAATCGCGACAGTTCGGCGTTTGGGGTACACCTGTCGATAGGGTTATAGGTCGACCCTAAGAGAGCACTGCGCCATAAGAGGAGTCTCACATGCGTTATATCATGATTTTATCGTTGGTCTTTATTGCAGCTCGCGTCGATGCTGCAGACCGACAATTGCTCTGGGGTGACACCCACCTGCACACCTCCTACTCCTCCGACGCTTACACGAACAATAATCTGACCGGGGATCCGGACACGGCATATCGTTATGCCCGCGGTATGCCGGTGATACACCCCTATCACAAGGCGCGGGTGCAAATAGGAACGCCGCTGGACTTTCTTGTAGTAACGGATCACGCCGAGTATTTAGGCCAAATTCGCAACATCCATCTCAATGGCGTGGACACCTCAAATCTCGGCTTCATAGACAAGATCAAAGCCTGGGCTGCCGCTTACATCCTCAATCGCACTATCGATGGGGGTGCCGGAAGCGAGGTGTTCGTCCGGGTCCTGCCCGATCCGGACCGGACGCCCGTGGAGGACGCCGAGGCCAGTAGCATACAAGGCAGTGACATGAGCCTGCTGCCCATGCCGAAACAGGTTGAAATTGACACCTGGCGCTCGATTACTGACACGGCGGATAAGTATAATAAACCGGGAGAATTCACCGCCCTGATCGGCTGGGAGTGGAGCTCTATACCGGCTGGCGCCAACCTGCACCGGGTGGTGATTACCGACAGCGATGCAGCGACGGCTCAACAATATGAGCCCTTTGGCCTGGACGACAGCCCGTATCCCGAGGATCTGTGGTCTTGGCTGGACAAAACCGGTCAGGCGACAGGCGCAAGGTTCACCGCTATCCCCCACAATTCCAATATTTCCAAAGGTTACATGTTTTCGGACACGACCCTGCGAGGGAAACCTTTCACGAAAGACTATGTGGCGCAGCGCAGCAAGTGGGAGCACGTTGCTGAGATCACCCAGACGAAAGGGGATTCAGAAACCCACTCGTCACTCTCCCCCGAGGACGAGTTCGCTGACTTTGAGATCTACCCTTACTACATTCAGCGCAAGTGGACACCGTACCAACCCCAGCGCGGCGACTTCGTCAGAGCGGCGCTAAAACAAGGCCTTGAACTGGAAAGAAAACTGGGCCAGAACCCCTATATGCTCGGTGTGATCGGATCCACGGACTCACACACCGCCCTGTCATCCGCCGAGGAGGACAATTTCCACGGCAAACTGGCCACTGACTCCATCCCGGCCAACAAAAATTCCGGGTGGAACGATGATGGTCCGGGCGCCACTGGCTGGGCGATGTCCGCGTCCGGCATGGCCGCAGTCTGGGCAGAAAGCAATTCCCGCTCGGCCATAATGGACGCACTGGAACGCAGGGAAGTCTACGCCACCACCGGTCCGCGCATAGCAGTCCAATTTTACGGTGGCACCGGCTTTACTCAGGCGGACCTGCAGAATGCAGATGTGCACGCCTACGCCACCTCGCGCGGTGTACCCATGGGAGGCGAATTGACCGAGCCGGCAACGCCCACTTTTATCGTGCTCGCCGCCCAAGACCCCAAAGGTGCGAATCTCGACAGGGTGCAAATTGTAAAAGGTTGGCTGGATGAAGCGGGGCAAGCCCGGGAAAAGATCTTCAATGTTGCCTGGTCGGATGAACGCCAGCTGAACCCCGACGGCAGTCTGCCCGCAGTCGGCAATACAGTAAACCTGAAAACCGGCAAGGTGGGTAACAGTATTGGCGCCGCGCAACTGGCTGTGGTCTGGGCGGACCCGCAGTTCGATGCGCGCCAATCTGCATTTTACTACGTCAGGGTTTTACAAATTCCCACCGCCAGGCACTCCCTTTTAGATGCTATTGCCCTGGGTATCGAGCATGCGGCGGAACAACCCGATACTATTCAGGAGCGGGCCTACACGTCCTCCATCTGGTATCGGCCATCGAGCACGACGGTCGACTCGAAGGAATCATAGTCCTGCGTACAGTCGACATTGTTCGGGTGGAATTCCCACCTATACGTTCGTAAAAGTGTACAGAATAGGGTTTTCAGCGTTTCTCGACAGGCTCCGAGTTAATGAACTCCAGAAGGTCATAGGATGCTCTCAATCGATCACCTATCCGTTTTGCGCCCAGTTTGGTGAAATGCCTCTCATCAACATAAAGCAGGTGATCATCCTCGACGACATCACAACGAGGCGCGCATTGTAGGGCACCGATGTCCATGATCTCCACATCGGGGATGGCAGATCGCATCTGGTTCAACAGAACTGTGTCTTGAATAACCACATCACGCATTCGGTCATTTATTGCATCGAGGGCAGTCTCTCTGGAAATCAGCAGAGGAATTGCGCCCTGAAAATGGGCCCTTGGCCCGAAGACCAGCACCTTTTTCCCTCTCGAGTGCAGGTAGGCTACGGTGTCCTTCAGAGGCTGTATTCTGTCTTCAGTCCATATTGATGCGAGCACAATAAGGTCCATATCCGTCTCGACCAATTTGGAGAACCTGTACTCGTTTAATGCCTCACAGGTGGGATATTTTCCACCGATGTCAGAAATTCGAAGAACCGCGGTGCAGGCCCCAGCCGTCGCCTGGGAGAATCGAATCTCCGGATAGGCCTGTGACAGCATCATATAGGTATCCGCTGCCATACTATCGCCGAGAATGAGTACATTTTTGCGTGCGGGGTCAAGCGAAGCACATTCGTCTGCGTCGTAGGCAGAGAATTTGTGCATCTCATGCAGGTTGCACTTCCCAAAGCGGATAGCGAGCCGACGCTGGTCTTTCTCTCCATCCACACTGTCCGCGATTCGCTGTATTCGCGGATCAAATCTGGATGGCAGACCGTCAAGGTTCCAGACGACAGCGGCAAAAACCACCGTCACCAGCAGTGTGGACACGGTCGCTGGCAACGCTATTCGCTGGGGAGTAGTTGTGTCCTCGCCTCTTTTCCGAAAGGGTTTCTCCACCAGTTCGTGCAGCCCTATTGCGGCGATGATGGAGAAGGCAAAGAGAAGGGCTCTCGCGCCGTTGTTCAGCTGGAAAGTGGTATAAAACTTGAACAACACGATAATCGGCCAGTGGACCAGATAGATTGCATAGGAACGCTGGCCGATCCACTGCATGGGTTTATTGCCATATAGTGCCCGAGCCAACGCTGTCTCTCTGCCCAGCAGCAGGAAAAAACCAATGCCTGTCACCGCCGCAGCTCCTATCGCCGGTGAGTATCCGCCGTCTAGCGCGATGGATAAAGCCACGAATCCAGCGGATGCGAGAAATATGCTGAGATTGCCCCAGGTTTCCGACAAGCGTAAAGAGAGAATGGCAATCAAAGCACCGGCCATTAATTGATGCAATCTAAAAGGGAGCAGGAAAAATATGCCGTTAGGGAAGCTGTCCCGCCATAGCAACGCAGAACCCAGTGACAGCAACAGCAACACGACAGCGACAACCGTGCGTCGCCAGGTATTTGCCAGCAATAGAATCAAGGCTGGCCAAAATAGGTAGAACTGCTCCTCCACGCTGAGTGACCAGGTATGCAACAGCGGCTTGGTATTGGCCGCAGCGTCGAAATAGCCGGACTCCAACCAGAAGTTGAAATTTGCCAGTGAGAACAATGCATAAATTGCCGACTTCGAAGTATTCGCCAACTCAACCGGTGGCACGATTACAACGGCAACGGCAAGGGTTAATAATACGGTAGCCAGCAGTGCGGGGAAGAGACGACGAATGCGACGAATGTAAAATTCTCTAAGCGAAAAAGTACCACCGTGCAGATCTGACAGAATATTCCTACTGATGATAAAGCCGGAAATTACAAAGAAAAGATCTACGCCAAGAAAACCACCATCGAAACCTGTAACATCCAGGTGATACAGCAGAACTACCAGCACAGCCAGGGACCGCATGCCCTCGATGCTAGGTATGAAACTGCCGTGAGAGACAATATCTCCTGGCTTGGATTTGTGCATCCACATGTAGGTTTACTTCTGCGTTTTGGACGGAGCATCCACTTTTTGTATCTGTTCTCTGATAGCGCGCACCCATTCCAAGCGCTTCTTGGTTGCAAGCTGCTGTTCCTGCATATAAGCGGCTAAAACCTTTGGGTCGTGTCGACCAAGGAAGGCTACCAGCGTCGGATCCTGCATTTTGCGCAGCCACTCTTCAAGCGTACTCCGGAGCTTTTCAATTTCATGCTGATAGGCGGGATCAGCAATCAAATTGATCAAACAGTCGGGATCCTTCTGAACGTCGTAAAATTCTTCCAAAACACGGTGCTTAAGCAAGTCAAGCCTGTTGGCAAGTTGAACATTGTCCTTGGCAAGTTCCACCATACGCTTATGGGTTCTGGTCTCATTCGTGGCGGAAAACATGGCCCGGCTGCGATCAGACCAAGGGTTAAAAATGTATAGAAATTGCCGGCTTTGTACTGCTCGCATCGGGTTTCGGTCTCCAGATGCATTTTCGTTGTACGCCTTAAATACTTTGTCTCGATCGCCCTGTGACTCACCTTTGAGCAATGGCAGGAATGTGCGCCCGTCAACACCCGCTGGAATCTCTGCGCCGATAACTTCCAACAGTGTTGGCAGAATATCAACAGCGGAAACCAAATGTTCGCTATCGACAGAACCCGCTTTCGTGACGCCTGGCCAGCGGAAAATCAGCGGTGTATGGGTGCTCTGGTGGTAAAGCTGTGTTTTCGCAAAAGGAAAAGGCATACCATGATCTGAAATAAACATGACAAGGGTATTGTCGGCTTCACCTGAATCTTTAAGTGCCTGCAATATTTGTCCGACAGCATCATCAGCACGACGCACGGATGAGTAGTAATGTGCCAGTTCCTGCCGAACAACCGGATCATCAGTTAGAAACCCTGGAACCGATATCTCCTTGGCACCATATAGACGCGAAGGTAGAAATGGATCTTTTACTTCCTCGCCTGCGAGGTTCAGCCCAAAAAAAGGCACGTGTGGGTCGGCAACATTGATCAGCAGATAGAATGGCTTACCTACTGACTTCGCACCACGTATTCCCTGAACTGTGGAAAGACCATAGGAATTTGCGTCCTTCATATTGAGTTTAGCGGCTCCGGGTAGTTCATCGAGCACCATGTCCCAGACATAGGGGTAATACGGCGTTGAGTCTTTGAGTTTGTGGCGAATCGCTGTGAAATAGCCGGCCTTCTTTACCAGATCAACGAGTGTCGGATAGCCCGGTTCATGCACCTGATAGAAGCCTTCAACCTTGTTGCTCTGGGGGTAGCGCCCTGACCACATCACATTTCGTGACGGCATACAGTTAGCCACCTGAACATGGGCACGCTCAAATCTCAGACCTTCTCGAGCGAGTTGATCAATATTCGGCGTAATATCAGCTACGTTGGAGCCAAACGCACCAACTGAATCGGCGCTCATATCATCAACCGTGATCAACAACAGATTGGGCCTTCCGGCGGCATCTATCGTGGCGCTGAAAATCCCAAGCCATACCAGGACAAGTATGGAATAAGAGCGACGAGGCATAACATTTCACCTTGAACGAAGCGGTTACCTTAGTACGACGAGGCTCCTTTTCCAAGCCCGGATGTCAGTTTTCAGATGGTGGCGTTCTAAGTGATTTTTTTTTGACAAGAAGAATTCTAGCAGTGGGCTGGAAATTCGCCGGTGAAACACCGGTATTGAGCTAAGACTGATCCGAACACTTGAGTGTTTATGGAATGACGCAACAAAACACGCGGGTGATGTAAGATTACCAAATCAACATGCAGAA
>Ga0163144_10015220_pt1 | contig 15886 bp, 14 predicted proteins | sample OliLak19BULKMAT1_FD_123175 | JGI IMG/M metagenome (GOLD analysis project Ga0163144, IMG submission 123175) | Freshwater microbial mat bacterial communities from Lake Vanda, McMurdo Dry Valleys, Antarctica - Oligotrophic Lake LV.19.BULKMAT1 | ecosystem: Environmental > Aquatic > Freshwater >...
GTGATCGCGGTCGATCCCTTCCGGTGGGCCGTGGATCTCGTGATCCTGAGTGCCGCACTCGGAACCATCGCGCTCTCCGTTGAGCACAATGTCCGCGAGGGCATCGATCAGGGAGAGATGCACATCCTCGTGCTCTTCGCGGCGGCCGGCATGATGATTCTTGCCGCCGGTCGCGACCTTATGGTCATCTTCCTCGGCATCGAGATCATGTCCGTCGCGGTCTACGTGCTGACCGGTCTCAACCGTCGCAGCCCGAAGGCCGCCGAAGCCTCGCTCAAGTACTTCCTCCTCGGCGCCTTCGCGACCGGCTTCATGCTCTACGGCATCGCGCTCATTTATGGTGCCACCGGGGCCACGCAGCTCGACCAGATCTCGGCGCGCATCTCGGCGTACGGTCTGATCGGCCACCCGATGCTGCTCATCGGGATCGGTCTCCTGACCATCGGCATGGCGTTCAAGGTTGCCGCGGTGCCATTCCACATGTGGGCACCGGACGTCTATGAGGGCGCCCCGACGCCGATCACGGCGTTCATGGCCGCGGCGGTGAAGGCCGCGGCCTTTGCGACCTTCGCCCGCATCTGGTACGAATCGTTCCAGATGCCCATTCAGACCTGGGCGCCCGCGCTCTGGTGGATTGCCGTTGCGACAATGGTCGTGGGGAACGTCGTGGCACTCGCGCAGCAGAACCTGAAGCGGATGCTCGCCTACTCGAGCATCGTGCACTCCGGCTACCTGCTGGTGGCGATTCTGGCGAATTCCCCGCTCGGTTCATCCGCCTTCGTGTTCTATGTGTTTGCCTACACACTGGCCACGTTCGGCGCCTTCGCGGTCATCAGCACGCTGCAGACGGCGGGCGATCGCCCGCCGATGATCGCTGATTATGCGGGCCTGTGGCAGGTGCGCCCCTGGCTTGCGGTGGGCATGGCGGTCTTCCTGCTCGCGCTGCTCGGCTTCCCGGTGTTCGGGGGCGTCGGGTTCTTTGCCAAGTGGTACCTCGTGCGCGCCGCGGTCGACGCGTCGCTCAACCTGACGCCACTCGCGGTCATCGTGGTGCTGACGTCCGTGATTTCGGCGGGCTATTATCTCCAGGTCGTTCGCGTGATGTTCATGCAGCCGCGCGCGGACGATGCGCCTGCGTTGGCGACCGCGGGTCCGTTCACCCGCGCCGTGCTCGTCGTGACGGCGGCGCTCATTCTGGCGCTCGGCGTGTATCCGACCCCTCTCGCCACGTGGGCGGAGCAAGGCGGGATGCCGTCGTTCAAGCAACAGAAGTTGATCACGCACGTTGAGCCCACCGTGGACACGCAGGGAGCGCGCTAAATGGTCGCAGCGGGGATCTTCCGTCAGTATGACATCCGAGGGATCGTCGGGCAGGACCTGACGATCGAGGCCGCCGAAGCGATCGGGCGCGCATACGCGGTACTCCTCACCGAGCGCGGGATCCAGGGCGCCGTCGCCGTCGGGCGTGACAATCGCCCGAGTGGCGACTCGCTCCGTGACGCGCTCGTCAAGGGACTCACCGAGAGCGGGTACGATGTCATCGATGTCGGCATCGTGCCGACGCCGCTGCTCTACTGGTCGCTGCATCACTTGCCGGTCATCGCGGGAATCCAGATTACCGGATCGCACAACCCGCCAGAGTACAACGGCTTCAAGTGCTCCGTGGGCAAGGGTTCGCTTCATGGCGAGGGTCTGCAGCACCTCTACGGCATCATCAAGCGAGGGCAGTTCCACAGCGGCGCCGGCACCGTGACGCACGAGGCGATCATCGATCGCTACGTGGACGACATCGTGCAGAGGATCGGCCCGCTCCCGAAGGACATGAAGGTCGTGATCGACTGCGGCAATGGTGTTGGCGCCGTGGCGGCACCGCAACTCTTCAAGGCCCTCGGCATCACGCCGACGTGGCTCTTCGCCGAAAGCGACGGCACCTTCCCCAATCACCATCCCGACCCGACGGTCGTCGAGAACCTCCAGGATCTCATCAAGGCCGTGCGCGAGACCGGCTCCGAGATCGGCATCGGATTTGATGGCGACGCGGATCGCATTGGCATTGTGGATAAGAACGGCACGATCATCTGGGGCGACTATCTCCTGCTCCTGTACGCCCGCGACGTCCTCGCGCGCACAGGGAAGGGGCAGTCGATCATCTTCGACGTGAAGTGCTCGCAGGCATTGCCGGACGGCATCGAGAAGGCCGGCGGCAAGGCCGTGATGTGGAAGACGGGGCACTCGCTCATCAAGGACAAGATGAAGGAGTTGCACGCGCCGCTCGCGGGTGAGATGTCGGGTCACATGTTCTTCACCGAAGGGTTCTACGGCCACGACGATGCCCTGTACGCCGCGGCGCGTCTCCTGCGGATCCTCGCCGACTCGAAGCGCACGGTCGACCAGCATCTCGCCGACGTCCCGCGTTTCGTCTCGACCCCCGAGATGCGCGTCGATTGCCCCGATGATCGGAAGGAGCAGGTCACCCGCGACGCACTCGCGCACTTCCGCGCCAAGTACCCGGTGAGCGACGTCGACGGTGTGCGCATTCTCTTTGACGGCGGCTGGGGACTCATCCGCAGCTCCAACACGCAGCCCATCCTCGTGCTGCGCTTCGAGGCGTCGAGCGAGGCGCGCTTGGCTGAGCTACGTGCGGAGGTCGAAGGCTGGCTCGCGACGCAGGGCGTCACGGTCGGGGCCTCGAAGCACTAGGGGCAGGCGTATGACCACGCGGTCCCGGCGCGGACTCCTCGGACTCCTCGCCGGCGGCGCACTCGCGCTGCTGGCGGGGCGCTGGATCGCCGGACTCTATGCCGATTGGGCGTTCTTCGAGTCGCTCGGATTCGCATCGCTCTGGCGCGGGAAGACGGTGGTCGGGGGCGCGCTGATCGTCAGCGCCTTCCTGTCGGTCGGCATCTTCTCCTTCCTGAACTTCTTCGCCGTCCGCCAGAGCATCGTCTCGCTCGTGTTGCCGCAGAAGCTGGGCGACCTGGAAATCGTCGAGGCGGTGCCCACTGAGCGCCTCACCATCATCGCCATCGTCCTCGCGATCGTCGTCGCCTTCCTGTTTGCCATTCTGCCGCAGGACTGGAGCGCCGCCTCCCTCGCCTGGGATCGCGTGGCATTCCGTGAGACCGAGCCTTATCTCGAACGCGACCTCGGGTTCTACGTCGCTTGGTTGCCCTTTGAACGCGCCTTGCAGGAACGGGCCACCGTCGTACTCGTCGCGGTCGGGATGCTGGTGCTGGTCGCCTACGGCGCGACGCCGAGCATTCGCTGGGGCGCGACGGGGCTCTACGTCAGCGCTTGGGTCCGGCGACATCTCGCCATCCTTACTGGTGGCTTCGTCCTCTTGGTCGGCTGGGACTGGCGACTCGATCGCTACGAACGCTTGAGCCAAGGGAGCGGCATCTGGGGCGATACTGAGATGCAGTCGGTGTTCGCTGCCTACGATCACCGCATCGCCCTCCCATACCTCGGCATCACCTCGTTCTTGGCGGTACCGATCGCCGCCGTGTTGGTGTGGGCCGGCTGGCGTGGGTATCTCCGCCTCTCGGTGGTGCTCCTCTCGGCTATGCTGGTGGCCGGTCCCGTTGCGAGTGCCATTCTCCCCCTGGTTGCCCGCGGTGCCCTCGCCACCCCTGAGGCGCGGCGACGTGAGCGCCCGTACCTGAGCACCTCCGCGCTCTTCACGCGGCGCGCGTACGGCGTCGATGAGATCGCGGGGGCCGACACGACCGCCCTCGGGACCGTCGCACTCAGTGAGATCGGATCGCACGTCAGCGCATGGGACCCGGCCGCGCTGACGGCCATCGTCGCGGCAGATCCACGCGGGGGCGTGGCCGCCGGTGTCGCCTGGCGGGGTACCGCCATCGGCGTGCAAGCCCTCGTCCTTCGGCGGCCCGCGTCCACGGGGACGAACGCGGCGCGGTGGACTGTGGATGCGCTGAACGCGCCGAGCAGTGATGCGGCAGGGCGGCCCTACTTCGCGCCAGCAGTTGGCGAGCCGCGGATCACCGGCGTGCTCGTCTATCCTGGCGCAACGGGATTCGCGCTCGTGCCAGACACCACCGCCCGCATCGCCGCGCCGGCCTTCGAATCCACGCTGGCGCGAATGGCGCTCTCGTGGGACCTGCAGGATCCGCGTGTCTTGCTCCGCGACGCGCCCGGGCTCCGGCCGCGATTGGTCACCACGCGAGATGTCCGGGCGCGGGTGCAGCGCGTGGTGCCCTTTCTCTCCGTCGGCCCAACGGTCACGCCGCTCGTGCGCGGGGATTCGTTGTACTGGTTCGTCGAGCTCTTCGTCACAGCATCGCACTACCCGCTGAGTCGGGCAGTCACCGCGGATGGCGACGCGGTGCGCTACGCGAAGCACGCGGGCACCGCGATCGTACAGGCACAGACCGGGCAGGTCATGCTGGTCCCGACGGAACGTCCCGATCCCGTGATGTCGTACTGGATGCGTCGGTTCGCGGAGGTATTCACCCCGCTCGCGGGCGCACCCGCGTGGATTCGCGTCGAGCGCCCACCGGCGATCGACGTGATGGAGGTACAGGGAAGCGCCCTGGCGCGTGTCGGCTTCCAGGGAGATTCCCTCGGCAGCCGCCGACTCACGCGCCCGGACGACGCCGATACGGATGTGGACGCGGGAGCCGCCACGCTGTTTCAGCTCGGCGGCGAGACGTCGCTCGGCTGGGCCCTACCGATGGACCTCCCCTGGACGGGTTGGACCGTGGGCATTCTCGTGGCGCGCGGCGGCGTGACGCGGCGAACGGAGTATCACGCCTCTCCGGGAATCGGCTGGACCGCCGTGCTCAGCCAGTTGCAGTCCGCGGCGGATAGCGCTGGCTTCGGGCGGGCGCTTCCTGATATGCGGCGGGGACGTGTCCAGGCCATTCCCACGCCGGTGGGTCCGGTCTGGATTCAGAGCTACTACCAATGGCCTCCCGATGCCGCCCCCTCGCTCGCCGGCGTGGTCGTCTCGAGCCGCCAGCAGACCCGCGCGGGACGGACGTTGACCGAGGTGCTCGGCGGGCGGGCAGGCGCCGAGGAACTGGCACCGGATGCGTTCCGCGAGCGGGTGGCGCGCCTCTACGACGCCATGACGGCCGCGCAACGCATTGGGGACTGGCGCGCTTACGGCCAGGCGTGGAGCGATCTCGGACGACTGGTCGGTCGCCCATGATCCGCTGGCGAAATACTGTAGGATGCAGGTGCCGTGCGACCATCGGCGGCGGTAAATTGAGAAGCTACATCACAATGACATTCACGGAGACCGTGTGAACATCCACGAGTACCAAGCGAAAGAGATCCTGCGCGGCTACGGCGTGCCGATTCCCCCTGGGGAGATCGCGACGACGCCGGCCGAGGCTGAGGCGATCGCCACCAAGTACGGCACGGCCGTGATGGTGAAGGCGCAAGTGCATGCGGGAGGCCGCGGCAAGGCCGGCGGCGTGAAGTTCTGCAAGACCCCAGCCGATGCGAAGGAGAAGGCGACGGCGATTCTCGGCATGAAGATCAAGGACCTCACGGTCGAGAAGGTCCTCGTCACCGTGGCGGCGGATATCGGCAGCGAAGCGTACGTCGGTATCATCGTCGACCGCGCGACCAAGAAGCCGGTGTTCATGGTCTCCGCCGCCGGCGGTATCGACATCGAGGAAGTGGCCGCGACGACGCCCGAAAAGATTCTCTACGTGCCGGTCGACGTGCGCTACGGGCTGCCGACGTATGACGCGATGCGCATGGGCTTCTTTCTGTACGACGACGTGAAGCTGGCGCGCGCCGCCGCCAAGATCATGCAGCAGCTCTACGCGAGCTTCATGGCCGCTGGATGCTCGCTCGCGGAGATCAATCCGTTGGTCGTGACCCCGACGGGCGAATTGATCGCCGTCGACGGCAAGATGGTCATCGATGACAACGAACTCGATCGCAAGCCCGAGATCGCCGCGCTGCGCGATGAATCGAGCGAAGAGCCCTCCGAAGTCGCGGCGCGCAATGCGAACCTGACCTTCATCAAGCTCGACGGCGACGTCGGCTGCGTGGTGAATGGCGCCGGTCTCGCGATGGCGACCATGGACCTCGTGAAGTACTACGGCGGTGAGCCGGCGAACTTCCTCGACATCGGCGGCTCGTCGAACCCGGAGAAGGTCGTCAACGCCCTGCGCATCATCACCTCCGATCCGAACGTGAAGGCGATCCTGTTCAACATCTTCGGCGGCATCACGCGCACCGACGACGTCGCGAACGGCATCGTCACCGCGACCAAGGCCAACCCGCTGAAGGTGCCGATCGTCATCCGACTCACTGGCACCAACGAAGAACTCGCAATGAAGATTCTCACGGAGAACGGATTCACCGCCTCCAACGACATGGACACGGCCGTCCAGCAGGCCGTGGCGCTCGCCAAGGGAGGGAAGTGAGATGAGTGTCTTCATTGATAAGCACACCAAGCTCGTGATCCAGGGCATCACGGGCCGCGACGGCTCGTTCCATGCCAAGCAGATGATGGAGTACGGCACGCACGTCGTCGCCGGCGTCACGCCGGGCAAGGGCGGCCAGAAGTTCGAAGGCACGGTGCCGATCTTCAACACCGTTGCGGATGCCGTGAAGGCGACCGGTGCGAACACGAGCGTCATCTATGTGCCGCCGCCGTTCGCGGCCGACGCGATCATGGAAGCAGCCGCTTCCGGCGTCTCGCTCGTCGTGTGCATCACCGAAGGCGTCCCCGTGCTGGACATGACGAAGGTCTATCCCTTCGTGAAGGAGATGGGCGTCCGCCTGATCGGCCCGAACTGCCCGGGGCTCATCACGCCGGGGGAGTCGAAGGTCGGCATCATTCCTGGGCGCATCTGCACGCCAGGTCCGGTGGGTGTCGTTTCGCGCTCGGGCACGCTGACGTACGAAGTCGTGTATCAGCTGACGCGCGCGGGCATCGGCCAGACGACCTGCGTCGGCATCGGTGGCGACCCGATCAACGGCACGAACTTCATCGACTGCCTTGAGGCGTTCGAGAAGGATCCGGCCACCAAGGCGATCGCCATGATGGGCGAGATCGGCGGGACCGACGAGCAGGAGGCCGCCGAGTACGTGAAGAAGCACATGAAGAAGCCGGTGGTCGGCTTTATCGCCGGGCAGACCGCTCCGCCGGGCCGCCGAATGGGGCACGCGGGCGCGATCATCTCCGGGTCATCGGGCACAGCGGTCGAGAAGCTCGAGTCGTTCGCGGCGGCGGGCATGGGCATCGCGAAGCGCCCGATGGATTTCGTGGAACTGATTCGCGAGCGACTCAAGTAGCGCGCGGGGCGCCACGACGTCACGAAATTCCTCTGCCGACACCCGTGCCGACGGGCCGTTATCTTTCGATGCGGGTCCGCGCCCGATCACCGCGACCTCTACGCCCGATCCACAGCTTTACCCAACCTTCGACGCGACCTTCCAGTGTCCCTGCACTACACCTTCAGCATCGTCAAGCCGGACGCCTTCAACTCGGGCAAGGCCGGCCAGATCATCGCCCATCTCGAGGGCCAAGGCTTCGTCCTCAAGTACGCCCGCGTGATGCAGCTTTCCAAGCGCCAGGCCGAGGAGTTCTATGCGGTACATCGCGGCCGTCCGTTCTATGCGGAACTGGTCGATTTCATGAGCTCGGCCCCTTGCATGCCCTTCGTGCTCGAGAAGGAGAACGCCGTGCACGCGCTGCGAGATGCGATCGGCGCGACCGACCCGGCCGAAGCGGCCGCCGGCACGATCCGCAAGCTGTACGCGGAGTCGAAGGGAAAGAACGCCATTCACGCCTCAGATTCGGACGAGAACGCCGCGCGTGAGAGCCGCTTCTTCTTCGCCGAAGTCGACAGTCTCTAAGTCTGCGCCCCGCCTAGATTTGGCGCCTTGACCCAAGGCGCCGAGCGGGGTATGTTTCGAAGCTATGCTCTCGTTCCCCATTCGCACCCTCGAACAGGGGGCGGTCCAGGTGGACTCGGACTTCCCCTCTTCCGACCCGGTGTGGTTGGAGGACGACGTACGTCCCGTCACAGCGGTCCAGGTCAAGGGGCGGCTGAGCGGGGCAGGGACGGGGCGGTTCTACTTCAGCGGTGAGTTCCACGGAACTGCCGCGGGTGAGTGCCGCCGTTGTCTCGCGCCGGTCGAGTTTGCGGTGCGGAATGCCGTGCACCTCCTCTTTGCCGACGCCTCGGACGAGAACGCCGATGAACCCGATGTCTTTGCCCTCGGCAACGGGGGCATGGATGTCGATCTTCGCCCGGCGATCCGTGAAGCTTGGCTGCTCGACGCTTCGATCCTCCCGCTGTGCCGTCCCGAGTGCAAGGGACTCTGCGCAACGTGCGGAGCGGAGTTGAATGCCGGTCCCTGTGGCTGCCTGGTGGCGGGCCTCGAGACCTGATCCACCCGATCGTTCGAATCACACCTTCCGCAGACAGAGACTAAGATGGCCGTCCCGAAGCGCCGGACCTCCAAGCGCAAGAAGCGCGCGCGTAACACCCACAAGGTGGCGCCCAAGATCAACATCCAAGCGTGCCCGAAGTGTGGCGCCGCCAAGCGCCCGCACCACGTGTGCGAGGAATGCGGCTTCTACGCAGGTGAGCAGCGGGTCGCGGCGCGCGAAGCCTAGGGATGGCGCGCATCGCGCTGGACGCGATGGGGGGCGATCATGCGCCCCAGGCACCGATTGCCGCCGCGCTCCTCGCGGCGGTGGAACTTGGGGCTGAACATACGCTGCAGCTGATTGGCCAAGAGTCCGTCATTCGTGACGAACTCGCCAAGCAGCTCGTCGGCGCGTCGGCACTCGTCCGCGAGTTGGCGACGCGGTTCGAAATCGTGGACGCGCCCGACGTGATTCTGATGACCGACAAGCCGTCGGTCGCGATTCGCGGGAAGCCGAACTCCTCGATGGCCGTCGGCCTCAAACTGCAGGCCACCGGCCGCTCCGATGCGTTCGTCTCCGCCGGCAACACCGGCGCGCAGATGGCGGCATCGGTCTTCATTCTGCGCCTGCACGACGGCTTGCAGCGTCCCGCGATCGGCACGGTCTTCCCGACCGCGAAGCAGCCGGTCGTGGTCCTCGACTCCGGCGCTAATGTCGATTGCTCCGCCAGAGAACTCGTGGCCTTCGCGCAGCTCGGACACGTCTACGCCAAGGACATCCTCGGCCGCGCGACCCCGGCCATCGGCCTCCTCTCCGTCGGCGAAGAAGCCGAGAAGGGGAATGCCGCGGTGAAGGAAGCGCATCAGCTGCTGACGCAGACCTCGCTCAACTTCGTCGGCAACATCGAAGGGCGCGACATCCCGATGGGTGCCTGTGATCGCGGTCCGATCGACGTTGTCGTGTGCGATGGATTCACCGGCAACGTGCTCCTCAAGTTCTACGAGGCCGTGGCGCCCATGCTCTTCGGCATGCTCATGAAAGCCGGCGTCTCCAAGGAGCAGATCGGTGGCGCGATGCACATGCTCGACTACGCGAAGTATGGCGGTGCCCCGCTGCTCGGCGTGAAGGGCGTGAGCATCATCTGCCACGGCAAGTCGAGCCCGGAAGCGCTCAAGAATGGCATCCACGCTGGCCTGCGCGCCTTTGCGTCTGGGATGAGCACCCACATCGGCGAGAGCATCTCCGCATGAAGCGCCCATTCGCGATGCTGACGGCGACCGCGCACGCGGTCCCGAAGCGCGCCTTCCCCAACTCCGAGTTCGCGTCGATCGGCATCGACACCACGGATGAGTGGATCCACGAGCGCACGGGCATCCGGAATCGCTTCATTGCCGGCGAAGGCGAGTCGCTGACGAGCCTGTCGGCGCAGGCCGCGCGCGAGGCGATGGCCGCCGCTGGCGTCACGGCCTCCGAGCTCGATGCGATCATCCTTGGCACCGCGAGCCCCGATCGTCTCCTGCCCGCGACGGCGGTGGAAGTGCAGGCCGCACTCGGTGCCTCGCGCGCCGTCGCCTTCGACATCGACGCGGCCTGCTCGGGCTGGCTCTACGGCATGCAGGTGGCCGAGGGACTGATCGCCACCGGCACCTACGAGACGATCCTCGTGATCGGCGGTGAAGTGCTGAGCCGCATCGTGAACTGGAAGGATCGCAACACCTGCGTGCTCTTCGGCGACGGCTCCGGTGCGACGATCGTGAAGAAGTCCACGAAGGGGCGCGGTATCCTCTCCGCCTACATGCGCTCGGACGGGACGCTCGCCGATCTCCTGCAGCGCGAGAAGGGTGCGGGCTACGCGCCGATGACGCCGGAGATTCTCGCCGAAGGAACGCATCTGCTCTCGATGGCGGGGCGCGAGGTCTTCAAGAATGCGGTGCGCTCGATGGCCGATGCCGCCGATCGTGCACTCGATGGCGCGAAACTCTCGGCCCTCGACATCGACGTGATGATTCCGCATCAGGCGAACATCCGCATTATCGAGGCGACCGCGAAGCACGCGAACATCCCGATGGAGAAGGTGTTCGTGAACGTCGATCGCTACGGCAACACCTCGGCCGCCTCCATCCCCATCGCCCTCAGTGAAGCGATGGCACAGGGCCGCGTCAAGGACGGGACGACGGTGCTCTTCGTGGCCTTTGGCGCCGGATTCACCTGGGGTTCGATGGTGGTCCGCTTCTGATGATCCTCCTCTTCCCGGGGCAAGGCTCGCAGAAGCCAGGCATGGCCAAGGATCTGGCCGACGCATTCCCGCAGGCCAAGGCCGTGTTCGACCGTGCGGATGCCGCGCTCGGCATGTCGCTCAGCTCGCTCTGCTTTGAAGGCCCCGCCGAGGCGCTTCTGCAGACGAACAACGCGCAACCGGCGCTCTTGGCGCATTCGGCGGCCGTGTGGGCGATCGTCAAGGACCACATCGGCGCGCGGGTGACGGGCGCCTCCGGGCACTCGCTCGGTGAGTTCTCGGCGTACCATGCGGCGGGGGCGTTGCCGCTGGAGGACGCCCTCAAGTTGGTGCGCACGCGGGGCCAGCTGATGTTCGAGACGGGCCAGCAGGTTCCTGGGGCGATGGCGGCGATTCTCGGGCATCCGACACGGACGATCGAAGAGATCTGCACGGAAGCCAGTCCGACGGGCGGCGTCGTACCTGCGAACTACAACACCCTCGAGCAGGTCGTGATTTCTGGCGAGGTGCCCGCGGTCGAACGCGCGATGGAGCTCGCCCGGCAGTATGGCGCCAAGAAGGTGGTCCGGCTCCCGGTGAGCGGTGCCTTCCACAGCCCGCTGATGGCGCCCGCGGTCGCAGGACTCACGGCGGCGCTTGAGACCGCGCGTTGGCGCGATCCCTCGGTCCCGGTGTGGAGCAATGTGACCGGTGAGGCGATCGGTGATGCGGGAACGGCGAAGGCATTGTTGATCCGGCAGCTCACGTCTCCCGTGCGGTGGGTCGAGGTCGTCCGCAACATGGCCGCGCGATTCCCTGGCACCACGTTCGTCGAGATGGGGACGGGGCACGTGCTGAGCGCCCTGGTGCGCCGCCTCGCGCCGGACTGCCTCAGCGTGACCTGCGGCACCGTCCCGGAAGTCGAAGCACTGCTCAAGGCGTAGTCGGCTCCGCGCGTTCGGCCTTCATCCTTCAGCCTTCTCCGTTCCATGCGTATCGATCTGACTGGCAAGGTCGCTCTCGTGACCGGCTCCACGCGTGGCATTGGCCGTGCGATCGCCGAAACGCTCGTCGCCTGCGGCGCGAAGGTCGCGGTGGTGGGGCGCGACCCAGCGAAGGCGGCAGAAGTGGCGTCGCAGGTCGGTGGCGACTCGCGCGGGTTCGCGTGCGACATCCGTGACCCGGCCGCCATCACGGCGTTGATCACTGCGGTCGAGACCGACTTCGGCCAGCTCGACATCCTTGTGAACAACGCCGGCATCACGAAGGACAACCTGATGCTGCGCATGAAGGACGAAGACTGGAATGCCGTGCTCGACACGAATCTGCGCTCGGCGTTCATCGCGATTCGCGCGGCCCAGCGTGGCATGATGAAGCGGCGGTGGGGGCGCATCATCAACATCGCCTCGGTCGTTGGACTGATCGGCAATGCCGGACAGGCCAACTACGCCGCGAGCAAGGCTGGATTGATCGGTCTCAGCAAGTCCGTGGCGAAGGAGCTCGCGAGCCGCAATATCCTCTGTAACGTCGTGGCGCCGGGCTTCATCCGGACCGACATGACCGACGCGATGACGCCAGAGGCCGTGCAGGCGCTGTCGGCCCAGATCCCGCTCAACCGCTTCGGCTCGCCGCAGGACATCGCCGGCGTGGTGGCCTTCTTGGCCTCGGAGCACGCCGGGTACATCACCGGACAGGTCCTGACGGTCGACGGCGGCATGGTGATGTCGTAGGCTCCGTCAGGGTGTTGGACGGGCAGCCCAGTAGGTCACGGAGGGAACCCCGATGTATATTTCCCAGTTCGAGTAGTAGGCCCACATCCACGGAGTTCCGAGTCACATGGCCGACCATTCTGCGAAGATCAAGGACATCATCGAGAAGGAGCTCGGGGTCGAGCGCGAGAAGCTCACGGAAGGCGCGAGCTTCATCGAGGACCTCGGTGCCGATTCGCTCGACATCGTCGAGTTGGTGATGGAGTTCGAGAAGGAGTTCAACATCGACATTCCCGACGAGGACGCCGAGAAGCTTCGCACCGTGGGCGACGCGGTTGGCTACCTGAACAGCAAGCTCGAGTAATGGGTTCGCTGAAGCGCCGGGTTGTCGTCACTGGCTTGGGGTGCATCACTCCGATCGGGAACGACGTGCCGTCCACGTGGGCGGCGTCGCTGGCGGGTAAGTCCGGCGGCGCCCCGATCACCAAGTTCGACGCGGCCGCCTTCAAGGTGCGGTTCGCGGCGGAGGTGAAGGGGTTCGACCCGGCGCTGTACATGGACCGCAAGGAGATCAAGCGGTCGGATCTCTACACGCAGTATGCGATGGGTGCGGCGGTGCAGGCGATGACCGACGCGGGGTTCACGACGCCCGGCGTCGGGTACGTGCCGGAGCGCGTCGGCGTCGTGATCGGCTCGGGGATCGGCGGGATCGCCACCTTCGAGGAGCAGTGTCACACGTATTTCACGACCGGTCCGAACCGCATCTCCCCGTTCTTCGTCCCGATGTTCATCGGCGACATTGCGGCCGGCGTGGTCTCCATGCGCTACCAGGCGAAGGGGCCGAATTACGCCACGCAGTCGGCCTGCGCGACGAGTGCGCACGCGATCGGTGATGCCTTTCGCATGATCGCGTACGGTGACGCCGACGTGATGATCGCCGGCGGCTCTGAGGCGGCGGTCTCGCCGATGTCCATCGGCGGTTTCGGCAACATGCAGGCGCTCTCCACCCGCAACGAATCCCCGGAGACGGCGTCGCGCCCCTTCGACGCGACGCGCGATGGCTTCGTGCTCGGCGAAGGCGCCGGTGTGATCGTCCTCGAGGAGCTTGAGCACGCGCGGCAGCGCGGCGCGCGGATCTATGCGGAGATCGTCGGCTACGGCGCGACCGGCGACGCGTATCACCTCACGGGGCAGCCCGAGGACCACGAGGGGCTGCAGCGCGCGATGCGTCGGGCGCTGGAGGACGGGGGCCTGCAGGTGGAGGACGTCCAGTACGTCAACGCCCACGGCACGTCGACGCCGCTGAACGACCCGAACGAGATCCGGGCGATCAAGAAGGTGTTCGGGGCGCACGCAACGGCGCTCAATGTGAGCTCCACCAAGTCGGCGACCGGGCACATGTTGGGCGCTGCCGGGGCCGTCGAGGCGATCTTCACGACGCTGGCGATGACGCACAGCATCATCCCGCCGACCACCAACCTTTCCACGGCCGACCCCGAGTGCGATCTCGACGTCACGCCGAACACCCCGGTCAAGCGCGAGGTGTTCGCCGCGCTCAGCAACTCCTCGGGATTCGGCGGGCACAACGTCAGCATCGCGCTCCGACGGCTCACGGACTGACGCGATGCCCTCCGCGCCGCTGAACATTCCGTTCGCGCGCATCACGGATCCAGTGGTGCGTGACATCGCGGAGCGCGTGGCGAAGGGCCAGCGCCTCACGCAGGCCGACGGGGTGGCGATGTTCACGTCGCGCGACCTCACGGGGATCGGTGCCCTCGCCGACGCGGTGAACCGCGCCAAGAACGGTGACACGGTCACCTTCGCGTCGAATCAGCACATCAATCCGACGAACATCTGCACGCTGCGCACCACCTGCGTGTTCTGTGGGTACGCCCGCCTGCCGAAGGAAGCGGGGGCGTACCGCTACACGTTGGACCAGGTGATGGCCGAGGCGAAGTCGGGCAACAACGGCATGACACGCGAGTTCCACATTGTCGGCGGCCTCGATATGCAGGCCGGGCTCGAGTATTACACGACGATGTTCCGCGCCCTGAAGGCCGAGCTGCCCAACGTGCACATCAAGGCGTTGACGGCGGTCGAGATCGCGCACATCGCGCGCATCGAGAAACTGTCGTGGGCCGAGGTGCTGACGGCGTTACGCGAAGCCGGCCTCGACACGATGCCCGGTGGCGGCGCCGAGACCTTCAGCGCGGCGGTGCGCGAAGAGATCGCCCGCAAGAAGCTTGGCGCGGCGGACTACGTCGGGGTGCATCGCACCGCGCACGAGCTGGGCATCCGCACGAACTGCACCATGCTCTACGGTCACATCGAGACGTACGCCGATCGCATGGAGCACCTCCAGATGCTCCGCGACCTGCAGGACGAGACGGGCGGGTTTCTCGCCTACATCCCGCTCGCGTATCACCCCGATGACAACGAGCTCGGCAAGAAGCTCAAGCGCCAGGGAATCGCCACCAGTGGCGTGGATGACCTCAAGAATCTCGCGGTCGGCCGTCTGTTCCTCGACAACTTCACCCACGTGAAGAGTCATTGGATCATGGTCTCCACCGCGCTGTCGCAGATCGCCTTGCATTACGGCGTGAATGATCTCGAGGGGACGGTCGTCCGCGAGAAGATCTATCACGCGGTCGGCGCACAGACCCAGCAGGCGATGGCATTGCCCGATCTCCTGCGCTTGATCCGTGGGTCGGGGAAGGTACCCGCCGAACGCGACTCGTTCTACAATATCATCCGCACGTTCGACGGCACCCTCGACGGCACCCTCGACGGCACGCTCGACGGGAAGCTCGACGGCAGCCTGACTGGCGCCGAGTTGTCGTCATCTGCCGTCACTGCGTCCGTGTCATGAGAGTCGGGCGGATCCCCTATATCAACTGCTTCCCGGTCTACGGAGGGGTTGATCGTGGGGTGGTCCCGCTCGATGCCACGCTGGTTGATGGGGTGCCCACCGCCCTGAATCGCATGATGGCCGAGGGGACGCTGGATGTGAGCGTCGTCTCGGCCGTTGAATATGCGCGCGATTGGGAGCGCTATCTGCTGCTCCCCGACCTCGCGATCTCCTGCGATGGCCCTGTGCGCAGCGTGATGCTCTTCTCGAATCGTCCGGCGCAGGAACTCACGGGGCAGCCCGTCCTCGTGAGCCGGTCCTCAATGACCTCCGTGCACCTGCTGGAGTTGCTCTTCGAGCACGTGTGGCATGCCGCACCGCAGTTCATTCCGGGGGACGCCGAGCGTGAGGCGTTGGTGAGCAGCAGTTCGCAGGATGTCGTCGCGCGTCTCGTGATCGGCGACGCCGCGTTGATGTTACAGAGCGCGGGGCATCCCGTGGCCGAAGGGCATGGTCGACGGTACCCCTACATCTACGATCTCGGCGCGGAATGGAAGGCGTGGACCGGGCTGCCGTTCGTCTTTGCCGTCTGGGTGGCGCAGCGCACGACTCCCGTCGCCCAGGCTCTCAAGGTGCACGGCGCGCTGATCACGTCGCGCGACTGGGGCCTCGCGCATCTGGATGAACTCGCCGCGCAGGCCGCACGCGCCACGGGGGTCTCACAGGCGGAGTGCCGCCAGTATTTCAAC
>Ga0163144_10015221_pt1 | contig 15886 bp, 16 predicted proteins | sample OliLak19BULKMAT1_FD_123175 | JGI IMG/M metagenome (GOLD analysis project Ga0163144, IMG submission 123175) | Freshwater microbial mat bacterial communities from Lake Vanda, McMurdo Dry Valleys, Antarctica - Oligotrophic Lake LV.19.BULKMAT1 | ecosystem: Environmental > Aquatic > Freshwater >...
CAACCGCGGGTCAGAGCTTCTCTGGACCGCCGTCCGCGCAGAGGCCGATGCAGTCGCCCCGGTGCTCAGCGCTCCCATCCAGCTCGATCAGATCGACCGTCGACGTACCGGCCGCCGCACCCTTGCCAGCGGCCCGGTGCAGGCCTTCGCTGCCGAGCAGGTCAGTATCGCCGAGGCCATGGCGTACGTGGTCTGTGGCGAGAAGCCCACCGCCTCCAAAGGCATCGAGTCAGTCATCAATCGCATGCAGACGGCGCGCCGCGGTTCCACCCATGTGTTTGATCAGTTGTTCGCAACCGAGATGGCCATCCTCGAGCTCTGGCTTCTCCGCTTTGACCAGAACGCAGGGGGTGCACTCTGAGGCCCCTCATCCTCCTCACGCAGTTGGTTCTCCTCGCTTCGACCGTGGCCGCCCAGGCGACCGATGCTTCTCAGCCGGGCCCATCTCCTCCCGCCGAGCCTGCCTCTCCCGCGCCAACACCTCCGCAGGATCTTCCGGCGCAGTCGGCGACACCCGCCGCTCAGCCAAACGTCGCGACGGGGACCGCGCTCTCTGGCCAACTATTGGCCGATCGCCTCGCGGCTCTCGACCCACGAACCCCCTGGGCATACTTTGAGCTGGGCGAGGAACTCGCCGTGCAAGCCGGCGACCCCACCGCGCGAGCTCTTTCGCGAACGCTCTTCGTACTCGCCTACGAAACTGCGAAGTCCACGCCTCCCAATGCCCCTTCAGCGAACAATCGCCCCGCGCCCGCCGGTGCCGACATCCGAATCAGTGTCTGCCTCGCGCTCGCGTCGATCGCCGCCGATGATTCGGAGAAGCGATGGCTCCGCGCAATCGCCTCATCCCTTGGATGGGATGGAACTCAGGGGACCACGCCCTCCTCCGCTGGCAGGTCGATCGCTGCGGATCCCGCAGCGCTCGAGCTCGCCACCGCGCTGGGGCTCATCCGCATCGGCGAAGGCCGGAGAGCGGTCAAGCTTCTTGAGAAGCCCGAAGTTTCGCAGCTTCTCGACCGCACCGAGCGGCTTCTCAGCCCCGGCGGAATGAGCGGTGGGGCCGCACGTGTGCGGCGACTGATGGCGGAGTGGCCCACCTGCACCGAGTGCAAGAACCGCCGCTTCACCAAGTCCGCCGCGGGTGTGCGTCTGTGCGCAAAGTGCGGCGGCAAACCCGGGCCGAAGCTCCCCCAGCAGGAACTGCTCTACCAGCTGCGCCTCGAGTCGAGCCTGTTGCACGGCGTGCAGCGGTCATGGGTCGCCCAGACAGTCGTCGATGGCGGCGCGCCCCTGCGCGACCTTGACCCCGATGAGCTTGCCGCAACCTACCGCGTCGAGCCCGCCGCAACGCTCTGGCGCGGCGGCACATGGTCCTTGCCCCCGTCGGCCGGTTCGGCAGCCGCTTCCCCGCCCTCGGCTGCGGAAAGCCGACGCTGACCGCCGTACAGTCGCTCTCCCGCGTCGGCCGACCCGCGCCTGATCGCGTACAAATAGAGAGACTTGCCATGGCCGACCCAACCCCCCCACCTCCCTCCGCCCCCTCTCCCACCGCACCCGCCTCTGCTCCCGCTCTGCCCCTCGCGCCCGGCGCAGTCGCCAAGCCCGAAATCCAGTTCGACGAGTTCGCCAAGGTCGATCTGCGGGTCGCACGCGTCGTCAAGGCGGAGAACCACCCCTCCGCCGACCGCCTGCTCAAGCTTCAGGTCGATGACGGATCCGGCACGCCGCGCCAGATCTGTGCAGGAATCCGCGCGCAGTACACCGCCGAGCAGATGGTCGGCAAGTTGATCGTGATCGTCGCCAACCTCGCCCCCCGCAAAATCCGCGGCGAAGAATCCCGCGGCATGCTCCTCGCCGCGAGCGATGTTCCCAAGGATGCCGCTCAAGCCGGCGGTGAGCGCCAGGTCGTGGTGCTCACGCTCGACAAGGACATCCCCACCGGCTCGATCGTCTCCTGATCATCGGTCTCCGCGATCGCCCCGGCGGCCCGGTCTGCGCCCCTGCTCCGGCGAATCGTCTGGCCCATCGCCGCGCCGAAGGCGTTCCTGTTCCCGCTCGATCATCTTGGCCATTTCGAGCTCGATCGATCTATCGCGTTCGGCGGCACGGGTCTCAAGGTCCGCCCTCGCCAACGTCAGCCGCTCGCTCTGACGCTCCAACTCGCGCCGATGGATCTCCGTCCGTGCATCAAACTGGTTCAAGAGCGCCGCCCGCATCGATTCGCGGCGCTTCGCCCGGTCATCACTCCCCGCACCCGAGCCTTCTTGCTCCTGCTGCGCCAGCCATCGCGCCGACTCCATCGCCTCCCGTCCGTTCCGCAGATCCTTCATCCGAAGCTCAAACATCTGCGGGTCTTTCTGCCGCATCTCCAGCAGAGGCCGGACACGCGGAAACATCTCCACAAGCTTGCGCCTCGCTTCCTCTGGGTCCCGCTCTTCCAGTTCCTGGAACGCTTCAAACAGCCGCGGCTGGCCCACGCGAAGAAACTCTCGCATCGCCGCCCGTTCCTCATCAGTCGGCGGGCGATCCGCCACGGGGCGGTCCCGTCCGCGGTCGCCGCTGGGTGGGCCCTCCGCCCCTCCCGGTACGCCCCGCTCAAAGCGCTCGGGGCCATCAAGCACGCCCCCCTCATCCTGCGGGCCATCGCCGCCGCGCATCCCCGGCCGCCGGCCCCCACCCATCCCGGCCCCCGGCGGGCCATCAAGCGGTTCCGGCCCCTCGGCACCAGCCCCGCCGCGAGCTAAGCGGAAAAACTCCGGGTACTCCTCACGGAGCCGGTCGATCGTCGCGCCCTCATCCATCAGTTTGATCGCCAGCTCGATGCGCTCCTGCGATCGACGCAACTGCTCTCGCCGCTGCTCGATCCGCTCGCGCAGCGCCGCCTTGCCGCCGGCAGCAGGGCCCTCGCTCTGCGGCTGCGCACGCTCTCCGCCGCCTGCCCGCTCGGGCTGCGCAATCGCGGTTCCCACCATCGACGCCGCGGCCAGCACCACGCACGCGTACCTCTTCATCACAGCGACTCCCATTCGAGCAGTTGATCCGTGATCGAGTGATCGTTCAGCATCCCGGTCTCGGTTGCGCCGGTGCCCGGTGCCGATTCCAGCAAGTCAAAGAACTCGGCCATCTCCGAATCAAACGAGGCCGAAAGCACCTTCACATCAGTCCCCGTCGACTCCAGCGCCTCGCCGCCTTGTCGCAGCGACACAAACACCAACACGCCCGCGCTCACGATCGCCATTGCCGCGGCCAATCTCGCCACCCCTCCACGCCACCAAGCCGGACGGACCGTCACACGGCTGGGCAGCTTCCCCTCGCCCGAGAGCTTCAGCTTCGTGCCTCCCGCCAGCTCACCCCGGCTCGCTTCGAACACCCGCTGCTCAAGCCCCGCGGGCACAAGCTCGCGCTCCACTTCAACCGTGCGTGCAATCGCGGCGATCTCTTCGGCCGAATCAGCCGCATCCGGGTGCAGCATCGCACCCGCCGATGTCGCCGCGATGCGCTCCGCCATGCCCACCGGCATCGAGTCGCGATCGGCAGAGCCCAGCGAATCCAGCAGCGCGGCAATCGCGATGAGGTCCGCGGGAGTCATCTCATCCGGATCAGGAACATGGGATGTGGCTTTGTCGTTCTTCATGGTTTATTCCCCGCCGCTCAGCCCGGCAAATGCCGTCGCGGCCCCACCCGTGGTCAAAAGGTCTTTCAACTTCCGAAGCGCCCGGTGATGCCGCGCCAGCAGCGTACCCAGTGGTTCTTCCAGCAACTCCGCAATCTGCTTGAACGAGAGCCCCGCGTGGTGTCGCAGTTCGATCACTTCCCGATCCGAATCCCCCAGTTGTCCCATCGCCGCTCGCAAGGCCGCAAACCCCGCCGAGCGGTCGGCATCAGCTTCATTCTCCATCCCCTCAGCGGCCTGCGTCTGCGCGGTCAGTTCGCCGTCAAATGTCTCCGCATGCCGCTTGGCCCTGCGAGCCTCATCCCGGATCCGGTTCATCGCCACCCTGAACAGCCATGCCTCGAATCGCCCCTTCTCCGTGTACCCGCCGTTCCCAAGCTTGCTCGCAACTGTGACAAACACGGATTGCGTGACCTCCTCCGCCACCTCGCACCCTCCCCAACCGTTCACTCCACCAAAGCCGCTCGACCCTCTACCCATGCCCCCCGCCACGCTCCCCGCTCCTCCTGCTCGCCCCTGCCCCCGTCCCAATCTGGACTTGGCAAGGGCATACACCCTGCGCGCATACAGATCGACGATCGCCCTCCATGCCCGCTCATCGCCCTTGGAGGCCGCCTCCAGCAACGCGGCCACCTCCGGCCCCTGAGAGCCGTAGCCGCCATCGCCGGTGGTTCTGGTTCCATCCATCGCCAAACGTGCACGCTCCGCTGACAGTTGAACGAGCCACCCTGCCCGCTATTGCATCTTGGATCGGCTCTTGTTCGTGATGAGTTTGGCCTTTGCGGTCACCAGGACCCGCAGCTCGCAGGCCTTCCCAAACTGCGCACAAATCGGGTGGCCTGAACACCCTGCCCCCCGCGCCTTGCACGCCCGCCGACCGTGCCAGATCAGCGTGTGCGAGGCCTCACACCACCGCTCGCGCGGAAACAATGCCATCAGCCGCCGCTCCACCCGCTGCACGGTCGAATCCGCCCGGGCGAGCCCGAACCGCTTGGCCAGCCGCTCGATGTGCGTATCGACCACGAATCCAACGTTGATCCCATACGCGTTGCCAAGCACCACGTTGGCCGTCTTTCTTGCGACGCCTCGCAGCGTCACCAGCTCAGCCATCGTTCGCGGCACCTCACCCCCATACCTCTCAACAACATCCTTCATCGCCGCGTGTACCGACTTGGCTTTGTTGCGGAACAAACCAATCGTCCGGATGTAGGGCTCGATCGCTTCCGGCGAGCTCGCCGCATAATCCGCCGGCATCGGGAACGCCTTGAACAGCGCGGGCGTCGCCTTGTTCACGCCAACATCCGTCGCCTGCGCCGACAGAATCGTCGCTACGAGCAGCTCGTGCGGGGTGCGATAGTCAAGCTCGCAGTGGGCATCGGGGTACGCCTCCGCCAGCGCGGCCAGAAGCCCCGCCGCGTGCCGTCGTTCAGCCGCCGTCACCTTGGGCAGTTCAAACGGAAGATCATCGGCAGCCTTCGCGGGTGTGCGGCTCATGCGCGCCGGCCCCGCAGCAGTGCCGGCTCGGGAAGGCGATCCACCGCTCGCGCCGTCGCAACCGGCACATGCGGCCGCGCGATGCTCCACACCGCCGACACAATCGCCAGCAGCACCATGATCGCCACTGTCACCATCAGCGCCGAGGCGTACGGGTGCGTGTCCGCCGCGATGGCCCTGTGCACTCCCACCGCCTCCATGTCCCCCGCCTTCGCCGCCTTCCAGTATGCCGATGTCGCGGCGATCAGCTTGGGATTCACCACCAGCAGCAGCGCGGCAACCGCCGCCAGCGCGATAATCACCGCGGATGTACGCACGACGATCGCAAGCCGACGAGCCTCGTTGCGAGCCGCTCCCACAATCACAATCAGCGAAACCACCGCCGCGAGCGAGCACGCAAACTGAACCACATCCGTTACGAAGAACACTGTCTGCGCCATCTTTCCGCCGACGATCAGGTAGTGCTCTCCCGTGTAGGCCTCATACCCCGGCAGCCGCGGATCCAGCGCCTTGGTCACGCTGAACACCGTCGCCGCAAACGTCCCCGCCGCGACCACAAACCCCAGCCACATCGCCAGGGCCACGATGTGCACGGTCTCGCAGAACGCTCTCCAGTTGCTCATGCTTCGATCGTAGTGCGTTCCGGTGATTCGGGAGTTTGCTAGTGGGTGAGTTTGCTTGATTCTCGTGACACTGCTCTCCAGAGCAGTGTTTGCATCGCGCACAGGTCTCAAGCCCGGTGCCCCCTTGTTCAAACTGACCCACTACCGGGACTTTGATCGGCATCGTCGCAGTCGCCGAGTGCCATTTCGCACGATTCCAGCGCGTCCCACACTTCCAAGCCTCAACCGCAGCAATAATCCGCGGCATGTCCCTACCCCAGCTCGCTTCGCCCCCGCTCAGTCTCGCGCTGCACGGCCTCACACCGGCCGGCCCCGCCGGCCCGACGCTGCGCGAGCAGATCCCCTGGGCACGCGCTACCGGCTTCGCCGCCGTGCAGCCCGGCGCAACTGCCGCCGGCGTCCGCCCGCGCGAGCTCGACCGCTCCGCACGCCGCGATGTCGCCGCGATCATCCGTCGCGAGGGGCTGAACCTCTCGGGCCTCGATCTCTGGATTCCCGCTGAGCACTTCACCGATCTGGCCCACCTCGACCGCGCGATGGCCGCGATGCTCGGGGCTATCGAACTGGCCGCGGAACTCTCCCTGCTCGTCCGGGGCGCTCTCTCCGGAACGTTCACGCTCCCGGTTGTCAGCACCATGCTGCCAGACGAGATCTCTCGCGAAGCGCTTACCACCCTCGCGGCCGCCGCGGATCGTGCGGGCGTCCGCATCGTCGATCATGCCATCCCAGCGCGGCCAACGGACCCAGCGATCGAACCCGCAATCGGAATCGGTGTCGATCCCGCCGCGGCTCTGGCCGCGGGCCTCGATCCCGCATCACTGGTTTCCTCACTCGGCAAGCGACTCGCCTCCGCCCGCTTTTCTGATGTCTCTCGAACCGTCGGCGGCGGACGAGTCATCCCCGGCTCGCGCGAAGGCAGGCTCGATCTGCTGGCCTACTCCGTGGCCCTTGCCACATCCGAGTTCGCGGGCCACATCATCGCCGATCTGCGGTCGCTTCCGCAGCCCGAAGCCGCCGCGGCACAGATGCTCGACGCGTGGCGCCAGTCAGCAACTGTGTAATCGCCCGCTCCCCGTTGCCGACCGTCAGTCCCCCGCAGCGAGCTCTTCCTCGGGCACTTCAAAGTTCGTGTACACCTTCTGCACATCGTCGCTGTCTTCCAGCAGGTCGACCAGCTTCATCGCCTGCTGAGCGATCTCGCCGGTAAGCATCATGGTGTTGGTCGGCGCAAGCACAATCGACGCCTGCTCGATCGTGTACCCGGCCTTCTCGATCGCATCCTTCACCTTCGCGAAGTCCGCGGGCTCGGTCAGCACGCACCACGGCGCATCGCCCGTCTCTGGCGCCTCGACATCCCTCGCACCCGCCTCGATGGCATCCTCCATCAGCTTATCTGCATCCACGCCCTCGGGCTTGATGTACACCTCGCCCCGCGTGTCGAACATGTAGCTCACGCAGCCCGATGCGCCCATGTTCCCGCCCACTTTGGTGAACGCGAGCCGCACATCCCCCGCTGTCCGAGTCCGGTTGTCGGTCAGCGCCTCGACCACCACCGCAAACCCGCCCGGCCCATACCCCTCGTACCGCACGTTCTCGAAGTCCTGATGCCCAAGCTCCCCCGCGCCCTTCTTGATCGCCCGCTCGATCGTGTCCCGCGGCACATTCGCATACCGCGCCTCATCGATCGCGTATCGCAGCGCGAGATTCATCCCCGGGTCCATCCCCCCGTGCTTCGCCGCGACCATGATCAGCTTGATGCACTTGGTCCACACCTTGCTCCGGCGTGAATCAACGATCGCCTTCCGGTGACGAATCTTGCTCCATTTGTTATGGCCGGCCAAGTTCACGTCCTCCGCGACAATGCGCGGCACACCAGCGTGTGCCCCGCGCGAATCCTACTTCTTCGCCTCGGGCCTGCCCTTGGGCTTCATGTCTTTGGGCTTGGGCCCGGGCTTTCGTGGCTCCGGCTTCGCGCCCGCCGGAGCGGGCACGCGTGCGGCCTCCGCAACTTCGTGAGCCCCGTCATCCGACCATGCCTGCAGCAGGGCGTAGCACTCGGGCATCTCCGCCGCGCGGACCTTCCGCTCCAGCGAGGCCGCGGCAGTTTCCGGCGTCGCATCCGCCTCGACTATGTGCCGCTCCACCAGCCGCCGCAGCATCCTCCCGTCAATCGGCGCCATGTGCCCCGAGAGCCCCACCAGCGCCACCCTCGCCGCGACATATCGCGGCGTCGATTCCAGAGTTTCCAGATACTCGCGCGACTCTCGCTTGGACATCTCCCCCAGACGCTCAAGGCTCACCCTGTGCTCGCGCGTGTAGATCCCGTTGAGCGCGCTCCGCAATCGCCGGGCCCGTTCCTCAACCCGGGGGTAGCGTTCTCCCATCAGCCGCACAAGCTCGCCGGGCATGCACACCCGGAGCTCGTTGAAATCCACTACCGACTGCTCGATCCGCTTCATCGCCGTCGCCGCCTTGGCCGCCGTCGATTCCCACATCAGAAACGCCCGCACAAAGTGCCCCAGCAGCGGCTCGGCCGGGTCGATCGGCGAACACTCCGCCGAGACCACCAGCGCCTGCGGATACTCCGCCCGAAGCTGCTTAAGCAGCGCGACAAGCTCGCGGGGCATCTCCTGGCTGGTCACTGCCGATCCCCCTGCTCGTCTTCATCCGCCGCGGCGTCGTCCTTCGCGGGAGATTCATCCCGCTCCTGACGGATCTTCGCAAACGCGGACAGAATCTCCGCCTGCTTCTTGATCGATTCATCGGTCTTGAACGTCAACTCCGGCACCTCGTTCATCGAGACCTTGTCGCTGATCCGTCGGCGCAGATGCTTGGCCGCCGCCCGCAGCGCGTGCATCGTCAGGTTCTGCTTGGAATCGGGGAGCACCGAGACGAGCACCGTCGCGTTCTTGAGATCGGGCGAAACATCCACGCCGGTAACGGTGATCAAGCCGCCCGCACGCGGATCATGCAGCCCCCGCCCGATCTCCTCCTGAAGCGCCCGGAGCAGTGTCGCCTGGATTTGCTGGAGTCGCTTGCTCATGGGTCCTTTGGTCAGGCGGCCTCTTCGTTGCCGCGTCGTTCCTCGGGCGTCCACAGGGGCGCACCGGTTTCATCGGTTTCCGGCAGGGACTGTTCCGCGTCGATCACATCCGCCGCGTACGACGACAACTTTGCATCCGGCCAGGCGTTGAGCTTGTCGACAATCGTCGCCAGCACGCTGTTCAGGTAGGCGCCATCGGCAGAAGCACACACCAGGCCCATCGTTGCAAGGTTCCAGATCTCCAGCGAGCCGACCTCGGCGACGCTGACCATGTGCTCGCGGTGAAGCCGATCCTTGATCGACTTCACCACCCTCCGCTTGTCCTTGAGAGACTGACTCTCCGGAACTTCCATCTCAAACTGGAGGATGCCGATCTTCATGGGAGGTGAAAGAAGCAGTGGTCAGCAAGCAGCGATCCGGCGTTGCTATTTCGTGCTCTGCTTACTGATCCCTGCTTTCTCTGCCTTCCGCTGCGACACCATCTCACAGCGTCCGCTTGATCTCGATCTTCTTGTAGCACTCCAGAACGTCGCCTTCCTTGATGTCGTCGTACCCGACGATCTTCATGCCGCATTCCAGGCCCGCGCGAACTTCCTTCGCGTCATCCTTGACACGCTTGAGCTGCTCCAGCCGGCGGTCGTTCTCGATGACGATGCCGTTGCGGGTCACGCGGATGAGCGCATCGCGCTCCACCACGCCGTCGGTGACAAAGCAGCCCGCGATCGTGCCAACCTTCGAGATCTTGAACACCGCGCGGACATCCGCGTGGCCCATGATCTGCGTGCGGATCTCCGGCTCCAGCAGGCCCGAAGCCGCCTTTCGGATGTCGTCGGTCAGCTCATAGATCACGTCGTACGTGCGGATCTCGATGCCCTTGGCCTCGGCCAGCTGGCGGGCCTTGCCCACCGTGATGACGTTGAAGCCGACAATGATCGCCCGCGACGCATCCGCCAGCAGCACGTCGCTCTCGCTGATGCCGCCCACGGCCGCGTGCAGCACGCGGATCTTCACCTCACTCGTGCCCACCCGCTCGATCTCGTGCTTGAGCACATCGACCGAACCCTGCACGTCCGCCTTCACAACAACGCGGATCTCCTTGACCGTCTGATCCTTCATCTGCGTCAGCAGGCTGTCGAGCGTCACCTTCGGCTGCGCCAGCGAGGTCTCTCGCTCGCGCTCCCGGCGCTGCTCCGCGGCCTCCTGCGCCTGCTTGAGCGTGTCGACGATGTAGAACTTGTCGCCCGCGTTCGGGATCATGTCGATACCCGAGATCCGCACAGGCGTTCCCGGGCCGACTTCCTTCAGCCGCTTTCCCGTGTCGTCCATGATGTCGCGCACGCGCCCGAAGGCCCGGCCGACAACCACAAAGTCGCCCACGTGCAGGTTGCCGTCCTGGACGATGAGATTCGCGGTCGGCCCACGACCCTCCTCCACCTTCGCCTCAACAACCGTGCCACGCGCCGGGCCGCCGTAGTCGGCCTTCAGATCCAGCACCTGCCCGGCAAAGTCGAGATTCTCCAGAAGTTCGTCGATGCCCGTGCCCTTGGTCGCGCTGGTGCGGATGATGTCGACATCGCCGCCCCACTCACGCGGGTTGAGCCCCGCCTCGGCGAGCTGCGACAACGTCTGGTTCACCTTCGCCTCGGTGGCGTCGGGGCGATCGATCTTGTTGAGCGCGACGACAATCGGCACGCCCGCCGCCTTCGCGTGGTTGATCGACTCGATCGTCTGCGGCATCACGCCCTCAGGGCCCGACACCACCAACACCACCAGGTCGGTGATCGCCGCGCCGCGTGCACGCATCGCCGTGAAGGCCTCGTGGCCCGGCGTATCCAGGAACACAATGTTCTTCGTCTCGCCGCCGACCGTCACCGGCACCCGGAAGGCGCTGGTCGCCTGCGTAATGCCGCCGGCCTCGCCCGCCGCCACGTTCGCGTTGCGAATCCGGTCGAGCAGGCTCGTCTTGCCATGGTCGACGTGACCCAGGATCGTCACAATCGGGCCGCGCCCGCGGACATCGACCGGCTGGCGATCCGTGAACTGATCGGACACGATCTGCTCGGCGGTCTTGGCCTCGATCACCTCAAGCTCAATATTGAACTCGAGCATCAGGTTAGAAGCCACTGTCGGCTCCATCGCCGAGTTGGCCGTGAGCATCACACCCTGCAGGAACAACTTCTTGATGATCTCCGACGCCTTGACGCCGGTTGTCGATGACAGGTCCTTGACGGTGAACGGCGCAGCGATCTGCACCCGCCCGCCGGTTTCCGCCGCGCTCGCCGCACGCTCGTGCGGGTGCGACTGCTCCTGCCGCCGAAGCTGCTGGCGACGCGCCTTGAGGAACCCGCCAGCGCGAGACAGCCTTGCCTCCCGCTCGATCAGATCCTGCTCGCGCCACATGCCGCCGGCCTGCGCGGCTTCCTCGCCGGCCTTGCCGCGACGACGCGCCGGCACTCCGCCGCGCGCCGGATCGATGGCCGGTGCCGGTCCGCCCGGCTTCTTCCGCGCCGTGTTCCGGCGCGGGCTCCGGCCGCCGTCCTCTTCTCCACCACCACCGCCACTGCCACCTCCTCCGCCTCCGCCGCCAGCCCCTGCTCGCGGAGGACCGCCCTCATACCCGCCAGAATCCCGTCGCGCCCGCGGCTTCTCGACAGGCTCCGGCGCTTCAATACGAACAACCTTCGGCCCCGACAGCCGGATCTGCTGCTTCACTTCCAGCTTCGGTCCGGCGGGCGAAACAATCTTCGGCCGCACCGGGACATTCATCGGAGCCGGCCTTACCACCGGGCCCGGTCGCGGCACATGCGCCGGCGGCTGGGCCGGTTTCTCAAGGTGCACCGCCTTGGTCTGAACCGGCGGCTCTCCCGTCGCCGCAGCAGGCGCCTCTGCACGCGCCACCGGCGTCGCCGGGGCAACCGGCGCCAGCGCAATCGCAGACTCCTCGGCCGACGCGTCAGGCTGCTCACCCTCGGGCTTCTGGCCCGCGGCATCCCCATCCTCGCCCGCCTCGCCCGGACGCCGCGCGCGTCGCGGCTCAGTCTTCTCGGTCGCTGTTTCAGCTTCAACAGTGGCGATCCCGCCGCCATCGGTCTCCCCGCCTTCGCTCTTGCTCTTGCCGCGCGACCGGCTCGTCCGCTTGGGCGATGCGCGCAGCGCCTCCACGTCAACGTGCGAGGTGGTCTCAATCGCACTGGCCGCAACGCCCGCGCTGAACCACTCACGGATGCTGGCCTCAAGGCCGGCCGAGACCGTGCTCATGTGCCCCTTCACGCCGCTGGGCCCATCGCTGGGCACTCCCTCGGCCAGGCACTTGTCGACGACCGCCTTGGGCGGGACGCCGAGCTCTTTCGCGATTTCTGAAATCCGCTTCTTAGCCAACTGCTTCTCCAGCCCTTCACGAATGTCCAGTCCGGTCCCGATTCACTTCAAGGCCAAATGCTTAAGGCCATCTGCGCCGGGTCCAGCCCGGCGCGAGAGTCCACTCAACCTCACGCCCCGCCCAGGATGTCCGCCGCGCGGGCGTCGTCTTCCGCCGTCACCGGCGCACCCGCCGCGCCGCTGGCATCCCCGCCGATGCCGCCCAGCCCGCTCAGCAGCCCGGCCGTCGCCGCGACATCTTCCTGACGCCGCTTCTCCGCCTCTTCCTTGGCCTTCTGCTGCTCCGCGGCCACGGTCTTCGCGCGCTCGGCGCACGCCTTGACCATCGCCGCGCCCTGCTCATCGCTGACGCTCAGCTCGTTCTGCAGCACATCGGCGCCGACCTCTTCGATGTCGAACACGCTGATCATGCCCAGCGCAGCCAGACGATCGACCATCTCTTCGGTGATGCCCTCAACCGTGAGCAGCGTGGTCTGCAGCGTCTCCAGGCCCTTGTTGAACTCTTCGGGTGTCAGGATGTCCACATCCCAGCCCGTCAGCCGCGCCGCCAGCCGTACGTTCTGCCCGCGCTTGCCGATCGCCAGGCTCAACTGGTCATCCCGCACAACCACGGTCGCGCGGCCAAGCTCAAAGCACAGCGAGATCTCCGCGACCTCCGCCGGCTTGAGCGCATTCTGAATCAGAATCTGGCTCGACTCGTTCCACCGGACAATGTCGATCTTCTCGCCGTTGAGCTCATCGACGATGTTCTTGATGCGGCTGCCGCGAACGCCCACGCACGCGCCCACCGCATCAACCTTGGAATCAACGCTCGACACCGCGATCTTCGTTCGGTAGCCGGCCTCGCGGGCCATCGCCTTGATGTCGATGATGCGCTCGGCAACTTCCGGAACCTCGACCTCGAACAGACGCTTGATGAAGTCAGGGTGCGATCGGCTCAGAACGATCTTCACCTGGTTGCCCACATCGCGGACATCCAGGAGCAGGCACCGCACCCGGTCACCCGGCTGGAACTGCTCGCCGGGGATCTGCTCGCTCCGCGGCATGAACGCCTCGGCCCGGTCGATCGTCACCACCAGCGACCCGCCCTCGTACCGCTGCACCGTGCCCGTGGCGATCTCGCCCACGCGCTTGGAGAACTCTTCAAATACGCTCTGCCGCTCATCGTCGCGGAACCGCTGGATCATCACCTGCTTGAATGTCTGCGCCGCGATCCGGCCCAGCTCCTGCGGGCTCATCTCCATCACTTCGCCATGACGGAACAGCTTGAGCTGGCCCGAGATCGGATCCAGCGTGCACGAAAACTCATCGGCATCCAGCGTATTGAAGTGCTTCCTCGCGGCCGAAACCATCGCCTGCTCAAGGTCGCGCACCAGCATCTGCTTGTCGATCTTGCGGTCGCGCGCGATCGAATCAAGGATGCGCATCATTTCCTGTGTGTTCATTCCGAGAGTGCTCATGCTTGTCTGCCCGCCGTGTTGAGATGTCGAGTTGTCTGGATATCCGCAAAAACACAAAGACCACGAACGTTCCGCACGCTCGTGGCCCCGGGGGCCGCGATGAAACGCCTCCACACGGAGACGCACCACCGCCGGAAGCTCTTCGCCCCGGTTCAGGCCATACCCACCTCCGGTGCGGAGGGGGCAGGCCCGCCCAAGGGCGAGCTTGCCGCGGGGCCGTGCACAGCGAACGGGAAAATCCCGGCCGCGGAAATCACGGGCACCTCACCAGCCATGGCTTTGAACCATCTTCATGCCATTCGCTTCCAAAAAAGTCACTGCGAGCGGAACCAAAATGTCCGGTGATAGTACGGACGGTGGGCCGAATGGGTCAATAAGCCGGAAAATCCCTCCGGGGCACCTTGCCCCTCCGCAGCGGCGCATCCCCACCTGACCGAGCTCAGACGACGGTCGGGATTACACCCGGTCATTCGGGCCGATCGGCCGGATGATCCGCAGTGCCCTCTGCCCCTTGAACTGGCCGATGTGCGCGAGGAATCGCTTCTGGTCTCCGATCGACACCACCACATGCCCGCTCGCCGGCCGCTCTGTCACGATCACGTCCCCCTCAGACAACCCCATCAGGTCCCGCATCGTGATGGTGGTCTCCGCCAGCAGCCCCGTCACGCTCACCGGGGCCTGGTTCAGCGTCGTCGCGATCCTCCGGTGCATCGCATCGCTCTTCACCAGTCGCGCCGTGTTAAACCACGACTGACTCGCCAGTTCCTCCATGATCGGCTCGATCACGTTGTACGGGATGCACAGGTTCATCGTGCCTGCACGGTTGGCCATCTTCAGCTCAAAGCCGATCACCACCACCACTTCGTTGGGCGGCACGATCTGCACCAGTTGCGGATTACTCTCCGTCGCAACGATCTGAAACTCCAGAGGCTTGATCCCAGCCCACGCCTCGCTCATCGCCGACAACCCGCGCGAGGTCACCTTGCCGATCAGACGCGTCTCGATCATCGTCATCGGACGCTGCGGAATGAACAGCTCCGCGTTCGTCCCACCCAGCAGCCGATCGATGATCGGATAAATAATCAGCGGCGAGATCTCCAGACACATCTGCCCCTCGAGCGGCTTGGCCTCGATCAGGTTGAAGCTCGTCGGGTTCGGCAGGCTGCTGATGAACTCCGCATACGTCATCTGCTCGCAGTTGGCGACCTTCACCTCCACGATCGTGCGCAGAAAGCCCGACAGCGCAGCACCGAAGTTTCGCGCAAAGCTTTCGTGCAGCGTCTGCAGCGCACGCATCTGGTCCTTGCTGACACGCTCAGGCCGCTTGAAGTCGTACGGCCGGACCTCGACATGCTCCAGATCCCGCCGCATACGCGAGAAGATCTGAACGCTCGCCTCTTCCTCCTGCACATCGCCGGAATCGACCGCCGCGAGCAGTGCATCAATCTCTGATTGATCAAGAACGTCAGCCATAGGGGGTGCGGGGGGGCGGGGGGGCGGGGGGGGCGGGGGGGGCTCGGCGAGGCACCACGCAGGACAGGGCGCAGCTACATCCGGCCGGTGCAACAAGACCCGGCCTTATCCCGAGTATCGGACGCTCGCCGCGCTCTCCTTGAGAGGCCCGATCCTGCCCCGCCGGCCCCTAGGATTCGCTCGCCGTCCCCTGGTGCAACCACCTTCCGCCGCCCCAACTGGCAACTCTGCCTCTTTCCGTGGGTTAAATCACTGCCATGCACATGAAATCTTCCCTGCCTTGTTCGGTCCTCGTTTTCTTCTTCCTCACACTCGCCCTCCCGCTTCTCGCCCTCGCCCAAGGCGATGGGCCCGCGGTCCAGGCCCGCGCGGTGGCCCAGCACTCCGCCGTCGCTCAGGCCGACCGCCTCGTGATCGCGGTCGAGCTCGACCACGCCCCCAGCTTCCATACCTGGCCATCCGCCGAGACCTCCCTCGGCGGCGAAGTCGACGCCTTTGCCATCCGCACCGAGTTCATCCTGTTGAACGCCCCCGCGTGGGCAAAGCTCGACGGCGTGCAATATCCATCGACCCACCCCGACAAAGTCGCGAACCCCGACGGCAGCGGCATCCCCCTGACCGTCCCCCTCTTCTCCGGCCGCGCGATCGGCTACCTCCGCATCCTCCTCGCCCCCGATGCTCCGATTGGCGAGCAGTCACTCACCATCGGCGTCAACTTCCAGGCGTGCGATGACAAGCAGTG